>Ga0306920_100003356_pt1 | contig 20294 bp, 17 predicted proteins | sample flu12Cox44000170_FD_204666 | JGI IMG/M metagenome (GOLD analysis project Ga0306920, IMG submission 204666) | Lab enrichment of tropical soil microbial communities from Luquillo Experimental Forest, Puerto Rico - flux4day.12C.oxic.44.000.170 (v2)... | ecosystem: Environmental > Terrestrial >... | reverse complement strand
CCCCGTATGGCAATGCGATCTGGCGTCGCTCATTCGAGGTCTCGAACGCCAGCGGAGAAGTATGGAAGCCGTGCATGCGCGGCTCCCATACTCCCTCGACCGTTGACTATGGCTAGGAAATCTTCCCGGCAGCAACAGTCATTGCCGCGATGGACGAATGGGCAACGGTAGAGGTGCCGCTCCAGGCAGCGGCACCTGAGCCACATTCAGGATCATCGCGCCCATCCAGAAATAGCCAACGATCACAAGAAGCTCGACGATAGTCTCATCGCCGAACAGCGCGCGCAACGCGTCGAAGGTTTCATCCGTTACTGAATGCTGGCTTAACCACTGAGTCACGAAATCATACACAACGGTTTCGTCACGCTTCATGCCCGGCGGGCGCTGTCCCTCGCGGATCGACTCAATTATCCTCGGATCGAGGCCCGCGCTGCGGGCAAGCGTCTCATGTTGAAACCATGCGTATTGACCGTTCTGCTGGCGTGCCACGCAAAGTATGGCGAGCTCCTTCAGGTGCTTAGGGATTACCGCATTCTCACGCAATTTATCGCTGACACCAAGCACGGAGAGCAATAGGTCGGGACGACGCAACAGCGTGTCCATCATTGCGCCCAAGCGCTTTGTGTCAGCCCCGGCAATGAATGCGCGGGTGCCTGCCTCCCGGATGCTCGCCGCAGCGCTGCGTTGTGCCGGCGTTAGCTGCTCATGTTCCAACGGGGGAAAGCGTTCCTTCACAGTGCAACCCTCCATCGAATTTTCTCGCCGATAAAAGTCAAAATCAAAGATCACAGTCGCCTCATCTTTTTTCTCCCAACCCTCCGCGGGAATCTGCGTGCCCCGTCGTTAGGGACGTGCGACACAGTTGCGACTGGATAGCGACCATCCACGTGCCTGATAACGCCATCACACTCACGCACCCCGGCATTTTCCCGCCGCGCGTTCACCCAACATCGCCTGTATTCACCATCACGCTCTCCCCCTCGACGCGAATTGGGAACACACGCAGAGACTTGTCAACCGGCGAGCCTGCGGCGGCACCGGTCGTCACATTAAATCGGCCCTGATGCAAGGGACACTCGATGTACTCCCCTTCCATGTAGCCATCGGTGAGATATGCGAACTGATGCGTGCAGATGTTCGAGGTCGCATAGATGCAGCCGTCGACGTTGAACAGCGCGAGCTCATGGCCGCCGACCGAAACGCCCAGACACGCCCCCGGTGAAATATCCCCACGGTTCGCAGCCTTCATCCACGTCATTCGTTTCATCTCCATAGTGAGTCACGTCTAAAGGTGACTTAGTTATCGCGCCCTTTTGCATTTGGCATCGCCAAGCCCCCTGTCGAAGAGCGCAACGCGTCGCACTGACCTTTGCAGTCCAGCTGTGCAGTCATACGGCAAGACCCTGGAGCGAAGTGCTCGGAAACGCCTCATACGCCTAGGTCGCCAGGCGCACAGAAATCCACGCAGCGCCGCACGGAGATTTCTCGAAACTCATTTTCATTAATCTACCATTACTCGGGACAACCATCGCTAGTAGAAACCCTGAATTTGAGGAATAAAACAGTGATGACAGCCTATTCAAGCGTTTACCCCTAGGTGGCAATAATTACGAAATACATTTTCGTATTTTCTTGACTGTGAGCATTTCCACTCCTATGCTGTGCCTCACGAAAGCGAACCCATTCGATTAGAGGGATCCCGTGCAATCCAAGGACGGCACTGCGCCCAGCGCGCTGCGTGCGCAACAACCCCGCAGGCACCGCGCACCAGTGACAGTCCGACAGTGGATCCGTTGTCCATTAGTTTCCTGACAAAGGAAATGACAACGGCAGCCGCAGCCAGCCACCTATGCGAACTGCGATTGCCACGCGTGCGTTTAACCACTGGACAAGGGTACGACATGCAGATCACGCAGATAGAAGCTATCCCCTTTCGGCTGCCGCTAAAGGAAGATCTCAGTTTCGCTACCGGCAAGTTGACCTCAATGGAATACGTTTTGGTGCGAATACACACCGAAACAGGTCTGGTCGGAATCGGAGAAGCACCCGTGAGGCCAATGATTTATGGCGAATCGATTGCGTCAATCGTTGAAGCTGTGCAAACCTGGTTCGCGCCTGCGTTGACGGGTCTGGAGCACGACGCCATTGATGAAGCGTGGCTGAGGCTCGACTCCGTAGAAGCTAACGCTTGTGCTAAAGGCGCAATCGACATTGCACTCCATGATCTCATCGCCAAGGCTGCGGGCGTGCCATTGCGCAAACTGCTCGGCGGCTACAGTGACCACGTTGAGCTTTGCCACTGCATCATCAAACTTGGAGAACCCGACAAGATTGCAGCCGAAGCAGCAAACGTGGTCAGTCATTATGGCTTCCGCTGGCTCAAGCTTAAAGCGGGGCACGACAGCCACAGGGACACCCGCATGATTGCAGCCGTACGCGAGGCGGTCGGTCCGGACATTCATTTGACGGTTGACTGCAATCACGGTTATCCGGCTTACCTGGCTGAAACGGTGCTGCCACGCTGGAGAGACTTCAACCTCGAGTGGGTAGAGGAACCATGCCCAGGAAGCGATGTCGCAGGGCGCGCAAGAGCCGCCAAAGTCTCCCCTGCCCCGTTCATGATCGACGAGAGTGCTCAGACACCGTTTTCCGTCATGGAGGAAATTCGTAGGGGCGTATGCCGTGTCGTAAGCATCAAAGTCGCGCGAACCGGCATTGCACTATCGCGCAAAATTCTGACGCTTTGTGAGACCAGCGGGTTACGGCCAGTGGTCGGCGGCCAGGGCGACACCGAAATCGGCGCTTTGGCGGCAGCTCAATTTGGCGCCGCTTCCAGACTCTTTGCCACGAATTGCGCTGAACTCAGCTTCTTCCTCGATCTGCCCGAGAGCATTTCGACTGATCGACCAACCATTGAAGACGGGCGACTCATATTGCCTGACACTCCGGGCATTGGCGCTCAGATTTGCGACGATCAACTCCAACGGTATCGCATTGACCGCTAACTTTGCAGTGACATGCGTGAAATCTGAAGAGGCAATCGCCAAGTCGCGGCAGCGACCTTACCCGTTCAATCACGCCCTGCCACGATACAGAAACGGCTTGGAGTAGCCGCCGATACGAAGTCAGCTAGCGCGCCTTCCGGCGCGTAGGAACGATCAGCATAAGCAACTAATGAGGAGACAATTCAGTATGACCGGCCTCGCACGATTCTTTTCCAGCATGGTAAGCAGGTACATGCCCGATTCCTTTGTGATCGCGATCATATTGACGTTGGTTACCGGGGCGCTCACATTCCTTTTTGAGCACAAGGAATTGGGCACCATCGTTGACTCTTGGGGAAACGGGTTCTGGAATTTGCTGACCTTCGCCATGCAAATTTCGATAATTCTTGCGACTGGCTATGCGCTAGCAATTTCGCCCCTCGTGGACCGATTACTGAATCGCATGGTATCTGTCGTAAACAGGCCGTCCACTGCGATCATCGTGGCCACCGTAGCAGGTGGCGTCGCCAGCTATCTGAATTGGGGATTCGGCCTCGTCGTAGGCGGCATCGTAGCGCGAAAGCTCGCGCTGACAGTGCGCGGTGTCCACTATCCCTTGATCGTGACATCCGCATACAGTGCGTTCACGCTGTATGGACTCGGCCTGTCGTCAGTCATTCCGATAACGATTTCCACGCCCGGTCATCCGCTTCATGCGCAAATGGGCCTCATCCCGTTGTCGCAGACGATTTTCTCCCCTCCCATGCTGGTCGCTTCCGCGATCGTATTGATTACCTTGCCAATTTTGAACGCTTTGATGCATCCAAAGAATGGCGCTGACGTAATCGAGTTTGACCAGTCGCTGTCCAAGCAGGAATTTGTGGACGAGCCATCCTCCCACGCTACAGGTACTCACCACACTTTCGCAAGCAAACTGAACAACAGCCGCCTTCTTGCGTACATCATCGGGGGGCTCGGAATGGTATTCGTCGTCCGCCAGATCATTCAAGGCGGAACGATCAACATCAACTCCATCAATCTTATCCTGCTATTCCTCGGTATCGTGATGGTCGGTACGCCGGCACGATATGTAGCTCGCCTGAGTCAAGGAGTGGGAATGATTTCGGGCATCATCCTGCAATATCCTTTCTACGCAGGCATCATGGCGCTGATGGCGTCATCACGGCTGATGACGCTGCTTTCGGACGCCTTCGCTCACGTGGCAACTCAGCATACATTGCCGTTGTGGGCCCTTCTAAGTTCCTACGTCATTAATATTTTTGTGCCATCTGGAGGCGGGCACTGGGTGCTTCAGGGTCCGTTTATGATCGCTGCCGCCCGTGAACTCGGCGCGCCGCTGAATCAAACTGCGATGGCCGTCCAGTTAGGAAATGCGTGGAACGATATCGTCCAACCATTGTGGATCCTGCCCGTGCTGGCGCTGTCGCGACTCAGACTTGCCGATGTGATGGGCTATCTGGTCGTCGCGATGCTTTGGATCGGCATCGTCTATGCGGGCGTGCTTCTCTGGTGGGGCTACTCGGCCTAGCCCCCCGCACCGCTTCGCCACTCAGTCGCGACTTGAAAACAGCCTGACGGATGTGGACAGCCACATCATTTCCGGGAGGCCGTGACCCCATGGACGAATTACTCAACAATACTGTAGATCGACTGGGTGCGACTGAAGCAGCGGGCGAAGGGACGCGTAGCATCGAGCGGGTTATCCGGCTGCTTCGTGTTCTGTCCATGCGCCCGAGCGCTGGGTGGAGCCTATCCGCCCTCGCCGAGGCTGCTGACTTGAAGAAGACCACCGCTCACAGGATGCTGGGTCGACTGGAGAGGGAGGGACTTGTACATCGCCGAGCATCGGACCACCACTATGTGTTCGGCCCGTTCCTGCTCGAGGCCAGCTTCGCGGTCCCGGGGCTGCAGCCATTCATGAGTGCGTGTGCCGCGGCAATGCAGAGGCTCGCCGACCAGACGCAGGCCACTGCGCTGCTGTCGGTTCGAAGCGGTAACGACTTTGTAGTCGCCGCTCATGTGCATCACCACGGGGGCAGGGGCGTGCTGGCCGAATGCGGGGCCAGACGTCCGCTTTTTGCCGCGATACCAGGCGTGGCCATCCTGGTCGGGCTACCGGAGACGAAACAGCAGGACGTGGTACGCCAGTGCCTGATGGGTATGTCATACCGCAACGCCAGCCAACTGCAGTTGCTTCACGAGGTGTGGCAACGCTCGCGGCCACTGGGCTACGCCGTAAGTTACGGCGAGACGGTGCCAGGCGTGAACACGCTCGCCGTGCCTTTGCGGCTTGGCCAGGGCAACGCATTTGCCTCCATTACGCTTGCTGGGGTCGCCGGCCAATTTGACGCGACTCGCGTCGAGCGTATTGCCACACAGGTCAACAAAGAGTGCATCGCGATCATGTCGGCCGCGGCTTCGTTCGGGTTTCTCGGCTTGTACGTCGACGGAGCGGCCTGAGGCCACACTGAAATGTCATTCGCTCCCGGCCACCGTTCCAAGGTATGGAACATGAGGGCTGGCGCCCGGAAACGCACATTCATAGACTGATACCAATCAAGCTGCCCCGGAATCCCGCGCGCTTGACGCTGCTAGCTCCACTTGCTTGGCAGAGGAATCCCAATCTTCATATACACCGGAGACAGTTCGACCATGAAGGCCCCCCAAGCTTCACTTACCCCCGATAAGAGGTTCGCAATCGCGGACTTTTTCGAACGCTACGCCGACGTCGTCGATAACGGACGATTCGACCAATGGCCAGAATTCTTCACGAGCGATTGTCTCTATCGCGTGACCTCGCGGGAGAACGTCGAGGCGGGCCTCGAGTACGGCGCGCTCTACTGTCAAGGAATCGGTATGGTCCGCGACCGCACCATGGCCCTGCGTGACGTAACGGTATTCGAGCCACGCACCCTTCGTCATGTGCTTGGATCTCCGCGTTTGGAGCAGGCGCTTGACGGCAGCATCAAGGCGCGCACCAGCTTCGTTGTCATCGAGGTGCTGGCCGATAGCGACCCGTCTCTTTTCATGTCCGGGGAGTACCTTGACACGATTGTCGAGGCCGACGGCCAGCTGCTTCTGAAAGAGCGTCACTGCATCTATGACAACACAAGGATCGCAACATCCTTGATCCATCCGATCTGAGAGGCCTCAAAATGACCGAATCTGTTATCGACCATTCCGCGCTTCGCCGAAGCTGGCCGGAAGAGGGTCACACCCGTGTCCCTGCCTGGGTTTACTCCGACGAGTCGATCTATCGACGCGAACTCGACACTTTCTTCTCCGGCTCCACCTGGAACTTTGTCGGTCTCGAATGCGAACTGCCGACTACGGGAAGCTACAAGCGTAGCTGGATTGGCGAGCGCCAGGTCATCGTCGTTCGCGACGCGGACGGCATCAACGTCATCGAGAACCGCTGCGCCCACCGGGGTGCGGCCGTCTGCTGGAAAAACAGCGGGACGGCCAAGGAGTTGGTCTGCCCGTATCACCAGTGGAGTTACAACCTCAAGGGCGAACTCGAGGGCGTGCCGTTTCGTCGCGGTGTCCACGGCGAGGGCGGCATGCCGGCAGACTTCGACCAGAAGAAGCTAGGCCTTCGTCGATTGCGTGTGGCCGTTCGTAATGGCCTGATCTGGGCGTCGTTCAGCCGGGACGTGCCGGATTTCGCAGACTATTGCGGGCCAGAACTGCTAACCCGCATCGACCGCTTGTTTCCCGGCAAGCCGCTGCGGCTGGTGGGGCAAACCCGCCAGAGTATCCCGTCGAACTGGAAGCTCTATTTCGAGAACACGCGGGACCCTTACCACGCAACGCTGCTTCATACGTTCTTTATCACCTTTGGTCTGTTCAGCGCGAGCGCCAAGCATCACACCGGCCCGACTGGTGAGAGTGGCAGGCACCTGGCGAACTACTCAGTGACGGCTGGCAAGAAAGTGATCGAGGAAACCTCGGAGATGAAGCGCTTCGACGAGAACCTGACTCTTGAAGACACCGACACCGTCCGCCACCGCGATGAGTTCGGTGACCGACAGAACAGTGGACTGCAGGTCTTCCCCAGTGTTTTCATCCAGCAGCACTTCAATTCGCTGGCCGTGCGGCAGATCGTGCCACGGGGCGTAAATAAGATGGAAGTGATCTGGAACTTCATCGGCTACGAGGATGATGACGAGGACATGCGCCAGCTTCGGCTGAAGCAGTCGAACCTGGTCGGACCTGCCGGTTTCGTCTCTGCCGACGACGGTGAAGTGCTTAAGCAAGTCCAGACTACCGTCAAGGGCTATCCGGATTCCGTTGGTTTTCTCGAGATGGGTGGGCGTGACGTCGAACAGCAGGACACAACGGCCACCGAGGCGGCGATCCGTGCCTTCTACAAGTTCTACCGTCGCGAGATGGGTCTCTGATTCGGGCAAGCCATGATGCGCACGTCTACGATTGCAATTGTTGGCGCCGGCCAAAGCGGATCGGCCGCGGCGCTGAGGATGCGCGAGCTTGGCTTCTCCGGCAGGATCGTGCTCATAGGCGATGAGACTTACGCCCCGTACGAGCGGCCACCCTTGTCAAAGGGTGTGCTGCTCACGGAAACGCCAGCCTTGACGCAGTTCTATGACGAAGAAGCATTCAGAACTGCGGGGATTGAGTGGCTGCGTGGTGAACGTGCGTCGTCTCTGCACTTGCAGGAGCGCGAGGTCAGTCTGGCGGGTGGCCGGCGGATCGGGTTTGACCAGCTACTGCTGGCCACCGGCGGCCGAGCCAGACTGCCGACACTACCGGGCAGCGCGCATGCAATGACATTGCGAACGTTCGACGATGCGCTCCGGCTACGCGCTCGGCTGCAAGGCCGCCCCCGAGTGGTGATACTCGGAGCAGGCGTTGTCGGTCTGGAGGTCGCTTCCAGCGCTGCCGAACTGGGCTGCAGCGTCGAGGTGCTTGAGCGCGGCGAGCGCCTGATGGCTCGCCACCTTCCGCCGGCGCTTTCGTCGCACCTCGCCGATGCGCATCGCTCTGCGGGAGTGAAGCTGCGCTTCGGCGTCGAGACTACCGCTATCGAGCGGCTCCGAGATGGCCGGTTTGACGTGATCGGCAACTTCATTTCAGAGCCTGCGAACGTCATTGTCGCAGGCGTGGGGATGGAGCCCAATATCGACCTTGCTGCCGCGCAGGGCCTGCCTGTCAGGCGCGGGATTGTCGTGGATGCACACGGTCGCACGGGTTGCGCTGGAATCTACGCCTGCGGCGACGTCGCAGAGTTCTACCACGAGCGGCAAGGCCGTCATGTGCACCTGGAAAGCTGGCAGCACGCCACGCAGCATGCCCGCAGTGTGGCAAGCAACATGTGCGGAGTGAGCGACGTCTACGCGCCTACCCCGTGGTCATGGACCGATCAACATGGATTGAACATTCAGATGCTCGGCGACGCCTCCGCGGCCGATACCACGGTGCTGCGAGGGCTCCCTTGCAGCCAGCGCTTTGTTGCGTACAGCCTGTGCGAAGGCCGCGTGGTGGGCGCGACGCTCGTGAACCAGGGGCGCGAGTTGCGCCACTGCCGCGCGCTGATCGAGTCAGGAGCGACACCTGATCTCGAGCAGTTGCAGGACCCTAGCGTGGACCTTCGTCAACTCCTGTAGTCGAGACGGCATCCCAAAAAACATGGAGCAAGAAAGATGATAAAGATGAGTGAAGAAACCGCGTCCCGAACCGTGATCATCACGGGGGCCGCCGGCGGCATCGGGCGCGTGATGGTTCAGGCGCTGCTGGCAGACGGACACCGCGTCGGCGCGGTCGACAGAGATACCGACGCATTGCAGGCCCTGCGCGAGGACGAGGGTTCACCCGCTGCGTTGACCGTCATGACGGCCGACCTCTGCAAGGCGGATGAACCCGAACGCGTGGTCAGGGCGCTGCGGGATGTGCAAGGACCTGCGGACGCGGTGGTCAACAACGCGGGCATCGGCGGGAGCGGTTTCTGGCAGAGATTGGGCAAGCCGCGCCCGGTCTTCTGGGAATTGGACCCCGAGGTCTGGGACCAGTACATGCAGGTCAATGCAACGGCCGTCTTCCGGCTGTCGCGCGCGGCAGCGCCGGACCTCATCCGGTCCGGGCGTGGTCGCCTGATCAACGTCACGACAAGCTTGATCTCCATGCTCGAGCGCAAGATGGCGCCTTATGGCCCGTCGAAAGCGGCCACGGAAGCGCTCACCGCAAACATGGCCGCAGACCTCGACGGAACGGGCGCGACAGCCAACGTACTCATCCCGGGCGGACCGACCGACACCGCCATGGTCGTTGGTGTGGACAAGAAACGGCTCCTTGCCCCCGAGATAATGGTGCCCCCGCTGCTGTGGCTGTTGTCCGATTCCGCCGCTGAAACCACTGGCCGACGCTTCATTGCGCACCGATGGGATCTGTCGGTCAGTCCCGATGAGGCCGCACGCGGGGCCAGCGACCCTGTTGCGTGGACAGAGCTTGCACAAAAGAGTGGCCGCGTGGGCAACGCGGCCGACCTGATTTATCAGGATGCCAGGATCACCCCTTGACTCGCGATGTCAGCGGGCCGCCTCTTCCGCGGCAATCAGCCGCGGAAGAGGTGATTCGTCGACTCGAAGCGATCAAGACGGAAGCCGCTCAGTTCGATAGCCAGAAGACCCCTGTCGCCACGCCCGAACAGAAGGCCCGGATTCTCGCACTGGCGGCGTAATCTGCCAAGCGTCCGACGCGCACCAACGACCTCGTCGAAGGATCGCTCAAATGGCCTGGCGATGGACGGCCTGCCCTCCGGAGCACCAGGAGCCAGTGGCTTCACGTCTACCGTGGCCGTCCCCGGTTTTCGCCTTCGTGCCAGTATAGGCTTTTCGATACTATCCCCTTTCTCTGGCCAGCGAGGCACAACCTCGCCTTCAAATATGGCGCCCCTCCTTCGGGCGCCACACGGACTTCCCCCAGGAAAAACGCTGCTCAGGGCACACTACGGCGCAGTCCACAGCCTGCGATCCCACCGGGCGTCGAGGCGCTAGCGCTCGAGCGCCCCTCCGTGTTTCCAGCCCCGTTCTGAACCACTTCGGCATCCGGAATAACACAACTATCGCGGCTCGCTTGCTGGCCCGCACATTGTTCTACCGACGCTTCGCAGACCGCCTCGCGGTGGTCTGCGCACGGCTTGGTGCCGATGTGGTTCGCTATTCCTTATCGCAGTGGACTTGACCACCTACTCCTTGCCGGTCTCCCGGCGCGCTCAGAACTTGTGGCGGATACCGATGCGGACGTTCAGCTGGTTGTCGTTGCTCGAAGGGGTTAGATTGTTAATTGCAGCCACAGCTTGCTGGCCGGTCGAATCTGTGCCCGAAGCGTGCTGATAAACGCCTATCACGTATGCGTCGGTCCGCTTCGAGAGAAAATAGTCTATGCCAAGCGAGTACTGGTAGTACTTCGCACCGGGGTTTTCTCGGCCGTTTGCGAGCATTACGCTGCCGCCGTCTGTGTAGTCGAACGCGAAGCCGCCCAGCAGAGCCGGCGTGAACTGGTACTTGAAGTTCGCTTCGACGTTGTTGAAAGTAGCGTTCTGGCCATGCTGGTAGATATTGGTGACAATCGAAGAAGTGTTCCCACCGAGGTTGCGAAAGCCGACGTTCGAGTAGGTGACACCGAGCGTTGCGGCACCGAATGTGTATGCGCCGCCTGCACCGATCGACTGATACGTGTTGGCCGACTGAAAGCCCGCGTAGACCGGCGTGCTGACCGGAGCCTTCGTTGCGGCGGACGCACCGCTGTTGAACAGGGCGCCGAACGATGCAGGCGTGCGCGCATTCAGGTAACCTGCGCCAAGCACGAGGGGGCCATTGCCGTACCGCATACCAAGCGACCAGATCTGGTTGCGCGAAAAGTCTCCTGCCTGACCGCCAAAGCTGTAGGTTCCGGTAAAAGTCAGGCCAGCATAGTTCGCACTCGTGTACTTGACCGCGTTGTTTGTACGATACGTGTTGTTGAAGTTGTCGAGATCGCCCGGGTGAGCGGCAATATAGCCACCCCACTGGTCGCCCGCCTCGAGTGGTCCCACGTTGTCGACGAGCGCGTCGTATTGGCGACCCGTCGTGACCGTACCATATTGGCTCGAGAGACCAACATAAGCTTGACGACCGAACAACAGGCCACCCTGGCCGAGCGCGCCGGTGTTCACGTCAAAGCCGTTCTCAAGGACGAAAATCGCCTTCAGGCTGCCCCCCAGGTCTTCAGCACCGCGCAAGCCCCAGCGGCTACCTTGCATCACACCGCTCGAAAGATTGTACAGGTGCTTGCCGCCCGCGTTGGTGTTGATGTTAAAACCTTCATCGATGATGCCGTACAGCGTGACGCTGCTCTGCGCATGAGCAGCGCTGGCGAACGTGCCCACTGCTGCGAGCGCGACAATCGACTTCTTCATCAGGTGATCTCCAGGCACTTGCATGTTGAACTTCCTCATGGTCGTTATTTCAAACGTTGAACACAAACTAGAGGTGAAGCGCACCTCACAAAGAAATAGTCTTCATCGCTGCTCTCTTTAGAGCCTTATAAAATGATTTAAACGACAATCAATATAATATTTCGCATGTCTAATTATCACTAGTGACTGTCGCTAATAAATAGCGTGCAAACGAATTCGCAAAAGTGTCAGATGACGATAAGACAAAATCGTCGCGAGAGCTTCGGACCTAGAAGCGGATCAAACAGTCACAGCTACTGTTAAGGAACGTGTTCAAGACCCGCCCATGTCAGGAGGTTCAGTCCGTTGCCTGCTTGGCACCATTCTCGCGACGTCAGCGGGCCGCCTGGTCCGCGACCAACCACCGCATGACTTCGCATTTGACCTTCGTAGTCTGCGGCGCTGCACCGATCCGTCTGCGAGGCCGCCCCTTCATCCGAATCAATAGCAGCCGGTGAGGCCGCCGTCCACCGGGTATGTCGCTGCTGTGATCCAGTTGGCGGCGTCGCTAAGGAGAAACGCCACCAGTTGTGCGACGTCGTCAACTTGGCCCAAGCGCCCAGTCGGGTAGCGCTTGGCCACCTTTTCAAACATACGGTCAACGTCGGGACCGTCGGCCGCGCCCTGACGCGAGTAGGCAGAAGCGGCAAGCGAGGTGCGCACCGTGCCGGGGCACACCGCATTGACGCGAATCCCGGACCGAGCGTAATCCGCCGCGAGTTGCCGTGTGAGTGCAAGGACGCCCCCCTTCGATGCAGCGTATGCAGCGCTTTCTCGGTGACCAATCATGCCCGCAACACTCGCGAGGGTCACGATCGAGCCGCTTCCCTGGCGCACCATCACGGGCAGCACCTCGCGAGCGCAAAGAAATACGCCCGTCAGGTTGACGGCCATCACCTGGTTCCACTCGGACAGGGACAGGTCGACCGCGGCACCGCGCTTGTAAACACCGGCATTGGCGAACAAGCCGTCGATGCCCGCGAAGGCGCTGATGGTCGCCTCCACCATCCGGTGGCAGCCCTCCTCTGAAGCGACGTCCACGACCTGCGCGATCGCTTCGCCACCCGCAGTTCGAATCCTGTCAGCGGTTTCTCCGGCAGCGTTGCCGTCGCGGTCGGCGCAGCACACGCGTGCTCCCTGTTTGGCGAACAGCTCGGCCGACGCGCGGCCAATGCCTGCGCCCGCCCCCGTGACAACGACGGACTTGCCGGCGAGCTGGGTCATGTCTGAGCGGCCGACGCGTCGGCTTCCGCCTTAAGCTTCGCTTCGATGTCGCTGCGAAGCGCAGTCTTCAACACCTTGCCACTGGAGTTCAAAGGCAGGTCCGCCACGATCTCGAGGCGCTCAGGCCACTTGAATTTGGCCAGCCCCACCCTGTCTGCGAACGCCTTGACGTCAGCCAGTGTCGGCTGCTGACCTTCCCGTGGAACGACATAGGCGCAGACTCGTTCACCGAAGATCAGGTCCGGCATTCCGATGACTGCCACCGCCTTGATCTTGTCGAACTTGGCGAGCTCGTTTTCGATCTCCACCGGGAAGATGTTTTCCCCGCCGCGCAGGATCATGTCGTCGATGCGGCCGGTCACGCGGATGTTCCCAGCCTCGTCCATCACCCCACCGTCGCTGCTGTGCACCCAGCCGGGATTGGGCCCGCCAAAGCCGAGCAGCTTTTCCGTGAGTGCGCGATTGCGGTAGTAGGCGAAAGGCAATCCGTGGCTCCGCCAGATAATTTCCCCTACCACACCGCGCGGCACGTCACGGCCCTGTTCGTCGACGATGCGCACCTGCGCGAACGGCGCCACCTTTCCAGCGCGACCCGCGCGTAACTCCAGGGGATCATTCGGATCGATGACGCAGCACGTCCCGGTCTCGTTGTTGCCGTAGTTCGATACCACCAGCGTGCCGCGCCCTTCAAAAACCTCCTGCACCGACGCTGGCAGTGGCGCGCCGGCGTTGGTGATGAAATGAACGGTTTCAAAGACGGCGGGGTCGAAGTCGGTGACAGTGGCCATCTTTGCGAGCTGGGTCGGCACTGCCGCGACGATAGTCGGCCGCTTCCTGCGGATTGCCGCAAGTTGCTGCGCCGGGTCGGTGGCCGCAGTCTGGATTGCCGTCGCCCCGACAAGCAGCGGGATCCAGAAGGCCCAGGGCTCGCCGATGCCCATCTGCATCGGGGTAAGGTTCAGCACGCGATCTTCCGACGTCACGCCATACCGCTGAGCCAGCACGCGCCCCAACGCCTTTCGGGCATGCTGAACGTGGTAGAAGATTTTCGGAAATCCGGTTGTTCCGCTACTCGTAGCTAGCTGATCCGGCAGGTCCGGGTCGATGCGGCTTGGCTCGAAGTGCTCCGCATCGGCACCTTCGGCAAGCAGCGAATCGAACGCTTCTGCCTCCGCGGGCGCAGGACCGCCCACCACGATAATGTGCCTGGGAAAACCTTGCTTCTCGCGCAGGCGCATCACCACGCTGACATTGTCGTAGTCACCGCTAGGCGCGTCACCGATATACACCTTGGCCTCGGTCTCGGCCACGATGTGGGAGACTTCCTTGTCGCGGAACTTCGGGAAGATCAACACCGTGACCGCGCCTGCGAGCGCGATACCGAGGCGCGCCACGTACCAGGCGATGCCGTTGGAAACCTGGAATGCGACCCGATCGCCGGTCACGACACCGCGACGGCGCAGCGCGGCCGCCAGCCGCATCGAGCGCTCTTGCAACTCACGCCAAGTGATTGAAGCCTCGTCCTCCTCGATGGCCACACGGTCGGGCTGCAGGTGGGCCTGCTCCATCAAGTGATCACCGACCGCCTTCTGGTCGCGCAGGCCGTGCTGGTCCAGGATCGCAATGAACTCGTCGTACATCACGGTATCCGAGCGGAATTGGTCGAAAAAGCTTTGACTCATCGTCGTGGTCCAAAAGTTACGTCGTGGCGGCTGCAGCCGCAAAGTGCATTAGAGATCCGGCTCGAAGAAAGGCAATGTGATGTTCTCCGAGATGGGCTTGAAGACAACGCGGACGCGCATCCCGATCTTCACGTCCGACACTGGACAATTGATCACATTTGTGGCCATGCGCACGCCCTCGTCCAACTCGATCACGGCGAATGCGTAAGGCGCAACCAGACCCTCATAAGGCGGATGGTTCACTACGCTGAATGAGTAAACGCTGCCCTTCCCGCTGGACTTCTCCCACTCGACATCCACGCTCATGCAGTGCCGGCAGGTGCTCCAGGGCGGCATCTGGAACTTCGAGCAGGCGCGACACCGCTGGATCGCGAGCACGCCTTCCTTCGCCCGCAGCCAGAAAGGTACGCCGTCTTCCGTTACTATCGGATACGGACGACCCTTGATCTGCGGCCACTCTTTCCAGAACGGGGCGGCCTCCTCGATGAGGGCCTGTGCTTGTGGATCATTCATTGAGATATCCATGTCAGTCCAACCTTCTCCAGATGCTATAGGATTGCGATGAATGGGCTGTGCCACCATAGGCGACCGCCGCGACTTCGGCCCCGGGGACCTGCCGCGGCCCCGCTTCGCCGCGCAGTTGCGTCATCATCTCGGCCAACTGCGACATGACAAGCACTGAGCCGCCAGGATGCCGCCCTGACAATGAACCGCCCGAGGTATTGGTGGGCAGGGCTCCGCCGGGGGCGATCTGGCCCGCGGCAACGAAGTGCCCCGCCTCACCGCGTTCGCAGAAGCCGCAATCCTCGAGCGCCTGCAGGACCGCGCAAGTTGTTGTGTCGCAGGTATAGAAGAGGTCCACATCCTTCGGGCCAATACCCGCAGCCGCGTATGCCGCTGGCACCTCGATCGCAAGTTCGTCTGATACCGACATGCTGTCGCGATACGAGACCCAGAACTGCTGGCTCGGGACGATCTCGAACGCCTCCATGCGTACCGGCGCATTCGGCAGCTCGCCAGCACGCGCCCGTGCACGATCGGTCGAAGTGAGCACGAACGCAAATCCACCGGCGCCGCCGAACATCGAAAAGTCAAGCAGGTGCAGCGGGCTGAACGCGATAGGCGAATTCAGCACATCGTCGATGGTGACCGGCTTCTTCTGCATCGCGAGCGGATGCATCAGCGCCCATTCGGTTGCCGCGACCTTCACCGCCGCGAACTGCTCGTTGGTCGCCCCGTACTCGTGCATGTAGCGCTGTGCGATGGTCGCGTAAATGGCCGGGATCGAGCCCCCAAAGGGCCGCTCCCATTGCGGTTCGCAGTAGTACTGGGCATGATTCTGGATTGATTCCGCACGGTTGTACTTCAGATTCTGCGAATCGGCGGACACAACGAGGACGTTCTTCGCCAGGCCGTTGGCGATCATGTACATCGCCTCCTGGAAGGCGCCGTAATACATGCCCCCGATGTAGGGGAGCGTCCTGCAGTGCGTGACGCCGCGCAAGCCCATGTACTCCATGAACACGTTCGCTGCAGTATTAAACAGCGTCCAGGAGCTGGCGACGGTGACGAGACCGTCGATCTCGTTCTTGTCCAGGCGCGCATCAGCGATTGCGCGCTGACTTGACCGGGCCATCAACGACCAGTAGTTGAGCGGGTTGCCTTTAACCATCGTTTCTTCGCCAAATCCGATGATCGAGGCCTTGCCGCTGACGGAGGAAACCATAACTTGTTCCTTTCAGTTGTGGATCGGACCACCGGCGGGAATCGTTACCAGTCCCCACCGGACCCAAGGTAGGGCTCAGACTGCGAGCCGCATGCGGTTAGTGATGTTGTTGCGCTGAATGTTTGAGGAGCCGCCGATAATCGGCATGCAGGTCATGTCGCGGAGCCGACGGGCCATGTCGTATTCCTCGGATAGCCCATACGCGCCCAAGACCTGCTGGCATGTCAGCACGATCTTCAGGCACGTGTCGGCGACGAACAGTTTTGCCATGGAGCTTTCCACGGCGCACTCGCGCCCCTCGTTTGCGAGCCATGCGGCGTGGTACAACATGTGCTCGCACGCACGCAACTGCGTCTGCGCGTCGGCGAGCGCATGGCGCACCGACTGGTGCGCCGAGATCACGCGGCCGAACTGCTTGCGTTGCTGCGCGTAGTTCCATGCTTCATCAACGGCGGCGTGGGCAATGCCGACAGAGATCGCGGCCAGCTCGAGCCGTTCAATGTCCAGCGCCGGCCCGACCAGCATCTGCCATCCCTTGTTCCAGCCTTCGATGCCTCCGACGATATTCTCGATCGGGACTTCGACGTCGTCGAACACCACGTCAGTCGTCTTGGTATATTGGAAGCCCATGTGCTCGATATCCGTGATCGAGATACCAGGCGCAGTCGGCGGAATCAGGACGAACGAGAGATTGCGGTACTTCGGAGCGTCCGCGTCAGAGCGGACCAGGCAATAGATGTAGTCGACATCGCGCGCGCCGGTGCACCAGCGCTTCGTGCCGTTAATTCTGACTTTCCTGCCGCCGTCGACGATTTCGGCACGAGTCTTCACCTCTGCGAGGTCGGCACCGACATCGGGTTCCGACAGCCCGTACGCGAACAGTATCTCGCCGTTCGCGAGCTTGGGCAGCAGTTCGCGCTTCTGCTTTTCTGACCCGCTCTCGGAAATGTTGAGGCTGCCGTAAAATGCGCCATGGATATAGGGGGTCGACAGGACGGGCCCCCGCTTCGAGAGCTCCTCGATTACCACAATGGCCGCCACCACGTCGCGACCGAGGCCGCCGTACTGCTCGTCTACGGTGAGGCCGAATACGCCGAGCGTGGCGAGCTTGGCGAGAACGTCTCGCGGGAAGGTACATTGCCGCTCCCATTCGCGAACTTTCTCGCGCGGCAGCTCCTCGGACACGAAGCGGCGGAGCTGGTCGCGCAGTGTCCGGATGTGTTCTGGCTCGTCGGTGAAATACATCGTGTGTCTCCTTGTTCTCGTCTCGTTGTCAGGCGTTCAGCGCCCCGTGAACACCGGTTTGCGCCTCTCGCGGAAGGCAGCGACGGCTTCTTGCCGGTCGGCGGTAGCGTTGGTGAGCTCCTCGTACGCGAATGCCGCGTCGCTAATCCGCGCGGCAAGGTCACGCAGCGGAAGGTTGATCGAAGCCTTGGTCCACCGCACCGCCCACCGCGGGTTGCCCAGGATGCGCCCAACCAGAGACTCAACCTCGGCGTCAAGACGGTCGGAGGGCACGGCTCGATTGATCAGTCCCATGCCTGCCGCTTCGGCTGCCGTCAACAGGTCCCCGGTAAGAAGAAACTCCTTGGCACGCGCATACCCCACCAGTTGGGGCCACATGATGGATCCGCCGTCCGCCGCAACCAGCCCGGCCTTCACGTGAGGATCGCCGATGCGGGCGCCGGCATCCGCGACGACCATGTCGCACAGGAGCGCAAGCGACGCACCAAGGCCGACGGCGTCGCCATTCAAGCGGCACACCAACGGCTTCTCGAGCGAAAGCATCGAATGGATGATCCGCTTGGCCTCAGGCATCAGCGCCCTGAACTCGCCGGGCTCATCGATCATCTGCTGGAACCATGCCATGTCCCCGCCCGCGCAGAACGCCTTGCCGCTGCCAGTGAGTACCAGCACGTCACTGTCCGTGTCGCGCTGCGCATCGTCGAAGACGCGCGAGAGTTCTTCGTGCAACGGGCGCGTGACCGCATTGACGCTCCCGGTGCCGTGCATGGTGATCCACAGCGCACGTCCGCGGTACTCGAAGGCCAGGCACTCGTAATCCTTGTATTCCATAGTCAGTTCAGCCAGTGGTAATGGAATGGAGGTCGGAAGACCTCGCCGGTTCGCCGAAATTAATTTTCGGCTTTATCATGACATCACTGAGGCACGGTGGAAAGCCCCACCCATCGCGGCCGTGATAGCAGCAACTTTGGCGCGGCCGTTGTTGAGCACGACGGCTTGGCGCTCGACTACGATGGTGCGGAACGCAACCTCGTCCTCTTCGACCCATATCTCGGTGCGCAAGGTCTCGCCCGGATAGACTGAGGCCGTGAAGCGGCAGCGCATAGCTCGCAGCCGCGCGGGGTCATAGCTGCAGAGCGTCTTGAGCAATGCGTGACACGCGATGCCGAAAGTACACAGCCCATGGAGAATCGGGCGCGGGAACTTCGCCACGCCGGCAACGGCGGGGTCGGCATGCAGCGGGTTGTAGTCGCCGCTCAGGCGGTACAGCAGCGCGGCTTGCGGGAGCGTCGGAAGGTCGCAGACGTAGTCGGGCGCGCGCGCGGGAATGGCAGCCGGGACCGGCACCGGCCCGGAAGGCCCGCCAAATCCGCCGTCGGCACGCAGCACCGATGTCGATGTGAGCAGCGATAGGCATTCGCCCGTTTCAGCGTCCAGGACCTCGCGCTCCGTGTACACAAGCGCGCCCTTCTCCGGACCTTTGTCAATCACGTTTGTCACGCGGGTGCGGCCGATGACGGTACCGGCCGCGGGCAGGGATCTGAAGTTTTCGAAGCCCTGCTCACCGTGCAGGAGCGCCTTCCAATTGGCACCGGTGCGCGGGTCGGATAACCAGAACCCAGGGTACCCAAGAATCACTGCCATCGATGGAAGTGCCTGGAGCCCCTCCTCGTAAGTGAACCGCAGTTGGTCGGGATCGGTCGGCTGCCCACCCAACCCAAGACCAAGCGCATATAGCATCGTGTCACGATGAGTGTAGGCGTGATGGACCTCCGGGATACGCCAACTCAGCAGGGCGTCACGATCAATGGCCACGGGGTGTCTCCTTGAGATTTGCGAAAATGTATTTCGAAAATAGCGTAACACCGCCTGACGCCGGTCTGCAAGTAATTTTTCCGGGCAAGAGGAAAACTTCCTTTTGAGCGATCCATGAACACAAGCGTTTTACGAAAATGATTTTCGGTGTATCATGTACAAACCGCGCCGAACCCCGGCCACCCACCACCATAGGAGTTATCTCATGCCAGGCATTGTTGCCTACGGAGCCTATGTTCCCCGCCTTCGCCTGCAGCGCAGCGCCGTGCTGCAGGCGCACGCGTGGTTCTCCCCGGCCTTGAAGAGCCTCGCCAAAGGCGAACGTTCCGTGGCGAACTGGGACGAGGACGTGATCACCATGGCCACTGAAGCAGCGCGGGACTGTGCACCGCCCGTCCTGCATTCGCGCATCGACACTGTGCTGCTTGCGTCCACGACGGCGCCCTACGCGGATCGGCAGAACGCGGGAATCGTCAAGGAGGCGCTGAACCTGCCCGACACCGTCGCGACCGCTGACCTCGGCGGCAGCCAGCGTGCAGGAACCAGTGCGTTGATCCAGGCTCTGCGCTCCACCGGCGGTGGTGCGGAGGCGGTACTGTGCCTGGCGGCCGAGCGTGCGAAGACCCGTCCGGCGTCGGAGTCGGAACTGGTCAACGGTGACGCAGCCGCCGCCTTCGTAGTGGGACGCGAAGACGGCATCGCACGCTTTGTCGGCAGCCACTCGGTGTCCATCGATTTTGTCGACCATTTCCGCAGCAGCGGCGAGGCCTTCGACTACACGTGGGAAAGCCGCTGGATCCGCGACGAAGGCTACATGAAGATCGCAGGGAACGCCTTGAAGGATGCGCTGGAGAAGCATTCGCTGTCGCCCGCCAAGGTCGATCGGCTGGTGGTGGCGATTCCGGTGAAAGGCGTGCCCGAAGCCTTGGCGCGAAAGGCGGGCATCGATCCAGCGTCCGTCCAGGATAACCTGCAGGCGACGATGGGCCACTCGGGCCCGGCGCATGCACTCGTGCTGTTGGCGCACACGCTGAAATCCGCACGTCCAGGCGAGCATATCGTGGTGGTTTCGTTCGGCCAGGGCTGTGACGTGCTGATCTTTCAGGTTACCGATGCCATCCTCGGACATCAGCACCCGGTGGGTG
>Ga0306920_100003354_pt1 | contig 20302 bp, 17 predicted proteins | sample flu12Cox44000170_FD_204666 | JGI IMG/M metagenome (GOLD analysis project Ga0306920, IMG submission 204666) | Lab enrichment of tropical soil microbial communities from Luquillo Experimental Forest, Puerto Rico - flux4day.12C.oxic.44.000.170 (v2)... | ecosystem: Environmental > Terrestrial >... | reverse complement strand
AAGCCGCCACCAGCTACGCCTCGGCCGCCCGGCTCACCCAGTCCGGCACCCGGGACGGGCAGCAAACCGCCGCCGCCGGGTTGTGGGAGCATGCCGCCAGCGCCGCCATCACCGGCGCCGACTGGGCTATCGCGGTGGAGCAGGCCGGCCAGGCGCAGGAGCTGTACCGGCAGGGCGGCGATGCCCGATCCGCTGCCCGCGCCGAGGCGCTCGCCGGGCGGGCGCTGCGCTGGTGGGGCCGGCACGCTGAAGCGCGCGAGCAGCTCACCGCGGCCGTGGATGTACTGCGGAAAAAACCGGACGCCGACACCGTGCGGGCCCTGGGCGACCTGGCCACGCTGGAGGTGTTCGCCGGCTCGCCGGAGGCGGACGCGCTGACCGCCGAGGCGCTGGCCCTCGGCCAGGACCTCGCCGTAGACGACGCCACCCTCGCGAATCTGCTCGGCATCCGCGCCATCTGCCACCGCGTCGCGGGCCGGATGACGCAGGCTGCCGCTTACCTCCGCGAGGCGGCGCGGCTGGCCACCCTGGCCGGCGACACCTACTGGCTGGGCCGCGCGCTGGTCAACCTGGCCGACGCCGTCACCGGCACCGACCCCGCCGCCGGCGCCGAAGCAGCCCGCGCGGCCGCCGCCCACGCGCGACAGGCAGGCGCCCGTTACCAGCTCGCGATCGCGGTCACCAACCTGGTCCAGGCGCTGCTGATGACCGGCGACTGGGACACCGCCGAAGCCGAGCTCAACCAGGCCGCCGACGGCGACAGCCTGGCCGACATGGACCATCTCGCCTGCTACCAGGCCTGGCTGGCGGCGCTGCGCGGCGACACCGCCACCGCCCAGGTGGCCCTGGCCGGGCTCGGCGACCAGCGGGCCAGCGAAGACCCCCAGGACCAGGCGACCATCGCGATCGCGGAGGCGTTCACCGCCGCCGCCGGCGGACAGCCCGCCGCCGCGCTCCGCCACGCGCGCGCCGTCCTCGGCCACGCCGGCCCCCTGGCGATCAGCCACGAGCACCTGCGGTGGGCGTGGCCGCTGGCCGCCCGCGCCGCCCACGACCTCGCTGACACCGCCACCACCACGGACCTGCTCGCCCTGCTCGACGGCTACCCGCCCGGGCAGCTGGCCCCGATGCAGCGCGCCGAACGCGACCTGGCCCGCGCCCGCCTCACCGCCGGCAACGGCGACCAGGCCGCAGCCGACAAATTCGCGGCCGCGATCGTCAGCCTGCGCGAGCAGGCCACCCCCTACCACCTCGCCCACGGCCTGCTCGACCACGCCCAATACCTCACCCGCCTCGGTAACACCCAAGCCGCCGAGGTGGCCGTCAGCGAAGCCCGCGACATCGCCACCCGGCTGCACTGCCAGCCACTCCTCGACCGCGCCGAGACCATCACGCCCGCCCAGCACCAGGCACTGGCCTAGCCAGCACGCGCGGCGACTGGCGTGCCGTGGATGTGGTCTACACGGTAAACAGGGCCCCGCATATTTACCGGACACCAAGTCATCCCGGCGTGGCTCTGACCAGCAGGTGTTAAGCGGAGGTTGCCCCTGTGGCGCCTATGGCTTGTTTAAGTCCCGCTGCCACGCTCTGCACGGTCCTTAACGGACGTCGAGCGGATACGCCATCGAGTTCTGGCCGGACGGCCGTAGTGTCCTCGCCGTGAATCCGTGCGTTGCATCGATGGGAGACGCATCAGCCGTGCTCTGGCCCCGCTGACCCAGCCCGCTCAGCGGCAGATGAGCGCGGTCTCGGCGCTGAGCTTCCTCTGTATAGTTATCCAGGCTCGTGTCGTTCGATCCGCACTTCGTTTTGAAGTTGGCTGGGCAGTCGGTGCCATTTTGGCCACTGACGGGCGCGCACGTAGCCGCCGCTCTGGTCGGCGATCTGGCCGCCGCGGTGGCCATCCAGTGCGGCGCCTGAGCGGGCATTCTGCGCGTCGCTTGTCCTTCGGTGGGGAGCATGGCATGACCGCCGGTCGCAGGTCCTGCGCGCCCGTTCACTTCGCCTCCGCTGCGGCTGCCCGGCGCAACCGCCGAGGCCCCACCGCCGCCAGCGAAACCGGCCCGTTCCGTGTGCCGCTGAACCGAACCGGCCGCCCCTCCGTGTAAGGACCCGGATGAGTGGGTTCGCCGACCGGACGGGAGGCGTCATGCGGAGATCGGGTTTGAGTCTTCGCGGTATCACGGTGCACTCGAGCACTGTGATTGCGGCGGCGGTGATGGCTGCGGGGATTTTCGCGCCGCCGGCCGCGGCCGATCCCGGCGCGCCGGCGGGCCCGGCGGGAGTGGCTGTCGCGCCGGTCGCCTATGTGGTGAATCAGAATTCGGGCACCGTGACCCCGATTTCGACTGCCACAAACAACGCCGGCAAGGCGATCGGGACCGGGCGGTTCCCGGGCGCGGCCGCGATCACGCCGGATGGCAAGACCGTCTACGTGGCGAACGGTGGGTCGAACACGGTGACACCCATCCGCACCGCCACCAATACGGCCGGCCAGGCGATCCGGGTGGGGGCTGGGCCGTTCGCGATCGCGATCACCCCGGACGGGAAGACTGTCTACACGGCCAACAACAGCACCGACACGGTGACACCGATCCACACCGCCACCAACAGGGCAGGCCGGGCGATCACGGTCGGTACCGCCCCGGACGCGATCGCGATCACCCCGGACGGGACGACAGCCTACGTCGCCAACTTCATCTCGGGAACCGTGACCCCCATCAGCACTGCCACCAACACGGCCGGCCAGGCGATCACGGCGGGCGGGATGCGCGGTCCTGCCTTCATCGCGATCACCCCGGACGGGACGACCGCCTACGTCGCCAATAGCGGCGCGGGAACGGTGATCCCGATCCATACCGCCACCAACGCGGCAGGCAAGGCGATCAAGGTAGGGCCCAACCCTGCTTTCATCGCGATCACCCCGGACGGGAAGACCGCCTACGTCGCCAACAGCCTCGGCGACACCGTGACACCGATCCGCACCGCCACCAACACGGCGGGCCCGGCGATCACGGTGGGGATCGACCCCGAGGCGATCGCGATCACGCCCGACGGGAAGACCGCCTACGTCGTGAACCTTGATGGCACGGTGAGCCCAATACAGACCGCCACCAACACCGTTGGCCTAGCGATCACGGTGGGGACGAGTCCCCAGGCGATCGCGATGACCCGCGACGGGACGACCGCCTACGTCGCCAACTTCGGCTCAGGTTCGGTGACCCCGATCAGGACCGCCACCAACGCGGCAGGCAAGCAGATCAAGGTAGGCCAAGGACCAGTAGCAATCGCCATCACCCCGTAACGATGCTCGCGTTTCATACGGCGCGCGGCTATGACAGACAGCAGGGCAAGCTGCCGATTAGGCCGTGCGCGGCCCTGTGTCCGCAAACGGGAGTCCAGCGGACACGCGGGCGGAGGCCTTGTGGCAGGGCCTGTCCGTTATTCGCCTTGCAGGTCAGCCGGTCAGTTGACCACGAACCAGGCCACCTGGGTGCTGGCCGACGCCGTCTTGCTCAGGTACACGGTGAACGAGCTTGCGGTGATGTTTGGCACCGCGGCGCGGACGTAGAGCCCGGACAGGTTCTGCTGCACGGTGGCCAGCACCAGGCTGGCCGCGGTCAGCGCCACCCCGGTCACCGTGCCTGACGACTTGCCCGCGGCGACGGTGAGCCGCCCGCTGCGGCTGAACACCGCCGGGCCGGTGGCCTTCAGCGCCGGGCCGCCCCCGGTGTTCTCGGCCAGCACCCCCGCGCCGGCCGCGCTCTGCGCGATGCCATGCATCCCGTTCCCCCCCAGCGAGCCCGCCGCCCCGATCACCCCATCGCCGGCCCCGCCGCCGGTGCCCCGGACCCCGGCGGCGTTACCCGATCCGCCCTCGCCCACTACCCCCTCGCCGTGGCTGGCCCCCTGGCCCTGCACGCCCGCCCCGGTGGTCCCCTCGCCAAAGCCGACCACGCCAAACCCGCCCTGCGGGCCGCCCACGCCAAACACGCCGGCGTCGATACCGGTGCCGAACCCCTTGACGCCCACCCCGCCGGTGCTCCCGCCGGTCCCGGCCACGCCGATGCCCGTGGCGCCACCAATGCCGGACACGCCAGCGCCGGTGCCAGCGCCGGTTCCGACCACGCCGGTGCCGTCCGTGGAGCCGCCGGCCCCGGAGACGCCGGGGGCGCTGAAGGAGCCGCCGGTGCCGGCCACGCCAGCGGCGGACGCGCCACCGGTGCCCATCACGCCGATCCCGCCAGTGGAGCCGACGAAGCCGTCGCCGGTTCCGAACACGCCAGGTTGTGACCCGATGCCGCTGCCCTTCACGCCGATACCACCGGAGCCGCCGCCGACGCCGATCACGCCGGTGGCGGTGCCGACGCCGAGGCCGACCACGCCACCGGTACCAAGGGGGCCGCTGCCGCCGGTGCCGACCACGCCGGACCCGTTCTTACCCCCGCCGGTCCCCTCGACGCCGTTGCCGTCGCTGCCGCCGCCGGTCCCGGACACGCCCGCGCCGGAGCCGGTGCCGAAGCCCTTAACGCCATCGCCATTGCTGGAGCCGCCGGTCCCCTCGACGCCGTTGCCGTCGCTGCCACCGCCGGTCCCGGACACGCCCGCTCCCGTGCCTGCGCCTGTGCCCTCGACACCAACGTTGTTGCCGGCGGCGAAGCCCGCCACGCCGATGCCACCAGTGCCGCCGCCGTTCCCGACCACGCCGAAGCCGGCGGGGTCGGCCAGCGTGACAGACATGCCATTTGTCGTGCCGATACCCGTGGCCGCAGTGGCGCTGTTGTCCTGGTTCAACAGCACCGGAGGGTTCGTCAGCGCCTGCGCGGGCTGCGCGGTCGCGACCGATTCCGCGGCCAGCGCGCCCAGCGCGCCCGCGGCGCCGGCCAGCAGCCCCCGCCGTGAGTGATTTCGTCTGACCTGCGCGCCGTCCGCATGCTCCTCGCTCCCGGCCATCACGGCCTCCTCTCCCTTGCCGACAGGCCAGCGGTGACCCCCGGGGGGCAGGCCGGCCCGGGCCGCTCGACCGATGACGGCGGCGGCAAGGCGCTGCCTCCGCCGTTCCCCTCCGGTGAGAGTAGGGCGCGCCGGGTGCGCGGGATAGAGGGGGGAACAACCCTGTTCGCCGGATCGGGGGTGGCCGGGGGAACCGGGGGCTCGTCATGGCTTGGCCTGTCGAAAGGTCTCAACCAAGAGGCGTAAACCGCGCGCGAACAAATCGTTCGGCCATGCCTTGCAGCCGAGAACGCCGCATGTCCGTTAACGTGCCTCCAGCGGACACCTGACGATCGCCGCGAGTACACGGGGATGGCCTGTTCTCTTCCGCGGTCTGGTTCGGTGCGTTCGACTCTCCCGGCCTGCCAGCCGCACGGGTGTACGTTGACCTGCGCGTCTTGTCCTGGGATGGTCGCGCCTGGGCCGTAGGGTTTGTGCATGTCCGCTCGCTGCGCCATCTGGGCGCGGGTCAGCACCGGCGACCAGGAGACCGCCAACCAGCTCGCTGCGCTGCGCGCCGAGGCGGCCCGGCGCGGCCTGGACGTCGCCGCCGAGTACGTGCTGGAGGGGCTGTCGGCGTGGACCGGCGCCCACCGCGGCCAGCTCCGCAGGGCCCTCGATGACGCGCGGGCAGGCCGGTATGCGGTGCTGCTGGTGTGGGCGCTGGACCGGCTGGAGCGGGGCGGGATCGAGCAGACCCTGCGGGTGATGCGCCAGTTGCGGGAGTGCGGGGTGCGCCGCCAGGGACTCGAACCCCGAACCCGCGGATTAAGAGTCCGCTGCTCTGCCAGTTGAGCTAGCGGCGCTTGAGACTCCGTGATGGTTAGCGGCGCTTGAGACTCCGTGATGGTAACAGCCCCGGCACGGCGTACGCGAACTGGCGCACATGCTGCGAACGCCGCGGACGGACCGGAAAGGGGCGGGGCTGGATGCGGTCAGCCGCCGAGGAACCTGTCTACCAGCGCGGCCGCGCGGGATGGTCGGCTGGTTCGCGCCTCCTGCCGGTCAGCCCAGGTCATGACGTGCAGGCCGGCGTTCACGCCCAGCCACCGCAGCGGTTCCGGCTCCCAGCGGGGGGAGCGGTGGTTCACCCAGGGCAGCCGGGTCAGATCGCTGTCCGTGCCCAGGATCAGTTCGGCCAGCGTGCGCCCAGCCAGATTGGTGGTGGCGACCCCGTCCCCGACATAACCCCCCGCCCAGCCCAGCCCGGTGACTGGATCCAGCCCGGTGGAGGCGCACCAGTCGCGGGCGATACCCAGCGGGCCGCCCCAGCTGTGCGTCACCGTCACCCCGGCCAGGACCGGGAACAAGTCGGCCAGCGTATGCCGCAGCGCGGCGAACACCGCCGGCACCCGGTCGAACTCCCGGCGGACCGCCGAGGCCAGATGATAGGGCGCACCCCGGCCGCCGAACGCCATCCGCCCATCCGCCGTGCGCTGGCCGTAGATGACCAGGTGGCGCATGTCGCCGAAGGTGGCCCGGCCGGCCAGCCCGATCTGCGCCCAGACCGACTCCGGCAGCGGCTCGGTTGCGATCATCAGCGAGTAGACCGGCGCCACCTCCCGCCGGAGCCCGGGTAGCAGCGGCGTGTACCCCTCGGTGGCCCGGATCACATGCCGCGCCCGGACCACGCCCCGGGTGGTCCTCAGCAGGCCCGGCTCGATCGCGGTCACCCGGGTGGCCTCGTGCACGGACACCCCGCGCCGCCGCACCACCTCCGCCAGCCCGCGGACCAGCCGGGCCGGGTGGATGGCCGCGCAAGGGGGGGTGTACGTGGCGCCCAGCACGTCAGTGGCCTGTGCCTGCTCGCGCGCCTCGCTGGCGGTCAGCAGGCGCAGGTCCTCCTCGCCGAACCCGAACTCGCGGGCCTCGGCCACATCGGCCCGTACCGACTCCAGCTGGGCCCGGGTGCGGGCGAACTGGACCGTTCCGCCCTTGGCCCAGTGGCAGTCGATGCCCTCCGCCGCGGTCACCTTGCCAACCTCGTCCACACAGTCCTGCATGGCCCGGTACATGGCGATGGCCGCGGCCCGGCTGGATTGCCGGGCCAGCTTGGCCAGCGACGCCGGGAACAGGGCCGAGCACCAGCCGCCGTTGCGCCCGGACGCGCCGAACCCGGCGATGCCCGCCTCGCAGACCACGATCCGCAGCCCTGGCTGGGCCCGGGCCAGGTAGTAAGCGGTCCACAGCCCGGTGAACCCGGCGCCAGCGATGGCCACGTCGGCCTCGGTGTCTCCCGGCAGCGGCTCCGCGGGCGCCAGTGAGCCGGGCACCGAGTCCAGCCAGTAGGACAGGGACCGGTATGCGCTATCCGAGACCATGCCGCCCATCGTGGCATGCGCCACTTGCCGCCGTGGCACCTGGGCGGCCACCGCCACAGGAGCAGCCTGGCGCAGGGGAGCAGCCGGCCGCAGGCGCGGCAGCCGGGCGCAGGGCAGCCCGCCGCCGCCGGCACCAGCTGCCGCTGCGGGCACCAGCCGAGTCGGGCATCCTTGGTGGCATGCCCGTCGACACGCCTGCTTTCGAGGCACTGCCCCCCGGCCGCCGGCCCGCTGGCCCCTACCGGGTCTGCCTGGTCTGCCTGGGGAACATCTGCCGGTCGCCGATGGCGGAGGCGGTGCTGCGGGCCGAACTGGCCCGAGCCGGGCTGAGCGAGGTGGTCGCGGTGGAAAGCGCGGGCACCGGGGACTGGCATGTGGGGGCGCCGATGGACGGGCCGGCTAGGTCTGAGCTCGCCCGGCACGGTTACGACGGCAGCGGCCACCGGGCCCGGCAGATCGAGCCGTCGTGGCTGGCGCGCTACGACCTGTTGCTCGCCATGGACGCAGCTAACCTCGCCGATCTGCGCGAAATGGCGGGTACCTCAGCGGCGGCTGGCAGGATCCGGCTGCTGCGGTCGTTCGACCCGGCGTTGGCGGCCGACGATCCGTTCGGCGGCCAGGTGCCCGATCCCTATGGCGGCACCCCGGGCCAGTATGCGCTTGCGTTCGACCTGATCGAAGCCGCGGCAAAGGGGCTCGTCCAGCGGCTGGCGGAGTTCTGTGGCAGCCAGCCCGCCGGGCGGTGACCGGGCCGGGTGATCCGGGGGTCGCCGGGCGGCTGGCCCGGCTCACCGGCACCGGGGTTACCGGCCTGCGGCCGGCCGGCTCGGCCCACCAGTTCCGTCACTATCGGGCTACCCTGGCCGACGGCCGGGAGGTATTCGTCAAGGCCGCGGGCACGGCCGGGGGTGACATGATCGCGGCCGAGGCCCGTGGCCTGGCCTGGCTGGCGGCGGCCGGGTCGGCACCGGCTCCGGAGGTACTCGGCTGCGGCGAGAGCCTGCTGGTCATCTCGTGGGTTCCGGCGGGCGCACCGGATGCCGCCACGGCGGAGCGGTTCGGGCGGGAACTGGCCGGCACCCATGCGGCCGGGGCAGGCCAGTTCGGTGCGCCCTGGCCAGGCTTCATCGCCAGCCTGCCGCTGGCCAACGACCCACCGGCGGATGGTGGCTGGCCGGACTGGTACGCGAGCCACCGGCTGCTGCCGTTCCTGCGACAGGCTGCCGATGCCGGCACGCTGGGCACGGCGCAGGTGCGCGAGGTGGAGGATGTCATCGCCCGGATCGGCGAGCTGGCCGGACCGGCAGAGCCACCGAGCCGCATTCACGGCGACTGCTGGTCGGGCAACGTGCTGTGGTCAGGCGGGCGCGGCTGGCTGATCGACCCGGCCGCACACGGCGGCCACCGGGAAACCGACCTGGCGATGCTGGCGCTGTTCGGCGCTCCGTTCCTGGACCGGATCCTGGCCAGCTACCAGGAGGTGGCGCCGCTGGCGGCCGGCTGGCGGGCCCGGGTGCCGTTGCACCAGCTGCACCCGCTGCTGGTGCACGCTTGCCTGTTTGGATCCGGTTATGCCGGGCCGGTGGCCGACGCGGCCCGCGCCGCCCGGCGCGCCTGACCGGCCACCCCTGGGCCTACCTGGCTTCGGCGGCGAGGGGCAGCGTGATGCGGAACGTGGCGCCCTGGCCGGGCTCGGTGTCCAGGCCGACGGTCCCGCCGTGCGCGCTCACGAGGGCGGCGACGATGGCCAGGCCCAGCCCCGCCCCGCCGGTGGTGCGTGCCCGGGCCTGGTCAGCCCGGTAGAACCGCTCAAACGCGTGCTCGGCCTGCTCGGTGGTCAGTCCCGCGCCCCGGTCGGCCACCTCGAGCATCGCGCTGGCCACCGGGATTGCCCCGTCCGGGCCGGCCGTGCTGATCCGGACGCTGATCGGGGTCCCGGCGGGGGTATGTGTGAGCGCGTTCGCCATCAGGTTCCCGATGACCTGCCGCAGCCGTGGCTCGTCACCGAGCACGATAAACGCCGCGCCGGTCCCGATGGTGAGCGCGATCTCCCGGTCTGGTGCGATCATCCGCGCGTCCTGCACCGCGTCCGCGGCCAGCGTGAGCAGGTCCACCGGGCGGCGCTCGAGCGCCCGCTGCTGGTCGAGCCGGGCCAGTAGCAGCATGTCCTCGACCAGCACACCCATCCGGGCCGACTCCTGCTCGACCCGCTGCATGATCCGGTCCATGTCCGGCTTGCTGAGCTGGCCGTGGTCGGCCGCCGGGAGTTCCGGCACCGGCCTGGGGGAGCTGGTCTTGCCATCGCCTGGCTGGCCAGCGTCCGGCTCGCCGCCGGGCGGCGGCCCGGCCCCGTTGGCGGCCCCGCCGCGCTGGCGGTAGTACTCGGCATAGCCTCGGATCGCGGTGAGCGGCGTGCGCAGCTCATGGCTGGCGTCGGCGACGAACTGGCGCATCCGCTCCTCTGACCGCCGGGCGGCCGCCTCCGAGCTGGCCCGGGCATGGAACGCCGCCTCGATCTGGGCGAGCATCGCGTTGAGCGAGCGGCCGAGCCGCCCCACTTCGGTGCGCGGATCGCGGTCCGGGACCCGCTGGGACAGATCACCGGCGGCGATCGCGCCGGCGGTGACCTCGATGTCAGTGAGCGGGCGCAGGCTGGTGCGCACGATCGTGACTCCCACCACGGCCAGCGCAACCAGCACGATCCCACTCACCACCAGGTCGATGCTGGCCAGCTCATTGAGCGTGCCGTAGACGCTGGACACATCGGTGCCGACCAGGATCGTGCCGCTCACCAACTGCCCGCTGACGACGTTGTTAAAGGCGGTCGGGAAGGCGATGATCCGCCAGCGTCGGCCGCCCGACTGGGCGGGCACGGTGAGCGTCTGGCCGGACTGGCCGGTGAGCCAGCTGGTGCCGGACGGGATTGTCGGCCCTGGGATGAGCCGCGCCGCGACCTGCGTACTCCCGAACCGGGTCTGTACCGGCAGCACCATGTGCTGCAGCTGGCCGTTGCTGGTCAGCCAGTCCACCGAGGTGGGGTCCTCCCCGGGCTGCGGGCAGGCCCCGGGGTTCTCCAGGCATCCCTGCACGACGCGGGTGGCCTGGTACTGGGTGCTGGCCAGCCCGGCGTCGGCCTGGCTGAGCAGGTAGCCGCGCAGCACCAGGATGCCGCCGATGCTGATGGCGGCCAGGGCAATGGCGACCAGCGCCAGCACTGCGGTGATCAGCTTGATCCGCAGCGGGACCCGGCCGGGCAGCTGCCTGGCCGCCTGCCACTGACGGCTGAGCATGACAGCGGCCGCTACGCGGGCAGCCGGAGCACGTATCCGACTCCCCGCAAGGTGTGGATGAGCCGTGGCCCCTCGCTATCCACCTTGCGGCGCAGCACAGATACATAGGACTCGACGATGCCGGTGTCACCGCGGAAGTCGTAGTCCCATACATGGTCAAGGATCTGCATCTTCGAGAGCACCCGGTTGGCGTTGCCCATGAAGTAGCGCAGCAGCTTGAACTCGGTGGGGGAGAGCTGGATCGGCTGGCCGGCCCGCCATACCTCGTGGCTGTCCTCGTCCAGCTCCAGGTCGGCGAACTTCAGCCGGGGCGTGGGTTCGGTGGCGTCACCCCTGGTCCGGCGCAGCACCGCCCGGATCCGGGCGATCACCTCCTCCAGGCTGAACGGCTTGGTGACGTAATCGTCGCCGCCCAGGGTCAGGCCCCGGACTTTGTCCTCCATGGCATCGCGTGCGGTCAGGAAGACGACCGGGATCCGGGTGCCGCCGCCGCGCAGCCGCCGGACCACGTCGAACCCGTCCATGTCAGGCAGCATGACATCGAGCACGATGAGATCCGGCCGGTGCCGCCCGGCCGCCTGCACCGCCTCACCGCCGGCGGCCGCGGTGATGACCTCGAAACCGGCATAGCGGAGGCTGGCGGCCAGCAGTTCCAGGATGTTCGGCTCGTCCTCGACGACGAGCAGCCGGGCATCGGGCCGCTTTCTGTCGTCGCCCGATGGAGTGGTCATACGGTCATCCTCGAAGAGCTACCTGAGTGTTTCCTGAAGGCAGGCTGGGCCTCATCTGATGATGCCACGCCCGCCGCGGTGATCAGGCGCGGTCAGGCAGGTGGGGTGCTGACGTCCAGCCAGCGCTCAATGGCCGCGGTCCGCGAATCGGCGCCAAGTTTGCCGTAGATCCGGTTGACGTGGTTTTTCACGGTCTTCTCGGCGACCACCAGAAGGCCGGCGATCTCGCCGTTCGAGTGCCCGTCGGCGATAAGCGACATGATCTCCGCCTCGCGTGCGGAAAGGCCCAGCGGCCGAGCATTGCGGGACACGCTGGCGGCTCTCATCTGACCTCCGCCCACGACACCAGCGAATGAGATGCGACGCATGCTATCGAAGCTGGCCCCAGCTTGTGCAAGGAAGCCGCGCCATCTTGCGCGGGTGCGAATTAACGTCAAACCGGATCGTCACCGGCTGCCAGTGCTGCCGCGCCGCCGTTAAGCGCCCAGATGGGAGCCGGTGAGCAGATGCCTGGGCACCGGCCGGTCGGTGTTCAGGTCATTGAACAGCCGGCTGGCTCTGGCCCGGTCCCACTGCACCGCGTCGCCGGCTGGCGTCAGGTAATTGGCGTTGGCGATCGGGACGGTAGTGGTTTCCGGATTACGCAGTGCGAATGCCACCTGAAGCAACTGGTACAGATGCGTGCCGCTGTCCACCTGCAGCGCGCCGGCCGCGCCGAACGCGGCCGGGACGGCCGCGAACGGATTGAGCAGCGTGCCCGTGCTGGTCACCTTGCGCAGCAGTGCGCCGAGGAAAAGCCGCTGATCCTGCACCCGCTGCAGGTCCTGGGTAGCGAACGTGTGCCGGTCGCGCACGAAGCTGAGCGCCTGCCCGCCGTTGAGCGTCTGGCATCCCTTCCTCAGCCGCAGGCCGGATGCCTGGTCGTGGACCCGGTGCGGCAGGCACATCTCCACCCCGCCCACCGCGTTCACGACGTTTACCAGGCCGCCGAATCCGATTCCCATGTAGTGCTGGATCTGCAAGCCGGTAGCGTTCTGCACCGTTTTGGCCAGCAGCACCGGGCCGCCAAACGCATACGCGGCGTTGATCTTGTTCCAGCCGTGCCCGGGAATCGGCACATAGGAGTCGCGGGGCAGGCTGATGAGCACCGCCCGGCCGCCGTTGGCCGGGATGTGCAGCAGCATGATCGTGTCCGAGCGCTGCCCGCTGATGTCACGGCCGGTGTGCAGCTTGCGCTCTTCCTTGCGGGTCAGGCCCTGGCGGCTGTCTGAACCGGTGATGAGCCAGTTCTGCCCCGCGCCGGCGGCTGGCCGGCCGGAATAGTCCATCAGCACGTTGGCCCGGGTGAGCTTGGAGTCGAGGTAGAAGTACGTGAGCCCGCTGAGCACCAGCAGCACCAGGACGACGGTCATCACGATCAGCAGGATGCGGCGGACCGGGGAACGCTGCCCGGCCCCACCGCCCGGGCCCGTCCGCGGCCGCGGTCCGCCAGGGCGGGGCCCGCCTGGCCGTGGTGGGGCAGTGGCCGGCGGCTGCTCGGGCCATCCGCCCGCCGTCCCGCCGCGCGGTCGGCTCGCCGGGGGACTGGTGGCCGGGTTAGCGGTCCCGGCACCACCGGCGCTGCTGCCGCGCGCAGGCAGCTGGACGGTAGGCTCACTGGCCGCCCCGGCCGCGCCCGCGGTGGCCCCGTCGGCTGGGGGCGGGTTGTCGTCCCGGAACCAGCCCGCTGGCCACTCGTTCACGCCGCACCCTCCCACCAGATCGTTACCTGCTCCCGGCCGGACGAGCCGAGGTCCCCGGGTAGCTCCGGATCCACCCCCAGCTCCAGCAGGGCCGCCTCCACCTCGCCTGCCCGCTCCGGCGGCAGGCACAGCCGGCGCCTGGTGACATCCACCAGTTCCGCCATGGACTGGTAGTCGGCCGAGGCCGGCCGCGTCATTGTGGTGTGCTCCGCTGCCAGGCCCAGCGCGGCCAGGATGCCGAGCAGGTCGGCCGCGGTCGGCCGGTCCGGACGGGTGAGGCCGTGGAAGCGCTGCCACAGCGGATTGAGCGCGGCCAGCGGGTGGACCGCGGTCATTTCCAGCACTACCCGCCGCTGGGCGTGACTGGTCAGTGCGCGCAGGAACGGCGCCAGGTCCGGCACGTTGTAGACGACGTGGTGACAGGTCACCACGTCGGCCGCGGCCACCTGGCCAGCCACCGCGGGCCAGCTGCCGAGTACCAGGCAGGCTGCCAGCCCGGCGGCGCTGGCCCGCCGGGCCAGCAGCCCGAGCATCTGCTCGTCCTGGTCGATCGCGGTCAGGAAGGTGGTGCGCGCCGCCAGCGGCAGGCATGCCGCGCCCGCCCCGGAGCCGACGTCCAGCACGGCGCCCGGCGGGTCCAGCGCTTCCCAGGCCTGCTGGAACGACGGGCCGCCGGGGCTGAGCCGCAGCCGGTCTGTCCGGCGGGCGAAAACCTGCCGTGGCAGTACCCAGGGGGAATCGGCCACGGCGGCGGTGATGTGACCGGGGATCGCCCAGGCGGCGAGATCCGCCCGCCACTGGCTGAGCAATTCGGTCGGGGAGGCCACGTGGATGCTCCGGCAGCGGTCAGGGGGCCGAGCGGCCGGCCCGCGTCGGTCGGGGAGAGCAGATCTACTCGTTGCCCGTGACACCTGGATTCCGAGATTACCCGCGCCCCCCTGGTGGGAAGGCCAGCCCACGCCGGGCGTGCTCACTCCCGAGCAGGTGTTCGAAGGCAAGCGGCCACCCGGGCAGCGGATCGTGGCGTACGACACGGACGGCTACTACTTTGCCCCCGGCATCGCTGAGTTGCTGGCCGCCGAGGGGTTCGAGGTGACGGTGGTCACGACGTTCGCGGTGCCGTCACCGGCAGCGACCAGACCCTGGAAGGTGACATGCTCCATGCCCACCTTCACCCGGCGAGCGCCGCGCTCCAGCACGCCACAACCCTCACCGGGCCGGTCCGGACGGTGACCGGCCACGCCGCCACAGCGAGGCCTGGTCCGCCGCCTGCGATGGGATTGTGCTCGTTACGCAGCAGATGTCACGGGACGCCTTGTACACCGAACTGGCCGGGGACGAGGCGGCACTCGCAGCCGCCGGATTGGCGGCTGTACCGGATCGTGATGCGGTTGCGCCCCGATTGATCTTTGAGGCGATCTTCGACGGGCACCGGCTCGCCCGCCGACATTGATGCGGCAGACCCGTCCCAGCCGGTCCCTTCCAGCGGGAACGCGTGGATCTCGGCTAGCCGCGGACACCAACCGGCTATGTCAGTGGGGTGAGCGAGGGGACTCGCCCCGGACAGCTGTGCGGGCCGCTGATAACGCTTTGGCAGCTGTGGGCCGTTGCGGCGAGACTGGCGATATTCGGATGAGCGGAGGTCTGGGTGACGGGCGAGGTCTGGGTGGGGACCGGCGCACGCCAGCATCCTCGCGGCGAACGGGCCCGGTGGCGGGTCATGTACGGCTACGTGCAGCCGCACCGCCTGGCGCTGCTGGTAGGCGGCTTCCTCAGCCTGCTCACCGCCGCAACCGGCCTGGCCCTCCCGCTGGTCGTCCGGGTCCTGATCGGCGATCTGGGCAATCGCCGTGCCGTGGCCGCTGTGCTGCTGCTGATGACGGTCCTGGTGCTAGCCAACGCCGCGCTGGGCGCACTGGGCAGCTACGTGCTGCGGCGCACCGCCGAATCGGTGGTGCTGGCGGCGCGGCACCGGCTGGTGGACCGGCTGCTCGGGCTGACGATCGGCGGTCTGGACCTTACCGAACCGGGCGACCTGATGTCCCGCGTCACCTCGGACACGACGCTGCTGCGCGATGTCACCACCAACTCGATCGTGGGCGTGGTCACCGGCAGCCTCACCCTCGTCGCGACGCTGGTCCTGATGGGCCTGATGGATGTTGTGCTGCTCGGCGTCACGATGGGCGTGTTCAGCCTGACGGCGGTGGTCATCGGCGTGGTGGTGCCCAGGATCGGCCGCGCCGCCCGGCAGGCGCAAGACTCGGTGGGCGCGATGGGCGCGGCGCTGGAACGGATGCTGGGTGCGTTCCGCACCATCAAGGCGTCCGGTGCCGAGCAGCGCGAGGGGGAACGCATCCGCGCCGCCGCCGGCGAGGCGTGGCGGGCGGACATCCGCGCCGCCAAGTGGCAGGCGATCGCCGGAAACACCGCGGGCCTGTCGATCCAGTGCGCGTTCCTGGCCATCCTGGCTGTCGGCGGCGCCCGGGTTACCTCCGGGGCGGTCAGCGTGGGCACCCTGGTCGCGTTCCTGCTGTACATCTACTACCTGATGTCGCCCATCCAGCAGTTGCAGGAAGCCGCGAGCGAGTATCAGGTCGCGGCCGCGGCGGTCGCCAGGATCCAGGAGGCCGAACGGCTGCCAGTGGAACCCGCCGGCCGGCCCGCCAGCCAGCCTCGTCCCGGCCCAGCCCCCGCCGCTCCGCCGCCCGAGTCGTCCCGGCCCCGCCGGACCGCTGCCGTGCCCGCCGCTCCCGCTTCCGTCACGTTCGAGCAGGTGCGGTTCCGGTACCGGCCGGAGCTGCCCGAGGTCCACCATGGCGTCAGCTTCGCGATCCCACCCCGGGGGATGACCGCATTCGTCGGGCCTTCGGGCGCGGGCAAGACGACGGTCTTCTCGCTCATCGAGCGCTTCTACGAGCCGAATTCCGGCCGGGTCTTGCTGGACGGCACGGACGTGCGCGACTGGCCGATCGCCGAGTTGCGCGCGGCCATCGGGTACGTGGAGCAGGACGCCCCGGTGCTGTCCGGCTCGCTCCGGGAGAACCTCCTGCTCGGCGCGCCAGACGCGACCGAAGCCGAGGTCGCCGGGGTGCTGCGGATCACCAGGCTCTCCAGCCTGGTGGCGCGGCTGCCCGACGGGCTGGAGACGGCCGTCGGGCACCGTGGCACGAGACTGTCGGGGGGTGAGCGGCAGCGGGTGGCGATCGGGCGGGCGCTGCTGCGCAGCCCGCGACTGCTGCTGCTGGACGAGGCCACGTCACAGCTCGATGCGCTCAACGAGGCGGCCCTGCGCGAGGCGGTGGCCGAGGCGGCGCTGATGACCACGGTGCTGGTCGTCGCGCACCGGCTGTCCACGGTGACTATGGCCGACCGCATCATCGTCATGGACGCGGGCCTGGTCAAGGCCGCGGGCACCCACGCCGAGCTCGTGGCCAGCGACCCGCTCTACGCGGAGCTGGCTGCCACCCAGTTCCTCGCCAGCGTGGACGTCTGAACTCGATGTAATGGCGGTGTCGATCCGGGCGGCTGTGGCGCTACGAAGGGTGAAGGCCGGCGGCATGCGGCGGGGCTCGACGGGAGCACCACCATGAGCAAGTATGTCCTGGCCTCGCCGCCGCCCGATCGGCAACGAGCACCCGGTGGCGGCGCGGTAGCGCGCTTGTGTCCCGCAGTGATGCAATCAAAGGCGGGCACCGGGCGTCGTTAGTAGGTGTGAAAGCCGTGGGTGCTGACCATCGCGCGTTCCTGGACGCCACGCTGCCTTACTTGGACGTGGTGTACCAGATCGCGCGGCACGCCGCCAGAGACGGGCAGGACCCCGAGGACCTGGTGCAAGAGACCTACCTGCGGGCCTATGCCGGATTTGGTACCTACCGGGGCGGGAATGCGCGGGCGTGGTTGGCGGCGATCTGCCTAAACGTCGCCCGGTCGGAGGCCCGGCGCCGTCGGCGGCGGCCGTGGGAGGTGCCCGCCTGGGCGCTGCTGGACGCCCTGCCCTCGATTCGCGCGGACGGCGGGGAGGCGGTGCCTGACGTGGCCGACGTGGTGCTCGCCGACTTGGATGCCGCTGCGGTGTTCCAGGGCCTGGCCCGGCTGCCCGAGCCGCAGCGGCTGTGCATCGTGCTGATGGATGTGGCCGGGTACACCGCCCGGGAGACAGCGGAGCTCTTGCGGTGCCCGCGGGGCACGGTCCTGGCCCGGGTACACCGTGGCCGGCGCAAGCTGGCGCAAGTACTGGCGGAGGCGGGGGTGAGCTATGGACGGCCGTGACCGGGATCACCGGCTGCTGGCCGGGTTCCTAGCTGGGACGCTGGGTCACGCAGAGGCGCGGCGGTGGGATGAGCACTTGCTGGAGTGCGAGCAGTGCTGGCGGGCGGTACGTGAAGACCGTGCCGGCCGGCAGGCCGCGGGGCTGCTGCGTCAGCCCGCCCCCCTGGGCCTGGCCGACCGGGTCGTATTCGCTGTCGAGGTAGCCCGCACCGAGGTGCCACGGCATGTCGGGCCCGGTTCCCAGGCACGGACGGCCCGTCCTGGTGCCCGGCTGCGCTGGCTGGCGGGCGCCGGGGCCCTTGCCGCAGGCCTGGCGGCCGCGCTGGTGGTGGTCCTGCTCCCGGGCGGCCGTGTGACCGGGAGCGTACCCGCGGCCGTGGCGGCGGTAGCGCGGTACGCCCGGGCGATCCCCCCACCTGCTCGCGGACAGTCCCCGCGCATCCCCAGGCAGGCGGTGCCGGTGCAGGTTGGCCACCCGGTGACGGTGATAGCGGGCGGGCAGCGGATCGTGGTGCGGACCTGGCGGCTGGGCGGCGCCGAGGCGGTTGTGGCGGAGTCGGTTCGGCCATTCCCCATGCCAGCGCACGCCCAGGCTGTCTCTGGGGCGGGCATGGCGTGGTTGTCACGCCTGGGGACGCTGGGCTTGTACTGCCACAACGGCCCGACATCGGTACTGGTGGCGGCACCGGTCCCAGCGGCGGAACTGGCGCTACTGGCCGCACGGCTGCCCTTGGCCTGACAGCGGCGGCGGGCGGGCACTCTAGCCAACCGTCGGCGGGCACCGACCAGCCCGTCCCCGCTAGCCCGGCCGGTGCGCTGGATGGACCGCGGCGAAGAGAGCGGGTCCGTCGTCCCGCCAGCGCTCCAGGACGAGGTTCGGCCCTTTCTGGGCGCGGATGCAATCAAGACCGCCGCCGAGGCGTCTTTAGCAGGCATCACTGGGTCCGTCCATGACGGCGCCCAAACATGCGTGGGCAGTGTGGAGGTTTCGCTCATGAACAGCTCCCCATCACTGCGCCGGCCGCGGCCCGGTTCAGCTCTCAGAACGAGCGCCGTTGTGGGGGCGCTCGCGCTGGTGGCGGCGGCCTGCGGCTCGGCGGGGCAGTCCTCGGCGGCGGGCGCCCATTCCAAGTCGCCAATGCCGGAGATGTCGAGTTCGATGCCGATGGCCAGCCCATCCATGTCGATGGGGGCCGGGATGGCGCTACCAATGGGTGCCAAGCACATGAAAGTAACCATCGCGTCGCCGATGACGGGGATGAAGGTGACGGGTAACAGCGTGATGGTGCACGTACAGGTGACCGGCTACAAGGACACCTGCGCCCTGGCCGGCAGGCCGCTAATGATGGGGATGGAGGCCACCGCCACCGGGCACTACCACGTGCTGCTGGACGGATCCCTGATCAACATGTTCTGCACACCGGCGGCGCTGGTCTCGCTGCAGGACGTCAAGCCCGGGATGCACACGCTCACGGTGGTGCCCTCGCTGGATGACCACGCGCAGGTGAACGCGAACGCCCGCTCGATCATGTTCGACTACGCCCCGGCCACGCCGCTGCCCGCGCTGACCGGCATGATGACCATGGCCAAGCCCTCGATCAGTATCGTCTCGCCCAAGCCCGGGGTGACCGTGTCGGGTAACTTCACCGTGCATGTGCGGGTCAAGGACTACCACCTGAGCTGCGCGCTGTTCGGCAAGCCGAACCTGCACGGGTGGGGTCACTGGCACCTCAACCTCGACACTGCCACCGGCGGCATGATGGGCATGGGCGGCATGATGGGGATGAGCTGCACGGACGTGATCCACGTGTCCACCGCGGGGCTCAAGCCCGGGTCGACCCACACGCTGATCGCGCTGCTGGTCGACAACGAGCACGTCCCGCTGATGCCGCTAGTCGCATCCAGGGTGACCGTGCGGATCGGCAAGTGAGACCCCAGCCACGGCCGAACGCCCGGTCCAGGCTGGCCGGGCACGGGCCTTGCGGGGGCCAGACGTGCCACCGCCTCGCCGGATGACCGGCCTGGCCTCCCGCCGGAACCGGCGCCTCGGGTGGCGGCTGGGCGGGGCCGGGCTGCTGGCCGCGACCGGGGCGATCCACCTGGACCTGTACCTGACCGGGTACCGGTCGATCCCCGTCATCGGCTGGCTGTTCCTGCTGCAGGTGATCACGGCGTTCGCTCTCGCGGTGGCCGTGATTGCCACCGGCAGCCGCCTCGCGGCCGCGGCAGGCGCCGGGTTCGCCCTGGCCACGCTCGGCGGGTACGTGCTGTCCCTGTGGGCCGGCCTGTTCGGGTTCAGGGAGATCCGCACCACGGCCGGAGTCGCTGCCGGGATCATCGAGGTCGCCGCCTTCGCGGTACTGGCCGCCCTCGCCGCCACCCCGGCCACTGCGGCCCAGCAACCCGGGCAAGCCAGCGCCAGTTCGCTGCTGGCCAGGCTGCAAGCCGGTATTCCGGGCGCGGGACAGGCAGTCGCCGGTCTCTCCGCCGCTGCCCTGGCCGTGCTGGGCATCTCGGTGGCGGCAGCGGGCCCCCCGGCGTCGGCAGCCACCAGCGGCACCCTGAAGACGGCCAAGATCGGCGGCGTGACGGTGCTCACCAATGCCAAAGGCTTCACCCTGTACTGGTTCGCCCCCGACACCGCCACCAGGTCGGCTTGCAACGGGGTGTGTGCCGGGTACTGGCCGCCGGTAACCGGAACCGCATCTGCGCGCTCGGGCATCACCGGGACGGTAGGCACCATCAAACGGTCCGATGACACCACCCAGATCACCTACAACGGGCATCCGCTCTACACCTACGTCGGCGACACCGCTCCCGGCCAGGCCTTTGGCAACAACCTCAATCTCAACGGCGGGCTATGGCACGAAGTGACCGTATCCCGGTGAGGCACGCCCTCCCTCTTTGTGGGCGGCTGCGACCTGGCGATGTGGTTGGCGACATCCAGGTGCTGCTAG
>Ga0306920_100003353_pt1 | contig 20302 bp, 21 predicted proteins | sample flu12Cox44000170_FD_204666 | JGI IMG/M metagenome (GOLD analysis project Ga0306920, IMG submission 204666) | Lab enrichment of tropical soil microbial communities from Luquillo Experimental Forest, Puerto Rico - flux4day.12C.oxic.44.000.170 (v2)... | ecosystem: Environmental > Terrestrial >... | reverse complement strand
CCCAGTCGAAACCGTTTTCCTTCGGCGAACGCGCGCAGCCCGGTGCGCCGATCACCGGACGGCCGCGCACGGCGGCGATGAGCAGGAGATTGCCGGGATCGACCGGCATGCCGAAATGCTCGATGCGCCCGCCGATCGCCGCGACCGCGGCGGGGATCACGTCGCGTCGGTCGGCGATGGCGGACGCCCCGAACACGATGACGAGCTCGGCGCCCTCCCCGAGCACGTCCTCTATCGCGCCCGCCAGCGCGCCCTGCTCGTGCGCCACGCGCCGCTCCGCCACGATGCTGGCGCGCGCGGGTGCCAGGCGTTCCTCGGTGACCTTCAAGGTCTTTTCGATGACCTTGCCGGCGAGGCCCGGCAACAGCGTGGACACAACGCCGATTTTGCGAATGCGGTAAGGCGCGATCCGCACCAGCGGGCGCGCGGCGTTGGCGACCGCGAGCGCAGCATCGCGCTCGTTACCCGCGACCGCGAACGGAATGATCTTGACGGTGGCGATCATCTCGCCGGCGACGACCGGTTTGTAGGCGGGCAGCGTCGCAAACGTGATCGACTCGTCGACCTGATTGAGGCGGTCGATGGCGTCCTTATCCACCACCAGCACACCGGCGGTCTCGGCGAAGAGATTGGCGCGGCCAGTGAAGGCACGTTCGACGTGCACCCCTTCGCCCGCGACCGCCGCCGCGATCTCGGCCGCGGCCGCGTCCTCCGACACGTCGCCGGGTTCGATCCGCGCCACCACGATCTCGGCGATGCCTGCCGCCTTAAGCGCGGCGATCTCGGCCTTGCCGATCAGGGTGCCCTTCTTCAACACCAGGCCGCTTTGGCGGATCGAATGGACCGCGACCGAGCCTTCGGCCTCGGCCACCGGCACCGCGCCGAACTTCATGATCTCTGCTCCGGAGACTGTCGCAGCTGCGCCGTGATCTCGCCCATGATGGCGACCGCAATCTCGGAGGGCGAGACCGCGCCGATGTCGAGACCGATGGGCGCATGGATGCGCGCGAGCGCGGCATCGGATAGGCCCTGCGCTTTGAGCCGCTCGACGCGGCGCCCATGGGTCTTCTTCGAACCAAGCGCGCCGATATAGAAGCAGTCACGCGCAAGCGCATGGGTGAGCGCCGGGTCATCGATCTTGGGATCGTGGGTAAGAGCGACGAAGGCGGTGTAGCGATCGATACCGAGCGGCGGCAGCGCGACGTCGGGCCACTCCGCGATCACCTTCACGTCGGGAAAACGCTCGATCGAAGCGAAGGCGGTGCGCGGATCGACGATGGTCACATCGTAGCCCAGAAGCCGCGCGATCGGCGCCAGCGCCTGGCTGATGTGCACCGCGCCGGTGATGACGAGCTGCGACGGCGGAACGTGCACGGTGAGGAAGACCTTGCCCGCCGGCGTCTCCGCCATGCCGCTCTTGCCGCGGCGGATGTGTTTCTCGATCACCTCTCTCAGCGGATCGCGCGCCACGTCGGCCGCCTTGACCAACCGCTGCTCGCCGCTCGCCATATCGGTGACCACGACCGCGGCGCGGCGCGCCGCGCGTTCGGCGTTGAGGGCTCTAAGGATGTCGAGTTGCATGCCAGCTCACCGCGAGTAGCGAATAGGGATTAGTAAGACAAAGAGGCCATTCGCCATTCGCACCCCGTCCTACTCCACCTTCTCCACATAGACCCGGATGGTGCCACCACAGGAGAGCCCGACCTTCCAGGCGGTCTCGTCGGCGACGCCGAATTCGAGCGTCTTGGGCTTGCCGCTCTCGATCACGTCGAGCGCTTCGGTCACAACCGCGCCCTCGACACAGCCGCCCGAGACGCTGCCGAGGAAGTTGCCCTGATCGTCGATCACCAAGTTCGAACCCACCGGCCGCGGCGCCGAGCCCCAGGTCTCGACCACGGTCGCGAGCGCGACCCCGCGTCCTTTCGCCCGCCAGTCCTCGGCCGCCCGCAGGATGTCTTCATCGCGCGCGAACATTTTCTCCTCCATCGTCTCGGCCTCATCCGCGGCGCTCGCCCCGAGGGCCATCACCACCCTTCGATGCCTTTAGATGGATCGCCGGAGCACGCCCGGCAATGACCATCACGCCACCTTGTCCAACCAAGCCTTTGGATCGCCGGCGCGGCCGCCCGTGGCCGAGAGCGCGCGCACCAGGTCCGCCATGGACTGCAGATTGTGGATCGGCCGCAATTCGTCAACGTGCGGCAACATGGTTCGAATGCCCTTGGCCTTGGCCTCGAAACCCGAGAAGCGCAGCAGCGGATTGAGCCAGGTCAGCCGCCGGCAGGAGCGGTGCAACCGGTCGATCTCGAAAGCGAGCCGGTCGTCGGGGTCGCGTTCGAGCCCGTCGGTGATGAGCAGCACGATCGCGCCCTCCGTGAGCACGCGGCGTGCCCACAGCTTGTTGAAGGCATGCAGCGAGCTCGCGATGCGCGTGCCGCCCGACCAATCGGCGACGTTCGCCGCGACCGCAGCGAGCGCTTCGTCGGGATCTTTGGCCTTGAGCGCGCGCGTCACGTTGGTAAGCCGGGTGCCGAACAGGAACGTGTGCACGCGCTTGCGCGCATCCGTCACCGCGTGGAGGAAATGCAGGAACAGCCGCGTGTACTGGCTCATGGAGCCCGAAATATCGAGCAGCGCCACGAGCGGCGGCGATTTCGACCGCGGCCCGAGATATTTGAGGTCGATCACCGCGCCGCCAGCTTTCAGGCTTGCGCGCAGGGTACGGCGGATGTCGACCAGATGACCGTGCCGGTGGGGGGCAAGCCGTCGCGTCTTCACCTCGTCGAGTGACAGCACCAGGCGCTTGATTGCGTCCTTGGCGGCCGCGATCTCCGCCGCCGTCATCTGCGCAAAATCCTTCGTCTGCAGCACCTCGCGGTCGGATACGGTGAGACGCGCGTCGACCTCGACTTCCGGCGGTTTGCGCTCGGCTTCGGCCTGGCTCGAGAACAATGCCTCTTGGATACGCTGGGCGCCGGGCGGCGGCTTTTCGTCCTCACGCGCCGGCGCCTGCGGCAGCATGGCCGCGAGCAGCTTGTCGAGCATGCCGCGCCGACGAAAGAAGATGCGGAACGCCTGGTCGAAGATGAGCGAGTGCTCGTGGCGCTTCACCAACACCGCATGCAGCGTCCAATAGAAATCGTCGCGCGTGCCGACGCCCGCCGCCTCGACCGCCGCGAGCGCGTCCATCACCGCCCCGGGACCAACCGGAATGCCGGCTGCGCGCAGCGCGCGGGCGAAGTGGACGATGTTTTCGGCAAGACGGCCGCCGAGCTTCTCTCCTTGGGCGCGCGGATGCTCCAAGCCGCGGACATGATCCGCCGCGAAAACCGGTTGGGGGATGAAGGAAAAAAATCGATGCATGATTTCCGTCGTGCGTTTATTCCGCCGCACGCAGCTCCGCGCGGACCTCGTCGATGAGTTCCTTCGCCTTTGCCCCTTCGATGCGCGCGATATCGTCTTGATATTTGAGCAGCACGCCCAGCGTGTCGGAAACGGTCGCGGGATCGAGCGTCGCGACGTCGAGTTCGGCGAGCGCGGCGGCCCAGTCGAGCGTCTCGGCGACGCCCGGCGCCTTGAACAAATCCTCCTTGCGCAGTGCCTGCACGAAATGCACGACCTGCTCGGACAAAATCTTGCCGATCCCCGGCACCTTGGCGCGCACGATCTTCAATTCGCGCTCGGCCATCGGATAGCCGACCCAGTGATAGAGGCAGCGGCGCTTGAGCGCGTCGTGAATTTCGCGGGTGCGGTTCGACGTGATCACCACGATCGGCGGCTGCGCGGCCTTGACGGTGCCGAGTTCCGGGATCGTGACCTGGAAGTCGGCGAGCACCTCCAAAAGGAATGCCTCGAAGGCTTCATCGGCGCGGTCGAGCTCGTCGATCAGCAGCACCGGAGGTCCGGCCGGATCGGGCTCGAGCGCCTGCAGCAGCGGTCGCTTGATCAGGAAGCGCTCCGAAAACACATCGTGCTCGAGCCGCTCGCGGTCATGCGCGCCTTCGGCCTCGGCGACGCGGATCGCGATCATCTGCGCGGCATAGTTCCACTCGTAAACGGCCGCCGAGACGTCGAGACCTTCGTAGCATTGCAGCCGGATGAGGTGACGGGCAAGCGTCGAAGACAGCACCTTGGCGATCTCGGTCTTGCCGACGCCGGCCTCGCCTTCGAGAAACAGCGGCCGGCCCATCTTGAGCGCGAGAAAGAGCACGGTCGCGAGCGACCGGTCGGCGAGATAATCGGCCGCTGCGAGCAGATCGAGCGTGGCGTCGATCGAGGTGGGCAGCGAACGCGGCGTCGGTTTCATAGCGCCGAACTTATAGCCCGACCTCGCCGGGCTTGTCCTGCCAAGAACGCAGACGTGGGCCGCTTTCAGCGGTCAGGCGTCAAGGGTCAGGAATGAGGTTGATCCCTGACTGCTGATCCCGCCCCCGATGATCACCCCGCCGCCGCGACCGCCCGCCGCGCCAGCACGCCGATAAGGTGCGCCCGGTATTCGGCGCTGCCGTGGATGTCGCTCGCCATGCCGTCGGCCGGCACGGTCAACCCTTCGAGCGATTTCACACCGAAGCGCTTCTTGAGCGCTTGCTCGAATGCGCTCACGCGAAACACGCCGTTGGCACCCGCGCCGGTCACCGCCACGCGGATCTCCGAACTGCGCTTCGACACGAACACGCCGACCAGCGCATAGCGCGAGGCCGGATTGGGGAATTTCACATACGCTGCCTTGTTGACCTTCGGGAACTGCACCTTGGTGATGATCTCGTCCGGCTCAAGCGCGGTCTCGAACAGGCCCTTGAAGAATTCGTCGGCGTGGATGCGCCGCTTGTTGGTGATGATGGTGGCGCCGAGCCCGAGCACGGCCGCCGGATAGTCGGCATTGGGGTCGTTGTTGGCGATCGAGCCGCCGATGGTGCCCCGATGACGGACGGCAGGATCTCCGATCTTGCCGGCGAGCTCGGCCAGTGCGGGAATGTTCTCTTTCACGACCGGCGAAGTTTGGACATCGACGTGAGGCGTCATCGCACCGATGATGAGCGAGCGCCCCTTCATCTCGATGCCGGTCAGACCCTCGACTTTCGACAGGTCGACGAGGTGCTTGGGTCCGGCCAGGCGCAGCTTCATCGTCGGGATCAAGGTGTGGCCGCCGGCGAGCAGCTTGGCTTCCTCTTCCTTGGCCAGCAGGCTCGCGGCCTGCCGCACCGTCGCCGGCCGGTGTTGGGTGAATGCGTACATCGTGACTGCTCCTATGCCGCCTCGCGTCTGTTGCTGGCCTTCTGCAATGCCTGCCATACCGCCTGCGCGGTCGCAGGCATTGCCAAATCCTCGGTGCCGATCGCGTCGGTGATGGCGTTGATGACGGCCACCGGCGCCGCGATCGCGCCCGCCTCGCCGCAGCCTTTGATGCCGAGCGGGTTCGACGGCGATGCCGTCTTGGTCATATCGACCTTGAGCGCCGGCAGGTCGTGGGCTCGCGGCATGCAATAATCCATGAGCGAGCCGGTGACGAGTTGGCCGTCCTTGTCGTAGACCGCGCCCTCGAGCAGCGCCTGGCCCACGCCCTGCGCGATGCCGCCGTGAACCTGGCCCTCGACGATCATCGGATTGACCACGGTGCCGAAATCATCGACCGCGGTCCAGGCGACGATCTCGCTTTCGCCGGTCTGCGGATCGACCTCGACCTCGCAGATGTGACAGCCGGCGGGAAAGGTGAAGTTGGTGGGATCGTAGAACGCCCCTTCCTTCAATCCCGGCTCCAGCTCCTGGCCGGCAAATTTGTGGGCGATATAGGCGTTGAGCGCGACCTCGCCCCAGGCCGCCGACTTGTCGGTGCCCGCGACCGTGAACTTGCCGTCCTGGAACACGATGTCGCCTTCGGCCGCCTCCAGCATGTGAGCCGCGACCTTCTTCGCCTTGGCCTCGATCTTGTCGAGCGCCTTCACGATCGCGGAGATGCCGACCGCGCCCGAGCGCGAGCCATAGGTGCCCATACCGAATTGCACCTTGTCGGTATCGCCATGCACGACGCTGACGTTGTCGAGCGGAATGCCCAGCCGTTCGGACACGACCTGCGCAAAGGTGGTCTCGTGGCCCTGGCCGTGCTGGTGACAGCCGGTGAGGATTTCGACCGAGCCGGTGGGATTGACGCGCACCTCCGCCGATTCCCACAGCCCGACGCCGCAACCGAGCGAGCCGACGGCCCGGCTCGGCGCAATCCCGCAGGCCTCGATATAGGTGGAGAAGCCGACGCCGCGCAGCTTGTCGTGCCGGGCGGACTCGCGCTTGCGCTTGCCGAAGCCGCCGTAGTCGGCGATCTCCAGCGCCTTTTTGAGCGAAGCGTGATAGTCGCCGGCGTCATAGGTCATGATCACCGGCGTCTGATGCGGGAACTTCTTGATGAAATTCTTCTTGCGCAGTTCGGCCGGGTCCACGCCCATCTCCCGCGCGCCGACCTCGATGAGCCGTTCGACCACGAACGTCGCCTCCGGGCGGCCGGCGCCGCGATAGGCGTCGACCGGCACGGTATTGGTATAGACCGCATCCACCTCGCAATAGATCGCCGGGATTTCATACTGGCCGGAGAGCAACGTGCCGTAGAGATAGGTCGGCACCGAGGACGAGAACGTCGACATATAGGCGCCTAGATTGGCGATGGTCTTGGCGCGCAGACCCGTGATCTTGCCGTCGGCGTCGAACGCCATCTCCGCGTGCGTGACATGGTCGCGGCCATGGGCATCGGTGAGGAATGCCTCGGAGCGCTCGGCCACCCACTTCACCGGTCGGCCGATCTTGCGCGCCGCCCACAGGCAGAGGACCTCCTCCGGATAAATGAAAATCTTGGAACCGAAGCCGCCGCCCACGTCGGGCGCGATCACCCGCAGCTTGTGCTCGGGGGCGAGACCGACGAAGGCGGACATCACGAGACGCGCGACATGCGGGTTCTGCGTGGTGTTCCACAGCGTCAGGCTGTCCGAGCCGGCATCGTATTCGCCGATCGCCGCGCGCGGCTCGATCGCATTGGGCACCAGACGATTGTTGATGAGGTCGAGCTTGGTGACGTGCTTTGCGGCCCTAAACGCTGCCCCGACCGCGTTCGCATCACCGAGATGCCATTGATAGATGGTGTTACGGGCGGCGACCTCGTGGATTTGCAGCGCGCCCTGCCCTTGTGCCTTGGCCGGATCGGCCACCGCCGGCAATAGTTGGTAATCGACCTTGACCTTCTCGGCGGCGTCTTTCGCCTGGGAAAGCGTCTCGGCGATGACAACCGCAACGGCATCGCCGACATAGTTGACCTTGCCGTGGGCGATCGCCGGGTGCGGCGCCATCTTCATTTGTGAGCCGTCCTTGGACGTGATCATCCAGCCGCAAATGAGATTGCCGATCTTGTCGGCGGCGAGCTCCGCGCCGGTCAGCACCGCGAGCACGCCCGGCATCGCGGCGGCAGCCTTGCTGTCGATGGTCTTGATCTTGGCGTGGGCATGGGGCGAGCGCAGGAAGTAGGCGTAGCACTGGCCGGCACGGTTGACGTCGTCGGTGTAGTGGCCTTTGCCCGTCACGAAGCGTTGGTCCTCTTTGCGGCGGACCGCTGCACCGATTCCGGTCGCGCTCATGGCGATCTCCTCGCTGACGCCCTCGCCCGTGCTCCGTTAAGTTTGGTGTTGTGCGTGCCCCTTCGCCATGGCCTTGGCGCCGGCCGCGATGGCCTTGACGATGTTGTGGTAGCCGGTGCAGCGGCAGAGGTTGCCCTCGAGCTCATGGCGAATGGTGGGATCGTCGAGGTCGTGGCCCTTGCGGTTGACCATATCGACCGCGGTCATGATCATGCCTGGGGTGCAATAGCCGCATTGTAGTCCGTGATGCTCGCGGAACGCCTCCTGCATCGGGTGGAGCGGGCCGTTGGGATTGGCGAGACCTTCGATGGTGGTGACGTTCGCGCCCTCGATCTGCCAGACGAAAACCGTGCAGGCTTTGACCGCCTTGCCGTTCACGTGCACCACGCAGGCGCCGCACTGAGACGTGTCGCAGCCCACATGGGTGCCGGTTAGCCGCAGGTTCTCGCGCAGGAATTGCACCAGAAGGGTGCGCGGATCGACGTCACCGGTGACGGCTTTGCCGTTCACCGTCAGCGCGACGGCGGACATGGCTTTTCTCCTCGAAATTCGGCCAAAGACCTCGTTTTTCGCACCGACCGGCGAGACCGGTGGCGGATCGGGTCAAAATCGGGTCGATTTTGCCCCGGGACATGGATTGGAACAAGTCGACTCTGAACCTGCGGCGCACGGCCGGTCAAGGGTATAGGCTTGCGACTCTGCCGGTCGCCGGCATCGGCATCCCGGCCGGCATCGTCACCCCGGTTGCGTCACCGCCGCGGCGAACTTCACGAAAAAATCGTCGGCGGTCTTCTTCGCCGCGCTGTTGATGAGACGCTGCCCGAGCTGGGCGAGCTTGCCGCCGATCTGCGCCTCCACGTCATAGGTGAGAAGCGTGCCGCCGTCGTTGTCGGTGAGCGACACCTTGGCACCGCCTTTGGCAAAGCCGGCAACGCCCCCCTCCCCTTCGCCGGAAATGCGATAGCTGTTCGGCGGATCGAGGTCGGAGAGGCGGACCTTGCCTTTCCAGCGCGCCTTGACCGGCCCGACTTTGACGGTGGCGATGGCTTGGAATTCGTTATCCGAGATCTTGTCGAACTGCTCGCTGCCGGGGATGCAGCTTTTGAGCACCTCGGGGTCGTTGAGCTTGGCCCAGACCACCTCGCGGTTGGCGGCGAGCTGGACTTGCCCATTCATCGTCATCGCCATCGGCCTTCTCCGTCGTTTTTGGCGTCCTGATATAAAGCGTTGGCAGGCAACGGGGAAAGCGCTTTCGGCACGGCACAGCATTGCGCTCGCCTGAATGGCTTCGGGGTTGGCGCTCCCCCTGTAGGCAGCTAAAGGTGTCACGCTCCGGAAGATCGCCGAGGGAGGCACCATGCCTGTCATCAACGCCGACGGCTGCCCGATCTACGTCGAAGTCGAGGGGCCGGAACGGGCGCCCGTGCTGATGCTGTCGAATTCGCTCGGCACCACGCTGCATATGTGGGATCGCCAAGTCGCGCCGTTCACGCAGCACTTTCGCCTGGTGCGCTACGACCGGCGCGGCCACGGCCGATCCGGCGTGCCCGAGGGCCCTTATACGATGGAGCGCCTCGGCCGCGACGTGCTCGCCGTGCTCGATGCGCTCGCTCTTAAGAGGATCAACTGGTGCGGCCTCTCCATGGGCGGCATGGTCGGGCAATGGCTCGGCGCCAATGCGCCCGAGCGCATCGAGCGGCTCGTGCTCACCAACACGTCCAGCTATTTTGCGGACAAGACCGCGTGGAACGACCGTCTCAAGCTCGTGCGCGAGAAAGGCATTCCAGCGTTCGCCGCGACGAACATGGAGCGCTGGTTCACCAAAGGATTCCGCGAGCGCTCGCCCGACGCCGTCGCGTGGTTGCAAGCGATGTTCGCCGCGACGCCGCTCGAAGGCTACATCGCCTGCGGCGAGGCGGTGCGCGACATGGACCACCGCGAACTGCTGCCGAAGATCAAAGCGCCTACCCTCGTCATCGCCGGCAAGCACGATCCGGCGACGCCGCCCGAGGCGAACGAGTACATCAAGAACCACATCCCGGGCGCACGGCTCACGCTGCTCGACGCCGCGCATATTTCCAATGTCGAGCAGGCGGAGGCTTACACCAATGCGGTGCTGGGATTTTTGAGCGGAGCGAAGCGATGAACGACGAGGAGCGTTACCGACGCGGCGCCAACGCCCGCCGCAAGATTTTGGGCGATGCCTGGGTCGATCGCGCCGATGCCAACAGGAATTCGTTTAACGCCGAGTGGCAGAATTTCATCACCCGCTGCGCCTGGGGCGAGGTCTGGACGCGACCGCATTTCGATGAGCGCACGCGCCGCGTGCTCGTGATCGGCACCATGATGGCGATCGGGAGGTGGGAGGAGTTCCGCATGCACCTGCGCGCAGCGCTGGTCGAGGGCGGCTTCTCTCCCGACGACATCAAGGAGATCATTCTGCAACAAGCGATCTATTGCGGCGTGCCGGTGGGCAATCACGCTTTTCGGCAAGCCGGCGAGGTGCTCGAGGAGCTCGGGAAATCCGCCTAGCTCTGCTCGGCGCACCTGCCAGAACAAACGTCGGTCGCAGTGAGTTTGCGGGGCCGACTCCGACTACCCTCCCCGCGCGGCGCGGAACTCGTGCGGCGTGGTCCCGGTCTGCTTGCGGAAAAAGCGGGCGAAGTGGGACGGATCGGAGAAGGCGAGATCGTAGGCGATCTCATGGATCGGCTGGCTGGTAAACACAAGCTGGCGCTTGGCTTCGGTGAGCACGCGCTGGCGGATCAGGTGGCCGGCGGTGACGCCGGTTGCGCGCCTGACGTGATCGTTGAGGCGGTCGACCGTCATTGCGAGCTTGTCGGCGTAGAAGGCGAGTTGCCGCTCCTTGTGGAAGTGCTCTTCGACGAGCTTGCGCAGTGCGTCGACGGTTGCGCCGGTCGGCTCGAGCGCGATCGCATCGGCGCTGCCGCGGGCGCGACCGGCCGCAAGCCGCGCCACCTCGACCGCGATCAGCGCGAGCAGCCCCCGCATGGCGATACGAAAGCCGGGACGGGCGAGAAACCGCTCCTCGTGCAGTTCCACGGCCAGCTTCGACAGACGGCCGCACTCGACCTCCCCGAGCGGCACCACCGGCTCGGCGGCGAGCCCCTTGAGGCGTGCGAGCGCTTCCCCGCGGCGATCGCCCATCGCCTCAGCGACGTCCTCGGTAAAAGTCATCACCCAGCCGTCGGTGAGCGCCGGGCGGAAGCGAAATCCGTGCGCGATGGTCGCGGGCACGAGAATCGCGCACGGCGCATCGAAGGCAATCGTGGCGGCTTCGAAGGTCATCTCGCCGCCGCCGCGCTCGATCAACAGGATCTGGAACAGATTGCGGTGGCGATGGGCTCGGATCGTCCAGTCGTGAATTGAGGAGCGCGAGGCGATCGTCTCGATGTGAATGAAGTCGAAGGCCTGATCGTCAGGCGGATCGCCGTAGAGATGGAACAGCGGGAGCGCGGCCGTGGCCATGCAAAATCATAGGCCAGCTCGCTCGAAGAGAAAACGTGTCCGCATGCCTTGGACGGCGCCATACACATCAATCCCACACATAAATGGCCCCGCCGCGCGGGCGGGGCCATCCGTGATAGAGGACAGGTCGAGCTCAGCGGTCCATGCCGCCTTGCTGACCTCCCTGATGACCGCCTTGTCCCGGCTGCTGAGGAGGTTTCTGTTGGCCGCCACCCTGTTGCTGCTGACCGGGCTTTTGCCCGCCGCCGCCCTGCTGCTGACCCGGGCGCGGATTGCCCTGCTGCGGTTGGCTCGGCTTCGGCTGGTTCGGATTGTTCATGTACTTCTCCTGCTGCTGGTTGCCCCAGAAAGCCCCGACGTTAACGCGTGGAACCGCAGAAAGTTGCGACGCAAAACGGCCGATTGCGCGTGCGAAACTCGCACCGATATCGGCGCCAATTTCGCCAAAGTTCCGTCGCGGATTGAAAGCGGGTTCACACCCGCTTGTAAGCACGATCGTGGTAGACGAGCGCGGGACCGTTGGGCCCGGCGCGCACCGTTTCGACCGCGCCGAAAAACACGTTGTGGCTTCCGACCGATCTGACCTCGACGATGCGGCAATCAAACGCGATCACGGCCGAGGCGAGCACGGGACTGCCCGTCGACAGCGTCAGCCAATCTCCACGCGCGAACCGATCGCCGCCCGCGATGCCGGTGCGGCCCGCGAATATGTCGGCGATCTCCGCGCCACCGTCCCCCAGCGTGTTGACGCAAAATACGCCGTTCTCCACCACGACCGGATTGGTTTGGCTGCGGCGATTGAGGCACATGAGCAGCGTGGGCGGCGCGTCCGAAACCGAACAAACCGCGGTTGCCGTCGCGCCGGCCTTGCCGCCGGGACCAGCGGTGGTGATGACGTGGACGGCCGCGCCAAGCCGGCTCATCGCTTCGCGAAAGACCGCGGGCTCGACCGTGCGCACGGGCTCGGGTCCCAACGCCGTGAAGGCGCCGTCCATCGCATCATCGGGCCGTTGGTCGATCCAGCTCATTGGGCTCATTCCGCGGCACGCTTGACGCCGGCGAGACCAGGATAAGCGACGTCATCGGAGTCGAGCCAGGCGGCATCGCGCCAACCGTTCTCGTCGTAGTCGGAAAGGCACTGCTCCGCCAGCGCAATCATGCCATCGAGCGTGCCGCTGGTGCGCGCGTTCCACATCGCCTGGATGCGGATGTCTTCGTGGTTGCCGGCGTAGTTCATCTCGTAGAGCTCGTGGCGGCCACCGAACTCGGTACCGATCGCGTCCCAGAGGAGCTTCATCACCTTGATGCGTTCCTTGTAATCGATGCCGTGCGAACCGCGGACGTATTTGGCCAGATATTTGTCGATCTCGGGATTTTTGAAGTCTTTGGCCGAGGACGGAAGGTAAATCAGCGCCGAGGCGATGATCTTCTCCACGATCTCCTTGACGCGGCCGTAGGCTTCGCCCGCGAAGACGCGGTAACTCGAGCCCGATTGCAGGTTGGGAAGCACGGCGCCGTCGACCCAGGGCGTAGGCTCCGCCGCCATCGCGTCGGTCAGCGCCCAGAACAGATTGCGCCAGGCGATCACTTCGCCCAGCATCGCCTGATTGCCGCGGAACTCATCGGCGCCCGTGGTCCGCAGCGCCTTGGCGATGATGCCCACCAGGAAGCCAAGCTTGACTGCGAGCCGCGTGCAGCCCTGGAACTGGTAGCCGGCGAGGAAGCCCGACTGGGGGAAGAAGGTTTTGAGCTTTTCGAGATCGCGGTGCAGGAGCACGTCCTCCCACGGGACGAAGGCGTTGTCGAATACAAAAATGGCGTCGTTCTCGTCGAAGCGCGAGGACAGCGGATAGTCGAAAGGGGTGCCCATGACGCTCGCCATCATCTCGTAGGAGGCGCGGCAAACGAGCTTCACGCCGGGCGCGTTCATCGGCGCGATGAACATGACCGCGAGATCGGTGTCGTGGGTCGGCACCGCCGCATTCTGGCCCAGGAAGTTGTAGTGGGTGAGCGCGGACGAGGTCGCAACCACTTTCGCGCCGGAGACGTAGATGCCGGCGTCGGTCTCCTTCTGAATGGTGATGAACACGTCTTTGACTTGGTCCGCCGCCTTGGCGCGGTCGACCGGCGGATTGACGATCGCGTGGTTCATGAACAGCACGTGTTCCTGCGCGCGCCGATACCACGCCCGCGCATTGGGCGAGAACTTTCCGTAGAAGCGATGATTGGCCCCGAGCGTGTTCATCAGCGAGGCCTTGTAGTCGGGCGAGCGCCCCATCCAGCCGTAGGACATGCGCGCCCATTGGGCGATGGCATCGCGTTGCGCAATGAGCTCTTCGCGCGAGCGTGCGGCGCGGAAGAATTTGTGGGTGTAGCCGCCCGACCCGGTATCGGTCGGCCAGGTGAGCACGTCCTTGGTCTTGGTGTCGTGCAAGGCGTCGTAGAGCCGCGCGATCGAGCGCGCAGCGTTGCGGAACGCCGGATGCGTGGTCACATCGTCGACGCGCTCGCCATAGATATAGACGTCGCGTCCGTCGCGTAGACTGGCGAGATATTCCGCGCCCGTGAACGGCCGTCCTTTCGCAGCTATGACGTCCTCGGACTTCATCGCATCAGGGTTCCTTCCTCACGTCGCCTCGGCGCGCTTTGCCGGCGACGCCGACTCCTCGCGTGTCAGATGACGCGTCCGCCGCTGGCAACACATTGATCGATCGCGCCGACCACAAACTTGCTCGGCAATACGCGCCGTCCCGGGGCGCGATTGTACTGCACGCCGGGCTGTCCGTATCTGCGGAAGACGGCGCGGCGGCACTTCGCATACAACTCATCGCGCGATTGCGCCGCGGCATCCCCAATGAACGACCCGCCGAGTGGCGCCGGCAACGGATGGAACAATACCAACGTAAGGCCCAACGCAAGCGGTAGTCGTCGCACCACGGATCGTCCTCCATTGAAACCGTCGGGATCGGCCGCGACCATACCATGCTGGAAGTTGACGCGTGAGTCTTCCCCATCCCTTGTGCCCCCCAGCGCGCGCGGCGCCGTTCGGGCGCGCCCGTGAGGACTTCGACGCTGACGATCGCCGCGATGCCACCTGCGCTCATCCCCCCAGCGGCGCGCCGGCAACATCGTCGCGGAACGGCTGCGTCAGCAGGCGATCCACGCGCAGCTCCCGCTGGTCGCGAAAGATCGGCAGCCCGACCGTCATGCCCGCGTGGCCCGCTTCCGGCGCCGCGCGATAGGTCCCGAACAGGAGGTCCCACCACGGCAGGTTGAAGCCGAAGTTACTGTCGGTCTCGCGCCGCAGGATGGAATGGTGCACGCGGTGCATGTCGGGCGTCACGACCGCAACGCGCAGCAGGCGGTCGAGCGACGGCGGCATTGCGACGTTCGAGTGGTTGAACATGGAGGTCGCATTGAGCACGACTTCGAACACGAGCACGGCCACCGCCGGAATGCCGAAGGCGACAACGGTCGCGATCTTGACAACCGAGGAAATGAGAATCTCGAACGGGTGGAAGCGTCCGCCGGTCGTGACGTCGACGTCGAGATCGGCGTGATGCATGCGGTGCAGCCGCCACAGCACCGGCACTTTGTGGAACACGACGTGCTGCGCATAGATGACGAGATCGAGCACCAGGAAGCCCAGCAGCGCGGCGAGCGAAAGCCGCAGCCCCGCAAGCTGAAGGAGCCCCCATCCGCGGCCGGCGGCGAACAGCGCTGCTCCGACCGCGGCGGTGGGAATGAGGATGCGCACGGCGAGCACGTCGACGGCGAGGATTCCGAGGTTGCTCGCCCAGCGCGGCCGCCGGCCGATGGCAAGCGCGCGCCGCGGGGCAACGATCTCCCACGACGCCATGGCGGCGAAGACGAGGGTGAAAGCGCAGATGCGAATCAGGTCCTCGAGGTGCATCGGTCGTGACAAATAACGAGGAGGCCGCAAGCGCGCGGCCTCCTCGTTTATCGCCCGAGTGGACCTGAAAGCCTAGCCCTTGGGGCCCGCCAAACGCCGCACCGCCGGCTCAATGAAGCCCGCCGAACGCCCAGATCAACAGCAGAATCGGGATCGGCACGCCAAGAAGCCATAGCAACAGGTAACGTCCCACTCTTATCCTCCGTCCAGTGATCGGTCCGACAACGCACACGCGGAACCTTGGTTCCTAGCCCGCTCGCCCCACCAAGCCTCTTCTGCCCACAGGGCAGGTGGAAGGAGAGTCGCCGCCGTTGCTGGTCGTGCGGCCCCCTGGTAGAGCTTCACCGGTTGCCGGATCGTGGAGGACGCCTCAGCATCAGGCGCGCGGGCATGGAAGTCTTCACCCAGCAGCTCATCAACGGCATCACGCTCGGTTCGATCTACGGTCTCATTGCCATCGGCTACACGATGGTGTTCGGCATCATCGGCATGGTGAATTTCGCCCATGGCGACGTGTTCATGGTGTCCGCCTTCATTGCGCTCGTTACGCTGCTGCTTCTGACGACCTGGCTCGGCATCGGCTCGTTCGTGGTTGCGCTCCTGATCGTGCTCATCGTCGCCATGCTGTTCACCTCCCTCGTCAACTGGGCGATCGAGCGCGTCGCCTACCGCCCGCTGCGCGGCTCGTTCCGGCTCGCGCCGCTGATTTCGGCGATCGGCATGTCCATCTTCCTCTCGAATTTCGTGCAGGTCGCCCAGGGCCCGCGCGTCAAGTCGATTCCGCCGTTCTTCAACGAGGTGATCGTGCTGATGTCGGGCAGCGGTTATGACGTCGCCGTGTCCTACAAGCAGATCGTGGTCTGGCTGGTGACCGCGAGCCTGCTCTTGATCTTCTGGTTCGTGGTGACCAAGACCGCGCTCGGGCGCGCGCAACGCGCCTGCGAGCAGGATCAGAAGATGGCGGCGCTGCTCGGGATCGACGTCGACCGCACCGTCTCGATCACCTTCGTGATCGCAGCGGCGCTCGCCGCGGTCGCCGGCACCATGTACCTCATGTATTACGGCGTGGTGAGCTTCGCCGACGGCTTCGTGCCGGGGGTGAAGGCGTTCACCGCCGCGGTGCTGGGAGGCATCGGCTCGCTCCCGGGCGCCGTGCTCGGCGGCCTGCTGATCGGTCTCATCGAGACCATGTGGTCGGCTTATTTCTCCACCGACTACAAGGATGTCGCCGCCTTCTCCGTCCTCGCCATCACCATGATCTTCCTGCCGCAGGGCATCCTCGGCCGGCCCGACGTGGAGAAGGTGTGAGATGGCGCACGAGGCGACACAGTCCGCCTCCCGCGTCGACGTCGTTCGCGCGCTGCGCCAAGCCGCGATCACCGGTCTCATCGCGTTCGGCCTGTTGCTGCCGCTGATCGGCTTCAACACCGTCCAGAACATCCGCAACGAACTCATTCTCGAGACGCGCTGGCCATTGCTCGCGGCGCTGGTCGCAATCATCGCCGGCGGCCGCTTCCTCCACGCGCTCCTAATCGCTCCCTGGCTCGCGCGTCGTGCCCTGCGGCCGCGGCCCGACCACGCCCCGCGCGCGCGGCTCGCGCGCTGGCTCGTTCCGTTCGCGCTCGGCTTCGCGATTGTTTATCCACCGCTCGTGCTCTCGGTCACGGGCATTCAAGGCGCGGTGAAATGGATCGACAATTTCGGCGTCCAAATTCTGATCTACGTCATGCTCGGCTGGGGGCTCAACATCGTGGTCGGGCTCGCCGGCTTGCTCGATCTCGGCTATGTCGCCTTCTACGCCGTCGGCGCCTATTCCTATGCGCTGCTCGCGGACACCTTCGGCCTGTCATTTTGGATCCTGCTTCCGGTCGCGGGCTGCCTCGCGGCGTTCTGGGGCATCTTGCTCGGCTTTCCCGTGCTGCGATTGCGCGGCGACTATCTCGCCATCGTGACGCTCGCCTTCGGCGAAATCATCCGGCTCATCCTGATCAACTGGGTCCCTGTGACCAACGGCTATGCCGGTATCAGCGGCATCCCGCGCCCGACTTTCTTCGGCATTCCGTTCAACGCCTCGGACGAAGGCTTTGCCGCGCGCTTCGGGCTCGAGTTCAGCCCGATCTACCGCACTATCTTTCTCTATTATCTGATTCTCGCGCTTGCCCTCATCACCGCCGCCATGACGGTGCGGCTGCGGCGGTTGCCGATCGGGCGGGCATGGGAAGCCTTACGCGAGGACGAGATCGCCTGCCGTTCGCTCGGCATCAATACCACCAACACCAAGCTCACCGCCTTTGCCATGGGCGCGATGTTCGCAGGCTTCGCCGGATCCTTCTTCGCGGCGCGGCAGGGGTTCATTTCGCCGGAGAGCTTCACCTTCATGGAATCCGCCGTGATCGTCGCCATCGTCGTGCTCGGCGGCATGGGCAGCCTGATCGGCGTGGTGATCGCCGCCGTCATCATGATCGGCGGCACCGAAATCATGCGCGAGCTCGACTTCCTCAAGACGATATTCGGCAATGATTTTGATCCGACCCAATACCGCATGCTGCTGTTCGGCTTTGCGATGGTGCTGATCATGGTATGGAGGCCGCGCGGGCTGATCGCGACGCGCGAACCTTCGACATTCCTCAAGGCGCGCCACGCGTTCCTCTCTCGCCGGCCCCAGAGCGAGGGGGCGCAGGCCTCGCTCGCGCGGGAGCGCCATTGATGAGCGTCGCAAGCTACGACGCGGCGGCGGCCGGTGCGCGCCCAAGCGGCACCGCTCGAGCCTCGAATCTCGCGCCCGTGCTGCGCGTCGAGCACCTCAGCATGCGCTTCGGCGGCCTGGTGGCCGTCAACGATTTCTCGTTCGCGGCCCGACGTGGCGATATCACCGCACTGATCGGGCCAAACGGCGCCGGCAAGACGACGGTGTTCAACTGCATCACCGGCTTCTACAAGCCGAGCGAGGGACGCATCGCGTTGCAATTCGGTGATCCCGGCGTGTGGGAGGAGCTCAGCGCCTTGACCGAGCGCGGCACGCGCAGCGTCACGCGCGGGGACGGCATGCTGTTTCTGCTCGAGCGCATGCCCGACTACCTGGTGGCGCACAGGGCCCGCGTCGCGCGCACGTTTCAGAACATCCGACTGTTCCAGGGCATGACCGTGTTGGAAAATCTTCTGGTCGCCCAGCACAATTCCCTGATGTGGGCGTCCGGATTTACCGTGCTCGGCGCGCTGGGCCTGCGCTCCTACGCGCGGGCGGAGCGCTCTGCGATCGACAAGGCGCGCTACTGGCTCGACCGGACCGCTCTCACCGACCGGGCCGATGATCCGGCCGGCGAATTGCCCTATGGTGGCCAGCGACGGCTCGAGATCGCCCGCGCCATGTGCACGGACCCGGTGCTGCTTTGCCTCGACGAGCCGGCCGCTGGCCTCAATCCCAATGAAAGCGCCGAGCTCGGCCGCTATCTACACAAGATCCGGGACGAGCATGCGACCTCGATCCTTCTGATCGAGCACGACATGACCGTGGTGATGCAGATTTCCGACCACATCGTCGTGCTCGACCATGGCCAAAAGATCGCAGACGGCACGCCGGACGAGATTCGCAACGATCCCAGGGTGATCGCGGCCTATCTCGGCGTCGAGGAGGAGGAGGTCGCGGAGCGCGCGATCGGGATGCAATGATGCGCATCGCCCCCGCTAGTGTCCTGATTCCGAAGTTCGCAAGCCCGTGCGGCATACTCTCGTGCGAACTTCGGAATCTAGAGGACACTAGCAAATTTATGACTCTCGTGTGGTTTTTGGATTTGAAGTTCCTATGCGAGTTCGCTGCAAATGCGTAGGAACTTCAAATCCACCACACTGGCGAGATCGTCGTGAAGACGCTCCCGGGATTTTCGCTCTTGGCGCTGGTGGCGGTGGACGCCGCGGGCGTGGGCGCCAGCGCGCAGACCTATCCCACCCGCCCGGTCACCTTCGTCGTACCCTTTGCGCCCGGCGGAGGCACCGAATTCCTGGCGCGGCTGCTGGGACAAAGGCTCGAGCAGCGGCTCGGCAAGCCGTTCGTGATCGAGAACCGGCCAGGCGGCGGCGGAGTGACCGGGGCGCTCTCCGTCGCCCGCGCCGCGCCCGATGGCTACACCATTCTCATGGCGCCTTCTCCAGTCATGGCCATCAACGTCGCCTTGCACAAGAAGCTTCCTTATGATCCAGCCGTCGACTTCGTGCCGGTCGCGCTTGTTGTCGCCACCCCTTACGTGCTCGTGGTCACGCCAACGCTGCCGGTACGATCGGTCGCCGACCTCGTCGAGCTCGCCAAGGCCAAGCCCGGCCAGCTCGCCTTCGCTTCGGCGGGGCTGGGCACGCCCCACCATCTCTTTGCCCAGCTGTTCAAGGGCATGACCGGCGTCGAGATGACGCACGTGCCTTACCGCGGCTCCGTGCCCGCGCTGACCGATGTTGCGGCCGGACACGTTCAGCTCATGTTTTGCGATATCCCGCCGGCGCTCGGCCTGATCAACGAGGGCAAGGTGCGTGCGCTCGGCGTCTCCACCAAGGAGCGTGTCGCCGCGCTGCCCGATCTTGCGTCGGTTGCCGAACAGGGCTTGGCCGACTTCGACGCGGCGTCGTGGCAGATGGTGGTGGCGCCGGCGGCCACGCCCACGGACATCGTCGAACGCCTGCACGCCGAGATTAAGGATTTCATGGTGCAGCCCGAGATCAAGGATCATGCCTTCAAGATGGGCTTGCTCCCGATCGACACGCCCTCGGTCGTCAGCCTGCGGGTGTTCGTGCAGACAGAGATCACGCGATGGGGCAAAGTCGTGGAACAGGCCGGAATCGCCGGCTCGCAATGACACGCGGCGCTCAACGCTCGTCCACGATCGGGCGCCATGGGCGTCGCGTCCGAGCCGGCGGAACTCGGGGGCCGCGATGAGCTTGCCGCTCCTCAGTGTGCGCGGGGTAAAGGCCTATTACGGCCATATCGCCGCCCTCAGGGGCGTCGACGTCGAGGTCGGCGAGGGCGAGATCGTTGCGCTTATCGGCGCCAACGGGGCCGGCAAGTCGACGCTGATGATGACGATTTTCGGCAATCCGCGCGCCCGCGAAGGCCGCATCACCTTTGCCGGCCGCGACATCACCCAGCTGCCCACGCACGAGATCGCGCGGCTGAAGATCGCGCAGGCGCCGGAAGGTCGTCGTATCTTCGTGCGCATGACCGTGATGGAGAACCTGCAGATGGGCGCCGCGGTCGCCGACGCCGCGCACTTTCAGTCCGACGTCGACCGCGTGTTTGCATTGT
>Ga0306920_100003352_pt1 | contig 20303 bp, 14 predicted proteins | sample flu12Cox44000170_FD_204666 | JGI IMG/M metagenome (GOLD analysis project Ga0306920, IMG submission 204666) | Lab enrichment of tropical soil microbial communities from Luquillo Experimental Forest, Puerto Rico - flux4day.12C.oxic.44.000.170 (v2)... | ecosystem: Environmental > Terrestrial >... | reverse complement strand
CGCGCGCGATCACGGAGCCGGGGCCGGAGGCGAGCAGCAGCGCGAACGCGACCGCGATCCAGCGCAGCACGAGCGCCGCGCCGTCGTGCCCCGGCCCGAGCCAGGTCTCGTACAGCCGGTCCGAGCACCCGACCAGCACGGCGAGGAAGATCGCGACCGCGGCGAGCAGGTAGCGCCCGGCGCGATCGTGCAGCTCGCGCAGTCGCGCGGCCCGGCGGGACGTGTGGAGCGCGGTCGCGGTCGGCAGCACGGCCGCGAGCATCAGCTGCGGAAACGTGAACGCGGAGTTCGCCACGCGCGCGCCGAGCTCGTACGTGGTCACCGCCGCGAGGGCGACATAGCGCGACAGCAGCAGCTTGTCGGCGCTGAGATTGATCGTCCAGAGCAGGCTCGTCATCTGCATCGGCCCGCCGAAGCGGGCCATCTCACGCACGAGCCGCGAAGCGCGCTCCGGCCAGGTCCAGCGGAAGCCGCGCGCGGCGCGCGGCAGGAGCGCGAGCCCGAGCACGAGCCCGAGCGCCCAGCCGATCGCGACGTTGGCGATGAGTCCGCGCAGCCCCCAGCCATTGTGCATCACGATCGGAATGCCGATCGCGTGCTGCGCGGTGAGCGTCAGCACGATCCCGTTCGCGACGTCGAATCGTCCGTAGCCCTGCGCCACGGCCATGACGACGTTCGCGAAGCCCGCCAGCACGAACACCGGCGCGCCGAGCCGGAGTGCGAAGCGCGCGACCTCGATCTGACCGGGCGGAATGTGGAGCCACGCAAGGATCGGATCCGAGAGTGCGACCAGCCCCACCGCGCAGAGCACCCCGAGGAGCACGTAGCCCGCGAGCCCGAGCGTCGCGAACGCGCCGGCCTCCGCGTGATCGCCGCGCTCGCGCGCCGCGGCGACGTGGCGCAACGTGGCCTGCACGAGGCCGAAATCCAGGGCCGCGAGCTGGCCGGTGAGCGTGAAGAACAGCGCCCACACGCCGAATCCGTCCTTGCCCAGGCCGCGCAGGATCATGGGCGTGAAGAACAGCCACACGAGCACCGCGGCGACGCGGCCGCTCGCGGCATGCAGCGTGTTGACCGCGAGGTCGCGGGCGAGCCCGCGCGGGCGCGACGACTCGCTCATCGGGTGCCGGGCCGCCCGCGGCCGCTCACCGCGCGCGCCAGTACTCCAGCATGTCGCGGAGCGTCTGCTCGAACGGGATGGTCGGCTGCCAGCCGGTGGCCTTCACGAATTTCGAGTTGTCACCGAGCAGGATCGGCACGTCGCTGGGTCGCAGGCGGGCGGGGTCCTGCTTCACCTCGATCCTGGTCTTCGTCATGCCGAGCAGCAGGTCCAGGACCTCGCGAATGCTCCATGCCTTTCCGCTGCAGATGTTATAGACCTCCCCGGCCTCGCACTTCTCGAGCGCGAGCCAGTAGGCGCGCACGATGTCGCGGACGTCGGAGAAGTCCCGCCGCGCCTCGAGGTTGCCGACGCTCAGCACCGCGGGCTTGCGGCCCTTCTCGATGTCCGCGATCTGCTTCGCGAAGTCGCTGGCCACGAACACCGGGCCGCGCCGCGGACCCTCGTGGTTGAATCCGCGGGTGCGCACGCTGTCCACCTTCCACGACATCCAGTACTGGTAGCCCAGCATGTCCTGCGTGACCTTGCTCACCGCGTACGGCGAGAGCGGCCGCAGCGGATTGGTTTCCCGGATCGGCACCTCGTTCGGCAGCACCAGGCCGTATTCCTCGCTCGAGCACGCGAGCTGGATGCGGCACTTGAGGCCGACGTGCCGCACGCCTTCGAACAGGTTGACCTGACCGAGAATGTTCGTCGTGAGCGATTCCGTCGGTGCGGTCCAGGAGGTCGGGACGAACGATTGCGCGGCGAGGTGGAAAATCCATTCGGGGCGCACTCTCTCGAGCATGTCGCGGGTCGACGTCGCGTCCCGCAGGTCGCATTCCAGCAGCGTGATCCGCGACGTGAAGTGCTCGATGTTCTCGGTGCGCGATCTCCAGCGCTGGATGCCGAAGATCTCGCAGTCGTTGCGGCTGAGCATGTAGTCCACGAGGTGGCTGCCGGCGAAACCGGTCACCCCGGTGACGAGCACGCGACGCATGGGGAACCCTCGAGTCCAGTGGTGCGACGAAATGGCTGGTGAAGTTAGAAGTTTGAGCGCGCAGCGTCAACGTGCGGGCGCGCGTGCCGGCTCGATCGTCGTCACGTTGATCTTGCCGGAAGGTCGGCGGCGCGCCGGAGGTAAGCCGCCAGGCGGCTGCCGCGACCCTCGGAGTCCAGTGCAGCGGCACGCCGGCGAAACTCCGCGATCTGGGCCGGGGCGAAGATCGACTGCTTCGGATGAGTGTGCCAGGAGCGGTCCGAGGACAGGGGAATGTCGCGAAGATACTGCTCGCTCGCCCAGAACTGGAACGGGTCGGGATCGCCGCGGATCTCGCGAATCCGAAAGCCTGACTGTTCCGCGAGTCGTCGCAGGCTTTCCCGCGATTGCAGGAACAGGTGCCGAGGCGCGTCGAGCTCGGCCCAATTCGCTCCGTAGTGCTCCCAGGCGTACGACGACACCGTCGGCATCCGGATCAGGCACTCCCCGCCCGGCGTCAGCATCTCGGCCACGCGGGTCATGACACGAACCGGCGCCGGCATGTGCTCGAACGAGTCGTGGAACATGATCAGATCCCAGGTCCCGGGGACGGAGTCCAGCTCCTGCTTGAGCACGCGGGCCCCGTTCGGGTAGCTGAGATCGGCGCGGATGAACGGATCGATGCCGAGCGCGCGCGAGAAGCCGAGATCGTGCAGCGAACGAACCAGGCCGCCCGAACCGCATCCGACGTCCAGGATCGCGCGATCCCGGGTCAGCCCCGGCACGCGCGACAGGCTGCGAAACGCCGGGCGCGGATAGAACCGATCAGCGATCGCCCCGATCCATCCGCGGCCGAGGAGCGCATATCGATCGCGCTGTCGCCGGACGTATTCCTTGAGCCCGCCGGTGCGGGACGCGGACTCCTGGTTCGAGAAGCTGTAGTAGTCGGGCGGATAGTATTTCGAGAGATCGGCGGGCGGGGCGGCGATCTGTACGCACCCGCACTCCCGGCATTCGAAATACTCGAAGCGGTCGCGCAGTCCGAGCATCATCTCGCGCGCCTCGATCACGCGATGGCCGCCCGTGGCGCCGCAGATCCCGCAGGCGAAGCTCGAAGGGCTCGTGATCGGTCTCTCACCGCACACGGCGCGCAGTGTCGTGCGCCGCGGTCACTTGAATCGCAGGATCTGCTTCGACTTCTGCGTCGTCTGTTCCTTCCACTGCGGCAGCTCGGGAAGGTCCGCGCCCGCGAGCGCCTGCACCGCGCGCGCCCAGTCCCCGGCGTCGAGCCCGGCCTTCGCGAAATCCTTCTGATACGCCTGAATGCTGCGGCGGGCGGCGTCGCGCCAGCGCGCGTCGCCGCTCACGCTCGCGAGCTCCGCGAGGAACAGCGCCGCGCGCGCGTTCTCGTCGGCCACGCTGGCCGCGGGGTGGATCTTGCCGTCCTTCTGCGGCACCGCCTGGGTGCGCCACGTGCCGGTCTTCGCGTCGAGGAAGTTGCTCTCGAGCAGCGCGGCGATCGCCTTCGCGCGATCGAGGTCCGCGGCCCGCCCGCCGACGTGCGAACCTAGCACGTAGGCGCGTCCCATCTCGATCTGGTCCTCGAGCTGCGGCGCCTTCTGCAGCACGCCGAAGTCGTCCTTGTGCAGCATGCCGAGCTGCGCGTGCCAGTCCTCCTGCCACGCGCGGTCGAGGCTCCGCAGCGCGAAGTCGCGCGGCACCGGATCGGCGCTTGCAACGGCCCATTCCAGCCAGGCGTGGATCGCCATGCCGTTCGAGTAGGGAACGAGGTCGCGAGAGCCCACCTGTCCGTCGATGAAGCCGCCGCGCCCGTCGAGCAGGACGCGGTCCATGAAGTCGGCGACCTGCCGGGCGCGCGTCCTGTACTTCGCGTCACCCGTCGCGTGCCAGGCGTCGAGCTGGTTCTCGAGCCGCGCGGCGTTCGCGTCGGTCGGCTTGTGGAACGAGGCGTCAAAGTGCCTGGTGTCGGCGAGGCGCTGGAAGAACCCGCCGCCGGTCGAGTCGAACAGCGACCAGGTCCATTCGTTCGTGGCGAGCGCGCGATCCTGCCACACGCCGCCGCCGCCGCGGCGCGCGAACTCGAATCCGAACGCGACGCAGGCGTCGGACGGAATGCCGTTCTTCGCGACCCATCCGCCGCGTGTGCTGTCGTAGGCGCCCGACACCTGCGCCTCGAGCTGCGCGAACAGCGGCGCGTCGGTGCCGGACGGGCCCGAGAGCAGCGCCATCGACTCGGGCGACCGCGGGCGGCTCGACGCGATCGAGGTGGTGGAGTCCTGCTGGCCGCTCACCGAAGAGGCGAAGAGGCCGAGGAGAAGAGTGGCCGCGGCAGCGGCCCGTGCGGACTTCGGATTGGAGTGGCGCATCCATGCGCTCCCGGTGTTCAGGGTTTCAAGATGGTCAGCAACGCGATTGCGACCCCCATTAGGCTCTCGCCGGCGATGATACCCGAGGAAACCGGGATGATGAACTCCTTTGCCGGCTTCGGCCAGCGCTTCGTGATCAGCAGCGCCGAGAGCGAGCCGATGAACATCATGATCACGTTGAAGCCGTTGATCGTGAACGCGAGCCCGAGCCCGGTCGGCGAAGGGATGAACTTCTTCCACTTCGGCAGCGCGCGCTCGAGCAGCGGCAGGATGACGCCGAGCGAGCCGCCGATCAGGATGCCCCAGCGCGCCGAGGGGTGGAGCGCGCCGACGCCCTTCGAGAGCAGCTCCGCGACCGCGCGCCACGTGAGCGCGGCGGGCGCCGGCCACTTTTCGGTGGCGAGCTTCGACGCGTCCGGGATGAGAACGAAGAAGATCGGCACCGCCGAGATGCCGCCCGCCACCACACCGATGAACTGCGCGAGGAACTGCTGGCGCGGCCGGGCCCCGAGCAGGTAGCCGCTCTTGAGATCGGTGAGCAGGTCGCCGGCCTGCGACACCGCGCCGGCGGTGATGTTCGCCGTCATGAGGTTGACTCCGACGTCGCCCGGCTTGATCGCACCGAACGTGAGCTGTGTGATCTTGCTGAGCGGCCCGGTGGGCGTGATGTCGGTCTCGCCGGTCGCCCGCGCCGCGACGATCACGAGCAGGAACGTCGCGAGGATCGCGATCAGGCCCATCCACCACGTGATGTGCCAGAGGAACACGCCGAGCACGATCGCGGCGATGCCGAGCGCGATGTAGCCGCCCACGAACCACGAGCCGGGGACCTCGATCCGGTCCATCGGATCGTCGGTCGCGCTGGAGCGCCGTCCGAACATCTGGCCGATGGTGCTGAACGCGCGCACCACGGTCTTCCAGTTCATGAAGAACAGCAGCAACCCGGACGTGACCAGCATCGGAACGCCGATCCACAGGCTCCAGCTCGAGATCTTCCGGAACGACACCGCCTCGATGTCGCCGGTCTGGAGGAAATGCGGGGCGAGGATCATAAAGTTCACGATCGCGCCGAGCAGCATGCTCCAGGTCTGCCGGAAGCCGATGATCGCCCCGGCCGCGATGAACAGCAGCGAGCCTTCGAACGACATCGTGAGCTGGTCGAGCCGCAGCGTCTTGCCCTTGTACTCGCCCATCCTGATCCAGTGCGTGCCCCAGGTGCTCTGGATGCGCGGCAGCCGCAGCCACGCGAGCGGCGCCCACTTGAACGAGAACAGGTTCTGGATCGGCGAGGACTTCGGCATGAACGCGAGCGGATAGGTCGTGGTCCACGAGAAGTCGAAGTCGCGCAGCCAGGCGACGATCGCACCGAGGCCCATCGCGGTGAACAGCGCGTTCGCCTGGCGCGACGCCTCGCCCTTCGAGGTGTGGAGGCTCCGGAGCGTGGTCGCGGCCGCGGTCCCGGTCGGATAGGGCAGCTGCTCGATGTTGATCATCTGGCGCTTCGCCGGCACCGCGAGAAAGACGCCGAGCCACGAGATCACCATGATCCACGGGATCAGATAGAGGCAGCGCATCTGGAACGAGGCCGGAATGGCGTCCGGGTTCAGCATCATGAGCGCCGGCACGGCGTTCACGAGCCCGGCGCCGGACATCACCCCGGCCGCGGCGGCCACGGACTGCAGCGAGTTGTTCTCGAGGATCGTGTAGGCCGGAAACCACTTCGGAAAGATGCGGTGGAGCGTGGAGAACGCGGTGTACGCGAGGATGCAGGCGGTGATCGAGACGCCGAGGCTCCAGCCCGCCTTCAAGCCGACATAGACGTTCGAGGCGGCCATGATCACGCCGAGGATCATGCCCATCACGATCACCCGCGCCGTGAGCTGCGGGACGTGCTCGCCCTGGAAGACGTTCTCGTACCAGTGGCGCTCGATTTCCTCGGGGGTCTTCGGGCTTTCGGGCGGCGGAACGGCTTCAGTGGCCACGGCGCGGTCCTCGATCGGGTGTACCGAGGGGGATGGTCTCGAATGCCGAGCTGGAAAGGTCGCCGAAACACCCGCCCGCGCACAAGGGGATTCTGGCGCGCGACCGACCGAGCGATGCGGACGCGCCGGCACGGGCCGGCGCGTGATCAGTGCTGGGTCGCGCCCGCGGCGCCGGCCTCGAGCGAATCGAGCCAGCGCGTCGCCTCGTCGCGCCGCGCTCCGGCGGGCGCGTGCTGGAGGAACGCCGCGGCCGCGCCCAGCGCCGCGGCGGCGCGCTCGCGCGTCGGATCGAGCTGCCAGGCCCGCCGCCTCCCCTCGGCCACGCGGTAGGCGGCCTCGTTCGCGAGTGGGCCGGTCGCGGCCATGCGCTGCGCGTGCTCCCAGGCGAGCGCGGCAGTCTCGTAGCGGCCGGCGGAGTTCGCCTGCGCGGCTTCGCCGTCCAGAATGCGCGCCATTGCCACCGCGGTGCGCACGCTGTCGGGCGCCGCGGCAAACGGGTCGACCAGCGCCTTCGCCTGTGCGTGCGGCGCGGCGGCCCCGGACGCGTACCCAAGAACGTTCGTGCCGCCGGACACGGCCTGCTGGCTCGTGTCGCGCTCACGCGCGGCCATCGTACTCCCCGCCTGCTCGCGCGTGCCGAGCTTCGCGACATCCTCGGTCGCGCCCGAGCGGATCGCGAGTCCGCTGCCCACGACCGGGACCGCGTTCAGTGTCAGCGCCACGGATTCACGCTCGTTCGCCGCGAGCGACGTGATGCGGCTCTCGAACCCGACCGCCATCGCGAGCAGCGTGCGGCCGGCGGGCGGCACGTCGATGCAGAAGCTTCCGTCCGCCGCGCTCGTCACGCTCGTCCCGGTCTCGGCCACGATCACCTGCGCGCCCGCGATCGCGCGCCCGGCCGGATCGCGCACCGCGCCGCAGCGGCGCACGGCGCCCCCGCCCTCCCGCGCCGCGAGGCGATCCGAAACCACGCCTTCCGCGTTCTTCTGGATCTCGAGCGGCTTCGCCGCCGCGGCGGACGGCGCCGCGGCGCCCGCGCTCTTCGGACTTTCCGACGGCTGCGCTCCCGCGGCCGTCTGCGGGGCGCCGGCCATCGGCTCGGCGCGGCGCTGCTTCTGCACGACCACCGGCGTGCCCTCGGGCGGAGCGGGCGCGGCCGCCGGCGCGGGGGCCGGGTTGACCAGGCGCTTCTCGCCCGGCACAAGAACCTCCTCGCCGAATTGATCGCGCTTCACTTCCTGAACGCGCGCGGTCGGCGGCGCACCGGCCGCGGCCGGTGGCGCGTTGGTTTCCTTGTTGCGGTCGAGCTGGTCCTTCGCGGCGGGCGCGCTGCGGTCCACCGGCGGCGCGGGCGCGATTTCCGCCTTCTTGTCCGCGCGCTCCGCGCCGCGCGGAGCCTGGCCGGACCACCCCGAGCGGTGGAGGTTCTCCATCTCGACCTCGCGCCCGGTCATCATCACCACGCCGGCGCCCACGACGAGCGCGGCCGCGACGCCGACGAGCGCGAGCGCGCGCGGCGAGTGGAGCCAGCCCCACGCGCCGCCGCGATCCGGGCGCGCCTGCGCGCCGGCGAGGCCCGACGCGCGCAGCCGGTTCTCGACGCGCGCGGCGAAGCTCTCGAAGTACGCCTCGCCCGGATCGTGCGCGCGCTGCGCGGCGAGCTCACGGTCCTGGGACGCGAGCGCGGCCAGCGCGTCGCGGCACGCCGCGCACGAGGAAAGGTGCGTGTCCACGCGCTCGCGCTCGCGCGGCGTCAGCGCGTCGTCGAGCCGCGCGCTCAGCTCCCGATCGGTGAGGTGCGTCATCACGATTCCCCGGTCCGCGCTTTCAGGCGCGCCTTGAGCTCGGCCCGCGCGCGCGACAGGCGCGACATCACGGTGCCGGCCGGCAGTCTCAGCGTGCGCGCGATCTCGTCGTAGGCCATGCCCTCGACCACGCGCAGCACCAGAATGGTGCGGTGTTCCTCCGAAAGGTCCTCGAACGCGGCGTTCAGGTGTCGGTCGCGTTCGTTCCTCGCGACGTTCTCCGCCGGATCATCCGATCCGGCGAACTCGTGCCCCGCCTCGACCAGCGGCTCGAGCGCGGTCTCGGGCCGGCGCTTCCTCTGCCGGTGGAGCGAGAAGGCAAGATTTACTGCGATGCGCGCCAGCCACGGGTGGAGCGGCTCGCCCACCCGGAAGCGCCCGATCGCCTGGTAGGCGCGCACGAAGGTCTCCTGCGCGAGGTCGTCGGCGTCGCTCGCGTTCCGGGTGATGCCGTACGCCACGCGATAGACGGCGCGCTGATACAGCTTGACCAGGCGGCCGAACGCCGCGCGGTCGCCGCCCTGCGCCGCGACCACGAGCGCGGCTTCATCGCCTGCTTCCAACAGGTCCTTACGCCGCCCGGCCGATTCCATTCCGAGTCATCTTCCGCCACGCGGGGGCGGTGTCAAGACCGGGGAGAGGGCGCATCCGGCGCCGGGGCCGCGACTTGGGCCGCCTTCACGCGCGCGCCCCGGCGAGGGCGGAATCGCGCTCGGCGCGGGCCCGATCGAGCGCCGCGCCCACGTCGGGGGCGGCGGTGATCGCACGCCCGAGCACGAGCACGCTCGCGCCCCGACGCACCGCCTCGCCGATCGTGGCGACGCGCGCCTGATCCTGCGTGGCGCCGCCCGCCGGGCGGATCCCGGGCGTGACCGCGAAGAACGGCGCACGGCGGAGCGCGCGCACGCCCTCGAGGTCGGCCGCCGAGCAGACGATGCCGCGCGCCCCCGCGCGCTCGACCATCTCGAGCTGCGCGGCGAGCGTGGCGTGGAGCTCGAACGGGCGCGCGAAGCCGGCCGGCAGTCGCGCCGGATCGAGGCTCGTGAGCAGCGTCACCGCCACGACGCGCGTCGCGCCGCCCGCGGCTCCGATCCCCTGGACCGCGGCGTGCACCATCGCCTCGCCGCCCATCGCGTGCACGGTGAGCAGGTCGGCGCCGAGGCGCGCAGCCTCGGTCGCCGCGCCGCCGACGGTATTCGGGATGTCGTGGAGCTTGAGATCGAGAAACACGCGCCGGCCGCGCTCGCGCAGGCGGCGCACCACGTCCGGCCCCGCGGCGGTGAAGAGCTGGAGGCCGACCTTCGCGATCTCGTTCCCGGCGCCCAGCCGCTCGTCCAGCGCGAGCGCCTGATCGAGCGTCGCGACGTCGAACGCGATCGCGATCTCGCTCATCTCCGCCTCCCCCGCGGCCCCTGCGCCTCGGGCACGCCGAGATCCGCGAGGCTGCCGCGCCACTCGTCGAGCCGCGCGATGCCGCGCTGCTCGAGAAATGCGCGCAGCTCGGCGAGCACGTCCGCGGCCGCGCCGGGGCGGATGAACGACGCGGTCCCGACCTGCACCGCCGCGGCGCCAATCGCGAGGAACTCGAGCGCATCGCGGCCGTTCATGATCCCGCCCGATCCGATCACCGGAATCGCGACCGCGCGCACCGCCTCGTGACAGCGCGCGAGCGCGAGCGGCTTGATCGCGGGGCCCGAGAGCCCGCCGGTTGCGCGGCCGAGGCGCGATGTCCCGTGGTCGAGATCCACCGCCATGCCGACGAACGTGTTCACCGCGGTCAGCGCGTCCGCGCCGCCCTGCTCGCACGCGGCCGCGAGATCCGCGATCGAGGTGACGTCGGGCGAGAGCTTCGCGATCAGCCCCGCGCGCGTGAGCGGCCGGAGGCGCGCCATCGTGCGCTCGAGCCGGCGCGGCTCCGCCCAGTAGCGCGCGCCCCCCTTGGCCACGTTCGGGCACGAGAAGTTGATCTCGAAGCCGCCCACGCCGCGCTCGCCCCCCAGCCCCTCGAGCAGCCGCGCGAGCTCGTCCGGTGTCTCGCCGCCCACCGAGGCGATGATCGTGGCGCCGAGCGAGCGCAGCTTCGGCAGCTTCTCGCTGCGGAATTTCGCGAGCCCCACGTTCTCGAGCCCGATCGAGTTCAGCATGCCGGCCGGCGTCTCGGCGATGCGCGCCGCGGGATTGCCGGCGCACGGCTCGAGCGTCACGGTCTTCGTGATCACGCCGCCGAGCGCGCTCACGTCGAGCACGTGCGCGTACTCGTCGCCGTAGCCGAACGTGCCGGAGGCGACCAGGATCGGATTCGCGAGCCTGAGCGGCCCGATCCGGACGCGCAGGTCCACGCCCGCCGCGGCGGGCTCGCGCACGTTTGTCGCGCGGCCGTTCGTCGCCGCCTTCGCCGTGCCGTGCGCGCGGCGGCTCACTCGATCCGCTCCCAGTCGAGGTCCGCGGCCTCGAACACCGGGCCTTCGGTGCAGCACATCGCGTACTCGCGGTTGCCCCACAGCGACGGCGTGCGCGCGGGATCGAACGCGGCGCGCTGCGCCGCGCTGCGCGGCAGCGGGCAGCCGCGGCACACGCCGGTCCCGCACGCCATCACGGATTCCATCGCGAGATACGCCGGCACGCGGCGCGCGAGCGCCCAGCGCGCCACCGCCTTCAGCATGCCGTGCGGGCCGCACGCGTGGATCACGGGCGCGCCCGGAAGCTCGGGCGCCACGCGCTCGAGCAGATCGAGCACGGTGCCGCGCGTCCCCGCGCTGCCGTCATCGGTCGAAAGGTGCAGACGTCCGCCCACCGCCTCGATCTCGCGCCGCGCGAGGTCCAGCCCGACGAGGTGCGCGGCGTCGCGCGCGCCGAACAGGAATTCGCAGCGCCTGGGCGCGCGGCCGTCGCCGGGATGCGCGAGCGCCTGCGCGGCGAAGAGGAGCGGCGCGACGCCGCGCCCGCCCGCGATCAGCACCGGCACGCCCTCGCGCTCGAGCGGGTAGCCGCGCCCGAGCGGGCCGAGCACCTCGACCGGATCGCCGGGCGAGAGCTCCGCGAGCAGGCGCGTCCCGACGCCGACCGGGGCGTAGAGGAATCCCACCGTGCAGCCGTGCGCGTGCGGCGCGACGGTCGCGACGCTCATCGGCCGCGCGAGCAGCACCGCGGCGGGCGGCGCGAGCAGCAGCTGGAGGAACTGCCCGGGAACGGGGATCGAAAACGGCGCGGGCACGTCGAGATCGAGCCAGCGATGATCCGCCCCGGCGTCCACCTGACGGTGCACGCGCGCGATGGTTTGGCGCCACTCCACGCCCGAGAGCTCCGATCCGGCGGGCACGCCGGCGTCCGTGATCACGGCTTCTTCCCCGTCGTGTCGCGCGGGGCGGGCACCGCGGGCGCGGCGTGCGAGGTGTCCGCTGCGGGCGGGGCGGGCGCCGGGGCGGCGGGAGGCGCGGGCGCGGTGTACGACGTGTCAGGTGCCTGGAAGCGCGGCGGCGGATACACCGGGTGCAGCGAGTCGCCCGCGGCGTCCGCGCCCGGCATCCCCTGCATCACGCGGGCGTTCGCGCGATTCAGCGAGTCGAGCGCCGCGCGGCCGATCCCCTGGCCGCCGCGCCCGAGACGCTGCGTCGTAGCCGGCGGCGGGGTGAGCTTCACGGTATCGGGCTCCGCCTTGAGGACCGGGATCAGCTCGCGCGGCGCCTCGATCAGGCTGTCGGCGACCGTGAAACCCTCGGCTTCGAGATAGTCGCGCGCGGCGAGCTGCGCTTCGGTCGCGCGGTACTCGTGCACCACGCGCCAGAACAGCGAATCCGCCTCGGCCTTGCGGTCCATCTTGCGCGACAGCAGCCAGGCCTGCGCGTTGATCGCCTTGCCGGCCCACGCGGTGCCCTCGTAGTCGTGCTCGATCTTGCGGTACTGCTCGAGCGCGCGATCCGGACGGTTGTGCTGGAACAGGTACAGCTCGGCGAGCAGGAAGCCGGCTTCGGCCTTGCGCTCCAGCGAATCGCGCCCCGACGCGCGGCCGAACGCGGTCAGGCGGTCGAGATTCGCGAGGCGCGTATCGGCCTGCACGGCGAACCCCCCGAGCGTGCTCGCGTCCTTCACCTTGCGATACTCGAGCCGGGCCTTGTCGAAATCCTCCGCAAGCGTCTCGTACGCGTAGGCGATGCGGTACTGGGCCTCGGCGGCGAGCACGGTGCGCGGGTAGCTGTCCAGCACCTCGTGGTATTCCTGGATCGCGGGGTCGAGCCGTCCGGCGAGCACCTGCGCGCCGCCGATGCGCAGCCGCAGCCGCCCCCAGCGGTCGGTCCCGGGCCCGCTCGGCGCGACCGGGATCGTGCCGGACGGGGTCGTCTGCGTGGTGACGACCGGCGTGATCTCGTGGGTCAGCGCGTTGTGCATCAGCGCGATCTCGCCGTCGTAGTCGCGCGCGCCCTGGAGGCAGTCGGCCTCGCGCAGGAGGTACGTGAAACGATCGTCGTCGTTGGCCGCCTCCGCCCCCAGCACGTGGTAGTCCTCGCGCGCGGCGGCGAAATCCCCTTCGTCGAACAGCGCGTCGGCGCGCACCAGGCGCGCGGTGCGCTCGAGCGGTCCCTTCGGATACTTCGCCACGAGCTTGCCCGCGGTCTCCGCGGCCTCGCGCTTGCGGTCGAGCGAGGTCAGCGCGCGCGCGCGCTCGAGCAGCGCGTACGGCACCATCTCGTGCTTGGGGTTCGTCTTGAGGAAGTCGTCGAACGCATCGAGCGCCTGATTCGGCTTGTGCGCCTGGCGGTAGGCAACGCCGAGGTAAAACGTCGCGTCGGCCTTGAGCGGGCTCTTCGGGTAGCGGGTCGGGAAGTTCGTCAGCATGTTCACCGCCTCGAGCGGGTCCTGGCGGCAGATCAGCGCGCGGGCCCACAGGAGGTACGCCTCGGGCACGAGCTTCGAGGTCGGGTACTGCGACAGCACCTTCTTCGAGTACTTGATCGAGTTGACGAAGTACTGCCCCGAGCTCGCATCCCCGGGGTCGGTCAGGTAAGGCTGCCCGGCGGTTCCCTTGTCGTAGTTCTTGCGCGCGAGGTAGAACGTGTTCCAGTAGGCGCACGACGCCAAGATCGGAACCGCGAGCGCGAGCAGCAGGAGTCGCGCATGCTTCATCCGAGCGTTTCCTGCAGAGTCGTGACGTCGAGCGGTCCGCGCGCCTGGGCTTCGAGCCCCGACACCGCCGCCAGCGCTCCCGCCACGGTGGTGATCACCGGGACGCCGAGCGATATGGCGCGCTCGCGGATCGCCTTCTCGTCGTATTCGGACCGGCGGCCGAGCGGGGTATTGATCACGAGCTGGATTTCGCCGTTCTCCATCAGATCCACCACGTGCGGCCGGCCTTCGTGCACCTTGAACACGTCCTGACAGGGTACGCCATTCAACCGCAGGAAGCGGCTGGTGCCGCGCGTCCCCAACAGTCGGTACCCCAGTTCGACCAGCTTTTTCGCCATGAAAGTAATGGAGCGCTTGTCGTCGTCCCGCAGGCTCAGGAACACGTTGCCGCACACGGGAAGCGGCTCGCCGGAGCCGAGGTGGGCCTTCGCGAGCGCGCGGCCGAAGTCCAGGTCCCGGCCCATCACCTCGCCGGTCGATTTCATCTCGGGGCCGAGCAGCGCGTCCTCGCCGGGAAAGCGGCCGAACGGCAGCACCGGCTTTTTGACGCTCACGAACTCGGCCGCCGGCGGCTCGGCGGGCGCGATGTCGGCGAGCCGCTCGCCCGCCATGACGCGCGCGGCGAGCCGCGCGAGCGGCAGGCCGATCGCCTTGCTCACGAACGGCACCGTGCGGGAGGCGCGCGGATTCGCCTCGAGCACGAACACCTGGTCGTTCCGCACCGCGAGCTGCACGTTGATGAGCCCGCGCACGCCGAGCGCGGTCGCGAGCTTGACGGTGATCTCGCGCACCGTGCGGATCGTGTCCTCGCCGAGCGTGAACGGCGGGATGACGCACGTCGAGTCGCCGGAGTGGATGCCGGCCTCCTCGATGTGCTCCATCACGGCGGCCACGAGCACGCGCTCGCCGTCCGCGACCGCGTCCACGTCCACCTCGAGCGCCGCCTCGAGGAAGCGGTCGAGCAGCACCGGCTCCTCGGCCGAGATCAGCGCCTCGCGCTGCAGCCACTCCTCGAGATCGGCGGCCGAATACACGACGCGCATGCCGCGTCCGCCGAGCACGTAGGACGGGCGCACGAGCAGCGGGAAGCCGAGCTCGCGCGCGCACGCGATCGCCCCGGCGTGCGACGTCGCGCTGCGGCTCGCCGGCTGGCGCAGCCCCAGCTCGTCCACGAGCACGCGGAAGCGCTCGCGGTTCTCGGCCAGGTCGAGCCCGTCGAACGGCGTGCCCCACAGCGGCACGCCCGCGTCGTTCAGCGCGCGCGCGAGCTTGAGCGGCGTCTGCCCGCCGAGCTGGACGATGACGCCCTCCGGGGATTCGCAATCGACCACGTTCAGCACGTCCTCGACCGTGAGCGGCTCGAAGTACAGTCGGTTCGAGACGTCGTAATCGGTGCTCACCGTTTCCGGATTGGAATTCACGAGGATCACGTCGAAGCCGCGCTGCTTGAGCTCGAGCGCGGCCTGGACGCAGCAGTAGTCGAACTCGAGCCCCTGCCCGATGCGGTTCGGCCCGCTGCCGAGGATGACGACGCGCGGCCGCGTCGCGGCCGGCACTTCGTCTTGGTCCTCGTAGGTGGAATAGAAGTAAGGCGTCATCGCCTCGAACTCGGCGCCGCACGTGTCGACCGCCTTCATCACCGGCTTGATCCCGTGCGCGAGGCGGCGCGCGCGGATCTCGGATTCGGCGAGCCCGAAGCGCGCGGCGAGATGGCGGTCCGAGAGCCCGAGACGCTTCGCCTCGAGCACCAGGGCGGCGGGCCACTCCAGCTCCGGATCGCGGGCGGCCATGCTCCTCAGCCCCTGATCGAGCTCGGTGATGCGCCGCATCTGGTGCAGGAACCAGGGATCGATCCCGGTCGTCACCGCGAGCGACTCCGGGCTCTCGCCCCCGGCGAGCGCGCGGAACAGATCGCCGAGCCGCCCGGCGCTCGGCTCGGCGAGCGTCGCGCGCAGCGCCTCGAGCTCGGACGGGAGGGCGGGCGGCGGCAGCACGTCCGCACCGCCCTCGAGCGCGCGCACGCCCTTCATCAGCGCCTCCGGGAATGTGCGCCCGATCGCCATCACCTCGCCCACCGACTTCATGCGCGTGCCGAGCCGCGGGTCGGCGGCGCGGAACTTCTCGAACGCCCAGCGCGGGATCTTGACCACGCAGTAGTCGAGCGTGGGCTCGAAGCAGGCCGGCGTCTTGCGCGTGATGTCGTTCGCGATCTCGTCGAGCGTGAGCCCGGCCGCGAGCAGCGCGGAGATCTTCGCGATCGGAAATCCGGTGGCCTTGCTCGCGAGCGCCGAGGAGCGCGACACGCGCGGGTTCATCTCGATCACGCGCATCTCGCCGGTCTCCGGCTTCACCGCGAACTGGATGTTCGAACCCCCGGCCTCGACCTTGATCGCGCGCATCACGCGCAGCGCGGCGTCGCGCATGGTCTGGTAGCAGCGGTCGGTGAGCGTCTGGGCCGGCGCGACCGTGATGCTGTCCCCGGTGTGGACACCCATCGGATCGAAGTTCTCGATCGAGCACACCACGACACAATTGTCCGCGCGGTCGCGCATCACCTCGAGCTCGAATTCCTTCCACCCGACGAGCGACTCCTCGATCAGGATCGAGCCGTTCGGGCTCGCCGCGATGCCGCGCCGCGCCGCCTCGCGCAGCTGGCGCATGCCGTGCACGAGCCCGGAGCCAGCGCCGCCGAGCGTGAACGAAGACCGGATCACGAGCGGGTAGCCGAGCGTCTCGCCGAGCGCCACCGCCTCGGCGACCGACCGCGCGTAGCCGCTCTTCGGCAGCTCGAGCCCGGCGCGCTCCATCGCGCGCTTGAACTGCTCGCGATCCTCGGCCGACTCGATCGCCTCGAGCGACGCGCCGATCAGCTTCACGCCGTGCTTCTCAAGCACGCCGCGGTGCGCGAGCGCGACCGCGAGATTGAGCGCCGTCTGTCCGCCGAGCGTCGGGAGCAGCGCGTCGGGCTTCTCGCGCTCGATGATGCGCTCGGCGATCTCGGGCAGCAGCGGCTCGACGTACGTGCGGTCCGCGAACTCGGGATCGGTCATGATCGTCGCGGGATTCGAATTCAGCAGCACGACCTCGAGCCCGAGCGAGCGCAGCGCGCGGCAGCCCTGGGTGCCGGAGTAGTCGAACTCGCACGCCTGCCCGATCACGATCGGCCCGGCGCCGAGCACCATCACCTTCCGGAGATCAGGCCGGAGCGGCATCTAGAGCCACCTCCGCACCCGCGCACGGTAGGCGGCGTAGCTCGCGCCGAAGCGCTGCGCGAGGTAGCGCTCCTCGGGCGCGATCACGGCGCCCTGGATCACGAACACCGCGGGAACGAGCGCGATCAGTGCGAGCGTCTGCCGCAGCAGCACGGCGAGGCCCGCGAAGATCAGGACCATCGAGACGTACATCGGATTGCGCGAGAACCGGAACGGCCCGTCCTCGACCAGCGCCGCGCTCGCGACGTAGGGGTTCGGGCTCGTGCCGGCGCGGTTCATGACACGCAGCGCGCCGAAGCCGATCGCGAGCCCGATCGCGATCAGCACGGCGCCGAGCGTAAAGCGCGGCGGGCCGGCGAGCGTGGGCAGAGGAATGAGCCGCTGGAGCAGCGCCCCGAGCACGAACGCGGCCGCGAACACGATCGGCGCGACCACGCGCACCGGGGCGTGGTCGGGCGCGGCCTCCGTCATTCCACGCCCCGCGTGCGTCCGCCTGGCATCAGCACTTCGGGCGCGGCGCCGCTCGACTTCGCGACCAGCCCGGCGAACGCGCGGAACCACGGGCGCGAATCGTGCGGGCCCGGGCTCGCCTCCGGATGGTACTGGCACGACAGCACCGGCAGGCGGCGGTGCACCATGCCCTCGAGCGTCTGGTCGTTGCCGCTGAAATGCGTGAGCTCGAACTCGCCCGGCGGCAGCGTCGCACCGTCCACCGCGAAGCCGTGATTCTGCGACGTCACCTCGACCACGCCGGTGCGGCGGTCGATCACGGGATGGTTCGCGCCGCGGTGGCCGAACTTGAGCTTGTACGTCTTCGCGCCGAACCCGAGCCCGAGCAGCTGGTGGCCGAGGCAGATGCCGAGCGTCGGCACCGCTTCGGCGAGCTCGCGCGCGGCGCGGATCGCGAAGTCGAGCGGCTCGGGATCACCGGGCCCGTTCGAGAGCACGACGCCGTCCGGCCGCTGCGCCAGCACCTCGCGCGCCGGAGTGCGCGCCGGCATCACGCGCACGCGGAAGCCCTCGGCGCGCAGGCGGCGCAGGATGTTGTACTTGACGCCGAAGTCCATCACGACCGCGAGCGGACGCTGGTCCTCGCCGGCAGGCTCCGCCTCCGACGGACCGGCGTCGCTCCACCAGTACGGCTCGCCGCAGGTCACGAGATCGGCGAGCGCGAGCCCCAGCATGCTCGGGCTCTTCTTCGCCTTGTCGACCAGCGCGTCGGCGTCGGTCGAGGTGGCCGAGAGGCAGCCGCGCATCACTCCGCGATCGCGCAGGTGACGCGTGAGCGCGCGCGTGTCGATGCCGGCGATCGCCGGCAGGCCACGGCGCTCGAGCAGATCCTGGAGCCTTCCGGTCGATCTCCAGTTGCTCGGCATCTCGCACATCTCGCGGCACACCATGCCCTGCGCGCGCAGCGCGGCGCTCTCCCAGTCCTCCTCGTTCACGCCGTAGTTCCCCATCAGCGGGTACGTGAACGTGACGATCTGGCCGCAGTACGACGGATCGCTCAGCACTTCCTGGTATCCGGTCATGGCGGTGTTGAACACCACCTCGCCGGTGGTCTCGGCCGCGGCGCCGCAGCTCTCGCCGCGGAACACGCGACCATCCTCGAGCGCGAGGATCGCTCCCGGGCGCGCGCTCATCGCGCCGCTCCAGTGCGCTCGCGCGCGGCCGCCGAGTGCGCGCTCGCGTCGCGATGACGCACGATTCCGCCGCACAGGGTCGCGACCACGCGCCCGGTGAGCGTCCAGCCGGCGAACGGGGTGTTGCGCCCCTTGCTGAAGAATCCTTCCGGATCCACGGTCCACGTGGAGTCGGGATCGATCAGCACCAGGTCGGCCGGGGATCCGGGCGCGAGCTCGACCTTCGGCAGGTTGAACACGCGCCGCGGCCCGTCCGTCCACAGCTCGAGCGCGCGCTCGAGCGTCAGGTGCCCGGGCTGGACGAGCGTCGTGATCGTGAGCGCGAGCGCGGTCTCGAGACCCGCGATCCCGAACGGCGCGAGATCGAACGGCTGCCGCTTCTCCTCGAACGTGTGCGGGGCGTGATCCGTGACCACGCAGTCCAGCGTGCCGTCCGTGATCGCCGCGAGCACCGCGTCGCGGTCGCGCTCGGAGCGCAGCGGTGGATTCATCTTCGCGTGCGAGTCGTAGTCCGCGACCGCCTCGTCGGTGAGCACCCAGTAGTGCGGGCAGGTCTCGCCGGTCACCGCGAGGCCGCGGCGCTTCGCATCGCGCAGCGCCTCCAGCGACTCGGCGCACGAGAGGTGGGCGAAGTGCACGCGGCCGCCGGTCAGCGCCGCGAGCTCGACGTCGCGCCGCACCATCACGCTCTCGGCCGCCGACGGAATTCCGCGCAGGCCGAGCCGGGTCGCGGTGAAGCCCTCGTTCATCTGCCCGTCGGCGCGCAGCGTCAGGTCCTCCTCGTGGCACACGATCGGGAGCCCGGGGAGCTTCGCGTACTCGAGCGCGTGCCGCATCAGCGCGCCGGACTCGATCGGGCGGCCGTCGTCCGAGAGCGCGACCGCGCCCGCATTGCGGAGCGCGAGCGCGGGCGCGAGCGTCTCGCCCTTTTGTCCCATCGTCACGGCGCCGATCGGGTGCACGCGGCAGTGGCGCGCCTCGCGTGCGCGGTTCAGCACCCACTCGATCCACGCCGGGCTGTCGAGCACCGGATCGGTGTTCGGCATGCACGCGACGGCCGTGAATCCGCCCGCCGCCGCGGCGCGCGTCCCGGTCTCGATCGTCTCTTTCGCGGACTGGCCGGGCTCGCGCAGATGGACGTGCAGGTCCACGAGGCCGGGCGCGACGATCGCGCCGCGCGCGTCCAACTCGTTCGGGCCCGACGTCAGTTCGGCCGACGGGGTGACGGAGAGGATCGCGCCGTTTTCGATCGCGACGTCCACGCGCTCGCCGGTCTTCCAGTGGCGCGCGTCCCGGATGACGAGCGGGGCGCTCACAGCGCGGCCCTCGCGTCGCCGGTCGCGCACCAGGCCAGCACCGCGCAGCGCACCGCGAGGCCGTTCGCGGTCTGGTAGAAGATCACCGAGCGTCCGCCGTCCGCCACGTCCGGCATGATTTCGACGCCGCGGTTCATCGGTCCGGGGTGAATCACCACCGCCTCCTCCTTCATGAGTCGCACCCGCTCCACGGTGAGGCCCCAGTTGCGCGTGTACTCCGCCATCGACGGCAGCAGGCCGTCCTCCATGCGCTCGCGCTGGATCCGCAGCCCCATCGCCGCGTCCGCGTCCGCGAGCGCGTCCTCGATGCGCGGCACGTGCGTGCAGCCGAGCGATTCGACCTCCTCCGGCACCAGCGTGCGCGGCCCGCACACCACCACGTTCGCGCCCACCGCGTTCAGGCCGAAGATCGCGGAGCGCGCGACGCGCGAGTGCGCGATGTCGCCGATGATCGCGATGCGCCGGTCCTCGAAGCGGTGGTCCCAGGCGTCGCGCAGCGTCATGAGATCGAGCAGGCCCTGCGTGGGGTGCTCGTGCGCGCCGTCCCCGGCGTTCACGACCGAGGCGTCGAGGTGCTGGGCGAGGAAGTGCGGCACGCCGGCCGAGCGGTGGCGGACAATGATGATCTCGACCTGCATCGAGTTCACGGTCTTCAGCGTGTCGAGCAGGGTCTCGCCCTTGCTCACCGAGGTTCCGGCGACGCCGAACGTGACGTGCATTGCGCCGAGCCGCTGCTCCGCGAGCTCGAACGATATGCGC
>Ga0306920_100003351_pt1 | contig 20303 bp, 23 predicted proteins | sample flu12Cox44000170_FD_204666 | JGI IMG/M metagenome (GOLD analysis project Ga0306920, IMG submission 204666) | Lab enrichment of tropical soil microbial communities from Luquillo Experimental Forest, Puerto Rico - flux4day.12C.oxic.44.000.170 (v2)... | ecosystem: Environmental > Terrestrial >... | reverse complement strand
GCGGCCCGCCCCTAGCGGCGCCGCGGCGGCTCGTCCGCGGCGCGCGGCGCGCGCTCGAGCAGCTCGATCAGCGCCGCCGGGGCGCGCACCGGGCGCCCCTGATCGCCCATGAAGCAATGTTCGGTCGTGCCGTGGGCCAACCGCTCGCCGGTCGCCTCGCCGACGATGCGGTAGCCGAAGCGCACCGACGCCCGCCCCAGCTCGATCACCCCGGTTTCGATCGCCAGCAGGTCGTCGTAACGCGCCGGCTTGAGATAGCGGCAGCGCGCTTCGACCACCGGCAGCCGCACTCCCGACTCCTCGATCGAGCGGTAGGTCGAGCCCAGCGAGCGCATCATCTCGGCGCGGCCGATCTCGAACCAGCGCAGATAGTTGCCGTAGTAAGCCACGCCCATCTGGTCGGTGTCGCCATAACGCACCCGGATCGCGAACCGGTGCACGCGTCCTCCTCTTCTTATGGTGGTGGCGCCGGTGGCGCGGTCTTCCAGCGGCGGTGGAGCCAGAACCAGCACTCGGGACGCTCGCGCACCCGCTGCTCGAGGCGCGCGACGTGGAGCGCGGTCAGCCGCTCGGCGGCGCGCGGATCGCGCGGGTCGCCGGGATCGAGCGGCGGATCGACCTCGAGGGTGTGGCGCCCATCCGCGCCACGCCAGCCGAATCCCATGATGATCGGCGCCCCGGTGGCGAGCGCGATGCGCGCCGGGCCGAGCGCCGTGCTGGCCGGCCGGCCCAGGAACGGCACGAACACGCCGTGACGGCGCGCGTCCTGGTCGGCCAGCATGGCGACCCAGCGGTTGTCGCGCAACGCGCGATAGGCGGCGCGCGTCCCGGTGTCGGCCGACAGCGAGCCGAGGCCGGCGCGCGCGCGCTGGGCCGCGATCCAGGCCTCGACCCCGGGGTTCGAGAGCGGGCGCACCACGAAGTCGACCGGATGCAGCTGGCCGAGCGCCGCCCCCAGCAGCTCGATGTTGCCGAAGTGGCCCGAGAGCAGCACCGCGCCGCGCCCCGCCGATCGCGCACGCTCCAGGTGCTCGACCCCGCGAATTTCCGCCAGCGCCTCACCGCGCGGCGCCCGCGCCAGCTCGGCGAGACGCGGGTACTCGAGCGCGATGCGCCCCAGCTCGCGATAGTGGGCGCGCAGGATCGTGTCGCGCTCCCCGGGCGTGCGCTCGGGGAACGCCTGCGCGAGGTTGCCCTCGGCGACGCGGCGCCGGATCCCGGCGCGGTACGCCAGCTCGCCGAGCGCCGCCCCGGCGGCCAGCGAGGCGCGCCACGGCAGCGCGTGCGCGCCGGCGCCCAGTGCCCGCACCAGGCTGGCCTCGAGCGCGTGGGTCGCGCTCACGCACGAATCCAGCGCTGGCCGGGCAGGGATCGCACCGCGCCCGCCCATTCGAGCCGGAGCAGGTCCGCGAGCGCCTGCTCGAGCCCGAGTCCGGCGGCCGCGGCCAGGCTCTCGGTCGAGCGCGGGCCCTGCTCCAGCGCCGTGAGCAGTCGCAGCCCGGACGCCGCAGCGTCCCGATCGCCGCCGGCCGCCGCGCCCGGGGCGGAACGCGGCGGGCCGGGCACGCCGCCCAGCGCCGCGATCACGTCCGACGCGCCCTCGCACAGCCGCGCCCCGCGGCGCAGCAGCGCGTGAGCGCCGCGCGCGGTGGGGCGGTCGATGTCGCCCGGCACCGCGAGCAGCGGGCGTCCGAGGCGTCTCGCCGCCGCGGCGGTGCTCAGGGCGCCGCTCCGCTCCGCGGCCTCGACCACGATGGTGGCCGCGGCGAGGGCGGCGATCAGGCGGTTACGCTTCACGAACACCGCGGGGCCGAGCGGCGCGCCCGAGCGCCATTCGCTCGCCAGCGCGCCGCGTTCGCACAGCCGCTCGGCGAGCTCGAGGTGGTGGCGCGGCGTCACCGCGTCGAGCCCGCCCGGCAGCACCGCGACGCTCGCGCCCGCGGCGTCGAGACAGCCGCGATGGGCCGCGGCGTCGATGCCGCGCGCCAGCCCGCTCACGATCGCGAAGCCGAGACCGGCGAGGTCGCGGGCCAGTCGAAGCGCGCACGCCACCCCGTAGGGCGAGGCCGCGCGGGAGCCCACGATCGCCACGGTGCGCGCGCCGTCCGCCAGCCGGCCGCGCACGTAGAGGACGGGCGGCGGGTCGGAGAGGTCGCGGAGCCCGACCGGATACTCCGGCCCGTCCGCCCGCAGCTCACGGATCTCAGGCGCTGGCCGCGCGGCCATCCCCGGGCGTCCCGGGGGGCGGGTCGCGGCGTGGCGCGGAGCGCGTCAGCACATCCCATTCGACACCGTCGATCGCGCCACGCACCACCGCGCTGTCATCGGCGAGCGTCCCGTCGTCCTCGAGTGTCATCAGCTCGACGCTCGCCATCAGGCGCTCGACGGCGCCGGCCAGCACCCCGTCGCGGCGCGCCAGCTCCTTCATCCGGCGTCCGCGCTGATCGGGGGGCAGGCGATGGAGCACGTGCGCGATCCGGAACCCGCCCCCGCTGCGCCCGATCGCGACCAGCGCCTCGCCGGCCCCGTCGGCGACGGTGCGGTTGCGGTCGTCGGCGAGACGCGCGAGCACCGGGACGGCGGCGCGGGCCGAGAGCCGTCCCAGGATGCCGGCCGCGCTGGTGCGGGTGAACCACAGCCCCTGCACGAGCAGCGGCAGCAGCACCGGCACGACCGGCTCGCCGATGCGGACGAACGCCTGCTCGGCGAGGCCGCGCATGAACGACGACTCATCACACAGACATTCGACCAGCAGCGCCAGGGCCTCGGGATCGCGGCGCTGTTCGAGCCCGCGCACGTAATCGCGCTTGGCGGCGAGCTCGCGCGGGTTCAGCGCGTCGAACGCGCGCGATGGCGCGAAGCTGTCGTCGGCCATCATCACTCCCCTGGGGTCGCGCGCTCCGGGGCCGGTTCGGCGGGGGGCATCACCATCGGCCACAGCCGCTCGAGCAGCTCGCGCAGGCCATCGCCTCGGTGGGCGCTGATCAGGACGGCGCCCGGGATTGGGGGGTGTCGATCCAGCAGGAGCCGCGCCTCGGGCGCGAGCAGATCCGACTTGGTGAGCACCACGACGCGCGGCTTCTCCATCAGCGTCGCACTATACACTGAGACCTCCCGTTCCAGTAACGCCAGGTCGCGGGCCGGATCCTCGGAGGTCACGTCGATCAGGAACGCGAGCGCGCGCGTGCGCTCGACATGGCGCAGGAACTGCAGCCCGAGGCCGCGCCCCTGGTGCGCGCCCTCGATCAGCCCCGGCAGGTCGGCGGCGACGAACTGACGCTCCTCGTCGAGCTCGACGATGCCGAGGTTGGGCTCGAGAGTGGTGAAGGCGTAGGGACCGATGCGTGGCCGCGCGCGGGTCACGCGCGCGAGCAGCGTGGACTTGCCGGCGTTGGGGAGCCCGACGAAGCCGACGTCGGCGATCAGCTTGAGCTCGAGCTCGAGCACCCGTTCCTCGCCCGGCTCGCCGGGATCGGCGCGGCGCGGCGCCTGATGGGTGGCGGTGGCAAAGCGCGCGTTGCCGCGCCCGCCGCGCCCGCCGCGCGCCACCACCAGACGCTCGCCGGCACGGGTGAGATCGGCGAGCAGTACCCCGCTCGCGGGGTCGCGCACCACCGTGCCCGAAGGCACCTCGAGCAGCTTGTCGGCGCCGTCCCTTCCCGAGCGCCGTCCACCCGAGCCGTGCCCGCCCTTGCCGGCCCGGAACGCGGGCTGCTCGCGGAAATCGAGCAGCGTGCGCACGTGCGGGTTGACCACCAGCATGACGCTGCCGCCCCGCCCGCCGTCGCCGCCGTCGGGACCGCCCTTGGGGACGTACTTCTCGCGCCGGAAGCTCACCGCGCCGGCCCCACCGCGGCCCGCGGCCACCACGATACGGGCGTGGTCGACCAGCACTCAGCGCTCCGCGTCGCGGCTCACGACGCCGCGGCGGGCGGCGGCGACAGCGGCGGCGCGGGGCGCGCCGGCGCCTCGTCCGGGCCGGGCAGGCCGCGCGCCGACCACGCCAGCCGTCCGCCGGCGCGCGCGATCGCGGCCTCGAGCGGGCCGAGGTCGTGGCGCAGCGCGTACTGGATGCCCTGGGTCAGGTTGCGGGCGGTGAGCGCCCGCCCCACCTCGAGGCCTTCGAGCAGCCCCGGGATCTCGAGCTCGTCGCCGGGTGCCGCGCCGCGCGCGTCGGCCTCGCTGGCGAAGCACAGCGGCAGGATGCCGGCCTGGACCAGCTGGACGCGGAACGCCGGAGCGTACGAGAGCACCAGCGTGGCGCGCACGCCGAGCTCGAGCAGCGCGAGCGCCGCGTGCAGCCGCGGCGTCCCGGCGCCGAAGCCGCGCCCCGCCACCACGAAGCCGCCGCGGCGGGCGCGCGCGCGCGCCGCGAATTCGGCGTCGGTGGTCACGAAGGCGTGATTGGCGAGCGCCGGCAGATCGCCGATCAGCGGCGCCATGCGCGCCCCCCACGGCAGGATCTGGTCGGTCTGGACGTCGTCGCCGACGCGGATCAGCACCGTGCCGCGCAGGCCGCTCTCGACCGGCTCGTTGTGCGGAAAGCGCGATCGCACGCCGGCCGGGGCGGCCACCGGGGCGGCGCCGGGCTCGATCAGCCAGTCGGGATCGCCGCTGTAGCGCGCCGGCTCGAGCGCGCGCTCGAATCCCACCTCGAGCTCGCGCGGGTCCGCGAGGCGACCCGTCACCGCGGCGGCGGCGCAGCAGCCGGCCCCACCGAGATACCAGCGCACCCGCCCGGCCGGGAGCTGACCGGGGCGCGCCCCGAAGCACAGCCCCGCGATCGTCCCGTCGGCGGCCGGGAGCGCGGTGCCGTCGGACAGCCGGGCGCCGGCGCGCACCAGCGTGTCGACGATGCCGTCGCGCGTCGCGGTCTCCTCGATCTCGCGGCTGCCGGGCACGATGGTGAGCCGCACCCCCTCGCGCACCGGGCGGGCGGAGAGCACGCGCGCGAGCAGCGCGAGGTCGGCGTAGCCCGCGCGTGGCCCGATCACCACCTGACCCACGGCCACCCCGGTCCAGTGATGGGCGGGCCGCACCCCGGCCGGATCCTCGAGCGGCGCCACCGACGGCTCGAGCAGGGTGAGATCGAGATCGAGCGAGCGCTCGGTCTCGGCGCCGTCCTCGGCTTCGAGCCGCTTCCAGTCGTTGTCGCGTCCTTGGGCCGCGAGCCAGGCGCGCGTCACCTCATCGGACGGGAACAGGCACGCCGTGGCACCCAGCACCCCGCCGTGCGCGGCGAGCACACCGCGATCGGCCATCGCCAGGCTCGCCACCCCCGGGCCGCTGAACTCCACCACCATCCCCTGCGCGCCCTCGGGCGCCAGGCGGTGCTGCAGCTCGAGCGCGACGTCCTGCCCGCCCACCCACGGCCCCGGACTTCCGAACAGCCGCACCCCCAGCACCGCGACCCCCGAGCGGTAGACTGGCGCCCCGGCCAGCGCCGCGGCGACTTCGAGCTCGCCGCAGGCGAGCCCCAGCATCGCCAACGCCCCGCACCCCGGCGGCGTGCGGCCGGCGACGATCATCAGGCGGCCGGGGGCGGCCAGGCGCTCGCGGTGAACCAGGTCGGGCGAGCCGGTGCCGGGGCGCGAGAACCAGACCCCGCGCGCACCGGCCCACGACTGCAGCACCTGCAGATCGACGGTCTGCTTGAAGGCCATGGCCGAGGCATGGCGGTCGGCGCACACCATCGCCACCGGCACCGCGACGCGCTCGACCGCCAGCGACTCGAAGGCCGGCACCACGGTCGCCGAGCTGGCCTCGCCGAACACCACGTGGTCGGGGCTCAGCGCCAGCTCGGACTCGGCGCCGAGCGGCAGCCAGCCCGAGCCGGGTTCGAGCCGGTGCGCCTCGAGGATGCGACGCGTCAGCGACGCCGGCATGCACGGCCTCTCACTCGGCGGGCGGGGATTTCTTCTTCTCCCCGGCCGGCGCGGGGGAACCCTTCTCCTGCTTGGCCTTTTCCTTGTACGACTTGCTGCGATAGTCGGTGATGTGGAAGCCCGAGCCCTTGAACAGCAGCCCGGCGCCTCCGGCGGGCACGCGGCGCGCGGTCGACCTGCAGCGCGGACAGCGCTTGCGGGTCTCGTCCTTGATGCTGTGGAACAGCTCGAAGCGGTACCCGCATTTGGTGCAGCGATACTCGTAGGTCGGCATGGGGTGAGTCTCTCAGGGGGATCGGAATGCGGTCAGGCTCGCTCCGGGGCGGCGGCCGGCGCGCGCGCGCCGCTCAGCGCGCAGGCGATGGTCGCGGTCTCGACAATGTCCTCGGTGGTGCAGCCGCGCGACAGGTCGTTGGCCTGGCGCGCGAGCCCCATCAGGATCGGCCCGTACGCCTGCGCCCCGCCCAGGCGCTGGACCAGCTTGTAGCCGATGTTCCCCGCGTCGAGGTCCGGAAACACCAGCACGTTCGCGTGCCCGGCGACCACGCTGTCGGGAGCCTTGCGCCGTCCCACGCCCGCGTCGAGCGCGGCGTCGGCCTGCAGCTCGCCGTCGAAGTGGAGGTCGGGCCGGCGCGCGCGCGCCAGCACCACCGCGGACCGCACCTTGTCGACGCGCGGATGGGCGGCACTGCCGCGGGTCGAAAACGACAGGAACGCGGTGTGCGACACCTCGCCGGTGAGCCGGGCGATGGTGTCGGCGGCGAGGCAGCCGATCTCGGCCAGCTGCTCGGGCGTCGGGTCGGGCACCACCGCGCAATCGGCAAAGCCCAGCACGCGCTCGGCGCCCCCGGCCGCCGGCGCCGGGCACACCATGATGAAGAACGACGACACCAGCCGCACCCCGGGGGCGAGGCCGATCAGCCACAGCGCGGCGCGCAGCACGTCCGCGGTGGGGCGCGTGGCTCCGGCCACGAAGCAGTCGGCCAGGCCCTCGCGTACCCGCGCCGCGGCCTGAAAGACCGGGTCGCGCGCGTAGCGCGCCCGATCCGCCGCGCTGAGGCGGTCGCCGCGCGCTGCCTCGAGCGCCCGGCCGGTGCGCTCGATCTCGGCCGGCGCCGCCGCGTCGAGCAGCGTGACGCCGCCGAGGCTGGCGCCCGCGCGCCGCGCGGTCTCGCGCGTCTCCGCCAGCGCCCCGCCCAGCGACACCTCGGCGAGGCGCTCGCGCTGCAGCGTGGCCGCCGCGCGCACGGCGCGCTCGTCGCCACCCTCGGCCAGGATCAGACGCTGGGGCCGCTGGCGCGCCATGCGGCGGATGCGCTCGATGGCGGCGCTCATCAGGCCTTGAGCCGTCGTGAGCGGCGTCGCGCCACGTCGGCGCCGGCACGGAGCTCGGCGAGACGCGCGCGCAGGCGCCGCTCGATCGCCGCCGGCACCAGCCCGCGCACCGAGCCCCCCAGGCGTGCGACCTCCTTGACCAGCGAGGAGTTGAGGTAGGTGTACTCCTGGCTCGGCATCAGGAACGCGACCTCGAGCCCGGGCGACAGCCGCCGGTTCATGAGCGCCATCTGGAACTCGAACTCGAAGTCACTGACCGCGCGCAGGCCCCGGATCATGACCTGCGCCCGCACCCGGCGCGCGCAGTCGACCACCAGGTCGGCGAAGTCCACCACTCCGACCCCGCGCATCCCGCGCGTCGCCGCGCGGATCATGGCCGCGCGCTCGGCGACCGGGAAGAGCGTCCCCTTGCCCGGATTGTGCGCGACCGCGACCACCACGCGGTCGAACAGCCGGGCGGCGCGGCGGGTCAGGTCGAGGTGCCCGTTGGTGAACGGGTCGAAGGTGCCGGGAAACAGGGCGGTTCTCGTCTGACTCAAGGCCCGACCTCCTCGCCCGGCGCCGCCGGGATCACCGGGGCAACCTCATAGGTGGACACCGCGGTCTCGCCATAGCGCCGCTCGCGCACCCGCGCCAGCGCCCCGGCCCGCGCCGGCAACCCGTCGCGATGGTGATGCTCCGCGACCACCCGCGCCCGGGGCCGCAGCACGCCCTCCGCCCCCAGCGCCTCGAGCGCCGCCCGTGCCGCCGCGCCGCCGTAGGGCGGATCGAGCAGCACGAGGTCGGCCGCGTGCAACGCCGGCGCGATGCGCCCGAGGCCGCGCGGCAGCTCGAGCGGCCACACCGTGGCGCGATCGCGCAGCCCCAGGCGATCGAGATTGGCATCGAGCACCCGCCGCGCGTTGCGGTCCGCCTCGACGAAATCGGCGTGCACCGCACCGCGCGACAGGGCCTCGATCCCCAGCGCGCCCGAGCCCGCGTAGAGGTCGACGACCCGCAGGCCGTCGAGCGGATCGAGCGCCATGAAGAGCGCTTCGCGAACCCGGTCCGACGTGGGCCGCGTGCCGCTTCCGCGCGGGGCCTCCAGCCGGCGCCCACCGAGGACTCCCGAGATCACGCGCACGACAGGGCGCGCAGTCTCACCCACGCTCCGGGGGGTGTCAAGCCGCCGCGCCGCACCCTCAGGGCAGGTCGACGACCGTGATGCCCCGGGGCGCCGAGAGCACGAACGCGTCACGACCGCGCGCGTGACCGAAGCTCCAGCCGCTGAGCCGCCAGGTGCGCCGCTCGCCGCCCGCGTCCTCGACCTCGAGCCGCGCCGGGTAGCCGCCGGCGCCGAGCCACACCCGCTGGACCGCGACCGCGCTGTCGGCGCCGGCCGCGCGCAGCTCGAAGCCGCCGCCGTCGAGCGCGCGCTCGTGCACCGAGTCGGGGGCCGATGCCAGCAGCAGCTCGGACCAGCGCAGCGCCGGCGCGGCGGAGCGCGGGCCGGAGCGCAGCAGCTGGGCGGACCCGGGCTGGAGCCAGTCGCCGCCGTCCTCGCGCAGGGTGAGGATCTCGCCGCCGTCGAGGTCGAGGCGCGCGCGGTGGGGCAGCTCGAGCGCCAGCCGCCCGCGCACCCGCCGTGAGCGGCCCGCCACCGGGTCCTCGACCGTGGTCTCGATCGCCGCCTCGGCCCGCCCCGTGGCGCGCAGCCGCTTGAGCAGCGCGCGCGTCGACTCGAGGGTGGCGCCCGGAGGCGCCGCGCCGCCCACCGCCAGCGCCAGCAGCGCCGCCAGGACCGCCCGCGTCTCAGCGCGCACTGGCGGCCTCGACCGCGCGCCGGAACGCCGGCCAGCTCAATGGCTCGATGCCGTGCGGCAGTCGCACCTCGAGCCGCTGCGCCGCCGGCTGATCGCGGAAGTGCGTCCCCTCGATGCGGCAGCGCGCCTTGAGTTCGCCGTCCCGGCTCTCGATCTCGATCACGGCCGGCCACGCCACACCGTCGTGGTCGTCCCAGCCGCGATACCGGGTGCGCACCGCCAGCGAATCGCCGCTCTCGAGCTCGACGTCCGCCGGCAGCCCGTCCGGTCCGATCGCGAGCCGCAGCGACCCGCCGGCGTCATGCCAGCGCACCGTGAGCCGGTCGCCCGAGTCGCGCGCCGCGCTCCAGGCCTGTTCCGGCGGCCGCCACGCCGCCGCGAACACGCGGAAGCCCAGCGCGCCCGGACCGCGCAGGCCCAGGCTGTCGCGCCGCGCGTCCGCCGCGGTCCCGAGCCGCAGCCCCGGCACCAGGGCGACGATCGAGTCCCCGCGCGCCCCGCAGTCGAAGGCGGTGCCGAACGTCGATGCCACGCGCAGCCGGAACGCATCGGGCCCGGCGAGCGCCAGGCTCGCGTTCATCGCCGGCAGCGCCCCGACGTGCGGCGCGCGCGCCCACACCGTGAGCTGGGCGTCGACCGCGCGCCCCAGCGCCTCGCGCCGCGCCAGCGCCGCGCGATAGGCGGCGGGACGCGCCTCGACCGGCAGGGTCGGGAATGCCGCCGGGTGGGGAGCGCAGCCCGCCGCGACCGCGAGCCCGGCGACGGCGGCCAGCGTCGTCCGGCCGGAGCGCGCGCCGCCCGTCATGCGCGCGCCGCCACCAGCGCGCGCAGCAGCTCGTCGGCGACCTCGGCCGGACTCCGCCCGTCGGTCGGGAGCCGGAGCTCGGCGACCTCGGCGTAGCGCGCCGCGCGCTCGACCAGCATGGCTTCCAGGCGCGCCCGCGGCTCACCCCCGGCGAGCAGCGGCCGGCTGCCGAGGCTGCCCTTGAGCCGGCGCGCCGCCTCGGGCGGCGTCACCTCGAGCCACACCGTGCGGCAGCGCTGGCGCAGCAGCTCGAGCGCCGCAGCGCTCAGGACGATGCCGCCGCCGCAGGCGATGACCTGCGCCCCGGCGGCCAGCGCCTGCTCGAGCAGGCGGGTCTCGCGGCGCCGGAACGCCGGCTCGCCCTCGCGCGCGAACAGCTCGGCGATCGAGCAGCCCTGCTCCGCCTCCAGCATGGCGTCGAGATCCGCGGCGGCCAGCCCCAGGCGCTCGCCGATGATGCGCGCCACCACGCTCTTGCCCGCGCCCATCAGCCCCACCAGCGCGATCGGACGGCGGTTGGGCGGCGACATGGCGCCGAGCGTATCACAGCGTCGGCGCCCCAAACGCCGCGGCCGCCGGCGGTGCTGCGATCCGCCGGCGGCCAGGTGGCGAACGGGCGCGCGATCAGCGCGTCGCCAGGTCGGCGAGCAGCCGCGGGGTCACGAAGATGATGAGCTCGCGGTTCTGCCGGGTGGTGTTCGAGGAGCGGAACAGGATCCCCACCAGCGGGAAGTCCTTGAGGATCGGCACGCCCTGCCGGATGCTCGAGTCGTTGCTCCGGATCAGACCGCCGATGACCGCGGTCTGGCCGTCGTCGACCATCACGCGCGTGTCGGCCTCGCTGGTGTTGATGATGACGCCGCCCTGGACCGTGCTCTGGGTCGCCAGATCGCTGACCTCGGGGTGGAGATCCATGATGATCTTCTTGTCCTGGGTCAGGTGGGGCGTGACCTTGAGCTGGATGCCGATGGTCTGGAGCTGGGACACCGGGTTGCCGGCCACGTCCTGCACGATGAGCGGAATCTTCTGGCCCACCAGGATCTTGGCCTCGCGGTTGTCGACCGTGGTGATGCGCGGGTTCGAGATGATGTTGGCCTTGTTCATGCGCTCGAGCATGTCGATCTTGGCCGACACCGCGCCCCAGTTCTTGGTCAGCCCGTAGTTGATGGTCGCCGATGAGGGAGACTTGGGCTCGGTCACGTGGACGTCGAGATTGTTGGCCGGGTCGTTGCCGGGCTGCAGCCCGGTGACGCCCCAGGTGATGCCCAGGTCACGCGACGCGTCGGTGTCGACGTCCACCAGCTTGGCGGTGATCTCGATCTGCGGCGTCGTCGAGTCGAGCTCGGTCGCCATCTTCTCGACCCGGTCGACGATGTTGGGCAGGTCGCTGACGATCAGGGTGTTGGTGCGCTTCTCGGCCTGGATCAGGCCGCGGCGGCTCAGCGACGCCTGGAGCGGACCGATCAGCTCGGCGGCGTTGGCGTAGTTCAGCTTCAGCACCCGGGTCTCGAGCGGCACCAGCTCCATCTGCCGGGAGCGCGCCGCCTCGCGATCGGTGGCCTCGGCCTGCAGCTTGGTCGCCTCGTCGACGCGCAGGATGCCGCCCTCCTCGACATACTCGAGGCCGGTGCTGCGCAGGATGGTGCGCAGCGCGGCTTCCCAGCCCACGTTCTTGAGCGAGATCGTCACCGAGCCCTTGACGTCGCGATCGACCACGATGTTCTTGCCGCTGAACTGCGAGATCGCCCGCATGACCGTGCGGATGTCGGCGCCGGTGACGTCGATGCTGAAGGTGCCTTCGCCGGTCTTCACCAGGCCGACCTCGCGCGTTGCCTCGCCCTCCTGGGCCGCGACCGGCGCGCTCACCAGAGCGGCAAGCCCCGACCCGGCGATCAAAATGAGTCCCGTCAGGACCTGTCCGGTTCGCATGCTACTTCTCCCCCTTCTTGGTCAGTGGAATGACCACCGACTGTGACTGGCCGTCGACCGTGAGGCTGACGACCACACCGTCTCGTCTCAGTGATTCCACGACTCCGTTCATCACCTTGTCACCCCGTCGCAGCACCATGCTCTGGCCACGCGCGTCCTCGGCCATCGCGAACTGGTCGTCGGTGCCCCACACGATGCCCACCACCTTGATGCCACCGATGTCGGGCAGCGCGGCGCCACCCACGTCGGCGCCCACGAACCCGCCTCCCACCAGGGGCTGGAACGGATCGCGGCGTCCGAGCGCGTTGTACTGATAGGTCAGGTGCTCGTCGAGATGTGACAGCGACGGCGAGGTGGACGAGCCCGCGACCGGCTTGACGTCCACCGGTATCTGGTGCGTCGCGGCGGCGGAGGCCACCATCTGCCCGGGAGCGGCGGGGTGACCCGCGGACGGCGTCGCGGCCGCGATCCCGGCGGCCGGCGTCCCGGCGTGGGCCAGCACCGGCGGCATGGGCGGGCCGATGAACAGGGCGGGATTGTTCGCCGCCATCGGGATCGCGAGATGGGCGGGCGCGCTCGCCAGCCCCGAGGACGATGGCGCGATGGGCGGCATCGGCGCGCGGCCGGGCGGCGCCTGAGCCGGCATCGGCATCCCGGGCCGCAGCGCGACCCCGGTCGGATTGGGCCGCGTGGACGGCGCGGGGACACCCGGATGGACGCCGGCCGGCGCGGTCAGCGCCCCGCCCGGATTGGCCGCGGCCGTGCCCTGCGGTGCCCCGGTGACGGGCGCGTGGACCTCCGTGGCCGGCGCCGGCGCAGGGGCCGGCTTCTTGGGCTGGAACTGCTGGAGCAGCCACGTGAAGAAGTTGGGCTTCTCGGCCGGTGCCGGCGCGGCGATTGCTGCCGGGGTGGCGGCCGGCCCGGGCTTGGCACCCGCGATCGGGGCCCCGGCCACCGCGGGCTTCCCGCTCAGCATCTGAGCCGCGGCGGGGCTCACGCCCCCGACCGGGGCGCGCGCGCCGGACTTCGCGGCCGCCGGCGACCGTGCGCTCAGCCCCGCGGACGGCACCGAGGCCGGCCTCGCGCTGGCCGCGCTCGCCGGCCTGGCGTTGGACGCCGACCCGGGCGACGCCTTCGCGCCGGCGGCCGGCGCCGAGGCCGCCACCGTCGCGGGCCTGCTGCTGGCGGCCGAAGCCGCGGTTCCAGGCCTGGCGCTGACGCTGGCCCCGGTCGGGTTGAGCGGCGGATGCCAGACCGGGCTCGCGGCCGCAGGCTTCCCGGCCGACGGCGCAGCGGCCCCCGAGGGGGCCGAGCCGGCGGGCGGCTCGTCGGAGCTCGTGACCGACGGCGTGGAGGTGGCGGCATGGGCCGAATCGTGGGCGGCGGGCGCCGCGGCCGGGCTCCCGGCCACGCTGCCCGCCGGGCTCGCCGAAGCCCGACCGTCCGCGGCATAGGCCGCGCCGGCGGTCACGAGCGCCACGACGGCGACGCCGCGCAGCACCCGCTCCGCGACCGCCGCAGTCCGATCACGATCCTTTGTGCACATTGTTGTCTCCCTGATTGTCGGCGTCGGACGGCTTCTTCTTCTTGTTGGTGGAGTCGGCGGCGGCCGGCGCCACCGGAGCGGTGTTGAGGCTGTAGGCCGAGGCGGTGAAGTCCGCCGAGGTCGTCACACTGGGGTCGTCCCCCTGCGGCGCGCTCTTGAGCCGCATGTTCGACACCGTCACGATGCGGCGCAGGTTCGAGAGCTCGGCGAGGAACGATCCCACCTGGTGGTACCCGCCCTGGACGCTGATCTCGACCGGCATCTCGCTGTAGTAGCTCTGGGCGCGCAGCGACGCGGGCCGGAACACCAGGAACTTGACCCCGGTCTGCTGGCCGGAGAGCGAGATCTTGCGCAGCAGCATCGGCAGGTCCTTGTCGGTGGGCAGCAGCTCGGCCGCCAGCATCCACTGCTCGTGAAGCTGGCCGTACTCGGCCTCGAACCGCGGCAGATCGGCGACCGTGGTGCGGGCGCGGGCCAGATCAGTGGACTTCTTCTCGAACTCCGCCTTGAGCGCGTTGACGCGCTCCTGCTCGGGGCGGAACGCCCACGACACCACGTGGGTGCAGAAGAACAGGTACCCCAGCACCGCGGCGATCGCGATGCTCGCGGCGAGCTTGTGGACGGCGGGACTCTTGAGATCGATACCAGCCATGGCGCCCTCGTTATTGAGCCGGCTCGTCCGGCGTCACCCGACAGTGGAGGCGGAAGCTGACCACGTCCTTGTCGCCGACCGCTTTGCGTTCCGCGACCTCGAGCTCGACGTCCGCGAACATCGGCGAGCGATCGAGCCGGGTCATGAAGTCCGACACGACCAGGTTCGACATCGCCGTGCCCTCGAGCTGCAGCGTGTTGCCGTTATCCTGGGTCGCACTGGTCAGCCACAGGTGATCGGGCAGGCACCGGGCGAGGTCGTCCATCAGGCGCACCGTCTGGGTGCGGCCTTTCTCGAGCTTGTTGATGATGCCGAGCCTGAGGTCGAGTTCGGCGCGCTCCTGGGCCAGCCGGTTGACGCGGTCGATCTGCGGCTGCAGCTCGCGCGCCTCCTTGTCGACCTCCGCGATGTTGCGGGTGAGCTGCGCCGCGCGGGTGCGCTGCGACAGCGCGGCGCCCGCAATGATCAGCATCACGAAGGCGACGATGGCCACCGGGAACACCATGTCGCCGGCCTTGAACGAGGCCGGGGACGGGCGGTGGTGCCTCCGTTCCTCTCCGGGGAGCAGATTGATGCGGATCATTTCTTGTCTCCCTGGCGCCGCAACGCGAGGCCGATGCCGACCGTCAGAAACGGCGCCACCTTCATGACGTCCTGTCCCGCGAACAGCGCCGGGTCGTACCCGATGCGGCTGAGCGGATTGGCGATGTCGGCGGGAACGCCGAAGCGCCGGTTGAGGAATTCCGGCACGCCGGGGGTCATCGCGGCGCCGCCGCACAGCATGATGCGCGACAGCGCGCCGGCCTCGTTGGCGGTGCGCAGGAACACCTGCGCGCGCTCCAGCGAGGTGGCGATCGACTCCGCGACCTGCTCGATCACCGAGGCCATCTCGAGGTTGCCGCCGGTCTCGCCGCGCACCGCGGCCGCGGCCTCGGACTGGCTGAGGTTGAACTTGCGCTGCGCCGCCTCGATGAAGCTGTTGCCGCCCACCTGGAGGTCCTTGGTGAAGCACGGCACGCCGGCCTGGATGATGTTGATGTTGGTGATCTCGGCGCCGACGTTGAGGATCGCGACCACCTCGTCGGGGCCGAAGTCGTAGTTGGCCTGCAGCGCGTTCTGAGCCGCGAACGAATCGACGTCGACGATGATCGGCTGCAGCCCGGCCTCGCGCATCAGGTCGCTGAACGACATGACCATGTCCTTCTTGGCCGCCACCAGCAGCACCTGCATCTGCTTGGGATCCTGGGGCGAGGGGCCGAGGATCTCGAAGTCGAGCGACACGTCGTTGATGTCGTAGGGCACGTGCTGCTCGGCTTCCCAGTACACCGCCTGCTGAGCGTCCTCGGCCGACAGGCGGTTCATCGTGATCTTCTTGACGATGACCGCGCGCCCGCTGACCGCCGCCACCACGTTGCGCGAGCGAATGCCGCGCGATTCGAGCAGGTTCGAGATCGCATCGGTGACCAGCTGGCGATCCATGATCTCGCCATCCACGATCGCCTCGGCGAGCGGCGCCGAGATGCCCCAGCGCATGAGCTTGTAGGTCTTGCTGGAGTCGCCCTCGAGCTCGACCGCCTTGATCGTGTGGCTGCCGATGTCGAGCCCCACGAGCGACTGCTTCTTGCCGAAGAGCATGTCTCACTCCCTGAGAGCGATGCGGGGCCATCCCGCCACGCTCGGCTGGACCGCGGACCTCGCATCAGCCCGCGGCTCGATGACTCGCTCGACACAGGCGCCCTGCTGGGCCCTGCGTGTTGATACATCGGCCGCCTGAGGTCCACTCTTGAGGACCATCACGCCGCGTCCCCGCGCCTGCTACTTGACCAGGACCTGCGGCACTCCGAGCCGGCGTACCGCCAGGTCCCGTCGGTTCTCCTCGACCGCGCGGCGGATCCGGTCCATCTCGCGCTGGGCCATTTCGCGCAGGTAGCGGTTGGGCGAGCTCTGGCTGACCTGCTCCCACAACTCGTACGCCACCTGCAGGTTCCCGGCGTGCTGATGGGCGAAGGCCGCGAAGCGGGCCGCCTCGGGGGGGCTGCCGGGAAGTCGCGAGGCGAGCTCGAAGTATTCGCCGGCGTGCTCGAGGTCGCGGCCGCCGGGGCGCACGAAGTAGAAGAAGCCGAGTTCGAAGGCCAGCTCGCCGCTGCGGGGATTGGCCTCCATGCCCTTCAGCAGCAGCTGCTCTCCGCCCCCCACGTCGCCCCCCTCCTGCGCCAGCGCGAAGCCGCCGAACACGTAGGCCGGCACGAAGTCCGGGGCCAACGAGGTGAGGATCTCGAACACGTGCCGCATGCGGGTGAAGCGCATGTCGGTCTCGCGATGCCCCCCGTAGTACTGGACCGCCCGCAGCCAGGCCAGGTCGGCGGCGGTCTCGGCATGGCCGAAGGTCGCGGGGCGCAGGTGCACGCCCGAGGGGTAGTACGACAGCTCCTCGAGCGGCTGCGGGGCGGGGAGCCGCTGGTACGAGGCCGCGGCGAGCTGGAACGCCGCGATCCCCAGCATCACGGCGATCGCCCAGGCGGTGAAGAAGCGGCGGCGGCGCGGCGCGCTCCAGCCCAGTGCCGTCACTTGAAGTCCCGCGATTCGAACGCCGCGGCCGCGAGGCCCAGCACGCAGCTCGAGTAAACCAGCGCGTACAGCAGCGCCAGCGCGACGTGATCCGCGCCCGGGAGCTGTCCGCTCGCAGCCAGGGTGCGGGCGTTGAACAGCGGCAGGTTGGGCGCCAGATCGGCGACGAACTCGAGCACCGTGCGCGCGGCCGCGGGCGCGCCGGTCGCGAACAGTCGCAGGTCGTAGGTCCATTGGCCGACCAGGTAGAAGCCCAGGGTGTAGAGCGCCGACAGCACCGGGGTCGAGAGCGCCGAGCACATCACCGCGATCGCCGTCATCACCATGAGCTCGAGCCCGGCCAGCAGCGCGCCCACCAGCACGCCGGGGGTGAACCGCGCATCACCACGCAGGGCCAGCAGCCCGCACAGCGCGAGCCCGAGCGCCAGCGTCAGGGTCCACAGCGTGGCGGTGAGCCCGGCCCATTTGCCGACCAGGTAGGCGGGGCGCGAGATCGGCCGCGACAGCAGGTTGTAGATGGTGCGGCGCTCGAGCTCCTTGGCCACCAGGTTGGTGCCCGCCAGCAGCACCACCAGCAGGCCGAGCAGCGAGATGCCGCTCAGGCCCAGGTCGATGGTCAGCCGCCGCCCCTCGCCCATCGCCAGCGGACCGGCGAGCTGGGTGACGGCGAGCAGCACCACGCCGGCGACCACGATGCCGGCCAGCAGGCGATCGCGCGTGGTCTCACGAAACGTGTTGTGCGCGATGAGCAGCGTATTCACGCGCCCCCCCGCACCGCGCGCGGCTCGGCGGCGCCCGATTTCGCGATCTCGAGGTACAGGTCCTCGAGGCTGTCGCGCTGCGGCGTCACCGCGCGCACCCGCACCCCGGCCTGGAGCAGCCCGGCGAGCAGCTCGGAGAGCCGGCCACCGTCCTGCAGCACGAACGCGGTCTCGCCGGGGCGCTCGAGGCGCGTCACCAGGCTTCCGAGCGGCGCCGGCAGCACGACGATCGGCTGCCCCTCGCACCGCACCTCGACCCGCTGCGGACCGGCGCTCACCAGCTCGCCGACCCGGGCGACGCGGTTGAGGCGGCCGCCGATCACGATCGCGACGCGGTCGCATAGCATCTCGACGTCGGGCAGGATGTGCGAGGAGAACAGCACCGTGACGCCGCGCTCCCGCTGCTCGAGCAGCAGCTCGCGCACGTCGCGACGCCCCAGCGGATCGAGCCCGCTCATCGGCTCGTCGAGGATCAGGAGGTCGGGCGCGTGGATCAGCGCGGCGGCGAGGCCGAGCCGCTGCAGCATGCCCTTCGAGTACTTGCGCAGACGGCGCCGGCCCGCGTCCTGCAGGCCGACCCGGCCCATCCAGCGCCGCGCCATCTCCGCAGCCTCGCGACCGCCGAGCCCCGAGAGCCGCCCGGCCAGCTCGAGGTACTCGCCCCCGCTCAGGTGATCGTAGAAGTACGGCTGCTCGGGAAGGAACCCGATGCGTCGGCGACTTCGCGTCACATCGACCGGGACGCCGAACACCCATGCCGCGCCGCGGGTGGGCTTGTGGAGCCCGGTCAGCAGCTTGAGCGTGGTGGTCTTCCCGGCGCCGTTGGGGCCGAGGTAGCCCATGACCTCGCCGCGCCGCACCTCGAGGTCGAGGTCCTCGAGGCCGCGCGTCACCTTCATGGTCCACGGATTCCGGTAGAGTTTGGTCAGCCCTGCGGTGCGCACCGCCAGCTCCGGGTCCGGGGCGCCGGCCGGCGTGGCGGCGCCCCGGCTCAGGCCTGGCCGCCCTGCGTGGCGATCGTCCGTGTCGGGCATGGCGGGACTCTCCCGGGGTTTTCGGTGGAAGGGGCGTAACAGCGCCCGCCCGTGGGGGCTGGCGCACGAGGTCCCGACTACCGACGGGTCGTGGATGGCATGCGTGGCAACCGCCGTGCCGTCGGTCCGCGCGCCGCGCCGGTGCGGCGCCATCGGGCCGGTCGGGCGCACGCGGCCGGGCCAAAATGACGAAGGGGCGGGCTTCCTGCCCGCCCCCGCCGTCGACTGCGACCCGCTTTACTGACCCGAGGTGAGGATCAGCGTCAGAGGCGCGGTCTTGCCGTAACCCTTGATGTTGTACGTGTTGTTCAAGGAGTCGCAGTAGCTCGCGATGCCCGACTTGTTCGTCGGGGCGCCGCCCATCGAGCCGCGGGTCTCCCAGGCGTTGTTGGCCCCGACCGATCCGTCGAACGGGTTCTTGTAGGTGGCCGGCAGGCGCACGTCGATCATCGTCGCAACCGCGGTCGCATAGACGCCGTCATAGGCGACGCCGTAGTCCTCGGCCGCGAGCTGCAGGGTGTGCATGTTGGCCTTGGTCGAGCCTTCCTTGGCGCGGTTCTGCATCGCGATGAAGTTCGGAATCGCGATGGCCGCGAGAATGCCGATGATCACGACCACGATCATCAGCTCGATCAGGGTGAAGCCCTTCTGGTTCCTGAACATGACTGGCGTCCTCCGGTTGTACGTTTCCGTGCCGCCCCCTGGACGAGCACTCGATCGGGATTCAACGCAACCCCGATGCCATCCCGTAATCAGCCAGCTCCCGCGCGCTCAACCCGAAGGGTCCAAACGGGTTGGCGTCGCACCTCCGCGTGGCGTCGGGGCCTCGAGGTGGCGCTCCGGCCGGGCAAACTTCACGCGCCCCGAACACCCGGGGCGCGTTCTGCACGGCATTTGGCCGCCGCGTGCATTCCGCACGCTCCCACCGTACGGGCCCTAGGTGTGAAGTCCAAAGAGGTTGTTCACTGAGGTCCTCTGTTCAACCGGGGCCCTTCTGTTGGAAGTTGGGTGGTGTCGAAGCCATTCCAACCCAACAGGGAGGAGCCCCGGATGAACGCCCACAGTGGAGCACGAAGCTGCCCGGCAAGTCGAGGGCTGCTGGTGCAGCGGATCAGGGAGCAGGGATGGTCGGTGAGCCAAGCGGCGGCGGCCGCGGGGCTGAGCCGACGCAGCGCGTTCAAGTGGCTGCGGCGCTACCGGGAGCGGGGCGTTTCGGGGCTGACGGACCGCAGTTCGCGGCCCCAGCGGATGCCGCGCGCCACGCCGGCGGAGTGGCGACAGTTGATCGTGGAACTGCGGCAGGCCCGGATGACCGGGGCGCGGATCGCCGCCCAGTTGCAGCGGCCGCGCTCGACGGTCGCCCTGGTCCTCCAGCGCGCCGGGTTGGCGCGGCTGCGGGGTCTCCCGCCGGCCGAACCGGTACGGCGCTATCAACGCGAGCGGCCCGGCGAGCTGGTCCATCTGGACGTGAAGAAACTGGGTCGCATCGCCGGGCTGATCGGTCATCGCATCACGGGAGATCGGAGCCGCAAGTGCCGGGGCGCAGGCTGGGAGTACGTCCATGTGGCCATCGACGACGCCTCGCGGCTCGCCTACGTGGAGGTGCTGCGGGATGAGACCGGCTCGACCAGCGTCGGCTTCCTGCGCCGGACCTTCGCCTGGTTCGGACGTCTCGGCGTGCGGGTGGAGCGGGTCATGACGGACAACGGCTCGGGCTACGTTGCGCGCCGGTTCACCGCCGCCTGCGCCGCCTTGCGGCTGCGGCATCTGCGCACCCGCCCCTATCGACCGTGCACCAACGGTAAGGCCGAGCGCTTCATCCAGACCCTGCTGCGCGAGTGGGCCTACGTCCTGCCGTACCGCAGCTCGAGCCTCCGGATCCGAGCCCTGCGCCCCTGGTTGCGCTACTACAACCACGTGCGGCCTCACGGTAGTCTGGGGTCGAGATCACCCTTCAGCCGACTGAAGCTCGGGGAGTGAACAACG
>Ga0306920_100003350_pt1 | contig 20305 bp, 17 predicted proteins | sample flu12Cox44000170_FD_204666 | JGI IMG/M metagenome (GOLD analysis project Ga0306920, IMG submission 204666) | Lab enrichment of tropical soil microbial communities from Luquillo Experimental Forest, Puerto Rico - flux4day.12C.oxic.44.000.170 (v2)... | ecosystem: Environmental > Terrestrial >... | reverse complement strand
TGGCCGGGTTATCTGGCACGAAGACGCACTTCGCGCTTTTGCCCAGCGATGACACGAAGGCGCTTCAAATATGACGTCATTGCGAGGCGCAAAGCGACGAAGCAATCCAGAATAAAACTATTCACTGGATTGCGTCGCTATCGCTCCCAATGACGACGAGGAAGAGACTGCATGGCCAACATCACCCCGATCACGCGCGAACGCATCGCCGCCACCGAAAAGACCATCCGCCCCTATGTCCGGCGCACGCCGCTGATTCGCCTGGACGGTTCCGATTTCGCTCTCGCGCTGGAATCGCTGACGTTCAAGCTGGAATTGCTGCAGCATTCAGGTTCGTTCAAGGCGCGCGGCGCCTTCGCCAACCTGGTGTTGCGGCAAACCCCGCGCGCGGGCGTGGTGGCGGCTTCCGGTGGCAATCACGGCGCGGCCGTGGCCTATGCGGCCCAGCGCCTTGGCGTGCCGGCGACGATTTTTGTGCCCGATATCACCTCGCCCGCGAAGGCCGAAATGATCCGCAATTGCGGAGCAAAGCTTGTGTTCGCCGGCTCGCTTTATGCCGACGCGCTGGCGGCAAGCGAAGCGCACGTCGCCAAGACCGGCGCGATGGCAATTCACGCCTTCGATCAAACCGAGACTCTGTTGGGCCAAGGGACGGTCGGGCTCGAACTCGAGCAAGATGCGCCCGAGATCGATACGTTATTGGTCGCGGTCGGCGGCGGTGGTCTGATCGGCGGCATCGCCGCCTGGTACGGCAAGCGAATTCGGATCGTCGCCGTGGAGCCGGAGAGCGCGCCGACCTTGCACGCAGCCTTTGCCGCAGGCCACCCGGTCGATGCGCCGGCCGGCGGGATCGCCGCCGACAGTCTCGCCCCGCGCCGGGTTGGAGAGTTGATGTTTGCGATCGCGCGAAACAACGTCGCGCAGGTCGTGCTGGTGACGGACGACGCCATCCGTCAGGCGCAAGGTGCGCTCTGGTCGAAACTGCGGGTGGTGACTGAGCCCGGCGGCGCCGCGGCCTTTGCCGCGCTGCTCTCGGGACGCTACCAGCCGTCGAAAGGCGAACGCGTCGCCGTGCTGCTTTGCGGGGCCAACACCACGGCAGTGCAGTTTGAGTGGTAGTTAGCTGTCATACCCCGCGAAAGCGGGGTATCCAGTACCCCGCTGCTTCACGGATGATCGCTTCCATTCCGGAATGCGGGCGCCGGAGCTTGTCGTCGGGCCTACCGAAGGCGAGACCCGGTGGCGGGTGATGACTGCCGACTAATCGCCACGATCTTCACAACAACTCCTATCAACGAGCCTGATCACGGCTGAGGAATTCTCGAAGCCTTAAGGAAGCAAAATGACAAAACCTGCAAATCTCGCCAAGAAGCTCGCGACATTCACTGACCGCTTCTCCCCACGCACAATCGCCACTTATAACGACAATGATATCATGGTGGCCAAGCTCGAGGGTCCGTACCATTGGCACAAGCACGACGACACAGACGATTTTTTTCTTGTGCTCAAGGGTACGCTTGACATCGAGCTGCGCGACCGCACGGTTACTCTTAACCCCGGTGAGGTTTTTGTCGTGCCCAAGGGTGTCGAGCACCGGCCGGCGGCGCGCGGTGAGGTTCACATCATGCTGATCGAGCCGACCGGCACACCGAACTCCGGCGACAAGGCCACCGCAGCGCCACGCATTCTTGCATAGACTCAATCGCGAGTGCGCGCCAATACCACGGCGGTGCGGTTCGAGGAGCCTTGACCTTCCCCATCTAATCCGCTTGCGATTGTAGCTGCGCTCCATTTCACCCTCCCCTCCAGGGGAGGGGGCGTTAAACTCCCTCCCCCTCGTCGCTCGCCAAAACACCCCTTCACCGCGGCGTCAGCGTGATCACCTCAGAGGTGGCGGCTTCGACCGCGGCGCGGCTATAGAGCAGCGGAACATATTGTCCCGTCGCCCATAACGGCGCGAGGTCCCGATAATGTCCGCTGAAGGGATCGCCGGACTGCCCGGGCGCGTTGATGGCGCGGCTTGCATCCCAGTTGCCGACATCGAGCACCATGCGGAACGAGGCGCCCGCGATCAAACGGTAGTCGGAACGCCGATAGGTCGCCGCGCGTGGCACATTTCCTGCCCCGCCAAACGCCAGTGGCCCGACCGAGAATTGCGACGCCGTGGCCTTGTCCGCGAGCGGGATCAGCGCGTGATCGAATTTTGCCACGTGCAACCTGCCCCAACGCCAGGCGGAGGAATCCGCACCAAGCTTGTCGTCGACATCCGCGACCGCACGGCCGAGACTATCGAGAAGAAGGAGGTCACGCGCCGTCGCAGGTTCGGAACCAATCGCGGCATCCGGCGCCTCCATATACGCCACGATCGCGGAAATGCTGGAGGACTCCGGCGCGATGATGTCGGCCGCTTTGGGGGCTGCGGCCTTGAGTAGCGCCGGGCCCAGATGATTGGCGATCCAGACCTCGAATACCGCAGCCGCCGCGCTATCGGCGGTATCGCGCGCGTCCCACGCCTTCAAAAGCTCAAGGCCCTTCTTGACATTGGCGTCATCGGAAGCAAGCGGCTTGAGCAGCGCAACCAGCCGCCGCGCCAGCATCGAGGTGTCGTCGTTCTGCAAATCCATTGCATCGGCCAACGTCATTTTGTTCTTGGCCTGCAAAACCTCGACGATGCGTTGCCAGCGCGCGGCATCGGCCCATTCGAATCCAACCTTGCGCTCGGCGATCGGATAGCCGTTCGGCAGGTTCATCTGGTTGGCGGTGGCAAAAAAGCCTTGGCTCGGGCGATAGACGCGCGGCAGTTGGTCGTTTTCCACGAAGCCTCGCCATTCAAATCGGCCGTCGCCGGGCACCGGCATCAGACCATCATAGTTGACACGCCGTGGCGTCTTTGCACCGGGAATCCAGCCGATATTGCCTTTGACATCGGCATAGACCTGGTTTTCCGACGGTGCTCCCCAGCGTTTCATGGCGGCGACAAAACCGTTCCAGTCTTTCGCGGTCATGTAATCGGATGAACCGAAATAGGCCGAGGTACCGGGCTCGAACCATACCGAGCGAACGGCAAATGCGCGCTTGTTGGCCTCATCGACGTAAATCACCGGCCCGTGCCGCGTGAATTTCAGCTCAACGTCCCTTGCGCTCTCGCCGCTGACCTCGACGTTCTCATGGACGACCCGCATCGCTTCCCAACCGTCACGATAGCGGTACTGGTTCGCGTCCGCCGGGTTGAGTTCGTAGACGTACAGATCTTCCTGATCGACGTTGAATATGGTCAGGCCGAACGCAATCGTTCCGTTGTGGCCGATCGAGATTCCCGGCAGCGCAGGTTCACCCGCCCCGACCACGGAAAGGCCGGGCGCGTTGAGCCCGACGATATAGCGCAGGGACGGCACGCTGTGCTCGCGATGCGGGTCATTGGCGAGGATCGCGCGGCCGGTCGCGGTTCGCGATGGCGCCACCACCCAATTGTTGGAGCCGATGGCATCGCGCTGATGATCGGCTTCTGCGAGATAAACATCCGGATCGTGCGCCAGCGCCGCCTTGCGATCTTCCGCCGCGGCAAAGGCCACCGGTCGCGTCGCGAGATCATACGCAGCGAGCACGGTCTTGGGGACGCTGCAGGGATCGAGCCCTTCAGGAATTTTCGTCGTCCAGCGCGGCTCGAGCTTGACCCGGAATCGATCCGCTTCCAGCCCCGCCGCACAAGCCACCAGCGAGCGCTTGACCTCGGAGACGACGTTTCGGGTCAGTCCGTGACTTCGAATCCGAACCACGTCATCGACCGACCACAGATCGGGCATCGAGCCCGCGATCCTGAACTCGATCGGGCGCGCCCTGCGGCCAGCCTGCACGTCGGCCACATAGGCATTGACGCCGGCGACAAAAGCTTGGGCATAGGACTTGGCCTTGGGCCCATAAGCTGCCCACTCCGCCGTCATATCGCCGCGATAGAGAAAGAGCCGAAGCGCCTTGTCCTGCTCGACATAGGCAGCGCCGAAATCCTTCGAGAGCAGACCGAGCCCGCGCTTGCGCCAGAGGTCGATCTGCCAGAGCCGGTCGCGCGCCGCATTGAAACCCTGAAGGAAAAACAGGTCATGTTCGTTTTCGGCATAGATGTGCGGAATGCCCCATACGTCGATCAGGATTTTTCCCGGTGCGTTCAAGCCGGCAACGTCGGCGTTCGAAAGGCGCGCCGAAGACAAGGCGTTGTCGTTATCGCGTGCGGACGCTGCCGATGTCATCACCGCCGCGGTCAGCGCGGAGGCAAACACGTAGCGGAGGGTCCGGTTGGTGATTTTTTTCATCTTGTTCTTGCTCCCATCGAAGCCCGCCATCTCATCGCAGCCTTACTCCCCCTCATCGCTCGCCAAAACGCCCTTCACCGCACGCGCCCAGCCCTTGAGCTTTTTCTCACGCGTGGCCGCGCCCATCACAGGCTTGAAGCGGCGCTCCAGCCGCCAGTTGTCGGCGAATTTCGACGGCTCGGGATAAACGCCGGCATTCAGCCCCGCAAGATAGGCAGCACCAAGCGCGGTGGTTTCCTGGATCATCGGACGATCGACCGGCGCGTTGAGCAGGTCGGAGAGCCGCTGCATGGTCCAGTCGGAAGCGGTCATGCCGCCATCGACGCGAAGCACGACGTTGGCCGCTTTCGCTTCCGGCCAGTCGGCACGCATTGCCTCCCAGAGATCGAAGGTCTGGTAACACACGCTTTCGAGTGCCGCATGCGCCAACTCGGCCGGTCCGGTGTTGCGCGTGAGCCCGAACAGCGCGCCGCGCACGCGCGGATTCCAGTACGGCGCGCCGAGGCCGACAAAGGCCGGCACCAGATAGACGGCTTGCGTGGCGTCGGATCTGTCGGCAAGCGGGCCGGTCTCGGCGGCCTGCCTGATAAGGCCGAGGGCGTCGCGCAGCCACTGCACCGCGCTCCCTGCGACAAAGATCGAGCCTTCGAGCGCGTAGGTGCGCTTGCCCTCGAGCTGATAGGCGATGGTGGTGAGCAGCTTGTTTTTGGAAGTGACCGGCGTGTCGCCGGTGTTGAGCAACGCGAAACACCCGGTGCCGTAAGTCGACTTGATCATGCCCGGCGAAAAACAGGCCTGGCCTATGGTTGCGGCCTGCTGGTCGCCGGCAATGCCTGCGATCGCGATGGCGCCGCCGAACAGGTCGGGCGCGCTGTCGCCGAAATGGTGCGAGGAATCCTTCGCTTGCGGCAACATCGAGCGCGGCACGCGCAGGATTTTCAGAAGGTCGTCGTCCCATTGCCCAGTGTGGATATTGAAGAGAAGCGTGCGCGAGGCGTTGGTGGCATCGGTGGCATGAACCTTGCCGCCGGTGAGACGCCACAGCAAATAGCAATCGATGGTGCCGAACAACAACTCGCCGGCTTCGGCACGTTTCCGCGCGCCGGGAACGTGATCGAGGATCCAGGCGACCTTGGTGCCGGAAAAATAGGGATCGATGATGAGGCCGGTTTTTGCCGATATCGCGCCCTCATGGCCTTCGCTCCTCAGCCTTGCGCAGATATCGGCGGTGCGGCGATCCTGCCAGACGATGGCGCGATGCACGGCCTGCCCGGTGATGCGATCCCACACCACGGTGGTCTCGCGCTGGTTGGTGATGCCGATCGCGGCGATGTCTTTTGCCGTTACACCCGCTTTTTCCAGCGCGTCGCGGCAAGTGATGACGGTCGAGGTCCAGATGTCCTCCGGTTCGTGCTCCACCCAGCCCGAGGCTGGAAAATGCTGGGGAAATTCGGCTTGCGCGACCGCAGCGATCGAAATGTCGTCGCGAAACACGATCGCGCGCGAGGACGTGGTGCCCTGATCGATTGCCAGCACATAGGACATGGCGTTGTTCCCGGCGTTGCTTCCCGCAAGATTCGTTTTGCGACAAGGCAAGCGGATCGGACGGAGAAGGTCAAGGCGGGCATGTCGTTCCGGGCAAGCGAACAGCGTGAGCACGACCCGGGACCCAAAGCCACCGGCATCTGGTTTTGCGATGGTTGTGGCCACCCATTCGTTTTGACCGACAGCGCAACGCGGTATGGGTCCCGGCTTTCGCCGGGACGACCTGCGGAGCGTGCCTTGCGGAAGGTTACACCGCGGCCGTGGTCACGCCGCCGTCGACCACAATGGTCTGCCCGGTCATGAAGCTCGAGGCATCCGACCCGAGATAGGCGACTGCGCCGGCAATTTCGTCGGGCTCGCCGATGCGCCGCAGCGGCGTGGTGGCGCAGCGGCGCTTCAACCGCTCTTCGTCTTCCCAGAGCGCACGCGCAAAATCGGTCTTGACCAGACCTGGCGCTACGCAATTGACGCGCACGCCTTTCGGCCCCCATTCGCCGGCAAGGCTTCGGCAAAGCGAGAAATCCGCGGCTTTCGAAATTCCGTAGGCGCCGATCACGGTCGAGCCGCGCATTCCCCCGATCGAGGAGATGATGACGACCGATCCCTTGCCGCGCTCGGCCATTGGCGGGATCGCCAGTGAACAGAGCCACAAATTGCTCTTGACGTTGGCATGCATGATCTTGTCGAAGGCTTCATCCGTGATGTCGAGCAGCGGCCCGTAATAGGGGTTGACCGCGGCGTTGCAGACGAGGATGTCGATCTGCCCGTAATGGGCGGTTGCGCCCTTGATCAAAGCCTCGACCTCCTCGCGGCGCGAGATGTTGCAGGCAATGACGTGGGCCTCGCCGCCCGCCTTGCGAATGCCGTGAGCGACTTCCTCGCAAGCATCGGTCTTGCGACTTGAGATCACGACTTTCGCGCCGAGCCTTGCCAGAAGCTCGGCCGAGGAGCGGCCGATGCCGCGGCTGGAGCCGGTGACGACGGCAACGCGGCCGGTGAGATCGAAGGGCGTGTTTTTCATTGATGTCTTCTCTCTCTGCTCGTCATTGCAAGTAGCGAAAGCGACGAAGCAATCCAGGCTTCGTTGTGTTCTGGATTGCTTCGCGGAGCCTGTCATCGGGCGCGCATTCGCGCGACCCGTTGGCTCGCAATGACGCGTGTCTACACCAGCCCGCCGCCCGCAGTGACGCGGCGCAGATGATAGTCGGTGTCGCCGAAACTATTCTCGATCATGGTCAGTCGCTTGAAGTAGTGGCCGATCTGGGCCTCCATGGTCATGCCGATGCCGCCATGAAGCTGGATCGACTGCTGGCCGACGAATTTTGCCGATTTGCCGATCTGCACTTTCGCCGCCGCGACCGCTGTGGCGCGCTCCCTGGCGTCGTCGAAATCGCGGGCCATGGTGGCAAACATCGACATGCTGCGGGCCTGCTCGACGGCGACGAACATGTCGGCGGCGCGGTGCTGGAGGGTCTGGAAACTGCCGATCGGCACGCCGAACTGCTTGCGGGTCTTGAGATATTCCACGGTGGTCTTCAACGATTCATCCATCAACCCGACCGCTTCGGCACACATTGCGGTGCGCGCCTCATCGACCACGCGCTCGATCAGCGCCAGTCCGTTCTCGGGGTCGCCGATCGCCCCTGGCGTCGCCCGGCACCAGGAACACGCCGATGCCACGCGCATCGCGCTGGCCGCCACCGGTGCGCGCGGTCACGATCAAGGTGTCGGCGGCCTCGCCGTTGAGCACGACGAATTTCTCGCCGTCGATCACGTAAGCCCCACCCTTCTTCTTGGCCGAGGTGGTGACATCGGAGAGATCGTAGCGCGAATTCTTTTCAAGCTGCGCGAAGGCAAAGGTTCTGCCGCCCTCGATGATGGCGGGAATGTGCGCTTGCTTCTGCGCGGCCGAGCCGCCATGGCGCAGGAAGCCGCCGCCGATCACCACCGTGGGCAGATAAGGCTCCACGACCAGTGCCCGGCCGAGCGCCTCCATCACGATCATGGTCTCGACCGCACCGGCGCCGAAGCCACCGTCGTTTTCCGAAAATGGCAAGCCGAGCAGGCCCTGCTCGGCGAGTTTGCCCCAGACAACTTTGCTCCAGCCGCCCTTCTCCTTCATGAATTTCTTGCGGGAATCGAAATCATAGGTGCTGCCGAGGAGCCCATCGACGCTTTCCTTGAGGAGCCTTTGCTCCTCCGACAAATCGAAATCCATTTCTGCGTTTCCTTGACTGCAAATTCTTTTTTGATCACCTCTCCCCGCTTGCGGGGAGAGCATTGGCCGCCCTCGGCGGCTCGTCAACTCAGAACGCCGAGGCCAAGCCTCGGCTGTGGCGCAGCGCCGGGTGAGGGGCAATGACCGCGAGCTGGGATCGATGAAGACCCCTCACCCCGACCCTCTCCCCGCAAGCGGGGAGAGAGAGCTAAAGTCCCAACACGGCCTTGGTGATGATGTTGCGCTGGATCTCGTTCGATCCGCCATAGATCGAGACCTTGCGGTTGTTGAAATAACTTGGCGCGATCTGCGCGGTCCAGTCCATCGTTTCGTTCGAATCTTCATCGCCGTGCTCGTCGTAGGGCGCGGCGAACGGCCCGATCACCTCCATCAGGAGTTCGGTCGTTGCCTGCTGGATTTCCGAGCCCTTGATCTTGAGCACCGAGGATGCCGGGTTCGGCTTGCCCTTGCCGTGCTTGCCTTCGTCAGCGACGACGCGAAGCTGCGTCAGTTCGAGCGCCTTGAGCTCGATCTCGACTGCGGCGAGTTTCTCGCGAAAACCCTGGTCTTCCAGCACGGGCTTGCCGCCGGATTCGACCTTGGAGGCGAGGTCCTTGATGCGGCGAATGCGTTCCTTGGAAACGCCGACGCGGGCAATCCCGGTGCGCTCGTTGCCGAGCAGGAATTTGGCGTAATCCCAGCCTTTGTTTTCCTCGCCGACGAGATTTTCAAGGGGCACCTCGACGTCGTCGAAGAACACCTCGTTGACCTCGTGGCCGCCGTCGATGGTCTGGATCGGGCGCACCGTGATGCCCTTCGAATTCATGTCCATGAGGAGGAACGAAATGCCGCTCTGCTTCTTCGCCGCCGGATCGGTGCGGCACAGGCAGAAGATCATGTTGGCGTGTTGGGCCAGCGTGGTCCAGGTCTTCTGGCCGTTGACGATATATTTGTCGCCCTTGCGCTCGGCCTTGGTCTTGAGCGAAGCGAGGTCGGAACCCGAGCCGGGCTCGGAGAAGCCCTGGCACCACCAGTCATCAACACTGGCAATGCGCGGCAGATAATGCTTCTTCTGCGCCTCGTTGCCGAACGTATAGATGACCGGGCCGACCATGCTGACGCCGAAGGCGAGCGGCGCGGGCGCGGGGTGCATCTGCAGCTCTTCGTTGAAGATGTAATGCTGCACCGAGGTCCATCCGGTTCCGCCATATTCCTTCGGCCAGTGCGACACGCCCCAGCCCTTCTTGTTGAGGATGCGCCACCACTCGATCATGTCTTCCTTGGAGAGGTGGCGACCCTCGACGATTTTCTGCCGCGTCGCCGGCGGCACGTTGTCCCTGAAGAAGGCCCGCACTTCCTCGCGAAACGCGATTTCTTCCTTGCTGAAACTGAGATCCATCGAGTGCTCCTGTGAAGCGAGTAACTACGCGATCACTTAACTCCGTCGTCTCCGCGAAAGCGGGGACCCATAACCACCGGCTGCCGAAATTTCAAAAGCCGGTAAAGCTTTTTACCTGGCCGCCAGGCCACGGTGTATGGGTCCCGGCTCGCGCTTCGCTTGGCCGGGACGACAAAAACTAATGCACCACCTCGAACAGGCCGGCCGCACCCATGCCGCCGCCGACGCACATGGTCACGACCGCGTACCTGGCCTTGCGGCGGCGGCCTTCGATCAGCGCGTGACCGGTGAGCCGCGCCCCCGACATGCCGTAGGGATGGCCGACCGCGATCGCGCCGCCGTTGACGTTGAGCTTTTCCGGGTCGATGCCGAGCTTGTCGCGGCAATAGATCACCTGCACGGCAAAGGCCTCGTTCAACTCCCAGAGATCGATATCGTCGACCTTCAGCCCGTGACGCTTGAGTAGCCGCGGTACTGCGAACACCGGTCCGATGCCCATCTCGTCCGGCTCGCAGCCGGCGGCGACAAAGCCGCGGAAGATGCCGAGCGGCTTGAGGCCGCGCCGCGAAGCCTCCTTGTCGCTCATGATCACCGACGCGCTGGCGCCGTCCGAGAGCTGGCTGGCGTTGCCGGCCGTGATGGTGAAACCTTCGCCGCGCACCGGCTTCAATGCGGCAAGCCCCTCGGCGGAGGTGTCCGGCCGCGGGCCTTCGTCCTTCGAAAAGGTGATCTCTTTCATCGATATCGCGCCGGTCGCCTTGTCTGCGACACCCATCATCGTGGTGATCGGCGCGAGTTCGTCGTTGAACTTGCCGCCCTGCTGCGCGGCGGCGACGCGGCGCTGGCATTCCAGCGAATATTCGTCCTGCCGCTCGCGCGAAATGCCGTAGCGCTTGGCGACGACTTCGGCAGTGTCGATCATCGGCATGTAGACCTCGCCCTTGATCTTCAACAGCGCCGGGTCCTGGGCGTGAAAGGCATTCATCTTGTCGTTCTGCACCAGCGAGATCGACTCGCCGCCGCCGCCGACCGCCACCTCGACGCCGTCGAAAATCACCGAGCGCGCCGCAAGCGCGATCGCCTGCAGGCCCGAGGCGCATTGCCGGTCGATCGTGGTGCCGCCGGTGGTGACCGGCAGCCCCGCGCGCAACAGTGCCTTGCGGGCGATGTTGCCGCCGGTTGAGCCCTGCTGCAGCGCTGCGCCCATCACCACGTCCTCGACCTCCTTCGGATCGACCTTGGCGCGGGCAACGGCCTGACCGATGGCGTGGCCGAGCAGGGTTGCGCCTTCGGTGGCGTTGAGCGCGCCGCGATAGGCCTTGCCGATCGGGGTGCGGGCAGTGGATACGATGACGGCGTCGGTCATGAACGACCTCCTGTTGTTAATGTGGCGGATTTGACATTCGCTTCGGCATTTCGGCGAGTTCTCCAAGCGAATGTCAAATCCAAAACCACACTAAAGACCTGTATTTTGCTGGTGTCCCTTTTGGTTCTGACATTCGTGAACGAACCCTCCGCGATACCATACGAATGTCAGAACCGGGACACTAGTTGCTGTGGTTGTGGCTGCGCGGCTTGCCGACTGCGCAATTCATGGCGCGAGAGTTTGCCGACTGGCGTGCGCGGCAACTCGGCGACGAATTCGACTGCTGCGGGAATTTCGTGCCGGCCGAGTTTGCCGGCGAGAAACGCCTTGAGCTCGTCCAGCGAGAAGGCTTCCGCCCCGGCGCGCAATTTGATGAATGCTTTTGCCGCCTCGCCGCGGTAATCGTCGACAACGCCGATGACGATCACTTCCTCAACGGCAGGGTGTTCGTAGATCGCCTGTTCGATCATCTGCGGATAGACATTGAAGCCGCCTGAGATGATCATGTCCTTCTTGCGATCGACCAGGAAGAAATAACCGTCCTCGTCCATGTAACCGATGTCGCCGGTCAGAAAGCGATCGCCGACAAACGCCTGCGCCGTTTCCTCCGCCCGGTTCCAGTATCCCTTGGTGACGTTGGGTCCCCTGATGCGGATTTCGCCGGTTTCGCCGGGCGGAAGCACCTTGGTCGGGTCACCGAGCGCGACCACGTCCATTTCGATGCCGGGCAGCATCAGCCCGATCGAGCCAGGCTTGTCTGGACCGCCCTCGGGATGGGCGGTTCCGGGCGAACAGGTCTCGGTCATGCCCCAGCCACTCTTCAGCTTCATATTGGTCTTGCGCTCGAAGATTTTCGCGACCTCGACCGGCAACGGCGCGCCGCCCGATCCGCAACTGACGAGCGAAGAGAGATCGCGGCTCTCGAGATCGGGCAGGCCTGCGATCGCGATCCACATCGTCGGCACACCGGGGAAAACGGTGGCGCGCTTGATCTCGATATCGCGCATCACGGCCTCGACATCGAATCGCTGGTGCAGCGAGATCAGGTCGCCCCGTGAGAGAGATCGCAGCATGATCACGGTGAGCGCGTAGATATGAAACAGCGGCAGCACGCAAATCACGCGCTCGATCGCGTTGCGCTCCATCCGCGCCTTCTTGCCCCAGGTCTCGTAGATCGACACCGCGGCGGTGAGATTGCCGTGGCTGAGCATCGCGCCCTTCGGCAGCCCCGTGGTGCCGCCGGTATATTGCAGGAGCGCGACGTCGTCTGAGGAAACTTGCGGCCACTGCTCGAGCCTTGTCGCGCCTTCGATAAATTTCGCAAACGTTACGATCGAGGGATGATCCGGGACCGGCGCGTGCGGATTGCCGACCCTGCCCCAGGAATCGTCCTCGCAGACGATCAGGCGATCGATCAGACCGTTTTCCAGAAATTTCAGCGCCGTCGGCAACAGTGCCGCGAGATCGCTGGTGATCAGGATGCGCGCGCCGCTGTCGCTCAATTTGTGCGAAAGCGCGCGCATCCCGTCGAGCGGGGAAAGATGCACAACGCGTGCGCCGGCTTTGAGCGCGCCAAAGAAGTTGACGGGATGGTCGGGCGAATTGCCGAGAAACAGCGCGATCGACGTCTTTGTGCCGAGACCTGCGCGCAAAAACGCCGCGGCAGCGACCTCCGCCTTTTCCTCCAGCCCGGCATAGGAAATGACGCGGTCGCGGAATTCGATCGCCGGCCGCGCGCCAAATTCGCTGGCTACCTTCGACAACAGATCGGGCAACGTGCCGCGCGCGATCGGATCGCTCCAATGGACGCCTTCGGGGTAAAACTGTTCGCCGGGGTGGGTCATGGGAAATCGCCTTGATGTGAGGCGAGCGAGCTGCTGACTTCTCCCCTCCCCCTTGTGGGGAGGGGTCCGGGGTGGGGGTATCTCGAGTACCGTCTCTGCCGCTTACCCCTCTCCCCGACCCTCCCCCACAAGGGGGGAGGGAGCGGAGAGACCGATCTCGTCGGGTTCAATTCCATCACGCTGCTTTCGCTGTCTGCGCGAGCGAGGCAAAGGTCTTGCCCTCGGCGGCCAGCCGCTTGAGCAGCGGCGCCGGCTCGAGCGAGGGATCGTTGGTCTCCTTCGCGTAATACGACAAGCGGTCGGCAACGTGCTTCAAGCCCACCTGATCGGCATAGAACATCGGGCCGCCGCGATAGACCGGCCAACCGTAACCGTAAAGCCAGATGACGTCGATGTCGCCCGGCCGCGCCGCGATTTTTTCCTCCAGAATTCGCGCGCCTTCGTTGATCATCGGATACATCATGCGCTCGAGGATCTCCTCGTCGCTGACCGCGCGGCGCTTGCGACCGAGCCGCAGCAGCGTCTCATCGATCAGCTTCTCGACTTCCGGATCGGGCAGCGGCGCGCGCGAACCCGCTTCATATTTGTAATAGCCCTTGCCGGTCTTCTGGCCGAAACGGCCCGCCTCGCACAGGGCGTCCGCAATTTCCGACTTGATGCCGCGGTCTTTCCGCGAACGCCAGCCGATATCGAGGCCGGCAAGATCGCCCATCGCGAACGGTCCCATCGGCATGCCGAATTTGGTCACCACCGCATCGACCTGTTGCGGCAGCGCGCCTTCGAACAATAATTTCTCCGCCTGCTTGCCGCGTTGCGCCAGCATGCGATTTCCGACAAAGCCGTCGCAAACGCCGACCACCGCCGGCACTTTCGCAATTTTGCGCGCCACCGCAACCGCAGTGGTGAGCGCGTCGGGCGCGGTCTTTGCCGCACGCACGATCTCGCACAGTTTCATCACATTGGCCGGGCTGAAGAAGTGCATGCCGAGCACATCCTGCGGGCGTTTGGTTTCTTTCGCGATTTCGTCGATGTTGAGATACGAGGTGTTGGAAGCCAGCACCGCGCCCGGCTTGGCATACTTGTCGAGCGCCGAGAAAACTTCCTTCTTGATCGCCATGGTCTCGAACACGGCCTCGATGATCAGATCCGCATCCTTCACGTGCTCGAGACCGACCACGCCGTTGATCAACGCCATCCGCCTGGCGGGCGCATCCGCCGGGATGCCGCCGCGCGCGGCGGTCGCCTCGTAGTTCTTCTGCATCACGCCCATGCCGCGCTTGAGCTGCTCTTCGCCGGTCTCGATCAGGGTGACGGGGATGCCGGCACTGGCAAACGACATCGCGATGCCGCCGCCCATGGTGCCCGCGCCGATGATGGCAACGCGCTCGACCTTGCGCGCCCTGGTGCCCTCGGGGACGCCGGCGATCTTTGCAGCCTCGCGTTCGGCGAAGAAGGCGTATCGCTGCGCCTTCGACTGATCGCCCGATACCAGCTTGAGGAAACCCTCGCGTTCCTTTTTCAAGCCCTCATCGAACGGCAGGTCGATCGCCGCACCCACCGCATCGGCCGCGGCAAAGGGCGCTTCCAGCCCGCGTGCCTTCTTGGTCATCGCCGCCACCGCGCTGGTGAAAATCGAGCGGTCGGCTTTCGCCGCAGCGAGCTTGCTGTCGTCGTCGCGCAGCTTTCGCAAGGGGCGCTTCTCCGCCAGCACCTTGCGGGCGAACGCCTCGCCGCCCAAGGCCGGGCTTTCGACGATTTCCTCGATCAGGCCGTTCTTCAGGGCTTCCGAGGCTGGAATCGGATCGCCGCCCACGATCATTCTGACCGCAAGCTCGGGGCCGACCGCGCGCGGCAGCCGCTGCGTTCCGCCTGCGCCCGGCAGCAGGCCAAGTTTCACCTCGGGCAGGCCCAGACGGGCGTCCCTGGTTGCGACGCGGAAATGGCAGGCGAGCGCGACTTCGAGACCGCCGCCAAGCGCGGTGCCGTGAATCGCGGCAATCACGGGCTTGGGCGAATTCTCGATTTCCGTCAGCACCTCATGAAGGCCTGGAGGCTTCGGCGGCTTGCCGAATTCGGTGATGTCGGCGCCCGCAATGAAGGTGCGGCCGGCACAGGTCAACACGATGGCCTTCACTTCCGGGTCGGCGATCGCGCGCTTGATGTTGTCCATAATACCGCCACGCACGGCGGCGCTGAGCGCATTCACCGGCGGGCTGTCGACCGTGACGATGGCAACCACGTCATGACGCTCGAGACTGACCAGTTCGCTCACGGGGTCTCTCCCTTTTACATTTTTCAACACGTTCCGCACTGCGAAATTGAATTCCGCATCTTGACAACGAGGGTTATTTTGAAGCACCTCCCTTGTCAACGAGGGTCCGCGTAACGGTATCGGCGGCAGGCCATGAGGCGATCAGGCAAGAAAGTGGCGACCGATCGCAGCTTCGTTGTCGCGCTTTCCCGCGGTCTTGATGTGTTACGCGCATTTCAGCCCAACGACGGGCTTCTCGGCAATCAGGAGATTGCAGCCCGAACGAACTTGCCGAAGCCAACCGTCTCGCGGTTGACCTATACTCTCACCAAGCTTGGCTATCTTACACCGGTTCCACGTTTCGAGAAATATCAGCTCGCGCCGGCGGCAATGGCGCTGGGCTACGCGGCACTGACCAATCTCGGCGTCCGGCATCTGTCGGAACCGTTCCGGGAAGAATTGATGCGCGAGACCGGCGGAGCGGTTGCGGTGGGCGGCCGCGACCGTCTCAGCATGATCTATTTCGGCCAGAGTCGCGGCATGACCATCGGCGTTCAACTGGACGTCGGCTCGCGAATTCCGATCGCCACCACCGCAATGGGCCGCGCCTATCTGTGGGCCCTGCCGGAAGAGGAACGCGGCGTATTGCTGCGGGACCTGCGCGAGCACTATGGCAGCCGCTGGGCACGGATGCGCGAGGGCATCGAACGTGCCGGTGAGACGGTCGCAAGACACGGCTTTGCGATCTCGGCGGGGGAGTGGCACGACGACATTCATGCCGTCGGCGTAGCACTAAAGCTCAATGACGGAACGGGCCCTTATGCGTTTAACTGTGGTGCGCCCGCGTTTCGCTTCACGGAAGACCGGCTGCGCACCGACATTGGACCCCGTCTGGTTGCAATGGTAAGAAATATCGAATCTGCGCTCGGCGGCACAGCACCGCAATCAAAAAAAGAACAAGGCAAGAAGTTGAAAGCAGGAGGGAAACTTGCGCGCGTGGCTGAGGGGATCAGATAGCTTTCACCGCTGTCATCCGGCGAATCGTTCCGGTCCGATCCTTTACCGGGGCGAGGCGCGATGACCCAAACCCGACCGGCGCCGGAGAATTCGCCGCTGCTTGCGGTTTGCGACGTCAGCGTCGTCTTCGGCGGCATCGTCGCCTTGAACGGCGTATCGTTCGAGATGCGCCCCGGCCAGATTTTGGGCCTGATCGGCCCGAACGGAGCCGGCAAGACCACGCTCTTCAACTGCCTGAGCCGCCTCTATCAGCCGAGCGCGGGCGACATCCTGATGGAAGGCAGGAGCATCCTGAACCGGCCGCCGCACCGGATTGCGGAAATCGGCATCGGACGTACCTTCCAGAACGTCGCGCTGTTTCCCAATCTCTCCGTCCTCGACAATGTCCGCCTCGGCGCCCATTCGCAGACCAACAGCGACATCGTCAGCGATTCCTTGAGACTGCCCTGGGTGCGCCGCGGCGAGGCCGAGCTCAACCGGCGCGTTCACGAAATTATCGGCTATCTCGAACTCGACGGCGTTGCCCACACCACGGTTTCCGGGTTGCCGTTTGGAACCCAGAAGCGCGTGGAACTGGCGCGCGCACTCGCCGCCGAGCCAAAAATCCTGCTGCTCGACGAACCCGCCGGCGGCCTCAACCACGAGGAAGTCCATGCGCTCGGCGATATGATCCGCCGGATCCGCAGCGACCGCAAGGTCACGGTGCTGCTCGTGGAACATCACATGGGCCTGGTGATGTCGATCGCCGACCACGTGGTCGCATTGAATTTCGGCCGCAAGCTCGCAGAGGGAACGCCTTCCGCGGTGCAGTCCGATCCCGACGTCATCAAGGCCTATCTCGGGAGCAAGGATCAATGACCGCGCTCCTCAATATCAAGGCGCTGAACGCCTATTACGGCCAGGTCCAGGCGCTGCACGGTCTCGCGTTCAGCCTCAGGCAAGGAAGCGTGACCACGCTGCTCGGGGCAAACGGCGCGGGCAAGACCACAACCTTGCGCGCGATCTGCAACATGGTGCGCACCAGCGGCGCGATCGAATTCGACGGCGCTCCCCTTTCCGGCCGTTCCACCGAAAACATCGTCCGCCTCGGAATTGCCCATGTGCCGCAGGGCCGCGGTACCTTCACCAGCATGACGGTGGAAGAAAACCTTCAGCTCGGTGCGATCACCCGCGGCGACAAGGCCGGCGTGGTGGCCGATATCGAACGCATGTACGACCATTTCCCGGTGCTCAAGCAGCGCTACGGCCAGCAGGCCGGCACGTTGTCGGGCGGCGAGCAGCAGATGCTCGCGGTGGCGCGCGCGTTGATGTTGCGGCCCCGCCTGATGCTGCTCGATGAGCCTTCATTCGGCCTGGCACCTTTGATCGTGCGCGACCTGTTCAAGATTCTCGGCAAGATCAATCGCGAGGACAAGGTCACCATTCTCGTGGTCGAGCAGAATGCCCAGCTCGCGCTGGAACTCGCCGACCACGCCTATGTGATCGAGACCGGACGCATCGTGATGTCGGGCGCCGCGGACGAAATCGCGAACAATGAAGACGTCCGAAAATCCTATCTTGGATATTGAGCAGCATGAAACCAAATCGACGTTATTTTCACGTCATCGCGGGCGCGGACGAAACGATCCAGAAATATCGAGGGATTCTGGATTGCTTCGTCGCTACGCTCCTCGCAATGACGTTGTCGCTGAATCAATCTGTGCTCGCAGTGTCCTAGGAGCGCGCGGCCCATGGAGCTTTTCACCAATCAGGTCCTGGCCGGCATCGCCACCGGCGCCATCTATGCCTGCATGGCCCTTGCGCTGGTGATGATCTATCAGGCGATCGATCATCTCAATTTCGCCCAGGGCGAAATGGCGATGTTCTCGACCTTCGTTTCCTGGCAATTGTTGCAATGGGGCGTGCCTTACTGGGGCGCGTTCCTGCTGACACTGGCTTTTTCATTCGCGGGCGGCATCGCGATCGAACGGGCGCTGTTCAAGCCGTTGGCGAAAGCGCCGATCCTGACCAATGTCGCCGGCTTCATCGCCCTCTTTGCGATCATCAACAGCGTCGCCGGTCTGATCTGGGATTTCACAATCAAGCAATACCCGACGCCGTTCGGCTCCTCGCCGTTTCTCGGCAGCCAGCTGATCTCGACCCACCAGGCCGGCATGATCGGTGTCACCGTGCTGCTGTTGATCGCGCTCTATATCTTCTTCCGCTTCACGCGGATCGGGCTTGCGATGCGCGCGGCGGCTTCAGTTCCCGAATCGGCACGGCTGGTCGGCATCAATACTTCCTGGATGATCGCGCTCGGCTGGGGCATGGCGGCGGCGATCGGTTCGATCGCCGGCATGCTGATCGCACCGGTGGTGTTTCTCGAGCCGAACATGATGGGCGGCGTCCTGATCTACGGCTTTGCCGCCGCCGTTCTCGGCGGCCTAACCAGCCCGTTCGGTGCGGTCGTCGGCGGATTCCTGGTCGGAATCATCGAAAATCTCGCCGGCACCTACATCCCCGGTGTCGGCAATGAACTGAAGCTGCCGATCGCGCTGGCGCTGATCGTCACCGTTCTGGTCGTCAAGCCGGCCGGGCTGTTCGGTCGGCCCATCGTGAAGCGGGTTTGATCATGAGCGCCGTGCAGGAAGCCGTCACCGACGCACCCGCCGTTGAAGCCGTCCCCAAGCGCGCCCTGACGCTCGGCGCCGGAACCTCACTGACCGTGCTGGCGGCTTTGATCCTGGCGCCGTTGTTCGTGAAGAACTTCATCATCTTCCAGATGACCATGCTCCTGGTCTACGGCCTTGCCGTACTGGCGCTCAACATCCTCACCGGCGGCAGTGGCCAGTTTTCGTTGGGGCAGAGCGCGTTCTATGCGGTCGGCGCCTACACCTCGGCGATCCTGATGGAACATGCCGGGATGAACTATGCGCTGACCTTGCCGATCGCCGGCCTCATCTGCTTCATCTTCGGATTTCTGTTCGGCCTGCCGGCGCTGCGCCTCTCCGGCGTCTACCTGGCGCTCGCAACCTTTGCGCTCGCAACCGCGATGCCGCAGTTGCTCAAGCTCGGTTATGTCGAGCATTGGACCGGCGGCGTACAGGGCCTGGTGGTGACCAAGCCCGATGCCCCGTTCGGCCTGCCGATGTCGCAGGACATGTGGCTTTATTATTTCACGCTCGCAATCACGATCGCGATCTACGTCTTCTCCGTCAATCTCCTGAAGTCCCGCTCGGGGCGCGCCTTCATGGCGATCCGCGACAATGAGATCGCGGCCTCGGCGATGGGGGTCGACGTTGCGCTCTACAAGACGCTGGCCTTCGGAGTCAGCGCCGGGATCACCGGGGTTGCGGGTGGCCTGGGCGCCATCGCCGTGCAGTTCGTCGCGCCCGACGGCTACACCATCACGCTGGCGATCCAGCTGTTCGTCGGCATGGTCGTGGGCGGCGTGGGATGGCTGCCGGGCTCCATCGTGGGCTCTGCCTTCATCATCTTCGTGCCGAACATCGCGGAAGGAATCTCCAAGGGCCTTTCCGGCGCCGTGTTCGGCGTCATCCTGTTCCTCGTCATCTTCCTGGTGCCACACGGCGCAAGGCAGATCGCTCTGGTTGCCCAGCATCTGCTCGGCAAATTAAAGAAAAGCTGAAAAGCCAAGGAGAAAAAAGTGCATTCAAGATCAAATTTTTCGTTCGCTGCTGTCGCTGCGACCGTCATTGCCTTTGCATCAACCACAAGCGCGCTCGCGCAGAAGAAATACGACACCGGCGCCACCGACACCGAAATCAGGATCGGAAACATCATGCCCTACAGCGGCCCGGCTTCCGCCTACGGCGTGATCGGCAAGACCGAGGCCGCCTATTTCAACAAGGTCAACGCCGAGGGCGGCATCAACGGCCGCAAGATCAAGTTCATCAGCTATGACGACGGCTACAGCCCGCCGAAGGCGGTCGAGCAGGCGCGCAAGCTCGTGGAGAGCGACGAGGTATTGCTGATCTTCAACCCGCTCGGCACGCCTTCGAATACGGCAATCCAGAAATACATGAACGCCAAGAAGGTCCCGCAGCTCTTTGTCGCGACCGGCGCGACCAAATGGAACGAGCCCAAGGAGTTTCCGTGGACCATGGGCTGGCAGCCGAGCTACCAGAGCGAAGCGCGGATTTATGCGAAATATCTCCTGAAGGAGAAGCCTGGCGCCAGGATCGCGGTGCTGTATCAGAACGACGATTTCGGCAAGGACTATCTGAAGGGCTTAAAGGACGGACTTGGCGCCAAGGCGTCGACGATCATTGCGGAAGAAAGCTACGAGACATCGGAGCCGACAATCGACAACCACATCGTCAAGCTCAAGGCTTCGGGCGCCGACGTCTTCCTGAGCA
>Ga0306920_100003349_pt1 | contig 20305 bp, 18 predicted proteins | sample flu12Cox44000170_FD_204666 | JGI IMG/M metagenome (GOLD analysis project Ga0306920, IMG submission 204666) | Lab enrichment of tropical soil microbial communities from Luquillo Experimental Forest, Puerto Rico - flux4day.12C.oxic.44.000.170 (v2)... | ecosystem: Environmental > Terrestrial >... | reverse complement strand
CCTGCTCCAGGGCCGCGCCGCGATGCCGCTGGCGCCGCCCGGACAGCGGCGGGACGGCGTCTGGCTCGACGGCGGCGGCAGCGTGGACCCGGCTGCGCGGATCGTCGCGCCCGCGGTGGTCGGCGCCCGGGTCGCGCTGGGTCCGCGGTGCCGAGTCGGGCCTGGCGCGGTGATCGGCGACGGGGCGCGCATCGGCCCGGACGCGCGCATCGAGGGCGCGATTCTGTGGGAGCGGGTCGAGGTGGGCGCGGGCGCCGTGCTCCAGGACTGCGTGCTCGGCGCCGACGTGCGGATCGGCTACGGCGCGCGTGTCGGCCCCGAGGTGGTGCTCGCGTCGGGCACGACCGTTCCGGAGCGCGCAGTGTTAGACTGAACCGATGGTCTTGAGTCGCATCCGCAATTTCTCGATCGTCGCCCACATCGATCACGGGAAATCAACCTTGGCGGATCGGCTCCTGTCCCTCACCGGGACGATGGACGCCAAGAAGGCCGTCGACCAGGTGCTCGACTCCATGGATCTCGAGCGCGAGCGCGGGATCACGATCAAGGCGCACACGGTGCGCCTGCTCTACCGGGCGCGCGACGGCCAGGAGTACACGCTCAATCTCATCGACACGCCGGGCCACGTCGACTTCTCCTACGAAGTGTCGCGCGCGCTGGCCGCGTGCGAGGGCGCCGTCCTCATCGTCGACGCCGCGCAGGGGATCGAGGCGCAGACGCTGGCCAACTTCTACCTCGCCAGCGACGCGAACCTCGCCATCATCCCGGTCATCAACAAGATCGACCTGCCGGCCGCCGACGTCGAGGGCACGCGCAACCAGATCACCGAGACGCTCGATCTCGACGGGACCGAGGCGCTCGCGATCTCGGCCAAGCACGGCACCGGCGTGCCGGAGGTCCTCGAGGCGATCGTGGCCCGGGTGCCGCCGCCGCTGGGCGATCCCCACGCGCCCCTCAAGGCGCTCGTCTTCGACTCGTTCTACGACTCCTACCAGGGCGTGGTCGTCTACGTGCGCCTCTACGACGGCCGCGTGCGGCCGGGGACGCGCATCTTGCTCATGTCCAACGGCCGCTCGTACGACGTGCAGCAGGTCGGCGTCTTCAGCCCGGACATGCGGCCGGTCGAGGAGCTATCGGCCGGACAGGTCGGCTACCTGACCGCGTCGATCAAGCGCGTCGCCGACGCGAAGGTCGGCGAGACGATCACCGAGACCGCGCGCCCCACCGCCGCGCCGTTCCCGGGCTATCGCGACGCCAAGCCGATGGTCTTCGCCGGGCTCTACTCGATCGAGGACACGGACTACGAGGCGCTGCGCGACGCCCTCGAGAAGCTCCGGCTCAACGATCCGGCCTTCACCTACGAGCCCGAGACCTCCCTGGCGCTGGGCTACGGCTTTCGCTGCGGGTTCCTCGGCATGCTGCACATGGAGATCGTCCAGGAGCGCCTCGAGCGCGAGTTCAACCTGTCGCTGATCGTGACGGCGCCGAGCGTGCAGTACAAGGTGCTCACCACGGCCGGTGAGGTGCTCGACATCGACAACCCGTCCAAGCTGCCGAGCCCCGATCGGATCGAGCAGATGGACGAGCCGTACGTGAAGTCGTCGGTCTTCGTGCCGACGGAGTTCATGACCGCGATCTACAAGCTCGCCCAGGAGAAGCGGGGCGAGCACCGCTCGCTCGAGTATCACGGCAAGCGCGTGCACATCCGGTTCGACTTCCCGCTCGCCGAGATCGTCGTCGACTTCTACGACCGGCTCAAGTCGATCTCGAAGGGTTACGCGTCGTTCGACTACGAGCTCTCGGACTTCCGGCCGTCGGATCTGGTGAAGCTCGACATCTTGCTCAACGGCGACCCGGTCGACGCGCTCTCCATCATCGTGCATCGCGACAAGGCGTACGAGAAGGGCAAGGCGCTGGTCGAGAAGCTGCGCGCGGTGATCCCGCGCCAGCTCTTCGAGGTCGCCATCCAGGCCGCGATCGGCAGCCGCGTCATCGCGCGCGAGACGGTCAAGGCGATGGGCAAGAACGTCACGGCCAAGTGCTACGGGGGCGACATCACGCGGAAGCGGAAGCTGCTCGAGCGCCAGAAGGAAGGAAAGAAGCGCATGAAGCAGGTCGGGAAGGTGGAAGTACCGCAGGAAGCGTTCCTCTCGGTGCTCAAGAGCTGACGATGGACGACCGCAAGATCGAGATCGAGGCCCATCCCGCGCTGCCCGCCGAGGCGGTCGAGCCGAAGCGGCGCCGCAAGTCCATCGTCCGCGAGTACGCCGAGGCGATCGCGATCGCCGTGCTCCTGGCGCTCGTCATCCGCTCGCTCGTGGTGCAGGCCTTCACGATCCCGTCCGGCTCCATGATGGACACCTTGCTGGTCGGCGACTACATCCTGGTGAACAAGTTCCTGTACGGTCCCGAGCTGCCGCTGACCGAGCTGCGCCTGCCGGCGCTGCGCGATCCGCAGCGGGGCGACATCATCGTGTTCCGCTATCCGCAGGACGAGAAGCGCGACTTCATCAAGCGCATCGTCGCCACGGCGGGCGAGCGCGTGCAGGTCCGCGGCCACCAGGTCCTGGTCAACGGCAAGCCCCTCACCGAGCCGTACACGAAGTTCGCCGACACCCCTGTGCGCGGCGGCGATAGCTACTGCGGCTACGCCTACGGCTGCGAGCCCACGATCGTGCCGCCCGACTCGTACTTCGTGATGGGCGACAACCGCGACAACTCGCAGGACAGCCGGTACTGGGGCTTCGTCAAGCGCGACAAGATCAAGGGCAAGGCCTTCCTCATCTACTGGTCGTGGGACAGCGACCGCCACTGGCTCCGCTGGTGGCGGCTCGCGAATTATATTCCGTAGCCCTTTGTAGTGATTCAGCGAGGCGGGTCGCCCGAACGCCCTGTTGTTGTAGCGGGGGCCGTGAGCCCGGTCCCAATCGAGGGTGGCCTGAGACTGGCGCGAGCCGGCTCCGCACGCCCGATTAGCCCTGTACGTTTTGACGGCGCCGAGAGGGCGCATCGCGCCTCGCCGGCGGACAACCCTCTCATGCGAGGCGGCTCCGTGCCCGTGGTCAACGCTGCCGAAGTCGCTGCGCTTTCGTCGTCGCTGGCGGATAACCCGCCGGAGGCGCGGGAGCTGGGGTTGTACGTGCACGTGCCGTTCTGCGCGAAGCGGTGCGGGTACTGCAGCTTCAACACCGCGCCGCTCGAGGACGGCGCGATGGCGCGCTACCTCGAGGCGTTCCATCGCGAGATCGAGCTGCTCGGCGGGCTCGCGTGGGCTCCGCGCGTGCGGCTGTCGACGATCTTCCTCGGCGGCGGCACGCCGTCGCTTCTGACCTCTGACGAGCTGGCGGCGATGCTCGAGCGGATCCGTTCGCGGTTCGACGTCGCGGGCGACGCCGAGATCACGGTCGAGTGCAATCCGGAGAGCGTGACGCGCGACAAGCTCGCGGGGTATCGCGCCGCCGGCGTCAACCGGCTGAGCCTCGGCGTGCAGTCGCTCGACGACTCGATCCTCCCGCGGCTCGGACGGCTCCACGACGCGCGCGGCGCCCGCGCGGCGTTCGAGGCCGCTCGCGCGGCCGGCTGCGTCAACCTGAGCGTCGATCTGATGTACGGCCTGCCCGGGCTCGACCCGGACGGCTGGACGCGCGCCGTCGAGGGCGTGCTCGACTGGGGCCCGGATCACCTCTCTGCCTACGGCCTGACCCTGGATGCCGGCAGCCTCTGGGGCGCCGCCGGCGTCGACGGCATCCCGGCGGAGGACTCGCAGATCGAGCAGTACTGGCGCCTGGCGCGCGCCGCGGCGGCGCGCGGCCTGGAGCACTACGAGATCTCGAACTACGCGCGGCCCGGCTTTCGCTCGCGCCACAACCAGATCTACTGGCACGCGGCCGAATACCTCGCCGCCGGACCCGGCGCCTCCGGGTTCGTCGGCCGGCTGCGCTACGCGAACGTCAAGGCCACCCCGCGCTACTGCGAGACGCTCGCCGGGGCCGGCCTCCCGGTCGCGTCGGCCGAGCTCCTGTCCGAGCGGCAGCGCCTGGCCGAGCGGCTGATCCTCGGTCTGCGCACCGCCGACGGCATCCCGGCAACCCTGCTCGAGGCGCGCCTCGACGGGGACGCGCGCCTGCGCGGGCTGGTCGGCGAGTGGCGCGCGCGAGCCCTGCTGACCGACGCGCGCGACCGCGTGCGGCTGACCGAAGCCGGGTTCCTCCTCTCGGACGCGCTCTTCGTCGAATTGTTATAATTTCCGCACAATGGATGGACGGCATCGCGACGTGCTCGTCGCGGTCATCCGCGAGTACGTCGACTCGACGGAGCCGGTCGGCTCCCGCGTGCTGGCCCGGCGGCACTTCCCGAGCCTTTCGGCGGCCACGCTCCGCAACGTCATGGCCGACCTCGAGGAGATGGGCTACCTCGTCCAGCCGCACACCAGCGCGGGCCGCGTGCCGACCGACAAGGCCTATCGGTTCTACGTCGAGTCCTTTCCGCCGCCGCTGAGCTCGAAGAACGTCCGGGCCGGCGACACGCTCCCGCAGCGCCGCTCCGGGATCGACGGCTTCATGGAGCGGACGTCCTCGCACCTGTCGACCGCGACGAAGCTGACCGGCCTGCTCCTGGCGCCGCCGCTCAAGCAGACGACGCTCGCGCGGGTCGGCCTGATCCCGCTCGAGGACGATCGTGCGCTCGCTGTGCTCGTGACCGAAGCGGGCTGGGTGACCGCGCGGGCGGTGACGCTCGATCCGCCGCTCGGCATCGACGAGGTGCGCGCGATCGGGCGCGAGCTGAACCGGCGCTACTGCGGCCGCACGGTGCAGGACGTCGTCGACATGGAGACGGAGCCACGCGACCCGCTCGACCCGCTGCACACGCGCGCCCGCGCCGTCATCGAGCAGATCGTCACGGTGCTGCGCGGACGCACGCTCTACGTCAGTGGCGCCATCAACATGCTCGACCATCCGGAATTCCTGAACCTCGAGACGACCCGCGAGCTGCTCAGGACCTTCGAGCAGAAGGAGCGGCTGGCCGACCTGATGACCGAGCTTGCCGGCAGCGACGGGGTGAACGTGACGATCGGCGAGGAGAATCCGGTCGCCGAGATGCGCGAGTGCACGCTGATCACGTCCACCTATACCTACCGCGATCAGGTCATCGGGATCCTGGGCGTCGTCGGGCCGCGGCGGCTGCCCTACCCCGAGGTCATCTCGATCGTCAACGAGACCGCTCGGCACGTCACCGACGCGCTTTCTCGCGTGCGCCAGGACTTGTATCTGCCCTCCTAGCACTGGAGCCGAACGCCCGGCCGCTCAAATCGCTGTCAGTCAGACCGGACTTCTGGGCCCGATCGACGCTGCCTACACAGATCCCGGGAGGCACCCGCCCCGCCCACCGGCCCCGCCTACACTCCGGGTCCGCGCTGGGGCGCTGCTATAATTCATCTGTTATGGACGAGTCGAAAGGGCGTAGCTCGGAGCCCGTCGAGGCGGCGGCCGCGGAGGGGGCGGCGGAGACGGTCGAGGAGCTGCGGCGGCAGGTCGAGGAGAAGCAGGATCGGCTGCTCCGCGCGCTCGCGGAGGCCGAGAACTTCAAGCGCCGAACTCAGCGAGAGCGCGACGAGTCCGTCCGCTACGCGAACGAGTCGCTGCTCCGCGACCTGATCCCCGTGCTCGACAATCTCGACCGCGCGCTGGAGGCGGCGCGGACGGCCGGCGGCGCCAAGGGCGTCGTGGGCGGCGTCGAGCTGATCCAGCGCGAGCTCCTCAAGGTGCTCGAGCGGGCCGGGGTCACGCGTTACTCGGCCCTCGGCCAGCCGTTCGATCCCACCCGTCACGAGGCCGTCGCCCGCGTCGTGAGCGTCGACGCGAAGCCCGGCACCGTGGTCGCCGAGACGATGCCGGGCTACCTGCTGCACAACCGGGTCCTCCGTGCCGCGCTCGTGTCCGTAGCCGCCGCGCCGGACGAGGACAACTGAGCCCGGTGCCGCGCGACTACTACGAGGTCCTCGGCGTCCCGCGCACCGCCGGCGAGGCCGAGATCAAGAAAGCCTATCGCCAGCTCGCGATGCAGTACCATCCCGACCGCAACCGCGGCGACAAAGACGCCGAGGAGCGGTTCAAGGAAGTGAACGAGGCGTACGCCGTCCTGTCCGATCCGGACAAGCGTGCTCACTTCGACCGGTTCGGCACGGCGGGCCCCGGCGCGGGCCCGAACTTCGGAGACACCGGATTCGGCACCCTCTTCGAGGACATCTTCGAGAACTTCTTTTCCGGCGGCGGCCGCGGGCGCGGCTCGCGCGCCGCGCGCGGCGAAGATCTCCAGTACGAGCTCAAGATCACCCTCGAGGACGCCGCCTCCGGGCTCGAGACCAAGATCCAGATCCCGCGCCTCGAGACCTGCGCGGCGTGCTCCGGAGCCGGCGTCGAGCCGGGCAGCCGCCTGGACACGTGCGACATGTGTCGCGGCGCCGGCGAGGTGCGCCGCAATCACGGCTTCCTGACGGTGGCGCAGACCTGTCCCAAGTGCCGCGGCGCCGGCCAGCTCAATCGCTCTCCGTGCAAGGAGTGCCGGGGCGAAGGGCGGCGGCGGGCCGAGCGGCTCCTGGCCGTCAAGATCCCTGCGGGCATCGAGGACCGGATGCAGCTTCGCATCGGCGGCGAAGGCTCGGGGGGGCTCGGGGGCGGGCCGTCGGGCGATCTCTACGTGCTCGTCCGGATCCGTGAGCACGACATCTTCACCCGCCAGGGCGCCGATCTGATCTGCGACCTGCCGCTCTCGTTCACGAACCTGGCGCTGGGCCACGAAGTCGAAGTGCCGATCCTCGGCGGCGTGACCAAGCTCAAGGTTCCGGCGGGGACGCAGCCCAACGAGGTCGTGCGCATTCGCGGCAAGGGCATGCCCCACCTGCGCCAGCGCGGGCACGGCGACGCCTGCTACCGCGTCGTGCTGGAAGTTCCCCAGAAGCTCAACGCGCGGCAGCGCGAGGCGCTCGCGAGCTTCGAGGCGGCCTCGAAGGACGAGCGCGGGCCGCTGGCGGCGGCGTTCTTCGAGCGAGTGAAGAAGCTGCTCGGCTGAGATGGCGTCTTCAGTCGATGGGCGCCCCTCGCCCGGCGGGGCCCCAGCCCCGCAACGGCCTGCGGCGCGCAATACCCGCTACTGGGAGCTGACCGTCGGTGTCCCCGGCGATCTGTCGGAAGGGCTGACCAACCTCGCGTGGGAGCTCGGCGCCCTCGGCGTCGTCGAGGAAGAGCGGCCGGGGCTCGGCGCCACGCTCCGCGCGTTCTTTCCCGACACGGTCGCGGCCGAGAGCCTTGAGGAGAGCGTGCGGCGATACCTGGACGGGCTCTCGGCGCTGGGCTTCGCGCCCGCGCGTGATGTGCAGATCGTGCCGCTCGCCGACGAGAACTGGGCCGACGCCTGGCGCGCCCACTTCACCCCTCGCGCCGTCGGCCGACGACTCCTGATCGTGCCGCCCTGGGACGAGCGGCCCGCCAACGGACGGATCGTGATCACGATCGAGCCCGGGCGCGCGTTCGGGACCGGACATCACGGAACCACCGCCGGCTGCCTCGAAGCGCTCGAAGCCGTCGTCGACCGCGCCCGGCCACCACGCATGATCGACGTCGGCACGGGGTCCGGCATCCTCGCGATCGCCGCCGCGCGGCTCGGCGTGGGGGCGGTGCTCGCGATCGACGACGACCCCGACGCCATCGCGTGCGCGATGGCGAACGCCGCCCGCAATCACGTCTCCGATCGCGTGCGCTGCGTGCTGGCCGACGCGGCGGGTCTTCACGAGCCTCCGGCGCCCCTGCTCGTCGCCAACCTCTTGTCGGCTGCCCATCGGCGGCTGGCCGCCCAGTACCGGCGCTCGCTGGGTACGGATGGCACGCTGCTGCTCGGCGGCATCCTGGACGGCGAGGCGGCCGACCTCGTGGCGGCGCTGGCCGATCACGGGCTCGTCCACCGCGCGTCGCTCTCGGTGGAGGGCTGGACCACGCTCGAGCTCCGTGCGCCGCTTCACGATCACGCCTGAGCGGATCCGCGACGGGCGCGTCTTCTTCGACCGCGACGAGTCGCGCCATCTCGTGAGAGTCCTGCGGCTGCGGCCGGGCGACACGGTGCTGGCCACCGACGGCGCCGGCGGCGAGTACACGGTGCGGCTCGAAACGGTCGGCGACGAGGCGACCGGCACGGTCCTCGGGGTCGGCACGAACGAGCGCGAGTCTCCGATCCGGATCACGCTCCTGCAGGCCGTACCCAAGGGCGACAAGATGGAGTCGATCGTGCGCGCCTCGACGGAGCTCGGCGTAACACGCATTCTCCCGGTGCTGACCGCGCGCACGATCGTCACGCTCGACGCCGGCCGCTGGCGAGATCGCGCTCGGCGCTGGCAGCGCATCGCGAAGGAAGCCGCCAAGCAGTGCGGCCGCGCCGTCGTCCCTCCGGTCGAGGCGCCGCAACCACTCGTCGACGCCCTCGACTCGGTCGAGAAGGCTGATCTCCTCCTCTGCTCCTACGAGGGAGCAGCAGCTGGCGCCGCCGGCGGGCAGCGCGGGGGGGAGGCTCGCTTGCTCGGAACGACACTCGCCTCGAGCCTCCCCCCCGCGCTGCCCGCCGGCTCCCACATCTGTGTCCTCGTAGGACCCGAGGGTGGGTTGGCTTGGGAGGAAGTGGGGGAATTGTGGCGGCGGGGCTGGACGGTTGTCGGTATGGGGCCGCGGATTCTGCGTACCGAGACGGCAGGGCCGGCAATCATCGCAGTGCTTCAGGCGCGCTTCGGGGACCTCGGGGCCGTCCGTTGAGCTCGAGCCAGGCGGGCTGGGAGCATCTCGAGGCCGGCGCAACGATGGGCGTTCACGCCTGGGCCCCGACGCGGGCGGGCGCCTTCGCGCAGGCCGCCCTCGGCGTGTTCGCGTTGATCGCGCGGCCGGAGGAGATCGAGGAGCGGGAGCACCGCGAGGTGCGCGCGCAGGCCGACTCGCCCGAGCGCCTGCTGGCCGGGTGGATCAACGAGTGCCTCTACGTGCACGAGATCGAGGGCTTCGTCGTGTGCCGCGTGGAGGTGGACACGTGCACCGGGAGCGTCGTGCACGGGATCCTCCACGGAGAGGAGATCGACTCCGCTCGTCACCGGCTCCGGGCCAACGTCAAGGCAGCGACTCTGCGTGGGGTATCCGTGGTCGAATCAAGAGGCCTTCATGACGTCCGCGTGATGGTCGACCAATGATGTCTCGCATCCGAGACACGCGGGTCAAAAACCCGTGTCATCCGCGCCACCCGTCCACGGGTCCAAAGCGACTGAGGCCTTTGTAACTACGTACTTGCGTCTCTAGTCTGGCGTGGCACTACGGTTGCTAATTTCCGGCGTTGGTCTATGCGCCAGCACACCATTCGAAAGCCCGTCAGTATCGAGGGCGTCGGGCTCCATTCGGGCAAAGTCGCCCGGGTGACTCTGTCTCCGGCGCCCGCCGACGCCGGCATCGTGTTCAAGGTGCGCCCGACGGGCGAACGGGTCGCGGCGAGGCCCGAGAGCGTCGTGAACTCTCACTACGCGACGACGCTCGGGGTGAACGGGACGCGCATCCAGACCGTCGAGCACCTCATGGCGGCGGCCTTCGGGCTCGGGATCGACAACCTCGAGATCGAGGTGGATGGGCCCGAGATCCCCGCCCTCGACGGAAGCGCCAAGCCCTTCGTGGCCCTGCTCACGTTCGCGGGTCGCCTCCAGCAGTCGGCACGGCGTCGGATGCTGTCTCTTCCGTGTCCGCTTCGCGTCGGCACCACCGGCCGGTGGATCCACCTCGTACCGTCGGACACGTTCCGGATCAGCTACACGCTCGACAACGACCACCGAGCGATCGGAATGCAGGTCCTTTCCTGGTCGCCGACCGAGCGGTCGTTCATCGAGGAGTTCGCCCCCGCGCGTACCTACGGCTTCCTCCGGGACCTCGGTCTCATGCGGAAGAACGGGCTGGCACGCGGCGGATCGCTCGACAACGCGATCGTGCTCGGTAACAGCGGGCCGCTGAACGGGCTCCGCTACCAGGACGAGTTCGTCCGCCACAAGATTCTGGATTTACTAGGCGATCTGGCGCTGCTCGGCCGACAGCTCCGTGCGCACGTCGTCGCGCGCAACGGCGGCCACGCCCTCAACCTCGAGCTCGTGCTGGCCGTCCAGCGGGCCGTGGGGCTCGAGCGGCGGGCCGCGGTGACCGTCCCCGCGACAACGGCCGACGAGGCGACTCGGCGCGAGGGCTTCGTGCCGGCGCCCGGCCTCGCCACGATCTAGATCTATCCCTCCAAGTCGCTCGCCGTCTCGGATTTGCCACGGCTGTCTCGCATTTGCCACGCTATAATGTCCTGTCCGCCGTATGCGTGCTCTGTGGTTCCCCAGTCATCTCGTCGCGGCGGCGCTGGCGCTCGCCGTGGCCACGCCGGCGCGCGCCGAGCTACGCATCAGCGACCTGGACGTCTATCTCAACGACCATGAAGTGACCGTCCACGTGGTGCTGCTCGGAGCCCTTCCCGAAGCCTTGAACGAGGGCATCCAGAGCGGGATTCCCGCCCACATCCGCCTGGTCATCGAGCTCTGGCAGTATCAGCGCATGGCGCGCGACCGGATACTGATCACGAAGACCATCGAGCGCACCCTCTCCTACAATGTCGTCACCCGGGAGTTCAAGGTGGCGGTCGTCCAGGGCGAGACTCGGCCTGTCTTCACCACTCGAGACCTGCGCGATGCGCAGCGGGTTCTTTCCGAGATCCGGGGCGTCAAGATGACGCCGGCCGCGGCGCTCGACCCGGCTGCGGTCATCTACGTCAGGGTCCAGGCCGAGACCGCGCTGAACGGCGAGAACACCTTCGTGTCCCGCATGAACGGAACCGCCGAGCAGACCATGCGGCAGTCCGAGTACCGTACGATCCAGCGGGTGCAATAGTGCCGCTCCTCAGCGAAGAGAACCGCCGCAAGCGCAACCTGGTCATCCTGGCCGGGTTCGTCTTGCTGGTCGGCACGGCGAACCTCCTGGACGTCGGCGTCTACGCGCCGGAGCTACCGCTCGCGTCCAACATCGCGGTCTTCGCCCTGCTCAACCTGAACCTGATCGTGCTGCTGCTGCTCGTGCTGCTGCTCCTGAGGAACCTGGTCAAGCTCTGGTTCGAGCGGCGCGAGCGGGTGATCGGCTCCCAGTTCAAGGCCAAGCTCGTGCTGGCCTTCCTGTCGCTCTCGCTGATTCCGTCGACCCTGATCTTCCTGATTGCCTCGAACTTCATCAACAAGTCGATCGAGGGATGGTTCAAGCCGCAGGTCGAGCGCCCGCTCGACCAGGCCCTCGCCGTCGCCCAGACCTACTACGGCAATCTCGAGCGCACGGCGCTGCGCCACGCCCAGCAGATCGGCCGCGTGGTCGATCGCGACGGGCTCCTGGCCGAGGACCGGCGCGAGGCGCTGGCGGCGTACCTCGTCGAGCAGCAGGACCGGCTCGGCCTGAGCGCGATCACGGTATTCAGCGCGCAAGGTCAGGAGATCGTCCACGTGAAGGATCCGATCCTCGGCGATCTGGCGACTCGCGAGGTCAACGAGTCGCAGCTACGCCAGGGCGCGGCGGGCCAGGAGCTCACCACGGTGCGCGAGCTTTCCTCGGGCGACCTGGTCGAGGCGGTCGTGCCGATCTGGGCCACGCGGGGCGAGCGCAAGGTCGCGGGCGTCGTGGTCGTCGGCACGCACGTCACCGAGCGCCTCGAGGCGAGGGTGCGCGCCATCTCGCAGGCGTTCCGCGAGTACAAGCAGCTCAAGCTCCTGAAGACACCGATCAAGGGCATCTACATCCTGCTGTTCCTGCTCATGACGCTCATCGTCGTGTTCTCGTTCACGTGGTTCGCCCTCTACCTGGCGCGCGGGATCACCGGTCCGATCGAGCAGCTGGCGGAGGGCACGCGCGAGATCGCGGCCGGCAACCTCGCCTACAAGGTCGAGGCGCACGGCGACGACGAGATCGGCGTCCTGGTCAACTCGTTCAACCGCATGACCGACGACCTGGGCCGCTCGAAGCGTCAGCTGGAAGAGGCCTATCTCGATCTGTCCGACAAGCACACCGAGCTCGAGGATCGGCGCGTCTACATCGAGACGGTCCTCGAAGCCATCACCACGGGCGTCGTCTCGTTCGATCCGCTCGGGCGCCTGACGACGATCAACCGCGCCGCCGCCCGCATGCTCGGCGTGAACGAGGCATCGGCGACCGGCCGCCTCCTCGAGGAAGTGTTTGCCGGTCCGGCCCTGCGGCCCATCGTCCTCCAGGTGCAGCGTACGCGGCGGCCGAACGCGGCCAGCTCCGAGCTGGCGGTGCAGCTGCGGCGCGGCGGCGCCACGCTCTCCCTGGTCGCGTCGGCGACGGCGCTGCGCGGCCCGGACAACGAATACACGGGCGCCGTGGTGGTCCTCGACGACCTGACCGAGCTCCTGAAGGCGCAGCGCGTGGCGGCCTGGCGGGAGGTCGCGCAACGGATCGCCCACGAGATCAAGAATCCCCTGACGCCGATCCAGCTCTCCGCCCAGCGCCTCCGCCGTCGGCTGGCCCGCACGCCCGGCGAGGAGCAGCTCGTGCTCGAGGCCACCGAGACGATCATCCACGAGGTCGACGGGCTCAAGCGGCTGGTCGACGAGTTCTCGCGCTTCGCGCGGATGCCGGTGCTGGTCCCGCGCCCGACCGACGTGCGCCAGCTCGTCGACAGCGTCGCGAGCCTCTATCGCGAGTCGCACCCGTCACTCACGATCACGACGCGCCATCCCGACGATCTGCCCCTGCTCGAGGTCGATCCCGACCACATCAAGCGCGCCGTGCTCAACCTGGTCGACAACGCCGTCGCGGCGGTCGGCGGCACCGGCCACGTGCGGGTCGAGACGGCCCACGTGGCCGCGAACGGTCATGCCCGCATCATCGTGGCGGACGACGGCCCGGGCATCAGCGCCGAGGACAAGGAGAAGCTCTTCCTGCCGTACTTCTCGACGAAGGTGGCCGGGATGGGACTGGGGCTCCCGATCGTCCACGAGATCGTGAGCGAGCACGGCGGCACGATCTGGATCGAGGACAACCAACCCAAGGGCAGCCGCTTCGTCATCGAAGTCCCCGTCTCTCGCGCGGGCGTGACGGTCGAGGCGTGATGCATGACGCGAGCAGCATGAGACCCGTGACTGCGGAGACTCGAGATGACGCGGGAGCGCGCCGCTCGCTCCTGCAGATTCGCGCGGGCCGGCGCGACCGGCGAGACGTGGATGCCGCTCCGATGCACGCACGACCAAAACCTTGTCGCACGCGCCAGTGCGATCGGCGAGACCTGGATGCTGCTCCGATGCACGCACGGCCGAAACCTTGTCGCGCGCGCCAGCGCGATCGGCGAGACCTGGATGCTGCTCCGATGCACGCACGACCAAAACCTTGTCGCGCGCGCAAGCGCGCTTGTGCCTGGGGCACCCCTCTCAGGATGAAAACAGCCGTCGAGGGTACTTGAATGGCCGGCGAGCACATCTTGATAGTCGACGACGAACCCGCGATCCGGTCGACGCTCCGCGACGTGCTCGAGGACGAGGGCTATCGCGTGTCGGCGGTCGGCAGCGGGGCCGACGCGCTGCGCTTCTTCGCCGACGAGCTGCCCGACCTGACCTTCCTCGACATCTGGATGGAGCGCATGGACGGCCTCGAGACGCTCGCCGAGATCAAGCGGACGCGCCCCGAGGCGCTCGTGGTCATGATCTCCGGTCACGGCACGGTCGAGACGGCCGTCAAGGCGACGCGCCTGGGCGCCTACGACTTCGTCGAGAAGCCGCTGTCGCTCGAGAAGATCCTGGTCACGGTCAGTCGCGCGGTCGAGCACGCCCGCCTCGAGCGCGAGAACGCCGCGCTGCGCGCGGGCTTCGAGCAGCGCGCCGAGATCGTCGGCGAGAGCGCGGCGATCCGCGTGCTGTGCGAGCAGATCGCGACCGCCGCGCCCACCACCGGCCGCGTGCTGATCCACGGCGAGAACGGCAGCGGCAAGGAGCTGGTGGCGCGGGCCATTCACGTGCAGTCCGCGCGGCGCGAGCACGCCTTCGTCGAGGTCAACTGCGCCGCCATCCCCGAGGAGCTGATCGAGTCCGAGCTGTTCGGCCACGAGAAGGGCGCGTTCACCGGTGCCCTCGCGCGGCGCCGCGGCAAGTTCGAGCTGGCCGACGGCGGCACGCTCTTCCTCGACGAGATCGGCGACATGAGCCTCAAGACGCAGGCCAAAGTGCTGCGCGCGCTCGAGGAGCAGGCGTTCGAGCGCGTCGGCGGCAAGGACACGATCCGGGTGGACGTGCGGGTGATCGCCGCCTCCAACCGGGACCTCGAGGCCCTCATCCGCGAGGGCCGATTTCGCGAGGACCTCTACTACCGGCTGAACGTGATCCCGATCGAGGTCCCGGCCCTGCGCACGCGCAAGGACGACATTCCCGCGCACGTGAGCCATCTCATGGCGCAGTTCTGCGCCGAGAACGGCAAGCGCGCCAAGACACTCTCCAGCGAGGCGCTCGGCTATTTCCTCGCGTACGACTGGCCGGGCAACGTGCGCGAGCTCCGCAACATGGTCGAACGCCTCGTCATCATGGTGCCGGGCGACGTGATCACCGCCGACGACCTGCCGGCGCCGCTGCGCCCGAAGGAGGCGGCGCCGCTCGCGGGCGACGCGCGCGACCGCTCGCTCAAGGACGCGCGCGACAACTTCGAGCGAGCGTACATCCTGTCGGAGCTCCGCGCCAACGACTGGAACGTGACGCGCACCGCCGACCGCCTGGGCATCGAGCGCAGCCACCTCTACCGGAAGCTCAAGGCCTACAACATCAATCCTCCCAAGCGCGACGCCTGACCCACCGTCGTGCCCGAGCGCGACGACACCTTCAGGCTGGCGGCGGTCGGGGGCCGTGGTCTGGGGCTCGTGATCCTGATCGTCCTGACCTGGAAGGTCCTCGCGCAGGGCCTGGCCTTGTCGAACGGCGGCGTTCTCGCCTTCATCCACGGCATCGACCTGGTGTTTCACGAAGCCGGCCACGTGATCTTCGGATTCTTCGGGGAGTTCCTCGCCGTGCTCGGCGGCTCGCTCACGCAGGTCTTGATGCCGGTGATCGCCACCGTGGCGTTTCTCCGGACGCGCCAGTGGGCGTCCGCCGCCGTGACGCTCGTCTGGACCGGGCAGTCGCTCACCGACGTCGCGATCTATGCCGCCGACGGACAAGCCCGGGCGCTGCCGCTCCTGGCCGAGGGGCTGATCCACGACTGGGGCTACATCCTCGGGCGGCTCGGCCTCCTTCAATCCACCGAGACCGTCGGCCGACTGCTGTTTGCGCTCGGCGCGCTGACCATGCTAGCGGGGCTCTCGCTGCTCGGGCTCGAGGTCCTGCGCTGCTGGAACGCGGCCGCGACCCCCGGCGGAGCCGGCGTGAGCGCGCGGAGCGAGTGACGTGCTCGACCTGATCTTGCGCGGCGGTCGCCTGCCCGATCGCGCCGAGCCCGTGGACCTCGCGATCGCCGGGGGCCGTATCGTCGCGGTCGGCCGCGCCGGCGAGCCGGCGCGCGAGACGGTCGACGTCGGCGGTCGGCTCGTGACGCCCGGGCTCGTCGAGGCGCACATGCATCTGGACAAGGCGCTCCTGACCGAACGGATCACCGGCTCGGCCGAGACGGCCGCCGAGGCCATCCGGCTCACCGGCGCGGCCAAGCGCGCCTTCACCGCCGAGGACATCGCCACACGCGCGCGCCGCGTGCTCGACCTGGCCGTCGCGGCCGGCACCACGACGATGCGCGCGCACGTCGAGGTGGATCCGATCGTCGGGCTCATGGGCATGGAGGTCATGCAGGTACTCAAGCGCGAATACGCGCCCGCGGTCGACCTGCAGCTCTGCGCCTTCGCCCAGGAGGGAATTCTCCAGGCGCCGCCGACCGAGACCTTGCTGCACCGCGCGCTGCAGATGGGCGCCGACCTCGTCGGCGGCTGCCCGTACAACGACATCGACGCGCGCCGGCACATCGAGATCGTCTTCGCGCTCGCGGCCGCGTTCGGCGTCGACGCCGACTTCCACGTCGATTTCACCGACGAGCCCGAGCACCTGCACGTGCGCGAGATCGTCCGCCAGACGATCCGGGCGGGCTGGCAGGACCGGGTCGCGGTCGGCCACCTGACCGAGCTAGCGGCGCTGCCCGGGGCCGAGCAGGCGGCGTTGATCGCGGAGCTGGCGGCCGCCGGGATCGGGGTAATCAGCCTTCCGCTGACCGATCTCTATCTGATGGGACGGCGCGACGAGCGCAACGTCCGCCGCGGCCTGACGCCGATCCGCCGCCTGCTGGAGGCTGGCGTTCCGGTCGCGCTCGCGTCGAACAACGTCCGCAACCCGTTCACGCCGATCGGCACCGCCGACCCCGCGCACCTGACGTTCGTCGGCGCCGTCGCGGCGCACATGGGCACGCGCGAGCTCATGCGCGAGCTGGTGGCCGCGATCACGAGCCATCCGGCGCGCATCCTCAACCTGCGCGACTACGGCTGCGCCGTCGGCTGCCGGGCCGACCTCGTCGTGTGGGAGTGCGAGCGCGTGGAAGAGATCGTGACGGCGCTGCCGGCGCGGCGGTTCGTGGTGAAGGCGGGGCGGATCACCGTCGAGCGCGAGCAGCGGATCGTCGAGCGCTGGCGCGCCGGCGGCACCTGACGGCCCGCGCGGGCGCGCGTGATCGCGCGCCCGGGTTGACACGAGCGAAGCACGCCATGTAGAGTGATTGAAGTCAGTTCGGGAGCTTTCCTTTAAGCGAGCCCGGAGAGGCCCGCAAGGAGAGAAGATGAGTAGTGCCGCACCACGCCACCGCGAGAAGGCGCAGGTTCTCGACGAGACCGCCCTCGACCGGGCCCTCACCCGTATCTCCCACGAGATCCTCGAGAAGAACGGCGGCGCCAAGGATCTGGCCTTCGTCGGCCTCCGCACGCGCGGGGTGAGCCTCGCCCACCGCCTGGCCGCGAAGATCGCCCAGATCGACGGCACCTCGCTGCCGGTCGGGACGCTCGACATCACCCTCTACCGCGACGACCTGAGCATGCGCGGCACGCCGGTGATCCGCGGGACCGACATCCCGTTCTCGATCAAGGACAAGACGGTGATCCTCGTCGACGACGTGCTCTTCACCGGCCGCACCATCCGGGCGGCGCTCGACGCGATCATCGACCTCGGCCGGCCGACCGCGATCCAGCTGGCGTGCCTCATCGATCGTGGCCACCGCGAGCTGCCGATCCGCCCGGACTACGTCGGCAAGAACCTCCCCACCTCGCGCCGCGAGAGTGTGGCCGTGCGCCTGCGCGAGCACGACGGCGAGGACCGCGTCGTCATCGAAGAACCCGAGGAGGCGTAGCATGGCCTGGACGCGGAAGGATCTGCTGTCGATGCGCGAGCTCGACGCGGGCGAGATCACCCTGCTGGTCGACACCGCCGCGTCGCTGCAGGAGATCGCCTCGCGCGACATCAAGAAGGTCCCCGCCCTCCGCGGCAAGACGGTCGTCAACCTCTTCTACGAATCGTCCACCCGGACGCGCACGTCGTTCGAGATCGCCGGCAAGTGGCTCTCCGCGGACGTGATCAACTTCTCGGCGAGCGGCTCGAGCACGAGCAAGGGCGAGAGCTTCATCGACACCGCCAAGAACATCGCCGCGATGAGCCCGGACGTGGTCGTCGTCCGTCACTCGTCGGCCGGCGCCGCGGATCTGCTCGCGCACGAGCTGCCGTGCTCGATCGTGAACGCGGGCGACGGGGCGCACGAGCACCCGACCCAGGCGCTGCTCGACCTCTTGACGATCCGCGAGAAGAAGGGCCACTTCGAAGGATTGCACGTGGCGATCGTCGGCGACATCGCCCACAGCCGCGTCGCGCGCTCCGACATCCACGGCATGCGCAAGCTCGGCATGACGGTCACGGTGGCCGGGCCGCCCACGCTGATCCCGCCGTTCGTGCAGGAGCTCGGCGCGAAGGTGAGCTACCGGCTCGAGGACGCGATCGGGGACGTCGACGTGATCATGGTGCTCCGCCTGCAGCAGGAGCGGATGACCACCGGCCTGATCCCCTCGCTCCGCGAGTACTCGCGCTACTGGGGCCTCACGCTCGACAAGCTGGCCAAGCACGCACGGCCCGACGTCCTGATCATGCATCCCGGCCCCGTGAATCGCGGCATCGAGCTGGCGCCCGAGGTCGCCGACGGCCCGTACTCGGTCATCCTCGACCAGGTCGCCCGGGGCGTGGCGGTGCGGATGGGCGTTCTGTTGCTGCTGGCCGGCCGCAAGGGCGCGGACGCCGCATGAGCCTCGTGATCCGCGGCGGCCGCGTGATCGATCCGGCGAACAACGTCGACGCCGTCCAGGACGTCCTCATCGAGCACGGCAAGATCACGAGGCTCGGGCATGGTCTCGAGACGGGAGCCGGGGTCGAGGTCGTCGACGCGTCCGGCAAGATCGTCTGCCCGGGATTCATCGACATGCACGTGCACCTGCGCGAGCCCGGTCAGGAGTACAAGGAAACGGTCGCGACCGGCACGCGAGCGGCCGCCGCGGGCGGATTCACCGCGGTGTGCTGCATGGCGAACACGAACCCCGTCAACGACAACGGCGCGGTGACGGACTACATCCTCGCCAAGGCGAAGGTCGAGGGGCTCGTGCGCGTCTACCCGATCGGCGCGGTCACCAAGAATCTCTGCGGCCAGGAGCTCGCGGAGCTGGCCGAGCTGGCCGAATCGGGCTGCGTCGCGTTCTCCGACGACGGCAAGTGCGTGATGAACGCGTGCCTCTACCGCCGCGCCATGGAATACACGCTGCCGTTCGGCGCCCCGCTCATCAGCCACGCCGAGGACTCGTCGCTGAGCGCCGGCGGCTCGATCAACGAGGGCGTCGTCTCCACCGAGCTCGGCCTGCCCGGCCAGCCCGCGGCGGCCGAGGACGTGATGGTCGCGCGCGACCTCCTGCTGGCCGAGCTGACCGGCGCCCACGTCCACATCGCGCACGCGTCCACCGCCGGCACCGTGCGGCTCCTGCGCGACGCGAAGGCGCGCGGGATCCGCGTCACCGCCGAGGTCACGCCGCACCATCTGGTCCTCACCGAAGACGCCGTGCGCAGCTGGGACGCCAACACGAAGATGGCGCCGCCGCTCCGCAGCAAGCGCGACGTCGAGGCGCTGATCGAGGGGCTGGCCGACGGAACCATCGACTGCATCGCGACCGATCACGCCCCGCACGCCCTCTCCGAGAAGGAGGGGGAGTACGATCAGGCCGCCTTCGGCGTCGTCGGGCTCGAGACGGCGGTGGCGGTCGTGCTGGACCGGCTGGTTCGCGGCGGCCACCTGCCGCTCGCGACCGTGATCTCGCGGTGGAGCCGAGACCCGGCGCGCCTGCTCAACCTGCCGGGCGGGACGCTGTCGGTCGGCGCGCCGGGCGACGTCACCATCCTCGACCTCGACGCGGATACGACCGTTGACCCCTCGCGATTCCAGTCGCGCAGCCGCAACACGCCATTCGGCGGCTGGCAGCTTCGCGGCGGCCCGTGGATGACGATCGTGGGCGGCGCGGTCACGCGGGCCCCCGCGCGATGAAGCCCGCCTGGCTCGTGCTACGCGACGGACGCACGTTCAGAGGCAAAGCCCTCGGAGCAGTCGGAGAGGCCTCGGGTGAGGTGATTTTCAATACCGCCATGCAGGGGTACCAGGAGATCCTCACCGATCCATCCTATAGAGGCCAGATCGTCGCGATGACGTACCCGATGATCGGCAACTACGGCGTCAACGACGAGGACGTCGAGTCGCGCCGGCCGTGGGTCAACGGGTTCATCGTGAAGGAGGCATCGCCGGTCGCGTCGAACTTCCGCTCGGGCGCGAGTCTCGACGCCTACCTCGCGCGCCACGGCATCGTCGGGATCCAGGACATCGACACGCGCGCGCTGACACGCCATCTGCGCGATCGCGGCGCCCAGGACGGCATCATCTCCTCGCTCGCGGCCGATCCGGCGCCCCTGCTCGAGCGCGCGCGGGCGCTGCCGGGCCTCGTCGGCCGCGATCTGGTGGCCGAGGTGACCGCCGCGGCCCCCTATACGTGGGCCGAGGGCGGCTGGGAGCTCTCGCGCGGTTACGTGGCGCCGCCGCCGGCGCGCTTCAAGGTCGTCGCCTACGACTGCGGCATCAAGTACAACATCCTGCGCCAGCTCCGCACGATCGGCTGCGACGTCACGGTCGTGCCGGCGTCGACGACGACCGCGCAGGTCCTCGAGGCCAAGCCGGACGGCGTGTTC
>Ga0306920_100003347_pt1 | contig 20309 bp, 15 predicted proteins | sample flu12Cox44000170_FD_204666 | JGI IMG/M metagenome (GOLD analysis project Ga0306920, IMG submission 204666) | Lab enrichment of tropical soil microbial communities from Luquillo Experimental Forest, Puerto Rico - flux4day.12C.oxic.44.000.170 (v2)... | ecosystem: Environmental > Terrestrial >... | reverse complement strand
GGTTGCGTGCACTGATGCGCATATAGGTCTCTCGCACGTGTTGCGCCGGTCGCGGAGGGGCCGCGCCAGACGCTACGGATTGAAGGAGGAGGAGCTTGGGACCGTCGTCCCCAGTGAACCGGGCGCTTGCGGCGCGCCGGCGTTAGATTTTAGCGCAATCCGGTCGGGCGAGGAAAGTGCGTTAATTTCACGGTTTCGCGTCCGGTGCATTCAGCACGGAGCGGCATGCCGGCGGCAATTGCGCCAGCGTGATGCCCCGGCTCGGTTTTGGCGGCTCCTTCTCCGGCTTGGGATGAATGATCTGGTCCTTGAACCAGTATGCCAGCTCGGAAGGCTTGCAGCCTTCGCCGCCGCCCTGGTCCGGCTGGCCGTGACAGTCCTTGCTGCCGCTCGGGCATCTGATGCGGATGTGGAAATGGTAATCGTGACCATACCACGGCCGGATTTTCGCAAGCCAGGCGCGATCGCCCTTCGCCTCCCGGCACAATGCCTTCTTGATCGCGGCGTTGACGAAGATGCGCTGCACGCTGGGCTCCTCGGCCGCATCGCGCAGTACCATCCAGTGCTGCTGTGTCCATGCATTCGGATCGACATCGAGCCGGTCCTCCCGCACCATCATTTTGGCGGACATTTCCTCGCGATCCTGCCGCGACAACAGATGATCCGGCATCGGCGTCAGCCAGATGTCGGCATCAAGACCGATCTGGTGGCTGGCATGGCCCGATAGCGCCGGTCCGCCGCGGGGCTGAGCGATGTCGCCGACAAGGATACCGGGCCAGCCGGCATCCTTGTGCGCCTTGACCGAAAGGCGCTTTACCAGCGCGACCATGTCCGGATAGCCCCAATAGCGGTTGCGCGACGGCCGCATCACCTGCCAGGTGTCGCCGTTCATCGGCATCTGCGCGCCGCCCGCAAGGCAGCCCTTGTTGTAGGCGCCGATCGCCTTGGGCGGCAACGCCGCCGGCAGCAACTTGCGCGCGAACAGCTGCTTGGCGCCGATCTTGGGATCCTTGGGATTTGCAAGGGGCGGCAACGCCTGCGGCTCGACGCTGCCCTTGTCCTGCGCCAGAGCCGGCCAGGCATTGACGACGACGGTCATCAAAAACGGGAACAGAATCAGATGGGCTTTCATGAAGCCACTCTAACGCATGATCCGGAAAAAAGCCTGCCCCGCACTTGATGCGGGGTAGGCACCGGTTTTCCGAAGAGATCATGCGCAACCAATCGGCTAAAACGCGATGGCGATCGGACGACATCGCGCTCTAGCCGCGGATGCCCCGTCATGGAAGGGGCGGAGCCTTGTTCGACCACGAGGCCATTGTGGCCCCTATGCGGCGCCGCGTAGCCCGCCAAGGAAGCCGTCGACGCTCTCAGACAGCGAGCGCGCCTGCCGGCTGAGGTCCGTGGAGCCGGCCATCACGCTCTCGGCGAGCTGTCGCGACTGCTCCGCCGCCTTGCTCGCGCCAACAACGTTCTGTGACACCTCACCGGTGCCGGCTGCGGCGTGCCGCACGCTGCGCGCGATCTCCTGCGTCGCCGAATCCTGCTCTTCGACCGCCGCCGCGATCGTGGCGGCAACCACGCTGATGTCGCGAATGGTCTGGCTGATACCGTCGATCGCGATCACGCATTCGCCGGTGGCGGACTGGATCGCGGTGATCTGGCCCGCAATCTCCTCGGTCGCCTTCGCCGTCTGGCTTGCCAATTGCTTGACTTCGGCAGCGACCACGGCAAAGCCACGCCCGGCCTCGCCGGCGCGCGCTGCCTCGATGGTGGCATTCAGCGCGAGCAGGTTGGTCTGGTTGGAGATGGCATCGATCAGGCGGAGCACGTCATCGATCTTCTTCGCGGTGGTGGCGAGGCCCTGGACCAATTCTGCGGTCCGGCTTGCCTTGGCGACCGCAGCGTCGGCAACGCTGCTGGAATGGGTCGCCTGCCGGCCGATTTCGGCTACCGACGCGGCCAGCTCCTCGGTTGCTGCCGCTACCGTATTGACGCTGGCGGAAGCCTGCTCTGAGGCAGCCGCCGCAGCGGCCGTGCGCTGCGAGGTCGCGCCGGCCCCTGCGGCGATCTCGGAGGCCGTACGCTCCATGCTTTCGGTGGCCTGCGCGACCGCGCCGACTGCGCTCCTGACCTCAGCTTCGAAGCGATAGGCCATCTGGCCCAGCAGCGCCTTTCTGTCGCGTTCGTTGTCGTGCTTGGCGGCCTCCTGTGCCTCCCGCAGCGTCCGCGTCTCGATCATGCCGCGGCGGAACACGTCGACGGCCTTTGCCATGGTGCCAAGCTCGTCGCGCCGCTCGCGCCCCGGTATGCTCACATCGAGATCGCCGCTCGACAGGCGGTTCATGATCGCAGCGATCGCGGTCAGCGGTCGCGACAGGCCGCGGCCCAGCAGGAAGGCGAGCGCGGCGGCACCGGCCAGGATCGCCAGGGTGCCGAGCACGAGTTGAAGCTGCGCGCGTCCCGCCGCCGCCTCGTATTCGGCCGTATCCTTGACGATCTCGAGCACCGCAATCGGGTGGCCGGCATAGTCCCTGATCTGGCCGACATAGAGCGCGGCGGGCTGGCCATTGAACGTGGCGGCGCGGTGCAGCGCCGAGCCCTCGAATACGCCCTTCCATTCCTCGGGGGTGGCCACCATCTGGTCGGCAAAAGTCGAGGAGAGCGTCTGGAAGTTCTTGCCGTCGAACCAGTGCACGGCCAAGTCGATGCCGAAACGCTGCTTGGCCCGATCGACGAATTCCTTGCCGAAGGCTGCGCCGACATCGACGTTCACAAGGCTTTTTCCGTCGCGGACGATCGGTGTCATGCCAAAGATGCCGAGCGACTTCAGGCTGGGCTCGACGCCGGCGATCTGTTTGCCGGTCTTGAGCGCCTCAACCACCGTGTGTCGCCGTTGCGTGAGGTCGTCGCCGAAGACCTTCGGCGAATGGACCCGGTAAAGTACGATTCCGGGCGGTGCCTGGAAGGTCAGCAGGGGAATGCCCTGGGCGATCATCGACTCCATCGTTCCACCAAGCAACCCCGCCAGGGCCTCCCGGTCGCCGCGGGCAACGGCATCGCGGACCGGCGGCAATGCCGCAATCGCTGCGCTGAGCGCCAGCGCGGTACGGCCTTCATAGTCGATCGTGGCGATCACGCTGTCATATTGCAGCCTGAGCTGCTGCTCGAGCGCAAGCCGTGTCAGCGAGCGCTGCGTGAGCAACGAGAAGGTCCCAAGGATTGCGCAGGCGGCCACCACCGTCAGCGAGATGGCGAGAATCAGCCGGGCTGAAATCGATCTTAGATTGAACATCTCCGGCATCTAAATTTTTGCGAGTGCAGCTACCGGAGATTCTCAAAGATTAATTAACAATTTCTCCGCAATTGAACGTCGGGCGGCGTCCCGTGCCGACTCGTCGTTCGCACCGGCCTGAAACGGCGCTTCCTCCAGTCTTCACCGTGCCGTCGGCGGCGAATCCAGCCGCGCCGCCAGGATCGCCCTGCCGGCATCCTCGTAATGGGTGTCGCGAGCCTGGATTTGCTGTGCGATTGCGTGCATGTCGCGGAAGCGTCGCTCAAATGGGTTCGCGGCGAACACGGCGGTGGCACCGGCCATGTGGTAGGCGGTGTCGACGACGGCGGCCGATTGGTGAATGGTCCAGGTCGTGGCGATGCGGAGCGCTATGCGATGGGCCTCGGTGAGGCGATCTCCGCGCTCGAGGTCGCGCCAGACCTCGGCGGCGGTCGCATAGAGGTAGGCGCGCGCCGCGCGCAGGGTCGCCTCCGAGCGGCCGATCATGCCCTGCACCGCGTTGTTCTCGCGCATCGCCGCCAGTCCCTGAGGCAGCTTGGTGCGCGCAAGCTCGATCGCGGCATCCAGCGTTGCGCGCGCGACGCCAAGCGATGTCGCGCCAAAACCCATCCCGAACACGGCGTTGGTGGTGAGCTTGTACAGCGGCCCCTCTTCCCGCACCGCGTTGGGGTCGTCGCGCAAGGCCGCGAACTTTTCGGGGATGAAGAGGTTCTCGACCGAATAGGAGTCGGTGCCGGTGCCCTTCAACCCGATGACATCCCAGACGTCATGCATGGTGGCGCTGGTTGCCGGGAACAGGATGGTGCGGATTTCCGGCGAACCATCCGCCTTGTGGCGCGGTGTTCCGTCCGCTTCGACAATGCGGACATGGGCGCCCAGCCAGCTCGCCTGGCGCATGCCCGAGGCAAAATCCCAGCGCGCGTTTGCGATGTAGCCGCCGCCGACGGCTTTCACCTCATGGGCGATCGCGCCCCAGGCGAGGATGCCCGGCGGCGTGTTGAAGATTTCGTTGGCGGCATCCGCCTCGAGATAGGCCGCCGTCATGGCGCAGACGCTGCATTGGCCGAGGCACCACGCGGTCGAGGCATCGGCCTTTGCGATCTCCTCCTGCATCTGCATGAAGATTTCAAGCGGCGCCTCGGCGCCGCCAAAGCTTTTCGGCAGCAGGGCCCGGTACAGCCCGTTCTCGACCAGCGCCGAGGTGACGGCCGGCGTCAGCCGCCGCGTCCGTTCGATCTCGTCGGCATCACGCGCGATCAGGGGCTTTAGCGCACGGGCGCGCTCGACAAGGCCGAATGCGGCAGGCCGGCTCATGGCGCTTTCTCGCCCTTCTTGTCGCGTGATCAACTATTGCCTGGACAGTGGTCCATCCCGCGCGCGAGAGCAAGGGCGGGCGCGCTCACGCGGCGGCGCGGCCGAGATTGAACGTTTGCCGTTGCTTTGTCGGGAAACTCAGGGCGACGGCGACCGCTGCAAGGCCTATGGCGAAGGATCCGGTGTGCAGCCAGGCATAGCTGTGGAACGTGTCGTAGATGTAGCCGCCGGCCCACGGTCCCAATGCCATGCCGAGGCTCGCGAAGGCGGAGACGGCGCCGAACACCGTGCCCATGATACGCGCGCCAAAGAACTCGCGTACCAGCACCGCATAAAGCGGCATCACGCCGCCATAGGCGAGGCCGAACACGACCGACAGTGCGTAGAACTCGCCGAGATGAGCGACCGCGAGATAGGTCGCGATACACAGCGCTTGCACCAGCAGGCCGCCGACCAGCACCGGCTTGGCGCCGAGGCGATCGGCCATCGCGCCGAGCAAGAGACGTCCGCCAAGCCCGGAAAATCCGGCGAGGCTGTAGACGGTGACCGCGGTCAGCGGCGCGATGCCGCAGATCATGGCGTAGGACACCATGTGGAAGATCGGCCCGGAATGCGCCGCGCAACAGGCGAAATGCGCGCCTGCCAGCGCGATGAATTGCGGTGTGCGCAACGCCTGCGCCGCCGTCCATTCGGTTTTCGGAACGTCGCGGCCGGTCGCAGCCATTTTTTCGTGGCCTTGCGGAGCGGGAAGCACCAGGAAGCACGCGGGGATCAGCAGCGCCCATGCCGCGATGCCGATCACCAGCATCGCGGTGCGCCAGTCATAGGCCGTGGTCAGCACGCTTGCCGCGGGCGCTATCGTTAGTGGCGCGACGCCCATGCCCGCCGAGACCAGCGCCACCGCGAGGCTGCGGTGCTTTTCGATCCAGGCGCTCGCAACCGCGACCATCGGCGCATAAAAGCTGCCGACGGCAACCCCGATCAGAATGCCGAACAAAAGCTGAAACTGCCACAGGCTTTGCGCCTGGCTTGCCGTCACCAGCCCGAGCCCGAGCAGGAGGCTACCGGCCAGCACCACGATGCGGGTGCCGAAGCGGTCGGACAGCGCGCCCCAGAAAAACGCGGCAAATCCCATGCAGAGGAAGTTGAGCGTGACCGCCGCCGAGATGCCTGCGCGCGACCAGCCCGTCGCTTCCGAGATCGGCTGCAGGAACACCGCAAGCGACAACATCGAGCCGAAGCCGACGCAGGTCATCAGCGCGCCCGCGCCGACGACGACCCAGCCATAGTCGAACGAAGAGGTCCTGTTCATGCATTGCTCGGCGTTGGGGATGTTGTTGTTGGTCTACGCAATACCGATGGTGGTCGATTTGGCGCGGGAGGGCAAGGTCGCGGCTCGCGGCTCCGGTATGCGCCGATGGCCACCGTCGTCATTCCGCGGCGCGGGCGACAGCCACGGAGGCGTTGGCGTGCAACAGTTTACGATGGATTCAGCTGTCCACCTTCAGCGCGGCAATGAAGGCCTCCTGCGGGATATCGACCTTGCCGAACTGCCGCATCTTCTTCTTGCCTTCCTTCTGCTTCTCCAGAAGCTTGCGCTTGCGCGTGACGTCGCCGCCGTAGCATTTGGCGGTGACATCCTTGCGCAGCGCGCGGACCGTCTCGCGCGCGATCACCTTGCCGCCGATCGCCGCCTGGATCGGAATCTGGAACATGTGCGGCGGAATCAGCTCCTTCATCTTTTCCACCATGGCGCGGCCACGGCCTTCCGCGCGCGTGCGATGCACCAGCATCGACAGCGCGTCCACCGGCTCGCTGTTGACCAGAATCTGCATCTTGACGAGATCGGCGGGCTTGTAGTCGGTCAAGTGATAGTCGAACGAGGCATAGCCCTTGGAAACCGATTTCAGGCGGTCGTAGAAATCGAATACCACCTCGTTCAGCGGCAGATCGTATTTCACCATGGCGCGGTTGCCGACATAGGTGAGCTCCTTCTGCGCACCGCGCCGGTCCTGGCACAGCTTCAGGACACTACCGAGATAGTCGTCGGGGGTGAGAATCGTCGCCTCGATCCAGGGCTCGTCGATCTCGGCGATCTTGACCACATCGGGCATGTCGACCGGATTGTGAATCTCGATCGCGGAGCCGTCGGTCAGCTTCATCTTGTAAATCACGCTTGGCGCGGTTGCGATCAGGTTGAGATCGAACTCGCGCTGCAGCCGCTCCTGGATGATCTCAAGGTGCAACAGCCCGAGAAAGCCGCAGCGGAAGCCGAAGCCAAGCGCAGCGGAGGTTTCCATCTCGAAGGAGAAGCTGGCATCGTTGAGCCGCAATTTCCCCATTGCTGCGCGCAGCGATTCGAAGTCGTCCGCATCGACCGGAAACAGGCCGCAGAACACCACCGGGATCGCCGGCTTGAAACCGGGCAGCATTTCGGCAACCGGCCTGCGGTCGTCGGTAATGGTGTCGCCGACGCGGGTGTCGGCGACCTCCTTGATGGCGGCGGTGATGAAGCCGATCTCGCCGGGGCCGAGCTCGTCGACCTGCTGCATTTTGGGCGTGAAGTAGCCGACGCGCTCCACGTCGTAGGCCGCATTCGTGCCCATCATGCGGATGCGCTGGCTCTTCTTCATGGTGCCATCGACGATGCGAACCAGCACGACGACGCCGAGATAGACGTCGTACCAGCTGTCGACCAACAGCGCCTTCAGCGTCGCGTCGCGGTCGCCCTTCGGCGGCGGCAGGCGGGTGACGATTGCCTCCAGCACGCGCTCCACGCCCTGACCCGTCTTTGCCGAGATCAGGATCGCATCCGATGCATCGATGCCGATCACGTCCTCGACTTGCTGCTTGACCTTCTCGGGTTCTGCCGCCGGGAGATCGACCTTGTTCAGCACCGGTACGATCTCGTGATCATTGTCGAGCGCTTGATAGACGTTGGCGAGCGTTTGCGCCTCGACGCCCTGGCTGGCGTCGACCACGAGCAGGGACCCTTCGCAGGCGGCAAGCGATCGCGAGACCTCGTAGGCGAAGTCGACATGGCCGGGCGTATCCATCAGGTTGAAGATGTAGTCCTTGCCGTCGCTTGAGCGGTAATTCAGCCGGACGGTCTGCGCCTTGATGGTGATGCCGCGCTCGCGCTCGATATCCATGGAATCGAGCACTTGTTCCTTTCCTGCCATCTCGCGATCGGTGAGCCCGCCCGTCATCTGGATCAGGCGGTCGGCCAGCGTCGATTTGCCGTGGTCGATATGGGCGATGATGGCGAAGTTGCGGACATTGGAAATGGGGGCGGTCGTCATGGGGCGCGAGATAGCATTCGCATTTCCATGCGGCAACCACATTGCAATGGTTTCACGGGACTTCTTCACGGCAAGCTGATTCCACTCGGGTCCAAAACGCGCTACGCGTGAACTGATGACGACTGCCTCGTTTTTACCGACAACCCGGCGGGCGCGCCGCTGGTTGAGCCTGCGGCGGCCGGCGGCGTGGCTTGCCGGTCGCGCGCGCAACCCCGACACCGCGCCGTGGCTCGTCATCAGCTTCGCTATCGTGCATGGCCTGCTCTGGACGCTGATCCTGATCAAGCTCAAGGCTGCGCAGGACGTCCACATGGACGTCGCGGAAGCCTTCGCATGGGGACAGAAATTCCAGCTCGGCTATGGCAAGCACCCGCCGCTTTCCGGCTGGGTTGCCGGTCTCTGGTTCCACTTTTTTCCGGTCACCGATTGGGCCACCTATGCGCTGGCGATGACGACAATCGGCATAGGCCTTGTCATTTGCTGGTTCATCAGCCTGCGCGTGGTCGATCATCGCCGCGCCTTCTTCGTTGTGGTGATGCTCGCGCTCTATCCGATCTTCAATTTCAAGGGTTTCAAATACAATCCCGACCTGCTGCAGCTCGTCACCCTGCCGCTGCTGGTGCTGGCCTATCTCAACGCGTTCGAGAAGCGTAGCTGGCAATCCGGCATTCTGCTCGGACTGGCCGGCGCGCTGGCGTTGATGACCAAATATTGGGTGCTGACCATGATCGGCGCCATCGGGCTTGCCGCGCTGATTCATCCCGATCGGCTGAAATTTCTTCGCGCGCCGGCGCCGTGGGTCGGCATCGCAACCATGTTGGTCGCGATGATTCCACACCTGATCTGGTTGAAGGAGGTCGATTTCCTGCCGCTTACCTATGCCGGGGATGTCTACGGACTGTCGGATCGCATGCAGAGCGCGAAGCTTGTCGCAGGCTATGTCAGCCACAATGTCGCACTGCTGGCGCTGCCGGTCGCGCTCGCCGCACTGGCGCTGGCTTTCTCGCCGCGATGGCTCAAGCACGCGTGGGGACACGGTATGCCGGCAAGGCTCGATACCGCGCAAGCGATCAATGTCTGGCTGATCCAGCTCATCGTCGCGATCGGCCCGCCGCTCGGCGGCCTCGCCTTCAAGATCTACATGAAGACCGATTGGGGTATCTCGCTGTTCTTTCTCGTGCCGCTTTCGCTCGTTGCAATGCCTTCGCTGCGCGTGCCTGCCGTCGCGCTGTTTCGCATCACGGCGATCTGGCTGATAGCGTCGCTCGCGACGCTTGTCGCGGCCGGCCCCATCGCCACCTTCGAAATGGCCAACAATCCCGACGGTGCCCACAGCTATGGCGCGCGCTCCCAGCTGGCGCGAGAATTGACACAAGCCTGGCATCAGCGTTTCGGTTCGCGATGGGCGGTGGTTGCAGCCAATACCGAAATCGGCGAGCCGATGACCTTCTACAGTCCGGATCACCCGGCGCCGCTCACGCCAGGCGAAGTGTGGGCGTCCGGTCTTACCTCGCTGGAGGAGGCCAAGCGGCTTGGCTTCATCGGCATTTGCCAGACCACCGATCTGCAGCTGGCACTCTGCGAAAACTGGATGAGGGACAACGCGCCGAACGCCGAACGCCTGGTGATGACCACGCAGCGTTTCTTCGAAGGCTATCCCGGCCCCGCGATCGAATGGAAGATCTATATCCAGCCGCCGGCGAAATAGCTGCGCTCCCTTACGTCGCCTCTTCGTTGAACTTGCTTTCGACGAGCTCGCAGATGGCGGCAAGCGCCGCGTCGGCTTCGGGTCCGCTCACCGAAACGGTGATCGTTGTGCCAGGCCCCGCCGCCAGCATCATCAACCCCATGATCGACGTGCCGCCGACGGTCTCGCTACCGCGCGTCACCCAGACATCGGCGTTGAAGCGCTCGACCGTCTGGACGAACTTCGCCGAGGCGCGCGCGTGCAGCCCGCGCTTGTTGATGATGAGAAGCTCTCTGGAAATCGCGCCCGGGGGCACGCTTGGTCCCGGGACATTTTCCGGCGACACGTCGTCGTCGGTCATTTGCCTGCAAGCACCCTGCTTGCAATGGTGACGTATTTGCGACCGGCCTCCTGGGCCATCGCGATCGCGTCGGGCAGCGAACGCTCTTCACGAACCTTTGCGAGCTTGACCAGCATCGGCAGATTGATCCCCGCGAGCACTTCGACCTTGGGCCGGCTCATGCAGGAGATCGCAAGATTGGAAGGCGTGCCACCGAACATGTCGGTAAGAATGGCCACACCGTCACCTGAGTCCACGCGGTTGACCGCTTCGATGATGTCGCTGCGACACAGGTCGGAATCGTCCTCAGCCCCGATTGTGACGGCTTCGATTTGCTTTTGCGGGCCCATAACATGCTCAAGCGCCGCCCTGAACTCGTCAGCGAGGCGCCCATGGGTCACCAGTACCAGACCAATCATTGGAAACTCCTCGTGGGTGCTTTCTTTGGTGCACCGCACGAACGCGCCACTTTGACCATCCAGAGCCCCCGCGCAAGAGGGGATGTTTGCGGCTCTCCCGGGATCGGGGGTGAGACAAGGGGACCCGCGCCGGTCTAATCGGTCGCGATAGTGGGCCTCATATGGTTACCAATTCCCTTCGAACAATGCTCCAAAGGACTCGGGTTCCTGAGAACTCCTGGTTGTCGTTAGCGCGGCGACAACCACCGGCAATGGAGAAAATCCGGTGCCGATGGGTATACGAGGTATCTTGATACCAAAAATGCTGGTTTCGAGGGCCTCGGGCGGGGGCAGGCGCGTGGCGTCGGCTGCCGCCAGATCGATCACGAGGCCGACCGCGGCTTGCTCGGCAAAGTCGCAGCGTCGGATCCCAAGCCCGCGAATCTCGATCAGACCGGCGAGCCGGGGTGCTGGCCGGACCAACAATTCTCCGCCAGCTGTGTCGAGATAGACACGGTCGTCGCCCACCAGAATGGCCGGCGGGAGCTGTCCAGAACGTCCACTCAAGATCAGGTCGAAGGCAAGGCGCGATTTTCCCGAGCCGGAGGGTCCGCGGATCAGCACCGCCCGCGAACCTACCTTTACCGCAGATGCGTGGACACTCGCCTCCGTACCATCGCTCATGGCGCCGGCAGCCGGACCACGAATCGCGCGCCCGCGACCGTCGGCTCGCCGTCGGCGCCAACGGGACCGGTACGGTTCTCCGCCCAGATTCGCCCGCCATGCGCCTCAATGATCTGTTTGGAGATCGACAGCCCAAGTCCGGAGTTCTGTCCAAACCCCTGGTCCGGCCGGTCGGTGTAGAAGCGCTCGAACACACGCTCCAGCGCGTCGGCGCGAATTCCGGGGCCATCGTCATCAACGACGATTTCGATTTCCGCGCGCACGCGGCGACACAGGATGCGCACCTTGCCGCCGGGCTCGGAGAATGACTGTGCGTTCGACAGGAGATTGGAAACCACTTGTCCGAGGCGGGAATCGTGCCCCGGCACCGAGAACGAGTCGTTCAGGCCGCGGCCCTCGAAGCGGGCCTCGACGGCAACATCGTGGCCGAGCCTGGTTTCGTTCGCAACCGAGGTAAGTGTCGTCAGCAGGCGGCGCAGCTCGACAGGCGCGATGTCCTGCCGCTGCAGCTCGGCGTCAAGGCGGCTTGCGTCGGAGATATCGGAAATCAGGCGGTCCAACCGCCTCACGTCATGCCCGATCACCTCGAGCAGCCGCGCGCGGCTGCTCTCGCTGCGCGCCAGCGGCAGCGTCTCCACCGCCGAGCGCAGCGAGGTCAGCGGGTTCTTCAGCTCGTGGGCGACGTCGGCGGCGAACATCTCGATCGCCTCGATCCGGTTATAAAGCGCTTCCGTCATGTCGCGCAGCGCACCGGAGAGATGGCCGATCTCGTCGCGACGGCGGGTGAAATCGGGAATTTCGACACGCATCTTGATGCGGCGGCGGACGCGCTCGGCGCTGTCGGCGAGCCGCCGAACGGGACCTGCAATGGCGCTGGCCAGCAGCAGCGACAGCACGATCATGACCGCGGTCGCAACGCCACCAACCTTCAGGATGGCAAGTCGTTCGGCCGTCACCATCTGGTCGATATCGTCGCCCTGCGTCGACAACATCAAGGCGCCGTGAATGGCGCGGGAACGCAGCACTGGAACGGCGACCGAGACGATGACCTCGCCGCGCGAATTGACCCGCACCATGCTGCGTTTGCGGCCCTTCAGGGCGTTCGCGACTTCGTCGTAGCCGGTGCCGTTTTCCGGTCCGAGTTCCTTGTAGAGCGGAAGGTCGCCGCGGTTGAGCCAGGTGCGCACCGCGATCATGGCGCGCTCGGCAAGTCCCGGCTTCTCCGATTCCGGCGGCGGCAGGTCGAAGCGCAGCACGTTTTCCAGCGTGCGGCTGTCCAGCAGCAACGCGCCGTTGGGGTCGTAGATGCGGGCGCGGGTCTTGGTCGGCGAGATCAGCGTGCGCAAGACCGGGGCGACGCGCTCCGGATTGATCGGAAAGTCGAGCGGCGAATATTCGTCCGGCCCGGCAAGGGTTTCGCCGGTCTTCAGATCGAGCAGCCGGTCGGGATCGATGGTAATGGCGTTGGTCTGGACCGTGGCAGAGGCGGCAATCGCGCCCGCGATGATCTCGGCCTGCACCAGCAGGCTTTGCGCGCGGGCATCGATCAGGCCGGCGCGGAACTGCGACAGATAGAGAATGCTTGCCACCAACGCCAGCAGGCCGGCGATATTCAGCGAGACGATGCGGCGCGTCAGGCTGGAGAAGGAAAGCGTGAAGAGAAACTGCCCGGCCCGGCTCAACCAGCTCAGCGGCCGCTGCCAGCCCTTGAGCGGCGGACTCTCGAGCGCAATGCTCTCGAGCACCAAGGACGACGAGGCGTTCTCGGTGTTCAGTCCTGAATCGGGCGGCGTTCGCTCAAGCAATGGCTGGCACTTGTGTCGACTGACTCTTGCAAATCCTACCCCACACGGACGGCGGCGTCAGTGCGAACCGCGCAGATCAGGCTTCCTTGAAACGGTAACCGACCCCGTAGAGCGTTTCGATCATTTCGAAGTCGTCGTCGACCACCTTGAACTTCTTGCGCAGCCGCTTGATGTGGCTGTCGATGGTGCGGTCGTCGACGTAGACCTGGTCGTCATAGGCTGCGTCCATCAGAGCGTTTCGACTCTTCACCACACCGGGGCGCGTCGCCAGCGCCTGCAGGATCAGGAATTCGGTCACCGTCAGCGTCACCGGTTCGTTCTTCCAGGTGCAGGTGTGACGCTCCGGGTCCATTCGCAACAGGCCGCGGTCGAGTGCCTTGGCGTCGTTTTCCTTCGGTGCCGCGGCCGGGTCCTTCGGCTGCGAGCGACGAAGAACCGCCTTGACGCGTTCGACCAGAAGCCGCTGCGAGAACGGCTTGCGGATGAAATCGTCGGCGCCCATCTTGAGGCCGAACAATTCATCGATCTCCTCATCCTTCGATGTCAGGAAGATCACCGGCAGGTCCGATTTTTGTCGCAGCCGCCGCAGCGTCTCCATCCCGTCCATCCGTGGCATCTTGATGTCGAGGATTGCGAGATCAGGCTGGCTGGTGCGGAAGCCGTCGAGCGCCGAGGCTCCATCCGTATAGGTCATTATGCGATAGCCTTCCGCTTCCAGCGCGATCGAAACGGAGGTGAGAATGTTGCGGTCGTCGTCGACCAGAGCAATTGTGGGCATGGGCTTGCCTTCAGATTTCGAGTTAGCTGAAACGGCGAGCATTCCGCCGATGCGCCGCATAATTGGGCTTTGGAAACGGCCAGCGAGCAATGCAAGCTAGGCTGAAGTGTGACCGAATTCCTGCAAAATGCCCGCCGGAGCGAAACATTCCGACCCGTCTGGACGCTCGTTTACCCGAAAAAAGGCCCTCAGTGCAACAGGATGGCGAGAAAATTGCGATGCAGCCAACCACCAATTTCGAGCCTGCGAAGGTAACAAAATCCCTCCTCAGGCGCAGCCGGCAGGGGGCTCTGGCCACCCTCCTGCCCGGTAGCGGCGACCCCTATTGCTCGCTCGTCAACGTGGCGAGCGCCCCCGACGGCGCGCCGATCCTTCTGATCTCCCGCCTGGCAATCCACACCCGCAATATCCTCGCCGACGGCCGGGTCTCGCTGATGCTGGATGAGCGGGCGGCCGGCGATCCGCTCGAAGGCGCGCGAATCATGTTGGCGGGCCGGGCCGAGCAAGCCGATGGCGAAGCTCTCAAGATTCTCCGGCCTCGTTACCTGAACGCCCATCCTTCAGCGGACGGTTTTGTCGATTTCGCTGATTTCTCGTTCTTCCGCATCCAGCCCGCCCGAACCCATCTGGTGGCAGGCTTCGGCCGGATCGTCGACCTTGCCCCGGAACGGTTCCTGACCGACGTCAGTGACGCCGGCCCGCTGCTGGGGGCCGAGCAGGACGCGGTCGCGCACATGAATGAAGATCATCGTGAAACCATGAATCTCTATGTGACACGCTTGCTCGGAGGCGAGAGCGCCGATTGGCGCTGCACCGGGCTCGACCCCGAGGGCATCGATATGCAGGCCGGCGCCACGGTTCTCAGGCTCGATTTTCCGGAGCGTGTCACGACGCCCACCGCAGTTCGCAGGGTGCTGGTATCGCTCGCGGACGCGGCTCGGGCGAGGGATTAGGGCAGGTCAGCAGCGGCTTTTGGCATTGAACGCCCGTGCGCGCAGCTGCGACCCATGGCTGTTATCTGGCAGTTGTATTGGCAGTCGCTAGTCGTGCCCGGCTACCCACTTTGGGCGCCACGCTCGCGGCTGCCGCCTGGCGCGCGAGCATGATCATGAAGATACGCAATCGATTGGCGTTGTTGTGCGTGGCGTTCGCAAGCATCGCCTGCTCCGGCCTACCGGCCTTGGCACAGGGGCTGGCGGCGCAAAGCGCCAAAATTACCGCACTTGGCCAGGCCGGAAAATATTCCGAGGCGATTCCGCTCGCGGAGGCCATGGTCGCGAACCTGGAGAAAAGCCCGGCCAGCCGCGATTTCGCGGGGGCGCTGAACAACCTCGCGCAGCTCTACGGCGACGTCGGTCGCGACGCGGATGCCGAGCCGCTCTACGAGCGTGCGCTTGCGATCATGGAGAAAGCAGCAGGGCTCGACTCCGTCGAGATGGCGCCCGAACTGAACAATCTCGCCGCTCTCTACGAGCGGCAGCTTCGCTATGCCGAGGCTGAACCGCTGTTCAAACGGGCGCTGGCGCTGCGTGAGAAATCGCTCGGGCCGGCAATCCCGATGTCGGGCAATCCCTGAACAATCTCGCGACGCTCTATGAGCGGCAGGACCGCCACACCGATTCCGAGCCCCTCTTCAAGCGGGCGCTTGCGATCTACCAGAAGACGGCTGGCGGGGAAAATCCCGCGGTCGCCACGCTCTTGAACAATCTGGGTCAGGTCTACAAGGCGGAGGGGCGCGAGGCTGAAGCCGAACCGTTGATCAAGCACTCGCTTGCCATCCGCGAAAAACTGCTCGGACCAGGCCATCCCGATGTCGCGCGCTCGCTGAACAATCTTGCCGATCTCTATCAACGCCAGCGCCGCTATGGCGATGCCGAGCCGTTGTTCAAGCGGGCGCTTGCCATCCGCGAAGCGACTGTGGGCGCCGAACATCCCGATACGGCGATGTCGGTGAACAATCTGGCTTCGTTATATCAGGCGGAGGGCCGGACCGCGGACGCCTTGCCGCTGGTGGAACGAATGATTGCGAGCGGCCGCGCGCAGCCGCGCGTAGCACTTGCCGTGCTGTTCGAGGCGCAGAGGCAGCAGATCATGCCGCTCGAGCAAGCCCTGGATGAAGCGCTTGACGTTATTCAGCACGGTGCGCAGTCGGCGGCTGCCTCCGCCGTGAACAAGCTCGCGGTTCGCCTTGCCGCCGGAAGTGACCGTCTCGCCGAACTGGTGCGCAGGGACCAGGACCTGGCTGGCGAAGCGGACGCGCTGGACAAGGCCATCATCGCGGGCCTCTCCCGCCAAGGTTCGCGCGACCCTGCCGCCGCGCAGCGCGGACGGGACCGCCTTGCAGCCATAGCTGGCGAACGCGCCGGCCTGCAGAAGACGCTTGCGGTCGAATTCCCGGGCTACGCGGCGCTGTCGAACCCGCTTCCGCTGAAGGCAAAGGAAATCCAGGCCCTGCTGTCGGGCGACGAGGCGCTGGTGCTCTACGCGCTCGCCGACAAGGAGAGCTTTGTTGTCGCGCTGACGCGAGATGCGTCCGACTGGCAAAGGATTCCGCTTGGCAGCGATGCCATCACCTCGAAAGTCGCCGCTTTCCGCAGAGGGCTGGACGTCGGACAGGCCAGCGATGCGTCCGGCAAATCCCATCTGTTCGATCTGGCGCTCGCCAACGAGCTCTATGTCGCGCTGCTCGGCGGCGTCGAGGCGCTGACGAAAGACAAGCGAAGCCTGTTGGTCGCGCCGTCGGGCGCGCTGACGGCGCTGCCGTTCCATCTTCTGGTAACCGAAAAACCGCCGGCTGCTATCCCGGACACGATCGAGGGCTATCGCGAGGCCGCCTGGTTGTTGAGGCGCCAGGCGGTGTCGGTGCTGCCCTCGGTTTCGAGCCTGAAGGCATTGCGCGGTTTTGCGCGACGCGATCAGGCCGAAAAACCGATGACCGGCTTTGGCGATCCCCTGTTCAATCCGGCCGACAGCGGCGGGGAAAAGCGGCACGCATCGCGCAGCCTGACCAACGTCGCCTATACCGATTTCTGGCGAGGCGTCGGCGTCGATCGCGCGAGATTGGCAGAGGCCTTGCCGCAATTGCCGGATACGGCCGACGAACTGAATGCGGTGGCGAAGGATCTCGCCGTTCCAGCTTCCGACATCCATTTGGGCAGCGATGCGAGTGAGACCACGGTCAAGCGCACGCCGCTTGCCGACTACCGCATCATCTACTTCGCCACCCATGGTCTTGTCGCAGGTGACGTGAAAGGCTTAGCCGAGCCCTCGCTGGCGCTCTCGATCCCGAAACAGCCGACCGCGCTCGACGACGGACTGTTGACCGCGAGCGAGGTCGCCCAACTCAAGCTCAACGCCGACTGGGTGGTCTTATCCGCCTGCAACACCGTCGCGGGCGACAAGCCAGGTGCGGAGGCATTGTCCGGCCTGGCGCGCGCATTCTTCTATGCCGGCGCGCGGGCGCTCCTGGTTACGCATTGGGCGGTAGATTCGGAAGCCGCTACCAGGCTTACGACTTCGACCTTCGATCGGCTGAAGGCCGACCCGAAAATCGGCCGCGCCGAGGCGTTGCGTGAGGCCATGCTGGCCTACCTCAGCGATACTTCCTCGCCCGGGCATGCTTATCCCGCCCTGTGGGGTCCTTTTGCCCTCATTGGCGAGGGAGCAGTGCGGTAAGTTAATGCTTTTGCGCCGCAATGACCGTCATTGTCCTGCCGCGCGGCCGATTGTCGCGCCGGAAATACCGGTAAAGAACGTATTTCTACTGGCATTTGTCGATACCGATAACCCCAGCGAATAAACCAAATCGTGCTGGATCGGCTTGGCAAGCCGGGCGTTCATAAGTAATAGGTCGCATTTCAACGCGACAGGCACGCTAAGGAGCGGCGTTCGCCTTTCGGATACGCGGATTCGAGGAGGATCCTTCGTGCAAGAGACGGGCGTGCGCAACGGTGCCTTCGGCGCCGATAAATTCGGTTTAAGCAATCTCAAACGTGTGCACTGGAACCTCGGGGCGCCGCAGCTCTATCACTACGCGCTGGCCGCCGGTGAAGCCGTGCTTTCGGCTGATGGCGCATTGTGCGCGGACACCGGCGAGTTCACCGGACGCAGCCCGAAGGACAAGTTCACGGTTCGCGATGCCTTGACCGAGAAGAAGATGTGGTGGGCCGGCAACCAGTCGATCACAGCGGAGCAGTTCGAGACGCTTTATAAGGACTTTCTCAAGCATGCCGCCGGCAAGACGCTGTTCGCCCAGGACCTCTACGGCGGCGCCGATCCGACCTTCCGGATCAGGACCCGCGTCTTCACGGAGCTGGCCTGGCACTCGCTGTTCATCCGCACGCTCTTGATCCGTCCGCATGCCATCGAGCTTGCGACCTTCGTCCCCGAGCTCACCATCATCGATATGCCGAGCTTCAAGGCCGACCCCAAACGCCATGGCGTGCGTTCGGAGAACGTGGTTGCGATCGATTTCGCCCGCAAGATCGTCCTGATCGGCGGGTCTTATTATGCCGGCGAAATGAAGAAGAGCGTGTTCACCACGCTAAACTATTACCTGCCGGAGCGCGGCGTGATGCCGATGCACTGTTCGGCCAATGTCGGCCCCAATGGTGACACGGCAATCTTCTTTGGGCTGTCCGGTACCGGCAAGACCACGTTGTCGGCAGACCCGAAACGTACGTTGATCGGCGACGACGAGCACGGCTGGGGCAGAGACGGCGTCTTCAATTTCGAGGGCGGCTGCTATGCCAAATGCATCAAGCTTTCGAAGGAGGCCGAGCCCGAGATCCATGCAGCCAGCAAGCGCTTCGGCGCCGTGCTGGAAAATGTCGTGCTCGACGAAGACACCCGCGAGGTCGACTTCAACGACGGCTCGAAAACCGAGAACACCCGTTCGGCCTACCCGCTCGATTTCATCCCCAACGCCTCGCGTACCGGGCGGGCGCCGCACCCGAAGAACCTGGTGATGCTCGCCGCCGACGCGTTCGGCGTGCTGCCGCCGATTGCCAGGCTCACGCCGGCACAGGCGATGTATCATTTTCTGTCCGGCTATACCGCGAAGGTCGCGGGCACCGAGCGCGGGCTAGGCGCCGAGCCGCAGCCGGAGTTTTCCACCTGCTTCGGCGCCCCCTTTCTTCCGCTCGATCCCTCCGTCTACGGCAACATGCTGCGCGAGCTGATTGCCGAGCACAACGTCGATTGCTGGCTGGTCAACACCGGATGGACCGGTGGAAAATACGGGACCGGCAGCCGCATGCCGATCAAGGTGACGCGCGCGCTTCTGACCGCAGCCCTCGACGGCTCGCTGCGCAACGTCCAATTCCGCACCGACAGATATTTCGGTTTTGCGGTGCCGACCGCGCTGCCGGGCGTACCAAGCGAGATTCTCAATCCGGTCAACACCTGGCGGGACAAGGACGAATTCGACAAGACGGCGCGCGCCCTGGTCGCGATGTTCCAGAAGAACTTTGCCAGGTTCGAGGGCCAGGTCGATGCCGACGTTCGTGCCGCCGCGCCCGAGGTGAGGCTCGCGGCGGAGTGAGGCCTGCTGCTCAGGCGGTCGCGCCGCGCTGAGCGTCACGTCCCGCCGCAGCCCGTGGCGCCGGATCAACCGGGACGTTCCAGATGTCCTCGGCATATTCGCGGATCGTGCGGTCCGAGGAGAAGAAGGCCATGCGCGCTACGTTGAGAATGCTGGCGCGCGTCCAGGCCGGTATCACCTGCCAGCGCGCATCGATGGCGCGCTGGGCCTGATAATAGGAATCAAAATCCGCACTGACCATGTAGTAGTCGATGTGGCGCAGCGCATGCGCGATCTGCTCGAACCGGGTCGGCTCGCCTGGTGAGAATTCGCCGCTGCCGACAGCGTTGATGGCGCGCGCAAGTGTGGGCGATTTGCGGATCACGTCGGTGGAGTCCAGTCCCTGCTTGCGCCGAACCACCACGTCGCCGGCCTCCATGCCGAAGATGGCGATGTTTTCGGCGCCGACATGGTCGCGAATCTCGATATTGGCGCCGTCGAGCGTGCCGATGGTGATCGCGCCGTTCAGCGCCAGCTTCATGTTGCCGGTGCCGGAGGCTTCCATGCCGGCGGTCGAAATCTGCTCGGAAAGATCGGCTGCCGGGATGATGACTTCCGCCAGGCTGACATTGTAGTCGGCAAGGAAGGCAATCTTCAGCCGACCGTCGATCGTGGCATCGTTGTTGATGATCTCGGCGACATCGTTGATCAGCTTGATGATCAGCTTGGCATAGCGATAGCTTGCCGCCGCCTTGCCGGCAAAGATCTTCACGCGCGGCACCCAATCGCGCTGCGGCTGGTCCTTGATCGCCTGATAGAGCGCGATGGTCTCGAGGATGTTGAGCAGCTGCCGCTTGTATTCGTGGATGCGCTTGATCTGCACGTCGAACAGCGCCGACGCATCGACCTGGAGGCCGAGGCGTTCGCTGATCAGGCGCGCCAGCGCCACCTTGTTGTGGCGCTTGACCTGCCGGAATCGCTGCTGGAACGCGTTGTCGCTGGCGCGAGCCTCCAGAAGCTCGAGCCGGGCGGGATCATCAAGCACGGCCTCGCCGCAGACCTCGCGCAAAAGATCGGTCAGCTTCGGGTTGGCCAGCATCAGCCAGCGGCGGAAGGTGATGCCGTTGGTCTTGTTGGTGATGCGTCCGGGATAGAGGTGGTTGAGATCGTGGAACACGGTCTCCC
>Ga0306920_100003346_pt1 | contig 20310 bp, 18 predicted proteins | sample flu12Cox44000170_FD_204666 | JGI IMG/M metagenome (GOLD analysis project Ga0306920, IMG submission 204666) | Lab enrichment of tropical soil microbial communities from Luquillo Experimental Forest, Puerto Rico - flux4day.12C.oxic.44.000.170 (v2)... | ecosystem: Environmental > Terrestrial >... | reverse complement strand
AACTGGGCATTCGTTATCCGCTGCTCGCTGATTTCAATCCGCGCGGCGCTGTCGCCGATAGGTTTGGAGTGTATCTCTCTGATAAGGGGATCACCGGCAGAGCAATTGCGATCGTAGACCGCGGGGGAAAACTTGCCTGGTTCAAGAATTACGATATCCCGACGGTTCCCGAGATCCAGGAAGTATCCGCCGCGCTTTCAAACCTACCCTAACCGCGGCCTGGCGATTCAGGCCTTCTCCGCCGTGGTGGGGTCGATGATGGTCCTTATTTCGGAGATGTGATTGGCTGGAAACCCGCCGAGTCGCGCGTGCTCGCGCACCATCTGCTCGTTGGGAGCAATGTAGACGCAATAGATCTTGTTGTCGGTCACGTAGCTCTCTACCCACTGAATCTGCGGTCCCAACGTACGCAGAACAGAGCACGACTTTTCCGAAACGGCCTGCAGCTGGTCCTTGGGCAGTGCACCCGCGCCCGGAATGTCTCTTTCGATCAGGAATTTCGGCATTGGTCCTCCCTCTCAAACCATCGGAGTATACCTGAATCGCCTTTTGCGCGCAGACTGCGGCAGGTCCGGCTCGCGCGAGGAGTGAATTCCACAACTCTGTCTGCTTTCACAGCCTAGGTCTGCTTGCGCTCGATCCCCCCGCCGCTTATTCTTTTCAAATGGCGCGAGCAGATTGTCCCATCTGCCAGGGCAGCGGTTGGCAGATCGTTGAGCGAGCCAGGCCAGGCGTCGAGACAGTTAGGAGCGATGGCCCCGGCGCAGGTGAACCCCCAGGGGTCTGGGCGATTCCGTGCGATTGCACGGCAGGCGACAGGGTTGACCGCGCTCTCACCAAAGCCCGCGTGCCGGAGCGGTATCGCCACTGTGATTTTGAAAACTACGAAATCGACAATGAAATCGAACAGGCTTCGCCTGAGCAGTTGAACTCTTGGAATCGCAGCCTCTCGCAGGCGAAGCTGGTGGTCCAGCGGTTTGCGCAGGAGTTTTCTCCCATTCGCGAAGTGCAAAGCGAGCACGGTTTGCTCGTGATGGGTCCGTGCGGCGTCGGTAAGACCCACCTTGCCGTCTCCGCCTTGAAGGAGATTGTGCTGCGCGGGTATAGCGGCCTGTTCTATGACTATCGCGAACTGCTCAAGGCGATCCAGGATAGTTACAACCCGGAGGGCCAGACGACCGAAATGAGCGTGCTTGAGCCGGTGCTAAAGACAGACTTGCTGGTCCTTGATGATGTCGGATCAAGCAAACCGTCCTTATGGGCACTCGAAACGGTGGGGTACATCCTGAACACGCGCTATAACGAAAAGCGCGTCACCCTGCTCACCACAAATTTTCTCGATTCCGATCTCACCGAAAATTCCGGCTCGACTGTTTTGCCCTCGCGACAGATCGGAGCGCGCATGCCCGGCGCAGAGGATTCCCTTACCGATCGGGTTGGCAAGCGTATTCGCTCGCGACTATACGAGATGTGCCGCACGGTCGAAATTGTGGCCCCCGATTACCGCAAGGAGATTCGCAACGTCAGCCGCTTCCGCTGAACGGGAAGCCGTTCGATACATATCGTCCTGACGATTCTGATCGTATGGTTGCGCTTATCTTCTGCGATTTGATTCACCCCGTTGTGGACGCTAGAATATCCTGGAGTTCTCCGACCTCCCGGGCCTACAGGAGAGAAATCCTACGGCCTCGAGGCGATGCTCCTGGAACAAGGAGCTGAGGGTTCGGGCGGAAACACCCGAGCCTCCCGGCCATGAATCCGTCCCTGACGGAGCAGTGGCAGGCGGTGAGTCCGCCTCTAGGCGGACGGTTCGCCGTGTTTGGAAAGGGGAAATAGCTGGCCCATTGTTTCGGCCAGCCGCGTTGCCCAAGTCCAACCACGGACTTGGGCTTTTTCGTTTTCGGGAAGGCAGATGCCCCTGACCGACAAATTCGGCCGACAAATCACGGACCTGCGCGTATCGGTGACTGATCGCTGCAATTTCCGCTGTGTCTATTGTCGCTCCGCAAATCCGGAAACGCACATGCCCGCGCGCGACCTGCTCGATTGGGACGAATATGAGCGAGTGGTTCGCCTCCTGGTCGGCTTGGGCATTCGCAAAGTGCGTCTCACCGGCGGAGAGCCCCTGGTGCGACCGGGGATCGAAGAATTCATCTCGCGAGTCAAGGCGCTGGGCATTCAGGATCTCTCCATGACCACGAACGCTTACCTGCTCGCCAATCGTGCAGACGATCTCGTGGCTGCCGGACTCGAGCGCATCAACATTAGCCTCGATTCACTCAACCGCGAGAAATTTGAACGCATCACTCGCACGAAGAGCTTCCACCAGGTCACTGCCGGCATTGACGCGGCACAGGCTTCGCGACTGCGGCCCGTAAAAGTGAACGCGGTTCTTGTACGGGGGATCAACGACGACGAAGTGGAGGCCTTCGCCCAGTTCGCGCGTGGCCGAGATCTGATCATGCGCTTTATCGAATTCATGCCCCTAGACGCGGATCGCGCCTGGACACGCGACATGGTCGTCACGGGCGCGGAGGTTCACAAACGCATCTCCGCGCTCTGGCCGCTTGTGCCCATTGTTCACGAACGCAGCGAGACGGCCCGCCGCTATCGGTTTGCCGACGGCCCCGGCGAGATCGGACTGATTTCCCCGGTGTCGCAGCCTTTCTGCGGGCTTTGCTCTCGTCTGCGACTGACGGCCGACGGAAAGTTGCGGACATGCCTGTTCAGCAAGGAGGATCACGACCTGCGGTCGCTTTTGCGCAGCAGAGCCAGTGACCGCGAAATCTGCGACGAGATTATCGCCATCGTCGCGCAAAAAGAAAAAGGGCACCGCATCAACGAGCCGGGCTTTTTGCCCCCTTCCCGCACCATGGTCTTTATTGGCGGCTAAGCCGGGGTCTTGGGGGCGCCGGTTTTGCGCTGCCGGCTTCGGAAGCCTTCTCTCGCACCTCTTCCCGCTCCGCGGTATCATCGGGTGTCGACGTATGGCAGACGAAGAGCCCAAATTGTTTTCTCTGCGCGAAGCCGAACGTCTCCGCGTGCAGCTCGAACCGGTGCTCATCGAGGCAATCGAATCGCGTCGCAAGCTCGGTGAACTGGATGAAAAACTTGGCAAGATCGCCGAGCGCATCCAGCGTTCTGGCGGCTTGCTTGTTCGCTATGAAGAAGCAGCCAAACTGCGTATTGAACGCAACGGTGTGGAAAAGGCCCTGCGTGAGACGCTTGAGCGGATTCACTCAACTGGCTGCATTGTCAAGGATCTGGAAGTCGGATTGCTTGATTTTCCCGCCCGAATCGATGGGGAAGAGGTCTACCTCTGCTGGAAACTTGGCGAAGACCGCATTCGCTTCTACCACGGGCAGAGCGAAGGCTTCGCAGGCCGCAAGCCGATCGATCCGCGCGACGCCGATTACAACCCTCCCGTGCAGTAGAGCAATTGCGGGATGAACCTTTCGGTCTCTCGCGTCGGCCTTTTGCCCTAAGCGAAATCGCAGGCAGTCCGGCACCTTTGTTTTGAAGCGTTTCAGACGGCGTCGAATCACTTGACACCGCGCGAGACCGCTGCAAAAGTAGCTGGCCGTATTCGATAAGGAGAGCAACGGTACCATGGCCGCTGAAACCGCTGTTGCACCAATGCGCATAACCGATGCCGCTTGGCAAGCCATTGAAGCAGGCTACGACCTGCAGGTTCACGTCGCTCCGGACGTGATCGCACGCCGCATCGACGATCTGGATTTGGCCAAGGAATTTTTGGCCCACAAGCTGCGGGGTTTTGTGCTGAAGTCGCACTACGCGCCCACTTATGAGCGCGCCAAAGTGGTCACCAAAGCGGTCCCCGGCATCAGGGCGTTTGGCGCGATCACGCTCAATCACAGCGTGGGCGGTCTTAATCCCGTGGCGCTTGAAATTGCGGGACGTTCAGGCAACAAGATCGTCTGGATGCCCACTGTGGACGCAGAAAATGAAACTGCCGGACGCACCGACGGCCCAACCGAGAAGCTGCCCTTCTGGGCTAAGATTCAGCGCGAGCTTTCGGCCACCGGAATCGCGCCTCCCCCGCTCACCGTCCTTGGGGCGGGAGGCAAAGTGAATGAAGCCACCCTGGGCTGCCTGGAGCTCATTCGCCAGCACGACATGGTGCTGGCGACCGGCCACCTCAGCAAGAAGGAGATTCACCTACTGGTCAAGACGGCCAAAGAAATGGGCCTCCGGCGCGTTGTGGTCACCCACGCGGAATTTCCCTCGCAAAATATGACCGCGGGGGAGCAAGTCGAAGTCGCCAACCTGGGTGCGATGATCGAACACTGTTTCACGACCATGTACACCAACAAAGCCCCCTGGCCGGCCTATTTCGATAGCGTGCGCAAGGTAGGACCGGAGCGCGTTGTGCTCTCAACCGATCTCGGGCAGACAATCAACCCGCCGGTTGCCGAAGGGTTCGCCATGTTTGCGCAGAAAATGCTCGATGCCGACTTCAGCGCCGCCGACGTTCGCCGCATGTGCGTGACAAACCCAACTGCGCTAGTGTCCTAACCGGGGAGTATGGCTCACTCCGAGATCGAGCAGGACGGCCTCGCTTGCCTAGGTGTGGCCGGATCGGTCGCCCCCATCCGGACCGCACCCCGATCCGGCGATTTTTCCAGCAATCGCCTGTTTCACTTCCGATCTGATCCTGGCTGGTCCAAGGCCTGATTGCGCAGAGCGGTTCCGCTCATCGACGAGCCTCTGTCGAGTTCGATTGTGTGGTAGCGTGGATCTGATCGGCATTGGCCCCCAAGGGCTGAACAGAAACGAGTGCGTCGGGCGAAAAACGAAACGATGGCCAACAATTCTAATCGACGAATTTCACACGCCGTCCTCTTATGACTCGCGCCCTGGAGAACCGTTTGAAGAATTCCATCAGTCCGTATTTGCGCTCTGCTGCGCACCAGCCCGTTGACTGGCACGAATGGGGCGAGGAGGCTTTCGCTCGCGCGCGAGCCGAGGAAAAACCGATCCTGCTCGACATCGGAGCGGTGTGGTGCCATTGGTGCCACGTCATCGATCGCGAGAGTTACGAAAATCCCGAGATCGCATCTCTGATCAATCAACTTTTCATCCCCGTAAAGGTCGATCGCGACGAGCGCCCCGATGTGGACGCGCGTTACCAGTCGGCGATTGGGGCGTTTTCTGGGCAAGGCGGATGGCCGCTCACCGCCTTCCTCACCCCCGACGGTAAACCATTCTTCGGCGGAACCTATTTCCCGCCTGAGGATGCGATGGGTCGTCCGGGAATGAAAAGGGTTCTCGCCGCCGTTGCCGATGCCTTCCAAAACCGCCGCGCCGAAGTGGACGGTTCAGCGCGTGCTCTCGAAGCAGCCGTCGCCAAGGCCGAACTGTTTCACGATGCGCGAGGCGTATTCGATGCCCGGGTGATCGATTCCGTGGTTGCTTCGGCGGAAAGCCGCTTTGATGAGATGCATGGGGGGTTTGGCCAAGCCCCCAAATTTCCGCACTCTTCGGTAATCGACCTCCTGCTCGAGCGCAGCCACTGGCCAGACGGGGCGAGGTTGCGACACATCGCTCAGAAGAGCCTGGATGGAATGGCCGCCGGCGGATTTCATGATCAGCTCGGCGGCGGCTTTCATCGCTACTCGGTAGACGAACGCTGGTGTGTCCCGCATTTCGAGAAGATGTCCTACGACAATTCCGAGCTGCTACGGAACTACCTGCACGGTTTTCAGATTCTGGGTCTCTCGGCGTATCGGCTGGCAGCCGAAGGAATCATCGCTTGGGTGCGTGAAGTTCTTTCGGAGGGAGATCTGGCCGGCTTTTGCGCGAGCCAGGACGCCGATCAAACGCTTGACGACGACGGGGATTACTTCACCTGGACTCAGGCGGAACTCCGCGCCGCACTCTCGCCCCAGGAAGCGCGCGTCGCCGAGCTTTACTATGACGTCGGCCCGCGGGGAGAAATGCATCACAATCCCGAGAAAAATGTGTTGTGGATCGCGGAGAGTATCGAAGGGCTTTGCGGGCAACTTCAAATGACCGGGGAGCAGGTCCACCTGCTGCTCGCGCGCGCCAAAGGCAAATTGCTCGAGGCGCGTCAGAAGCGCCGGCCGACGCCCGCCGTCGATCCAACGCTCTACGTGGCTTGGAATGCGATGTTCGTCTCCGCCTACCTTGAAGCTGCGAACGTGCTCGACCGCAATGATTGCCGGGACTTCGGGCTCCAGACTCTGGATCGGATCTTGACGGACGCATGGGACGACGCGAGGGGCTTTCTGCATCGCGTCGGCGGGCCTTTACTGGATGGCTCGCTGGACGATCAGGTATTTGCGGCGGCCGCGCTGATAGACGCGTACGAAACGACGCTCGAGCGGCGCTACCTCGATACTGCCGAGCGGGCCATGCGCTTGGCTGTCGAACGTTTCGGCGATCCCGATGGTGGCGGGTTCTTTGACCGCGCGAAAGACGCGCCGCCCATGGGCGGCCTCGAGGTACGCCGCAAGCCCATTCAGGACTCGCCCACGCCCGGAGCGAATTCGGTCGCGGTGATCGTGCTCGACCGGCTGCATTCGCTTACAGGCGAAGCCCTCTACCGTGATTGGGCGGCAAAGACGCTGGAAGCGTTCATCGGGCTGATTCCGCAGTACGGTCTTTTCGCGTCCACCTACGCGCTGTCAGCACTGCTTCACGCGCGCCATACGCTTCAGGTGGTGATTACGGGTCCGGGTGGCGATCGAAGGGCCCTCGCGCTCGAACGGGCAGCGCACTCGGTCTATCGTTTCGGCAAAGCTGTCCTGCGCGTCACGCCGGAGCGGTTGGCCACGAGCGGGTTGCCAGCGGCATTGCGCGAAACCGTTGCTCACCTGAAGGCCTCCGAGTCCCAGGCCTATGTCTGTGTGGAAACCGCCTGCTCTCCGCCGCTCTCCGATCCCGAGAAACTGACCGCCCTGCTGTCTGAAGTCGCAACGCGGGTTGCAAGCGCGCGGCGATGAGGGCCATACAACTGAACCCCGAGCGACGCTAGCTGCGCCGCAAGAACTGTGGCACACTCGATATTCTGAGGGACGCGGCGGTTGCGCCGTGAGCGCGCCTTCCCTGCCCCAGTCCGCTTCACGAAAATACATGGATCCGCAGTTCATCCGGAATTTCTGCATCATCGCGCACATCGACCACGGGAAATCCACCCTGGCTGACCGCCTGCTCGAGCTGACCGGAGCTCTCAGCGAGCGCGAGATGACCGCGCAGGTGCTCGACTCCATGGACCTCGAGCGCGAGCGCGGCATCACCATCAAGGCGAAAAGTATTCGCCTCCGTTACACCGCCCGCGACGGCAACGAGTACCGCCTGAATTTGATCGATACGCCGGGCCACGTCGATTTTTCCTATGAAGTTTCGCGGGCGCTTTCGGCGTGCGAGGGCGCGCTGCTGGTGGTCGATGCGAGCCAAGGCGTCGAAGCGCAAACGGTGGCCAATGCGTTCCTCGCTTCACGACACAATCTCGAAATCATTCCCATAATCAACAAGATTGACTTGCCCGCCGCGCAGCCCGAGTACGTGAAGGAGCAAATCGAAAATGTGCTGGCCATTCCCGCGCACGACGCGCTACTGATCAGCGCCAAGAGCGGGTTGGGGGTCGAGGAAGTTCTCGAAGCGATTGTGAAGCGCGTGCCGCCGCCCAAGGGCTCGGCTGACGCGCCGCTGCGGGCCCTGATTTTCGACTCATGGTTTGATATCTACCGGGGTGCGGTTGTGCTCGTCCGGGTTATGGAGGGGCGCATAACACCGCGCTTGAAGATTCGCCTTTGCGCCGGCAGTGAAGTCTATGAAGTGGAAACGCTGGGTGCGCTGACACCCAAGCCTGTAGCACTGGACGAGCTGGCGGCCGGCGACGTTGGCTTTGTGGTTGCCAATATCAAGCGCGTGGCCGATGCACGGATGGGCGATACGATCGCCGAAGTGGATCGCCCCGCTCCCCCGCTGCCGGGTTTCGAAGCCATCAAACCGATGGTTTTTGCAGGTCTATTCCCGGTGAACGCGACCGATTACGAGGTGCTCCGCGATGCCCTCGGAAAACTTCAGCTCAATGACGCCGCCTTTTTCTATGAGCCGGAAAACTCCGCTGCCTTGGGATTCGGCTTCCGCTGCGGCTTTCTGGGCCTGTTGCACATGGAAATTGTGCAAGAGCGGCTCGAACGTGAATTTAATCTCGATCTCATCACCACAGCGCCGAGCGTCCGCTATCGCATCACCACCCTAGCCAAGGAAGTGATCGAAGTCGATAATCCGACGAAATTTCCGCCGCCATCATCGATTCGCCAGATCGAAGAGCCGATTCTTACGGCTATGATCATCACTTCGGAGGATTCCGTGGGAGCAGTACTGCAGCTTTGCGAAGAAAAGCGCGGCGTTCAGCAAAAGTTCGAATACCTTTCGCCCACGCGCATCATGCTCACCTACGAGCTTCCCTTGAATGAAATCGTCCTCGATTTCTACGATCGTTTGAAGAGCGTTTCACGTGGCTATGCGTCGCTCGATTACCATCTCTCGGGATATCGGGCCTCCGATCTCGTCAAGCTCGATGTGCTTGTCGGCGGAGAACCGGTCGACGCATTAACGATCATCTGCCACCGCGACCAGGCCTACGAGCGCGGGCGCGAGCTGGCAGCGCGTTTGCGAAAGCTGATCCCGCGCCAGATGTTCGAGGTGCCCATCCAGGCCGCCATTGGCGGGCGCATCATCGCTCGCGAAACGATCAGTGCCATTCGCAAGAACGTCCTGGCCAAGTGCTACGGTGGCGACATCACCCGGAAACGCAAGCTGCTTGAAAAGCAAAAAGAGGGCAAGAAGCGCATGAAGCGCGTCGGACGCGTCGATATCCCGCAGGAGGCCTTCCTCGCGGTTCTTAAGGTCGCCGGCGGCCCGGAAGAGGAATAACGCCTACTCTTCACGCTTGCGCCGGACCTTAGCGTACAGCTCGCCCCGCGCGAGACGTACGCGGATATCCCCGCCGATGGCCACTTGATCCGCAGAGCGGACGACGCGCCCTGACCCATCGTAGGCAATGGCGTAACCGCGCTCGAGCAATTGAAACGGGCTGCGCTCCTCGAGCTGCAGTGTGGCGGCTTCGAGGCGACGTCGTTTGGCGACCAACAGGCGCTCGACACGCACGCGCAGGTTCGCTCGGTGCTCGTCCGCCGCGCGGCGCAATCTTTCTACGCGCGCGGGCAAATCCAATCGCGCGAAGCGCACATGCGCTGCTGCAAAGCCGCGCTGCTTGCGCGTGATCACTCGTTCCAGGGCAGCGCGCAGGAGTTCCCTTCGCTGCTCCATCCGGCGGCCCAGCACAGCGGCGCGCGCGCGCAGATCAAACGAGAGAATCTGCGCATTGGCTCGGGTCAGCTGCTGCCGAGCGAGTGCGAGTTGACGGCGTAACGCAGTTCCCAGCCTCGTTGACAGCTCGTCGACTTGCTGGTGCTGCCGCCGCAACAGAATTTCCACCTGACGGAAGCCACGATCGAGCCGCAAATCGTTGAAACGCTGCCGCCCCACAGAGAGCACGTAGCGCATCTCTTTCACGAGGTCGCGAAAATAAGCGTCGATGTGACGCTCAAATTCCCGCCGCGAGCGGACCACGATTTCGGCTGCTGCCGAGGGCGTGGGCGCGCGTAGATCCGCTGCGAAATCCGCTATGGTAAAGTCGGTTTCGTGGCCCACCCCGGTTATGACGGGAATTTCCGACGCTGCGATTGCGCGGGCGACCACCTCTTCATTGAACGCCCAAAGGTCTTCGAGCGATCCGCCACCGCGGGCCAGGATCACAACTTCCGCGATCTTGCCGCGATTGAAATAGCGAAGAGCCGCCGCAATTTCACTCGCCGCAGAGTCACCCTGAACCTTCACCGGGAAGAGTTGCACGTGGACATTGGCAAAGCGGCGTTTAAGAACCCGCAAGATGTCGCGAATCGCTGCACCTGTGGGCGAAGTGACCACTCCGATACAGCGCGGCAAAACGGGTAACCGCGCCTTTCGCGCCTCGTCGAACAGGCCCTCCTCCTCGAGTTTGCGCTTAAGCTGCTCGAAGGCGAGCTGCAGCGCACCGAGACCGACCGGTTCGATATAGCTGACATAGATCTGATACTCGCCACGCGGCTCGTAGATTCCCAGTCCCCCTCGAATCGTAACGTGCAGGCCGTCTTGGGGACGGAACTTCAGCCCGCGCACCTGGTCGCGAAAACAAACACAGCGAATCTGGGCCCGCGCGTCCTTCAGGGTGAAATACAGATGGCCAGACTGCGCCGGACGATAGTTCGATACCTCTCCCTCGACCCAGACGTCGCCAAAGGCTCCTTCGAGCAGCGCGCCAATCTCTAGGGTGAGTTCGCTGACTTTCCAGATGTGGCGCTGGGGAAGCAGATCAAACAGGGAGGGTTGGCTCATCGACTTAGCGGCGGAACAGATTCAAGATCCACAGAAGCAAAGTCAACGCCAGACTGAGGATGAGGCAGGTGACCAGCGGGAAGTAGAAGCTGCCGTGGCGTCCTTGGTAGCTGATATCGCCGGGGAGGCGCCCCAGACGGAGGGGCAGTTTTGCGCCGAGGCTCAGCACGAGTCCTACGCCCACCAGCACAATTCCGAGCCCGAGCAGCAGGCGACCAATTTCGCGCAGCGGATCCATGGCCTGATCGATGAGCCCATTCTACCTCGATTCCCGAGTGGCGTCGGGGAGGCCATCCTGGTTTCCAGCGTGCGCTCGGCTAGACGAGTTCCGAACCAGCGAAGAAATAGGCGATCTCGAAGGCTGCCGTTGCTGGCCCATCGGACCCGTGCGTACAGTTGTTCTGGATGCTGGTGCCGAATTCGCGACGAATGGTCGCAGGGGCGGCTTGGGCGGGATCGGTCGCGCCCATCATTTCTCGCCATTTCGAGATCGCGCTTTCCGCTTCGAGAACCATCACCAGGATCTTACCCGAGCTCATGAAATCGGTAAGCTCGCCGAAGAATGGCCGCTCGCGGTGCACTCGATAGAAGCCCTCCGCTTCGGTCTTGGTCAGGCGGAGAGACTTGACCGCCAGGATTTGGAATTGCGCGGTGTGGATGCGGCTCAAAATCTCACCGGCTATACCGCGCTTCACCGCATCGGGCTTGATAATTGCGAGAGTACGCTCGATTGCCAAGAGGGGCTCCTTGTGTGTTCAATTGGTGTAATCGCTACGTCCTGTGGGGCTTCGATTTCTTGGGCTTGTTGGACGGCTGGCCCGGTGCGATCGCCAGGCGCGATCGAGCTTTTGATTTGCCGAGAACTCGCGCCACGGTTTCGCCGATTTCGGCGGGGCTTTCGACAGTGTGGATTCCCGCGGCGCTGAGCGCGGCGTACTTTTCCTTCGCGGTGCCTTGCCCGCCGCTAATAATCGCACCTGCGTGTCCCATGCGACGCCCCGGCGGAGCCGTTTGTCCGGCAATGAATCCGACCACCGGTTTCCTCACATTCTTCTGGATAAAATCTGCCGCTACCTCCTCAGCGCTGCCGCCGATTTCCCCGATCATAACGATCGCCTGCGTCTGGGGATCGTCGTTGAACAGGCGAATCACATCGAGGAAGCTCGTCCCGATGATCGGGTCCCCGCCGATTCCAACGCATGTCGATTGGCCGATCCCGAGCCCGGTCAGCTGACCCACGGCCTCATAGGTCAACGTGCCGCTGCGGCTCACCACTCCGATATTCCCTTGCTTGTGAATGAAACCAGGCATGATACCGAGCTTCGATTGGCCTGGCGAAATGATGCCCGGACAGTTGGGTCCGAGGAGCCGCGTCGTTGAGTTCTTGAGCGCCCCGGCCACGCGCACCATATCGAGAACCGGGATGCCTTCCGCGATACAAGCGACGAAGGGCACCTGTGCATCGATGTCTTCGAGAATCGCATCGGCCGCAAACGCGGGCGGAACAAAAACCAGGGCTGCGTTCGCATCCGTCTGGTGAAGAGCTTCCGCGACGGTGTTGAACACGGGCACACCGAGATGTTTGCTGCCGCCCTTGCCGGGGGTCACCCCGGCCACGATTTTGGTGCCGTAGTCAATCATCTGCTGCGCATGAAATGTGCCTTCGTGACCGGTGAGTCCCTGTACGATCACGCGCGTCTTGGTGTCAACGAGAATGCTCATCGCGTAACTCCCGCTAAGGCGACTACCTTTTCGGCGCCGTCCTTCATCCCGCTTGCCACCGTGAAGTTCAGCCCTGAATTGCGCAAGATTTCCGTTCCCTTTTCGACATTCGTACCTTCCATGCGCACCACGACGGGGACTTTGATATTCAGTTCCTGGGCCGAATTCACGATGCCGCTCGCGAGCATGTCGCACCGCAAAATCCCGCCGAAGACGTTGACGAAAACTGCTTTCACGTGTGGATCGCTCAGCAAAATGCGGAATGCATTCTTGACCCGGGTCTCCGATGCATCGCCGCCGACGTCCATGAAGTTGGCCGGATTCCCGCCGTTGAGCTTGATGATGTCCATCGTGGCCATGGCCAGGCCCGCTCCATTGACCAGGCAGGCGATGGTGCCGTCGAGCTTGATATAGTTCAGTCTGAATTTGGAAGCTTCGACTTCGAGCGGCGTTTCCTCGTCGAGATCGCGCAGTTCTTGAAAATCGGGATGCCGATACAGTGCGTTATCGTCGAAGGTCAGCTTGGCGTCGAGCGCAACCAGACGACCCTCGGCCGTGATCACGCAGGGATTGATTTCGAGAAGCGCAGCGTCGGTTTCGACGAAAGCCCGGTAGAGGGATTGCAGAAAGGGCAGCGCCGCGTTCGCCAAAGCCGCCGGAAGACCGAGGCCAAAGCCAAGCTTGCGCGCATGGAAGGGTTGAAATCCAGTTTCCGGGTGAATCACATCTCGAAGAATCGCTTGAGGGCGCTGCTTGGCCACTTCTTCTATTTCCATTCCGCCGGCGGCGCTGGCCATCAAGACCGGAGCGCGTGCTGCACGGTCTATCAGCAGGCTGATATAAAGCTCGCGTTTGATGTCGAGACCTTCCTCGACGAGCAACCGTCGTACCGTGCGGCCTTCGGGGCCGGTCTGGGCGGTAACCAGCTTCTTTCCCAGCATGCGCTCGGCGATCAAACCAGCCTCATCAGGTGACTTGGCGATCTTTACGCCGCCAGCTTTGCCGCGTCCGCCAGCGTGGATCTGCGCCTTTACGACCACCAGGGGCGTTCCCAACCGCTCGGCGGCGGCCCGTGCCTCTTCTTTGCTGGGAACAGCTTCGCCGCGGGGCACCGGGACACCGAATCTCGCAAGGATGGCCTTGGCTTGGTATTCGTGAATCTTCATTTACGGATTGCGGCCGGTCCGATACCAGCCCTAGAAAATGCTAGAATTTAGAGACTGATAAAAGCATTTCAGTGTACTTGGAACCCGCAGACCGAGCAAGGCGCCCCTAGCATGCTAACCCAGGCCCTTCTAGCAATCGCCGGCGGAAAGAATCTTTCGCGGAGTGAGGCGGAAGCCGCCATGGAGGAGATACTGTCTGGCCGGGCCACCCACGAACAGATCGTGGCGCTGCTGGTAAGCCTAAAGACGAAGGGCGAAGCGGTCGACGAACTGGTCGGGTTTGCCACAGCCATGCGCCGACACGCCCCGTCCATCTTCCCTGCCCATCCAGTGCGCGCGGAGGAAGCGTTGGTGGACACCTGCGGCACGGGCGGCGACGACTCCGGCACATTCAATATCTCAACCGTGGTCGCCTTTGTTGTTGCTGGCGCGGGCGTGCGTGTCGCCAAACATGGGAATCGATCGATCAGCTCTCGCTGCGGCTCGGCCGACGTGCTCGAGCAGCTGGGAGTTCAGATCGAACTGCCTCCAGAAAGCATCGCTCGATCGATCGAGAGGCTTGGGATCGGATTCCTTTTTGCTCCCTGGATGCACGCGTCGACACGACACGCGGCTCCGGCACGCCGCCAGCTCAGGGCACGCACGGTTTTCAATCTTCTCGGCCCGTTGACAAATCCGGCTGGAGCTTCGGCGCAGGTTGTGGGTGTCTATGATGCGAGCGTCACCGAACCCATGGCGCGGGCGCTCGGCGAACTGGGAGTTCGACGCGCCTTTGTCGTCCACGGCGCCGATGGACTCGACGAGATTTCGCTTTCGGGCGAGACGCGGGTTTCCGAACTGCGAGACGGTTCGGTGGAAAGCTACACGATCACTCCGGAAGATTTCGGGCTGCGCCGCGCGCCCCTGGGGTCGATTCGCGGAGGCGATCGAAAGCAGAATGCGGAAATCGTGCACAAGATTCTCGGCCGCTCCATGCTCTACCGGGATCATGGTCCGCATCGCCAAATCGTACTTGCCAACGCCGCAGCTGCCCTGCTAGCTGCTGGTCGTGCGCGCGATTTCCGCGATGGGGTGCGCCTGGCCGCGAAATCGATCGATTCAGGCGAAGCCCGCGAGCGGCTCGACGCCCTGGTCCTATTTTCGCAAGACGAAAAGGAAAGGCTTGCTCAGCCGAGGAGTTAGATGGTCAGGAAATTTTCGAGCAGTTGGAAGCCGGCTTCTGTGAGCACTGACTCTGGATGGAACTGCACGCCTTCGACTTTCAGCTTCTTGTGACGTAAGCCCATGATGGTGCCGTCTGAGGTTTCCGCGGAGATCTCCAGCACATCTGGCAATGATTCCCGTTCGACGATCAAGGAGTGATAGCGTGTGGCTGGAAAATCCGGGGGCAGGTCGCGAAAAATCGTTTTTCCGTCATGGTGAATGGTGCTGGTCTTGCCGTGCATCACTTCCGCCGCGCGGACGATTTTGCCGCCGAAAGCCGCACCGATCGATTGATGCCCAAGGCATACTCCGAGAATCGGAATCTGGCCAGCAAAACGTCCGATCAGCGGAACGCTCACCCCGGCCTCGGCAGGGGTGCAGGGCCCCGGGGAAATTACAATCCGCTCGGGTCGCAGCTCCTCAATTTCATCGAGCGTGATCTGGTCGTTGCGCCGTACCTCTAGCTCCTCTCCCATCTGACCCAGGTACTGGGCGAGGTTGTAGGTGAACGAGTCATAGTTATCGAGAAGAAGGATCATCGTTGCCCCCCAGGATATCGTACCTTTTTTTACCTCCTCGGAGACCTACCCGATTGAGCGATTTCGAGCGCCTTCACAAGGGCTCGCGCTTTGTTGACGGTCTCCTCATACTCGCGCTCAGGCAGCGAGTCCGCGACGATACCGGCTCCTGCCTGGATGTAGACACGCCCACCCTTGGCCACGAGCGTGCGCAACCCGATGCAAGAGTCCACGTTGCCCGAGAAATCCAGATATAAAATGGCTCCCGCATAGATACCGCGGCGAGTCGGCTCGAGCTCGTCGATGATTTCCATAGCGCGGACCTTCGGCGCTCCAGAAAGCGTGCCCGCCGGAAAGCAGGCCAGCAGGGCATCGAAGCAGTCTACCTCTTTCCGCAATTTTCCACTGAGGCTCGATACCAGGTGCATCACATGGGAGAAACGTTCGACGAACATCAGGCGGTCGACCTTGACCGAACCATACTCGCACACGCGGCCCAAATCGTTGCGCCCGAGATCGACCAACATGATATGTTCGGCGCGCTCCTTAGGATCGGCGAGCAATTCCGCCTCGAGCTCGCCATCCTCTTCCTCCGTGCGGCCGCGCGGGCGGGTGCCGGCAAGAGGTTTGTAAAACGCGTCGCGACCCTGCACCTTGACCAGCATCTCGGGCGAACTGCCCACCACGGACACATCCTCGAGTTTCAGGAAATAGAGGTAAGGAGACGGATTGATCACGCGCAGGGCGCGATAGATCTCAAACGGATCTGCGCTCGTTCTCGCGGAAAAGCGCTGACTGGTGACGATCTGAAAAGCGTCGCCCGCAAGGATATAATCCTTCGCTTTCGCGACAGCGCCGACAAATCGCTGCTTGGTCATATTCGATTCAAGGCGCACGGGCTTAGCGCGAGATCGGCGATGCTCACGCGGCAAGGGACCTTCCAGCAACCGACGCGTGCGACGGATTCCCTGCACAGCTTGGTCGTACTTGATGCGCAAACTGCCCCGGCCCTCGGTGAAGACGTTGCGGATGATGGAGATGCGATGCTGCACGTGATCGAAGGCAACGAGGCCGAGGTAGAACATCATCACGCAATCGTCGACACCAACATCGTCACGGCCAGTATCGGGAATTCGCTCAATTAGCCGGACCATGTCGTAAGCAAAGTAGCCGATTGCGCCGGCCGTCAGCGGAGGCAAACCGGGAATCCGAACCGGCCGGTACCGCGAGGTCAAGCGCCGCAAATGTTCAACGGGATCGCCCCCCAAACGGGACGTCTTTCCGTGGGTCTCGATGGTCGAGGAGCGCAGGCGCGCGCGGAAAACTTCTTCGGGATCTACGCCCGTAAAGGTGTATCGGCCGATGGTTTCGCCTCCTTCCACGCTTTCGAGCAGAAAGGAATACTTGGCCTTGCGCGCCAAGCGGAGGTGAGCCCCGACCGGGGTCAGCAGGTCGGCGGTGTAGGTGTCGTGGACCGGGACCAGGTTTCCTTCTCGCGCAAGTTCCTGGAATCTCTGGAAGTCGGGTTGAATCATCGAGGGTTGCGGGTGGATCCCTTTCTGACGAGCGTCCCTTCGCGAGCCAGCGCGTCAATCACGGCTTGCCGCATCACTCTTATGGGTGCGCGCCCGCGTGTCCAAATCTCCCACTGCGCGCTCCCTTGCCAGACGAACATCTCCAGGCCGGAGACGGTTTCAATTCCCCGCCGTTGCGCCAATTCGATCAAGCGAGTTCGATGGGGGCGGTAGATGGTGTCAAACACTAGGCGGCAATTCAATTCGCGCGCCTCGAGCGGGGAATTCTCCATGGCCGGGTACATTCCGACCGGCGTGGCATTAATGATGGCATCAAAGAACTCGCCCCGCAGCTTCGCTCGCTCAATCGCTTCACCATCCACAGCTCCGGCCAGTGCTTTTGCTTTGTCCCAGCGCCTGGCCGAGACGCATACCCTTGATCCCGCTTGAGCGAGCGCAAACGCCACGGCCCGCGCCGCGCCGCCAGCCCCTAGGACCAGCACCCGGCTAGCCGGCAGACGTACTCGCCGCTCGAGCGTGCGCAAAACACCGACGTAGTCCGTATTGTAACCATACAGATGGCCAGGGCCGCGCACAGTTACCGTGTTGACAGCGCCGATTCGCGCGGCGAGCGGATCGCAGCCGTCCAGGTACTTCATGATTGTTTCTTTGTGAGGCAGCGTTACGCTGAATCCATCGATGCCCAGCCGATCGACGGAATCGAGAAAGTCCCTGAGATCGCCTACCAGGAAGGGCAGATAGATCGCGTTTATCCGGCGCGCGGCGAATGCTCGATTGTGCATGGCGGGCGAGAGCGAGTGTGAGATGGGGTTCCCGATGACCCCGTACACGCGCGTTTGCCGGTTGATGCGATCGGCGCGATAGAGCTTGCTGAGCTCGGCAAGCGAGGTCTGGCCCGCGGCCGTGGCGTTCTCCACCGGTGCGTAGGCGAAGCCATTCTTTGCTCGCAACGCCAAGATGCGGGCGGGAAGGGCCACTTCACCCATCGGGATGGCGATCACGTTTCTGTGTCGGGAAGCAAACTCCGCAAGCTTGTTTGCCTCGGCCAGAGAATCGCAGTGAGCGGCGATCTTGATTGCTTGCGGATCGCCTCTTTTCAACTCCTGGGCAACCAAGGAAAGGTTCCCGGGCAGGTGCCGAAAGTAATGTGCCGATCGCAGCTGACGGCCATCACCCAGTAGGGCCTCAAGCAGTTCCGGGGGACATTCGCGGATGGTTTCAATTTCGAGGTCATACCACGTGCAACCCGCTCGTATGGCCTCGGCCAGATGCAGCAGTTGCTTGCCGATGCTTCCCCGATAGCGCCCTCCCGCCTTGGTGCGCCGGCAGGTGGCGATGAAAGTCACCGGCCGAGCGGCATGCCTCCCTAGCTGCCCCACAAACCTGTCGATTTCCACCTCACTTCGAAGCCAGTCCAGACGCACCTCGACGGTGTGGGTGTGGCGGACGGCTTGGGACAGTTGCCGCTGCATTTCGCTCGCTTTGCTGGCGGCCACCACCGCGCAGATTTTGTCGTCCACTAACACTTGTATTTCCCGTCATTTCGGCTTCTTCCGAAGGGCGGTCTGACCCCGCTACAGAAGAAAGGGGGTTTTGCTTCTACCATGCGTTACCCAATGTGTAAAGCCCAGAAGCAGCTGATCTTGACCTGGCGTAAAGCCGTCTGCTACGGTCTTTCCACTGGGGAGAGATCTAGTACTCCGGTCAAAGTCGCAGGGAAGGAGCGTCTGATGCGCCCGAAAATCGTTCTCGTTGGCTTGTTCTTAAGCATCTCCGCAGGGGCTGCCGCCGGGCAGGGCGCTGCGCAAGCCCCCACCCCAGGTGATCTTTATTGCTCGGGCATTGTTACGACCGAATCGGTCCCGAGAGACACCTATGTCATTACCGGCCGCGAGTCGAACCACCTGATTACCTTCAACGAAGGCGATTATGTCTATATCAATAAAGGATCGGCTCAGGGCGCCAAGGTGGGCGACGAATTCATGGCCGTGCGTCCGGTAGAGGACTCTAACAAAATCGATTGGACGAGATGGCAGACAGCGATTCTTCACAAGATGGGGACAGTCTGGGAAGACGAGAGTCGGCTGAAAGTCGTCGTAGCACAGGAGAATGTTTCGATCGCACAGGTGGTACACGCGTGCAGCTACGTGCTGCGCGGGGACATTGCGCTGCCCTTCGCAGAACGACCGTCGCCGCCCCTGAAATCAGAAGCCAATTTCGATCGTTTCGCTCCTCCGAATGGCAAGGCCCTGGCCATGGTGATTAGCGGGAAGAAATTTCAGCAGCAAGCCGGCCGCAATGATGTCGTCTATGTGAATCTTGGTGCAAGCGAGGGAGTGAAGGTTGGAGACTATTTCCGCATCTTCCGCTATGAGGGCACCGAGCACGAAACAGCGTATCTGACTTCGCGATTTGCGTTCGACGTCGATGGCGACCTCGGACCGACGTATGGTTATGGCGGATCGCCCAAGAAGTGGAACTGGAGCAACGTACCTCGCGAAGACATCGGCGAAGGCATTGTGCTGCGCACTGGCCCAAATTCGTCGACCGTGCTGATCACCTTTTCCTCTATCGAAATCTATCCGGGTGATTACGTCGAGCTCGAGTAGTTTGGCTTGATGCTTGGCAGGGGCCCAAGCGGGCCGATCCTTAAAAGCTCCGATTCACTGAAGACCACGGCCGCAAAAGCCAGAATCTGCGTTTCGGGGTCCATCCAGGCACAGCGGTCGAGCCCCGCTTTTAGGCACGTTTCCTGCAAAAATCGGACCCTGTCCCATCCGTGCTCGGTGGCCACTTGGGGGAGCAGCACACCTCGCTGAAAACCTCGGCTTACGATCAAGCCGTGCCGACCGACATCGATCTGCTGTGGTTCGATAGACTCGGGAGGCGAAAGAATCGAGACTTCAATTTCGATTTCTGCTAGCTCCTGCGCCCTCACCGGCTGGAAGCGCGGGTCATCGACCGCTGCGGCTCTGGCCGAATAGGCCACCACATCGGCGGGCTGTTTTGAGGCAATCTGTCCGATGCATCCACGTAACTTGCCGTTGCGGCGTAGAGTAACGAACGCTCCAGCGCACTCGAAAGCGGCCAGTTCGGGCGGCACGTCTCCCTCCGCCTGCCCTTCACACACCGCCCCGACCACCGCGCGTCGTGCCAGTTCCAATAAGAGCAGCTTCTCGCGATTATCGAGTGAGAACATCCTGGGGCTTATCTTTGGGATCAACGAGAACAACTGGCATTCGCCGTCGCTCCTGCACACGGAAATTGATCTGACTCCAGAACATTTGGAAATAGTGCACGGCCGAGAGAACCGCGCTAATGACAACGAGCCAAAGCAGTGTAGTGCCAAGGGTCTTAAGAGCTGGGTGGTTCGCGGTCAGAATGACAGTCGAGCCGGCCAAGACCTGCAAAATCATCTTGGACTTACCGAGCGCCGATGCCGGAATGACGAGTCCCTCGACCGAAGCGATCTCCCGTAGCCCAACCACGATGAACTCGCGCCCTAAAATGATCACCACCATCCAGGCCGAGACCAGATGCATCCACACCAAAGGAACGAAAGCGGCTGTGATTAGAAGCTTGTCGGCGATCGGGTCGAGCAGTATGCCAAGCGTCGTGACCTCTCGTCGTTTCCTGGCGATATAGCCGTCCATGGCGTCGGTCGCCGCAGCCACGAGAAGGATCAACACGCCCCACACTTCGAAGTGAATGGGCAGCCCCAAAAAGCTCCAGTTT
>Ga0306920_100003344_pt1 | contig 20316 bp, 26 predicted proteins | sample flu12Cox44000170_FD_204666 | JGI IMG/M metagenome (GOLD analysis project Ga0306920, IMG submission 204666) | Lab enrichment of tropical soil microbial communities from Luquillo Experimental Forest, Puerto Rico - flux4day.12C.oxic.44.000.170 (v2)... | ecosystem: Environmental > Terrestrial >... | reverse complement strand
CCCTACCCCGAGCGTGCCGGGGTTGTCGGCGTTGAACAGTCCCGCGTTCGACCCGGGGTTCGCGGTGAGCCGCAACCAGAGCCCGGTGTCACCGGAGAACGATATCGTCGGGAGTCCTGTGGTCTGCAACGCCTGCGCCGATGTCGGCCCAGCGAAATGCACCCCCGTGCCGTCCCCGAACCCCGGCCCGAGATCACCGAAAATCAGCGGGTTGGTTTGGGTGCCGACCACCGGCAACCCTGGGCCACTGTGCCCTGACTGCTCCGCCGCGAACGTGGACCCCGCCGGGTCGGTCAGCGGCCACCAATACAGCGGCTTGTCGAGAGTGATTTCCTGAGTGATCGGTGCGAGCATCGTCACCCGCGACAGCTGATCCATCCGGTCGATAGCGGTGATCTGCATGTACGGGCGTGACCCGTCCAACAGCAGCGGCTGCCACGACTTGATGTACCCGGTGAACCGGAACCGTTGCACCCCCGGATTGTACGAGTACCGGATTCTTTTGCGGGGGACGATGTTCGGCCAGTACGGCGACGTTTGGTCCTGCGGGGTGTAGTTCCCGCGGACGTAGTTACGGTTGGCGTCGAACAGCGGCGCCCCCGACGCATCCCGGTCGAAATTCCTCAGCGTGACCGTGAGCTCGGAGGGTGCCGGCGCGGAAAACTCCGACGTCCGCCCGAACCTGATCTGCGGAACCGCCGCGCGTTGATCCACATCAGCGGTCACATCAGTCCACACCCCGGCGGTGAACTCGATCTCCCACTTCCCCGACGGTTGCTTCCGCAGCGTGGATGCGTGCGGCATTACCGGATCCGGCCATGCGAGTTCAAGGTGCCGCCACGCGCGAAGTACCGATCCAACGTCTTCACGATCTCCTGCGCCGACCCGCCGTGGATCGTGATATTCACCGATTTGACGATGGTCTGCCCCAGCTGCCGCTCGAGGCGTTCCGTGGCTTTCTCCTGCGACTGCAACGACCGGATGAGGCGTTCGTTCGCGAGGACCAGATTCTGCTGACTGCGTAGCTGGGCACCGAACAGGGCAGACGCGGTGGTGCGACCCGCTGCGGCACCTAGGGACCCCAACTGGGTTTCGAGCGCACCGAACTGCCGCAGCTGCAACGGTGACGCACCGGCGAGGGCCTGCAACGTCGGCAACGCCGACGGCCCAGCCTCCGCGAGTTGCTGCAACACCGACGACGGGATACGGCCCCGAAGCCGCCGCAGCAGGTTCGCGAACTGCGACGCGTTGTTCACACTGCCCCGCAGGTCCGACAGAATCCCGGCAGCTGAGATGGTGCCGTACACGTCTTTGCCGGCGTTCAACAGGTCGAACGAGCCGGTGACACCGGTTTGGACGGTGCGTGCTTCCTGGTTGAACGCCTGCTGCGTGTTCGCTAACGCCTGCTGCGCGGACACCAACTGCTGGTTCGCGATCTTCAGACGGTTCGCGATGTGGACGCGGCGGGCGACAAGCGCCTCGAGTTGCTTGTCTTCCTGCTCCAATGCGCGGGTGATCGGGGAACCGAACGGGAGGATGTTGCTGACCGCGCTGATCAGCGACTTTGCGGTGGACGGTATCGCCTGTAACGACGCGCCGGCGAGGTTCCCGACTTTGTTCCGCAGCGACCGGATGGTGGACGCGTTGATGATCTGCCCGCTGGCGGGGGCGGTCCATTGATGCGGGCCGCCGGGGATCAGGAACGCGCCGTCGTTGTCACGGACGAACAGTTCCTGCCCGAGCTCATTCACCATGTACCGGCGGCCACCGAGGACACGACCACCCGTAGCACGATGCGAATCCCGGGACACCGATTGTTTCCCGAGCGTCGGGAGGACCACGTTCTGCACGTACGTGGTGATGTCGATCTGCTTCGACTTCAACGCAGCCAGGTTCGCTTTGATGGTGGCGATCTGCCCCGACGCGGTGTCACGGACGGACACAGCGGTGACAATCGACTTCGGGACCTTCCCCAGTTTGTTGATGAGGGCCTGCACCTGGTCCTTGTCAAGGCCAGCTGCGGCCGCGGCCTTCCGGATCGCGTCCTCATGCGCCTTGAAGTCAGACACGCCGGCGCGTAACCCAGCGCCGAGGCCACGCTGCTTCGCGGTCTGGTTAGCGATGGCCTGCGCATGGTCGTTCGCGCTCTGGATCGCCTGGACGATCACTTCCCGGTTCGCGCGACCGGTCGCGTTCGCCTGATCCAACGTCCCGTTATATGTCTTGGTGCGTTTCTGCAAATTCCCTAACGTGTCAAGGAACGTGTTCTGGGTTTGCTCAACACTCAACGCGGTGCCGTTGAGTCGGTCGAACGCATCCTTCAGCAGGGACGCGGCGTCACGCGTCTTGTTCAGCGCCGTCGTCTGCTTGGTCAGCGACTCGCTGACACCGTCGATGACGACACCCGCGTTGGCCTGTGCTTTGCCCAGCCCCGCTGTGGCATTAGCGGCGTTAATAGCGGCAGGCCCGTACGGGACGAGGACACCATTAACGAAATGATCGGTGGGTGGGATGACACCGAGAGCTGAGTCCCGCAGTGTGTTGATCTGGTCGCTGAACGTCCCTGTGTTGCCGGCGATTTTGTCGAGGACAGGCCCCAATAGGTAATACAAACCTATCGTGGCAGCGATCGCTGGGTTCAGCGCCGTTGAGAGGGTGGTCGCGAGAAGCCCAGTCGCGGCTGACGCTGTCCCCTCAGCGAGGGCCATCTTCTCCAGAGAGGCGGTGAGGGCACCTACGGCAGCCGAGACGGTGGACGCTACCTTCAACCCGACGATCGCGGGCGCCAACGCCTGCAGCGCACCTATCGGGATGAGGTTAATCGCCCGGCTGAATAACTGTATGAGGGTGAGGGTGTTACCGCCGAACCCGGCGAACGCTTGAACGATATGCGACGCTGTGACGAATAACGCTTTGATGGTTTCTTCAACCCGCGGAAGTTGCTGCTGCGCGTATTGCACGAAATGCGTGATCGAATCAGACGATGTCGCCCACCTCTGAAACTGCTGGGAGTCTCTGACGAGTTCGTTCCCCAACGCTGTGAACAGCGGGTTAAGCCGGGTGAACAGTTCAACGACGCCGGCACCGAGATGCCCCCCGATCTGCCCGAGCTGATCCGCGAGGCCGTGCACATCGGTTCTTACCGTCGGCATCAGGCTGTTGATGTCCCGTAATCCTTGCGTGAACCCTGGCGCTACACCATTCGCTGCGACCGTCTCAAGCGTGGTCAGGTTCCTTTGCAGTGTTTTGATCTGCGCGCCGAGCGGCGTCAACTGCAGGGTGCCGTTCTTCCACTCCTTACGGAGCCCTTCGAACGCGAGCAGGCCGGTGCCGGCGGCACCGGCGAGCCCTACCAGCGCGACCGACGCGGCTGCGGTTACCGGGATGAGGGCTGGGCCGAGCCCGACGATCGCGGTGGACAGCAACCCCAGGTTCTTGTGCGACTTCTCTGCCGACTTGTTGAGATTGTCGACGTCCCGGGCGGCCTTGTCGAAACCGGTTGCTTTCGCGTTCGCGAGGACGTCGAACGTGATCTTCTTGTCGGCCATTAGACAGCGGCCACCATCGTGTGACCGGTATCGTCGAGGGCTTTGAGGATCCCGTCGCGGACCTTCGGCGCGTCAAGCTCCAGGGGTTTACTGAACCAGCCCGGCGTGATCCGCTCCCTCACCCATGGCCGCTTCCCGTAGGTGGGGTGCCGGACAGTGCCGTCGTCCATTTCGTTCAGCTGGGAGCGGCCGGCGGCAGTGATCCGCACCCCCGCGCCTTTACCGTTCAGGCGGACGCTGGCGGAGAAGTTTGCTCTCGCGATCCATTCGTTGAGGCCACCGTGGTACGGGAGGATCTGCAGCGCGCCTTGCCGCGCGGACTTCTTCAACGGGTTCGCGAGGCGCCGCATCGTCTTCTGCAGTTCCCGCTGCTCGAGTTTGCTGGTGCCGCGGAGTACAGCGGAGAGGCGGGTCAGCTCCTCAGGCACGCCGCCTCCTAGTTGCACGGTTTGAAGGTGTGGTTCACACTCACGGGCGTGACAACCCAGGCCCGTGTTTATCTCGCGGTCGGTGTAGCGGTGGTGTTCGCGGCGTTGATCGCGTGGCAGTGGCCACTCATGGTCGACTGGTTTGGGGCGCTGTTCGGGACTAATCAGGGCGTGTAGTTGAACGTTCCCGCGCTTCGAGGTTGAACAGGGCCTGCCATTCCGCGAACTCCACCGATGACACCCGCCGCTGACACTCCGCGACGGACATGCTCAGCTGTCGGGCGAGGTGGAACCAGAACCGCCGCTCAGGGCGGCGCCGGAGTTTCCCTCCAACTCACCCACCGTCTCATCAGACAACGCAGACAGTTCGATGACAGCTTCCACGACACGGTCCAACGCCGCCGCGGACTGCTGCCCGAGCCGGCCTATGTCGAACTCGTTGAACATGTAGTCGCCGTCGTCCTTGACGACACTGAGACTGACTAGCTTCGCCCGCGAACCCGCTACCCGCAGCACCGACCCGTCAGGCTGGGCGCGGAGCATCGACGCGTCATACTCGTCCCGGGCGGTGCCGGACAGGGCCTGGACACGGACGATGCCGCCCCACTCTGGCACCTCCACATCCCGGGTCGGCAACTCCACCTTGAAGATGTCGTCCTTCGACAGGTAGGTCACGGGATCGTCACGAAGAAGCTGTAGCCGAGAAGCGCGAACCCGATGGTGACGGTCTCAGCTTTGTCGCCGCCGTTCTGGTCCGGGGACACGGCAGCGGCCTGCACCTTGAACACGTTCATCTTCTGACCGGTGACGTCACCCTCGAGCATGATCGTGATGTAGCCGACGAGCCGCGGGGTGATCAGGGACCGGATGTCCACCGACGTCGACGACTCGTAGAACGTCAACGACGAGTCGTTGAGGGTGTCCAGGCCGGGGATCTTCGTGATTGTCGTGGTCCCGAAGTCGGGGGTGTCCACGAACGCTGTGGTGACGGTGAACCCGGACACACCGTCGGTGGGGATGGTGCCGGTCATGTCGGTGCCGGCGTTCAACTCCAACCGGGTCGGCGCGGAGATGGTGGCGATCGTCGGCACCCAGTAGTACTTCCGGGTTCCGGGGCCGATGTACCGGACACCACCGAACGACAATGCGGGGGTAGGCATTTACGGGCTCCCTTACTTCGGGCATGAAAAAAGCCCGCGGCAGCGGGCTCGATGGTGGGGTTCGGTTTAGAACGGGCCGAGGATCGCGACGGTGATGGTGGTGATGGTGCCGTTGTGCTTCAGGTTCACGAACCCCGTCGAGTCGATGAAGTTCTGGATGTTGATGTTGTCGAGGGCGATGACCTTGAAACTCGTCGCTGCCATGCTGGACACGATCAGGGCGTCGGACCATTTCGTGGCGCCGGTCGGGATGGCGGGGGCTTGCGCCCCGACCGGGGTGACCGCGCCGGGGTTGTTGCCGTCCAGCACCCACAGCGTAGCGGTGCCGGGGGTGGCGCCGTTCTGGTAGATGAGGATGTAGCTGCCGCCGGATGCTGCGAACTTGTCGGCTGCGGTGGTGGCGTTGAACGTCGGCGTCACCACGTTGCCGACGGACGGCTTCTGCGGGGTCAGGGTTGCCATTACTGCTCCTCGTCCTCGTCAGGCAAGCTGACGTCTACGACCGGGGGTTCCACGGCCGGTTCCTCATCCAGCGGCGGCTGTTTCAACACCCAACCCGACTGGGTGAGCTGATCCACAGCCTCCGGTGGGTAACTGACCTCCACACCGAGCTCGGGGTGGATGAGGGTCACGTTCACGGATTCCTGCGCGAACCGCCGCTCCTCAGCCGCGTTCCGGATCAGGCCAACTAACTCCCGGTCGCTGACCCCGTACTCCCGGGCGTAGTCCAGGGCCTGTTCGATGCTCATCATCACGGTCCCCTTAGAGGGCTTTGTAAACGATCCGGAACGGCACGAACACCTGCAGCCCGTCGCTGTACGCCAACTGCTTCCACGTCGGATCTGTGAAACCCGGATTCTGGTACGGGTTCTGCGTGTCACCTTGGACAGCGGTCTCGACAGCGGCGGTGATCCCGGCGACGGACGCGCGGAGCGCGCTGAACCCACCGGAGCCGGCGTAGGCGCCAGCAACGCAGTACACCGTGACGTCCTCGAGCCGACCCTGCGCGAAGTCGCCGCGTTCACTGGCGCCATCCGCGGCGGCCACCGCTTCCCCATTCGCCGCGGCCAATACGTCTTCGACACCCACCCACAGGGCGAGGGGCAGCGGACCTGATGATGGCATCGGACCGTCGACGATCGCGACCGGTGGTGTCGCCGCGCCGAGACCAGGCGCGGCGATGAACAACGCGACGAGATGGTCCAGGAGCGTGGGGATGGCGCTGGTAGCCATCTAGAAGTACGCCTCGAGCGTCGCCGGGGACAGCAGCTCAGCCGCGCGTGGTGGGATCCCGAAACCCCACCCCGGCAGCGTCACTGTCGGTTCCGGGCCACCGAACGCCACCGGTGCCCCACCACGTTGCGTCTCCCACAGATGCTGGATGATCAACGCTGCGGCTTCGTTCACGAACGCCGGCACGGCGGTGCCGAGCCCGGCGGTGTAGGTGACGAGGTAGAACGGCCCACGGGACCAGAACGGCAGCTGCAGTTTGCGGCGGATGATCCCCGTCACCCCGTCAACGTCCAGGTCCGAGAGGGACAATGGGACGTTGTCGACGACGTCCGCGATGGACACGACGGACACGAGCGGCCGGTACCTGACTGTCAACGTGCGATATCCGGAGCCGGCCCGGACCCGTTCGTTGGTGATCTGCCGGGTGATCACCGGCCCACCGATCGTCTTCTCAATCAGCGCGGTGATCGTCGCGATCTTCCGCTGAAGCTCCGAGTCGTTGCTAGTGTCCGACGCTTGAATGTTCAGCATGTCCTTCGCATCCTGCAACGGCAGGACGGTGACCTCGAACGGGTCGTACGTGTCGAAGGAGCCTTTGCTGCCGCCACCTGCGCCGCTGGCGAGGGTGATCTGCCACACCCACGGGTAAAACCCGACCGGGGTCGTGTCGGCGAGGGGCAGATCCTGGTGGTAAAGCCCGGTGCCGTCATGCGCCGGCGATGAGTAGGTTTTGACGGTGCCGTCGGGTTGGTGAACGACGAGGCTGATCGCTGACGCGTCAGTGAGTGTCCCGGTGGAGTCTCTTACGGTGACCGGGATGTGGACGGTTTCGAGACCAGCCAGGTAGCGGGCCATGACCTAGCCGACGGCGCTTTCGTAGGCTTGCTCCCATAGCCGCCAGCCGTCTTCGATGGTCCAGGCGCGGGCCTGTTCGCGGGCGGCGTCGCCCATCTCGTCCCGCATCTGCGCGTCGAACACGAGGTCGGTGATCCTCGCCCGCCACTCCTCCGGCGAGTTCACCAAGAAGCCTGTCTTCCCGTCGACGACATAGTCGGAGTAGGGGAGGCGGTTGGAGGCGACGATCGGGATACCGAGCGCACCCATTTCGAGGGCGCGGAGCCATGTTTTGCCGCGGTTGAACGGGACATCAGCGGACGGGGCGACCGCGATGTCGAAGTCGATGTGCCGGTAGTAGGCACCCACGTCGGGTTCCCACCGCGTCCACCTCGACCTTGAGCGGAGGTCGCCGAGCAGCGGTGAGAAGTCGAAGCCGATGAAATGGGTTTCGGTGCTGGGGTGGTCAGTGAGAACGGTGCGGAGGGTGTCGGCGATCTCCACCATGTCGACGAGGTGGCTGGTGCCGCCGGCCCACCCGACCGTCACCCGGTCTGGGTGCGGCTTCCGCGCTTTCGGTTGATCCAGGAGCGCGGCTTTGACGTGGTTGGGGAGGATGCGGATGTTGTCGTTGTACGGCCGCACCGTCTCCGCGAGGTATTCGTTGGTGGTGGTGACCATGTCACACAGCCGCAGGCAACGCCGCACGCCTTCCCGGGCGCGGTCGTCGGCGAGGTGGGGTAGGCCGGAGGAGTCGACGTTCAGCATGTCGTCGTCGACCTCGTACACGAGTTTCGTACCTTGCCCAACGAGGCGCTCAAGCATGCGGGCGCCTTCCTTACCGGCGGGACGCTGCAGGACGAGGACGTCGAGGCCGTTGACGTCTTTCGGGCCGGGAATGGGGCCACCGGGTGGCATGACCCCGGTGATGTGCTGCGACCGGTCGTCGAGGTGTTTGAACGGCAACCAGATCCGGTAGTACGACGAACCGTCGTACGAGTGGGGCATGGCACCGATCGTCAACGTGGTCATGCGGTCGCTTTCTGCCGGGGCCGCCCGTAGGCGTCCATTTGGGCTAGCTGGTAGGAGGCATCGCGTTGCGCCCGTAGTTCCGCATCCACGGCGAGGTCGGTGGGGACGCGGACAACGCCGATACCACCCCACGTGTCCGGCCACGCGATGAACCGTTCAAGGTCACCGTCGAGGGTCGCCCAGAACCGGTGGACCTGAATGTAGGGCTGCGGCAAGTGAGGGAGGATGTCATGGAACCCGACCAGGCCACCCGGACGCACCAGCGGCGCATACATTTCGTAGTCGGCTTTAACGCCGTCATAGCTGTGGTCACCGTCGATGAACAGCATGTCCACCGGCCTGCCGGCGAGGACATCCTTGAGTTGGTCCAGAGTCGCCTGCGAGTGGCTGTCGCCGCACACCACCGGGCAACCCAGCGAGTTCAGCCGGACCACGTCCTCATGCCCCGGCGGCGGCAAATCGACACCAATCACGGTCGGGCTGATCTGTTGCCACGCCCACAACGTCCCCCCGTCGTACGACCCGACCTCAACGACCACCTCGAGGGGGTTGAGGTCCATGGCGAGGGCGAGGAACCCAGCGAGCTCGGCGTCTTTCTGGATCGCGCCGTGATCCTTGATCGCGGTCCTCGCGATCGCCAACGGATGCATCAGTGATCGGGCTTCTTCGGCGCCGGCTTGTCCTCATGCTTCGGTTCCGGCTTCTCAGCCTTCTCCGGGGGCTTCTGGTCGATGTCTTCCTTCAGTCGCGGGTCGTGACCCTCAAGCTCGTCATACACGCCCATGTGTCCTCCTTGAATCTCCGCGGTAAGTCCATGTGCGCCGGCCGGTCACGTGGTGGAACTGCGCCCCGGCGTCCAGCAGGCTGAGCAGAAATAGGTAGTCCTCGGCGTGCGAACCAGCGAAACCGTCGCCCATTGACCCCGGCTCCGGGAACCCACCGATCGTCTCGATCAGGTCGCGCCTGACGAGGTTGGTCATCATGATGTAGCTACCCCGCCGGTGACGGCAGTGCGAGCAACGTTCACCACGACGAGCGTCGAAGTGGTCCAGCTGCTCTAGCCCCCACGGAATGTGGATCGGCCCGCGCACGGGTACGCCTTTGTAGCAACACACCAACGCGTCCTGCATACCTGGCGGGTCAGACTCCGGGTAGGTGCCGATCAGGTCGGCGCCGGACTTGTTCGCTCCAGCGATCAGCGTCTCAAGATGATCCCGATGGAACGAGTCATCGTCGTCGAGAAATGCGACCCACGGACTGGTGACCTGCGCGAGCGCTCTATTGCGGGCCACATGCGCGCCCGCACGGTCATGGTCTATGTAGATGACGATTTTTGCTGGTGGAGCGGACTGCCGGTCAACTGACCGGACAGCCCGCTCCAACCAGGTCGCTCGTTCCGGCAACGATGGGATGACAACCGTCACCTCACCGCTGGTGATCATTCAGGAGATGGTGAGGTACCGGAACCCGGCCGTCGTCCCCGTCGTGGACCCGGTCCGCCAGAACATGTACCAACCCGCTTCACCAGCCGGCAGCTGCGCCGCCGAACCAGTGCCCTTGATCATCGGGTCATACAGCATCGACACACCGACGCGGTCGGCGATGATGAACTGGTTCCAGTCACCGAACATCAGCGTGATGGATGCGGTGCCGGACGCAGCGGACGTGCCGGTGGTGGTGGACGAGAAGTCGGACGCCTCGTACACCGGCTGACCGAGCAGCGACGCCGGCGTGTTGCTGGTGAGGTTCGCCCAGAACCCGCCGCCGCCGTACTGGTCCATCGACCGGACCTTGTTCAGGATGACGAGGTTCCCGAGGAACGCCGCAGCGGAGGACTGTCGGAACCGGGGCGGCAACGCCGCCTGCAACGCGGTCACGTCCGGGATCGCTGCGGTGCCGTTGAACGCTGTACCGGTCGCGCCCGGGGCGACGCGGGAACCGGTGCCCATCGCGGACAGGATCCCCAGCGGGGCGTTCGTGCCGGAACCGGTCGCGAAGTACGACGACTCGATGCGGTCCTTCGCGTCCGCGAACAGTCCCGGGAGTTGCTCACCGAAGTTGGTGTCGTCCGCGGCTTCGTAGGTGGCCAGCACCCACGCCGCGAACTTCTTCGGCACCGCCTGGATCTGCGCGAAGTCCGACGGGGCGGCGTCGGCGGCGGTCGCGCCTTCAGCGACCAGCGCCGCGTTCACACCCGCGGAGTTGACACCCTGCCACGCGTTCGACGTCGTCTGCACGATCCTCGAGACGCGGCGGAATGGGTTCGCGGACGCGTTGTTCGTGAGCACGATCGTCGGGTCCAGGACGTACGGCAGCAGGTAACCGCCGGATGCGTTACCGAGTTGGATGGCACGCATGCGGTGGTCGTTGTCGAGCGGCGACGCGAGGTAGGACCGGAACGCCTGCCGGTATTCCTCGCTGCCGGTGAGGAGGATGTGCCGGGCGATCTGCGGGTCGTCCTGCGCCCGCAACGTCGCGGCCTGCGCCTTGTCGTCGGCGAGCCCCACCCAGCCGCGTTTGTTGTCGGCCTCGAGGAGGTTCAACGCGCGGGACCGGAGCTCTTCCCCGCCGATGAGGTTCGACCGGACCCGGTCCATGTCAGCGAGCGGGTCTGGGTTGTTCCGGATGAACACGTCCGGGGCCCGGTTGACGCTGCGGGACGATGGTGCGGTGTCTTCCCGGTTGTCGTCGTCGGTGCTGGCAGCGGCGATCCGTTGCAGGTTCTGCATCCGCTGACGCAGCGGCTCCGCCTCACCCTCAAGCTGGTCGTGTTCGGCGATGAGCGTGCCCTGGTAGTTCTCGTCCTCTTCGGACGGGTTCTGCGTCTGCGCGAGCGACGCAAGCTCGGACCTGATGGCCCGCAGCCGGGTTTCCTTGTCTTGCAGGGTGCGGTACTGCGACGGCATGCCCTGCACCTGGTCGTCAGGCATCGTGGGGTCCTTCCTCTAGTGCCTGATGAGGAATTGCGCGTAGCGGGCTTGCATTTCCGCTTTGCGCGACCGAGTCGAGTGCCCGGAGGGCGGGTCGTCGGCGGCGGGACCCTCATCGGAGGATGTGCCAAACCCAAGCGAGTCCCCGGCGGGAGTGCCTGAGCGGAAGAACGATGCGAGCCGTTCAAACTCTTCGGGTGGCAACGCAGCCAATTGCAACGCGGCCTGTTCAGCGCGGACGCTGACAATCGCTGCGTCAGGGTAGACAGGGAACGTGCCCGGGCCGAACTCCCGCAGCGTTGACTCCATACGCCGTACCCGCGGCAGGCCGGCGTGCGTACGTCGGAACCCGCCGCGGGGCACCGGCGGATCTGAGCGTTTGAACTGGCCGTTGAAACTGTAGGAGGTGATCGACCCGTCGCGGATCGCTTCAAGGATCTCGTCAGCGGCCTGCGTCTTGTGGTACCGGGCGCGGGTGAACAGCCCGTTGCCATCGACCTTGACTTCCTCGGACACGCCGATCGGCACCGAGTACCGCTCCGATGGTGTCCCGAACAGGGTTACGCCGTGGTTGAACAGCACCGGGAACCCGGCGCCGGAGCGGCGGGAGTGTTCGAGGGTGCGGTTGAACGCGGCCTTGTCGATGACTTCCTCGTAGCTGCCGTCCGGGTCGTGGACTTCGCTGGGAACGTCAAAGACGGCAGCATAGGCTTCGACGGTGCGGCCGTCGCCGGGTTTGATGGAGATGTCGTCGAGGATATAGGAGCGGGTGAAGAACCCGCTTGTGCGACTCGAGGTCTGCTGCGTGTCGCTTCCGCCGACGTCGATCCCGAATTTCTTCGCTGCTTTCCGGATCGCCGGCATCGCTTTCTCGCCGAACGGTGACTGGGGCGCCCTAGAGAGGGCGTTCTGGACGTGCGGCTTGTCGTGGATCGGGAAATGCCGCAGCGACCGCGGGACCGTCTTCCCCGACGCATCCTTCGACCCACCCGGCTCGATGTACGCGAAGTCCGAGTCCGGGAGGTCGTTGATGGACTGCGTGGTCATCTGCGCCCGTGACGACATGGGGTCGCTCCTCTTACTGCCGGCATGTTCGAGTTTCGCGTGGGTAGCCGGGTAGATACCCAACGCGGCGTGATGCGCGAGGTTGCAGTACCCATGCGCCTGCTCAGGGGTGAAATGCGCGTGTTCCTCGAGTTCCCGGGTACACCGGTTGAAGTCGCCGGGTTCACCCCACCGGATACGGGCCGCTCCCGCTCCGTGGACCCAGTACTGGTGTAGCCGTTCCGCTGACCCGGGATGCGGTGCCGGGGACTCAGCCACGCCCGGCGCCGTTCATGGATGGGTTCTTCGCCGACCCCGACGGCGACGTGCCGGGGGTGGGGAACGAATCGGGTTGCGGTGTCTTGTAGGCCGGGGTTTGCGGGTTCGTCAGCACTTGGCCGCCGCCTGCGGGTGAGCCGGCTTTCTGGCCGCCGAGCGGCGCAGCCGGGTCGAACACGAGCTGGGACAAGTCCCCGGAGGTGACCGCTGAGACGGCGGAGTCGAACGTGGCTTGCGCCTGCCGTAGCACGAGGATCGCGGCGGCGTTGACCTGGGTGACCTGCGCCCGTTCCGTCTCGGCGGCCTGCAACGCGGCGATGTCGGAGGTGTCGTACCAGAGTTCCACACCGCGGGGCGGGATGTTCGGAACGAGTTTCTGCAGCGACGCGCAGCCGGACCGCCACAACGGTCGCGCGGTCAGGTCCGCGAACCGCCGCAACGCGTCCGCATAGGCCTGGCCCGGTGTCCTTGCGGCGCCGCGGAGCCCGATAACGATCGGGTCGACACCGCCGGCGGAGCAGATACGTTCCGCGCCGGCGCCTTGCACGTTCGCGAAATCCAGGTCATTCAGGCCGGCGCCGAGGGTGGGGTCCGCGCCCTGATCAATGATCAGGGGTTTGAATGCGTTGCCGGTGCCGCCGTACTTCGCCCACAACCGTTCAATCACCGCGTCCACGGTCTCCGGCCGCAGCTTCTGCTGATACTTCACCGCGATCACAGGCGTGCCGTGGTCGAGGTACTCATTCTTGTACTGCGTCATCCCCGAATCGGCGAGGACTTCCCGGGTGACGGGTGTCAACCAGGACATGCCCCGGAAATTCGCCAACGGATCCGGATACGGCGACCAGTGCGCGACCTCGTCGACGGTGAAGAACTGCGCGTCCTCACCCCGCATCAGACCGCCCGTGGTGGACGGGTCCCAGTCGTAGCCGATGACCTCCCGATACCGCCCCGAGGGGCCGGTTACCTCTTGGGAGATGATCGACACTTCCCGCGGCGGCAGCCGCACCAACCGGTCGTCGGCGGCTTTCCAGATGTAGGCGTTCCCGTCGATCGAAACGTCCTGCTCCATCCGCGCCCACAGTTCACCAGCGGTGGCGTTCGGCCACGGATACTCCAGAATCCGCAGATCCTCAGTCCCGTACAGAGACTTGTCGACCTTGTTCCGGAGTTTGAACGTCGCTTCCGCGAGGAGCATCTGCCGGACCAGGATCACCGCGAACACGACCCCGTTGGTGTTGTATGCCTGCTGCGCCGCCAACACGAGGTTCTGCGCGGAGAACTCCCGCCGATTGTCGATACTGGTCGTCATCAGCACGGCAGCGCCGGACGCCATACCTTCGTAGTAGCCCTGCACCCGGTACCGGTCCAGGACCCGGTCGAGGAGCCTCATGCCGCCCTGCGCCACCGCTCCAGCACCTCTTCATGCCCCGACCGGGTGCGCCGGGGCTGCGACGGCCGTAGGAGGGCGTCAGCGCCCCACGCCGCGCTGCCGAGCATGAGGACGATGCCGACCATCCACGGCGCGATCAGCCACGCACCACCCACCATGCCAGCGACAGCGGAAAGCAGTTGCGTCTGCGGTGCCCGGACCGCTCGGCTAGTAGCTTGGCGTGCGGACGTCAGCATGCCCCGAAACAACGTCAGCGCCGTTCTCAACGATGAAACGATGCGCGTCCGCCTGGTCCCTAGCGCACTGCGCCGCCGCCGACGCCACACCAGCCGCCACTGCGGCAGCAGTGTCGCCCAGCCCATTGGGGGCGTCCTGGTTCTCGGTTTGGTAGTTGCCACTCATATCACTGCTCCCCAGGCATCTCGCTGATCGCCAGGCCGTCGTCCCAGTCATAGGACACGGTGTGGCCGTACAGGCCGCCGGTCATCGCGTGGCCTTCCTGCATGTTGGCGAGGCCTGCGGCTACCGCCTGCGCCAACCCGGACGAGACGGTGCTTGTTAGGTCGGTCGACGGCTGCGCCACCGTTGTGTTCACGGCGGCGTCCCCGGTCGCGCCGTTCCGTTCCTGCTTCTCCGTGTACGCCACCAGAAACCTCCTCAGAACCTGACTGTCAGATCGTCCGGGCTCAGCCCCGCGCCGCCGTACACCGTGTGCGCCCAATACGCGAGGGTCACCGCGACCAACGGCGTTATGTCGACGGTGGATGCCTTCCGGCCGAACGCCCACACCCCATCACCGAGCGGACGCCGTTTCGCGCCGGCGACAGCCAACTCCAGCTCCCGCTGCGGGCCGTGCAACACGGCACGCTGCGCCAACGCATCCACGAACCCCGCAGCGGCGGTAGTGACCGCTTTCGTGTCCGCCACCGTCAACCACAGACCCGCGGTTTCGAACTCCGGGATCAGCGACGCCGCCGGGCCGCCGCCGTCGAGCACGAACATCGCATGCCCGTGGTCGTGTTCCAGCTCCCGGCACCGCTCCGCAACCCACCCCGTGCCGGGGCGGCGTTCCACGAGCTCCAGATGCGCCAGGTCACCGTTCGAGCCGGCTACGCCGATCGACGTCCACGCCCGGTCCAGCGACACCTCGATCCCGAACGCTGAGATCGACTCGCACGATGATGTCTCGTCCTCGGTGGCGACCCAGCCGGCGACCAGGGACGCGCCGCCGTCCATCTCCAGCCACTCGCCGAGCCGTTCCCGGGCGAACGTCTCGTCGTCCATGTCCGCCCGCTCGTCGGTGATCGTCTCCCACAGCAGCCGGACACCGACGGCCGGGTTCGACAACGCCACCGACTCGTCTGACGCCGCGTCCGCGTCGAGTTCGCAGGACCACTCGTCCCACCGAAGCCGCCGATCCTCGGCTTTCTTCGCGACCGCCCGGATACGGGTGAAGACTTCGCCGTTCATCGACGGCGCCGGCGGCGTACCAGCGAACACCAACTGCGGGTTACCAAGCGGCGCAGCCGATACCGTCGGCCGCAACGCCGCCAACACCTCGTCGGAGAGTTCCTGCGCCTCATCCATCACGATCACATCGACCGTGAACCCACGCCCCGACGACTTCGACCGGGCGATGAACTCCACCGACGCACCGTTCCGCAGATAGATGCCCTGCTGCGGCGCCCGCCGGATGTCCTCCACCAGCGACGCGAGCTCCGGGTACTGCCGCTCGTTGTCGAAGAACCCCAGCAGCCGCTCAAACGCCTTCCGCGCCGTCTTCACCTCATGCGCCGTATGAAGGAACTTCTCCCCCAGAAAAACCATCCCGAACAGTTCCCGCATCTCCAGCAGCGCGTTCTTGCCGTTCTGCCGCGGAACCGCCAACCCACACCGCGACGCAGCCCACTTCCCATCGCCGCGGCGAGCCAACCAGCCCCGCAGCACGTCACGTTGCCACGGATCCGGCTCCAGCCCGTAGTCACCCGCAAGTTTCGCCGCATCGTCGCCGTCCTGGTCGTCGACCGCGTCCGGCTCGAGCCGGATCCGCGGAGACTGGGTGCCGCTAAGCGCCGCGGCGGGCCCGGCGCTCACGCAACTCGTCCAGCGGCGTCTTCACAGCCGGCCGCCGCTTCCGCAACCGATCCATCAGGCGGTCAAGCCGGTCCGCGGTAGCCGCCGCACCCATCGCACCCTTCTGCGCATCCAGAAGCCCAGCGAGCGCGAGCACAATCGACGCCTCAGCAGTCTCCGCGAGCCCAATCACCTCGAGTTCGGCCCTGTGCGCCCGAACAACCGGCCCATCCGGACCGTCCGACGGCTTCGCGTCGCAATCCCGGCACAGCTCATGGTTCCCAGACTTATGCCACCGCAGCCGCTTAGCGCGTAACGCTGCCGAGTCGGCCATGGTCACCCTCCGTCACCGCGTCACGTGACGTCACGGTGACGCTCGTAAAATTTGCTGCTTGGCGGGTCAGGGCTGCCATGGTCCCACCCGTGCGATCTGTCCGGATCATGCCAGTCCGAAGCCGAGGGCGCTGAGGTCGTCAGCCTCATCCTCGACCGGTTGGGGTGGTGCTGTGCCTGTCGTTGCCCATAGCCGCGCCTGCTGGTCGCTGAGGTAGGCCACTTGCACGGCCCTGGCGTGGTCGCCGGTGACTACGTGCATGCGACCAGGATGCGTCGAGCGTAGTGGTGGTGTGATGTCGGGTGCGAGCATCGCCCAGGTGTTGGCGCTGCTGTTGCCGCCGATGATTGGTGTGGTGTTCTCTCGTGCTGCTGCGCCGCTGCTGCCGCCGAAGGCGTTGGCTGTGCCCTTCTGGGACAGGGCGCATACGTTGACCAACGCTTGGCGTCCGGTGTAGAGGGCGGCTTGTAGTGCCATGACTGCGGGTGAGCGTTGGAGGTTGACGCCGCGTGGTCGGTGGTTCTGCCAGTGGGCTTGGAGGATGTCGGCTGTGGCGTTGAGTTCTTCGGCGATGACGAGTAGCCGCGGGTGGTTGGTGTGGCCGGCTTCGTAGCGTGCGGCTATCTCGGTTTGCAGCGCTAGCAGGGAAGCGTGGATTTCTTCGGGGCTACGCGCGTAGGTGACGCCGGGTAGTCCGTCGGCCCAGGTGTGGGAGATCTTCTTGTAGTCGAGGATCAGGAGTTGTCCGCCGTGGTGGAGGACGTGGGCTCCGATGATGCGGGCTGCTGAGGTTTTCCCGCCGCCTGATGGGACTGAGATGAGGATGTGTGGGGTTTCGGAGTCGAAGTCCAGGGTGATTGGTGTGTTGCGGCTGCCAAGCCCGAGTGTGGGCATGTGAGCTGGGGCTTGCGCGAGGTGTTGTGAGATGTCATCCCAGCCGACCAATCCGGGTGGTTCGGGTGAGTGTTGGAGCGTCAAGGTGGGTGTGGCGCCTTGCATGGTGTAGGTGGGCTCCCATTCCCCGCCGAGTTTCCCTGCGGCTATGGCGGCTACGCGTTGCTGTTGGTCTTCGGTGCCGGGGAATGTGGCGGGTAGTTGGATGGTGACGCCGGTTTGGCGGTAGTTGGGTGGGCAGTCGATCCAGTCGCGGTGGTGGATGCCGGTGGCTTGCCCGACTGCGGGGGTGAGTGTTTGGGCGAGTGGTTTGGTGACGTGCCAGTGGTGGCGTTGGGTGCGGGCTGCGCGTACACCGCGCATGGCGGGGTGGGCTGCTGCTGCTGCGCCGACGGTGGTTGTTGCGGCGATGGTGATGAGGGCTTCGACCTCGAGGCCGAGGATGAACACCACTGGACCCAAGATGGCGGCTAGCCGCCAGGTGGCGCGTTCCCAGCCGGCGAGTAGCGCCCATGGTGAGACGTGGCCGGAGATGTCGAGGGCGTTGCGTCCGCGGTGGAGGAATGTGCCGTCGGAGCGGCGTTTCCCGTCGAGGTGGTGGCCTGCGAGGAACCGTCGTCCTACGGGTTTGGTGGCGAGTAGGGCGGTGAGGAGGAACGCGGCGATGAGGAGCGGCATGACTTAGCGGATGGCCAACAATTGCTTGATGGACGCTGCTTGTGGGAGTCCGTCGAGTACGACTGCGGCTCGCCATTGACTGCAGCATTCGATGCAGAGCGAGATGCGGTTGCCGTTCTGGCATGTCCAGACATAGGCGGCGGGTTGGTCGTGGCGTCGGCCGTCCCAGATGTGGGCGCATGGCCAGCAGACTTCGCTCATCGCTGCGGCATCTCTCACGTCAGGGCTGGGATCAACAGGACCAGGGCCAGCAGAATGACCGCTGACACTGCGCCGATCCAGCGGGAGCGTTGGTATCGGCGTAGCTCCCGCTCGAGGAGGTCACCAAGCCCGGGATCGCCAGGGGCGTGGGTGGCGTCGGTTGGCTCTGCGACGCGCCACTTCACGGCCACCCTGGGCAGCTCCGTGTTTGCGGTTGCAGTCGGCGCAGCTAAAGCCGATGTAGCCGGTGCGGGCTCCGTTGTGGTCGTAGTGGAGCGCACTGCGGGTAGCGCCTGACGGGAGTTGTTCACGTTCGCCTTTCCACATGGTGCGGTGGCAGCGGGCGCATGGTGTGTATTCGGGGAGTCGTGCGTAGGCGGCTGCGCGGAGGCGTTGGTGTGGGGTGCCGTAGCCGCGTTCGGTGGTTGTGCCTTTAGTGGCGCCAGCGAAGCCTGGCATGTCAGTGGAGTTGGAAGACGGCGGGGACGAGTGCTAGCGCGAGGCTGGCTGCGATGAGGGCGAGGACCCATGCGCGTTCGATGCCAGCGAGAATGCATGCTGCGGCTGCGGTGAGGAACGCGAGGATCTGCCAGGTGTGCATGCTTGCGCCTTCCCGGGCGTGAGAGAAGCCCGGGCCGGGAGGGTGGCTCGGGCTTCTGGGTCAGGGCATACGTGTCCTGAGCGGGGTCAGCATACAACATCAAGTTGCCCTCCGGCATCTTCGGTTTGTCGGCGTGTCGTGAGGGCGACGCCGAGGTCAAGCAACGGATCGCCGCGGAACCACGCCGCGGAGCAGGCGCCACATTCCGCGGCGCGGATGAGTCCGTCAGCGAAGTCGATGAGTAGCGCGGGGACACGCTGCGGGCCGTCGGCGCCTTTGAGGGTGATGTGGGTGGCATGGCATAGCGGACATGGTGTGTCCCGGATACGCCGGGGCTGCGGCGGTCGCTCGATCCCCAGGGTGATGATGATCTTCTGGGACCAATGGGTGATGCGCCATGTCCACCAGTGGGTGAGGTCGTCGTCGTTCGTGGCAATCACGATGGAGGCGAGGTGGCGGATGGATGCGGGGATGTCGATGGCGATGCCGTTGCGGCGTGGGTGTTGGGCGTGGCCGTGGAGGGCGTCGAGGGTGGTGGTGTGAATGTCGGTGCGGAGGTCGAGGCAGTCGACGCTGATGGGGATGCGGTAGCTGCTGGAGTGTCCGCCGGTGCCTTGTTCTTGGCCGGTGGGGATCGCGTCGGTGAGTTGGGTCCAGAGGCTGGGGGTTTGGGTCCAGTCGTGTTGGCCGTTGTCGCGGGTGAGCCGTATTTGCCGTGGCTGCGTTAACGCGTCGACGGCGGCCCAGAGCGCGGCAGTGGTCATGTGGGCTCCTTCTCGCGGGGGGTGTCCCGTGTCGTGCGGGGTGGTTTGTAGCGGCGTTGTTCGGGTGACCTGGCGGGGTAGGTGACGTCGCGTCGGGCGTTACGGCCGAGGGTGACGGTGAAGGCGTGGGCTAGACGGTCGATGTCGGTCATTGGTCGGCCCAAAGATCATCGGGGGTGGCGTTGATCATCGTGGCTTCGACCGCAGCCAACGCGCCGGACTCGTCCGGGACGACGAGCCGGTGCAGCACGGCAGGGCGGTCCAATTCGATCGTGTACGAGACCACGAGACCATCGCTGCTTCGGCATGTGACGGTGATGCCGAGTTCGGTCGAGCCTATTTCCAACTCCCGGTAGAGCCGATCGACGGCGTCTCGTAGTCCGTGCCACGCGGGGTCGAGGAGCCGCGCGGCGTGTGAGCTACGTCGGTCGGTCATTGCCCGGCTCCGAGCGCGGCTTCGGGCGGCAGACCGGCGTTTTGGATCATGGTTTTTGGCTCCTGTTCGCGCGCGTGGTCTGTGGTTGCTGTCCTAACTTGGGTTGCATGGTGGGTTCCTCGCAGGGCGACCATAATTTTCGTCGGTTTTAAGTACCTCAATGCAACAGCACCTGAACAGGGCTTTAGGTTGCTTTTGGTAAGGGCTACGTGGCGGGGCGCCGAAGACCCCCGAAGCCTGCAGGTTTCGGGGGTGTGGGCATGGTTCGATGGTCGCGGCGGCCGCCGCGTGTCGAACTGGGGTTATGTGGGCGGCTCTTCGGGTGCTACCCTCGGATACGCGTTGTGCAGCTTGTTGCGGCGGTGGGTCACCTGATCCCCGCCGCCGCTCCTTTTCAGGAGCGGGATATGCGTGACTCTAGCATCGGGTTGTCCCTCAGCGATAGACGTAGCCC
>Ga0306920_100003343_pt1 | contig 20320 bp, 17 predicted proteins | sample flu12Cox44000170_FD_204666 | JGI IMG/M metagenome (GOLD analysis project Ga0306920, IMG submission 204666) | Lab enrichment of tropical soil microbial communities from Luquillo Experimental Forest, Puerto Rico - flux4day.12C.oxic.44.000.170 (v2)... | ecosystem: Environmental > Terrestrial >... | reverse complement strand
ATCCGCGTCAATCTCGACAGCCACATCAGCCGCATCGATCTCGTCGGCAAGGATGCGATCGTGCTGCGCGACAACAAGCAGGTCACCGAGTTCCGCGAGGGCCTGTTGCCGTGGGCGCTGCAGCATCCCATGGCGCTGTGCTTTGACGAGTACGATGCCGGCCGCCCCGACGTCATGTTCGTGATCCAGCGGGTGCTCGAGGTCGAGGGCAAGCTGACCCTGCTCGACCAGAACCGCGTGATCCGGCCGCATTCCTGCTTCCGGCTGTTCTCGACCGCGAACACCGTCGGTCTCGGCGACACCACCGGCCTCTATCATGGCACGCAGCAGATCAACCAGGGCCAGATGGACCGCTGGAACGTCGTCGCGACGTTGAATTATCTGCCGCACGACGCCGAGCTCGAAATCGTGCTGGCGAAGGTGCCGAGTTACGACGACGATGAGGGGCGGCGCACGATCAGCGCCATGGTCGCACTCGCCGACCTGACCCGCGCCGGGTTTATCAACGGCGACATCTCGACCGTGATGTCGCCCCGCACGGTCATGACTTGGGCGGAGAACGCCAGGATATTCAATGATCTTGCTTTTGGCTTCCGTCTCACCTTCCTCAACAAATGCGACGAGACCGAGCGGCCGACCGTCGCCGAATACTACCAGCGCTGTTTTGGCACCGAGCTCGCCGAAACCAGCGTCAACGCGACGTTGATGTGAGTTCCGCCATTGTCGCCCCTCACCCTCCCGCGCCTGCGGCGCGGGTCCCTCCCCCTCCACGCTGACGCGGGGCGAGGGGCTCTCTTCTCCCTCTCCCCGCGGGCGGAGAGAGGGTCGGGGTGAGGGGGAACTCATGGCGCAGGAATTCTCCCCGACCGAGATCTTCAAGCGCGCGACCGCCTCGACATTGCGCGCGATCGCCGAGCGCGACGACGTGACCGTCGGCTTCGGACCGGAGCCGGCGGGCCTCAGCGGCGCGAAGGTGCGCCTGCCCAACCCGCCGCGCGACCTCCCGGCCGAGGACACGGCGCAGTTGCGCGGCGCCGCCGACAGTCTGGCGTTGCGGCTGCGCTATCACGATGACGCAGTCCACAGCAAACGCGTGCCGCACGGCCCGCTCGCCCGCGCGGTCTTTGACGCGGTCGAGCAGGCGCGGGTCGAGGCGCTGGGCTCCCGCCGCATGGCGGGGGTCGCCGCCAATCTCGAGGCGATGCTCGACGAGCACTATCGCCGGCAGGGCTTCGAGCGGATCACCGAGCGCACCGAGAGCACGATGGCCGAAGCGGTGCGGCTTTTGACCCGAGAGGCATTGACGAGGGAGCGCCCGCCGCCATCGGCGCGCCGGGTCGTCGATCTCTGGCGGCCGTGGCTCGAAGGGCGCATCGGCAAGGATTTTACCGAGCTCGACCGCGCAATCCTCGACCAGGACGCCTATGCCCGGGCCACCCGCCGGTTGCTCCAGGATCTCGATATCGATCTCGGCGACGCCGAGGACTCGGACGAGAGCGAAGAGCAGCAGGGCGGCGACGAAACCGACAGCGAAAACCAGAGCGAAGGCGAGGGCTCCACCACCGGCGCGCAGCCTTCGTCCGAGGGATCGCCGGCGGACGGCGAGGCCGAGGACGCGCAGGACGCCGCCGAGGCCGGCGACGGCGAGATGATACCCGGCTCGAGCGACGACGACCCCGGCCGCCCGGGCCGCCCCGGACAGATGCCGCGCGGCCGCAACGACGAGACGGCGATCTACCGCGCCTTCAGCGTCGCCTTCGACGAAGTCATCGAAGCGGAAAAGCTGTGCGACCCTGACGAGCTGTCGCGGCTGCGCCATCTTCTCGACCAGCAGCTCGCCCATCTGCAGAGCGTCATTGCGCGTCTCGCCAACCGGCTGCAGCGCCGCTTGATGGCGAAGCAGACGCGCGCCTGGGAATTCGACCTCGACGAGGGACTGCTCGACGCGGCGCGGCTGTCACGCGTCGTCGCCAACCCGATCCTGCCGCTCGCCTACAAGCGCGAGCGCGAGACCGAGTTCCGCGACACCGTCGTCACTTTGTTGATCGACAATTCCGGCTCGATGCGCGGCCGGCCGATCACCGTCGCGGCGATGAGCGGCGACATTCTCGCGCGCACGTTGGAGCGCTGCGGCGTCAAGGTCGAGATCCTCGGTTTTACGACCCGCGCGTGGAAGGGCGGGCAGGCCCGTGAACGTTGGATCTCTGCCGGCAAGCCGCAAAACCCGGGCCGCCTCAACGATCTCCGGCACATCGTCTACAAATCCGCCGACTCGCCGTGGCGGCGCTCGCGGCGCAATCTCGGGCTGATGCTGCGCGAGGGTATCCTCAAGGAGAACATCGACGGCGAGGCGCTGATCTGGGCGCATGAGCGCCTGCGCGCCCGCTCCGAGCAGCGCCGCATCCTGATGGTGATCTCAGATGGCGCGCCGGTCGACGACTCGACCCTCTCGGTCAACCCCGGAAATTACCTCGAAAAGCACTTGCGCGAGGTGATCCACGACATCGAGCGCCTGGGCGAAGTGGAACTGACCGCAATCGGCATCGGCCACGACGTGACGCGCTACTACCGCCGCGCCGTCACGATCGTCGACGCCGAGCAACTGGGCGGCGTAATGCTCGAACGCCTTGCCGAACTCTTCGACGAAGACCGCGGCGCCCACACCCGCGTCCGCAGCCGCCGCGCGGCTTAAGTTGACTCGCTCTCCCCCACTGCAGTCGCGCGATTCATCGGGCGGACCTGTGGCCCTTCGCACGCCGCGTGATTATGCGGCAGTAACACAACGGAGGAGTTGTGAGCCGTGCCAGCGCGAGAGACGCAGGCCGTTTAGCCCGCCACCGGGCAGGCCGACTTTTCCAGAAGGCCCCCTATGCGGCTTTTGACGCACGTCGTTGACCACGCCACAATTTCCCACGATGAGTTCCGCACGAGCAGCCTTAGATACCAGATACAGTTTGACCGCTCAGTTCCTATGCTCAAGCGCCATCTTCGCCCGACGCTGCGCTGAGATCGAGGCGGGTGCTGATCCCGATGAGCAAACCCTCACAGAGCATCGAGGATTGGTGACAGCGGCCATTATGCAGTCTGCTGCGGCAATAGAGGCGGAAAGCGCCGAGGTATTGACACACGGCCCCGGACACCACTTGGGCTCAAATGGGGTTGATACTGCATCACGCGATTTCTTAGCGCCCCTTGCCGAGCTGATCGACCGCCAGCAAAGCCCGCTGCAGCGGTACGAAACGATATTGCATCTTCTTCATAAAGTTCCGCTGCGCAGAGGTGAGCAACCGTGGCAAGACACGGCGATCTTGATCCAACTGCGAAATCAAATAGCCCACTACAAGTCACAATGGGGCCAACAAATCGAAGGTAAAGACCTCTTTAAATCGCTTCGAAATCTTCGACTTAAAAAGCCATCATTCATCATCTCCACCAATACCAACTTTTTTCCGCATCAATGCCTAAGTGCTGAATGCGCGGCATGGTCAGTCCGTACCGCCGTGAAATTCATCAACGTATTTTACGAGCGATTAGAAGTGAGAAGCCCACTAAGCGCGTTCATGGGTCAATTCCAAAGTCTATACCGATGATTTTCCAGAATCGCCGTTTTGCGGCTTTCGCCTGTAGGCGCCCGATGAAAATGTCATTGAGATCACACCCGCGGAGTTTTTTGAAAGGGGGGTCAGCACAATTCGGCTGATGAACGATCGCCAGCTGATGTGCCTCGAGCGCCTCGCTGAGCTCTTCGACGAAGAGATCGGCGCCAACATCCGCGTGCGCAGCCGCCGCGCCTCCTGAAGACGCCGCGAAGATGCATCTCGTCTCGTCGACCGCCTGGTAAGTGCTCGTCATGGCGCAAGAATGATCTCTGTCGTCCCCGCTAAAAGTGGGGACCGAGAGCAGCCGATCGAGGCATGAGTGAGAAGCGTCCTTGCGTATACGTCCTCGCCAGCAAGCGCAATGGTACGCTTTATGTCGGTGTCACAAGTGATATTGCTCGCCGTGCTTGGCAACATCGATTGAATGCTGTCGGCGGGTTTGCCTCGACGCGCTGGACACCTTTAATGGCGAAAGGGCCGGGTCCGACCGCAACGTGCGAGTCTCGCTATGTATCACAGTGTGGAGAAAGGAGGAGGTAGGCTTCCGCTGATGGGCCGGCCAATCCTTTCAGCGATCGTAAATGAGAACCGTTGCGGAGACGTTAGGAGGGGTCAGAAACTCAAGCTTGTATTGGTCAGTTCCAGTCCACGCATTTCCGGGGGCGTGCCTTGTGTCGGCCCCACTTTGTCCCGAAGGCAGAGTAGGGTAATTACGTACGTACATCCAATTCCACGGTGTTGGGATGATTTCATATTTCGCGGCAGTGCCTAAGATAAAGGCCGAATCGCCTCCGCCCAATTGTCGTGTCCATCCGTGCAAACCCGGAGATTTATTGTTAGATTTATCTGGTTGCTCTATATAGACTGTTTCCGTAATTACGCGGACTTCATCTGTGTTGTTAACCCGAAATAAGAGCTTGATCGTGCCCCCGTCTGCATCGCCCAAATAGCTCTTGATGATGTCGCTGGGTACTTGAACCGCATGCCAATTGGTCGTGTCAGCTTTATTTCCTATTTCAAAGGCGTAGGGCGGCTTCTCGCCATTGATCGTTGTCGCCTTGATCCCGGTTGCGGCAAAATCTTCAGCTTGGAGAGTTCCCGTGATCCTGACGCGGCCAGTGCCGCGCGCCTTCAGAATGAGGTCTTGGTTTGTGTTTGATCCTGTCGCGTAGATGCTGTTGTAGCCGATCCCGATCCCCTGAGACCCATTCGAGTGGCGGAACTCGACGCCCTTGCCGTCCGGGTCGCTGTTTGCGGTGACGTAGAGCGCCAGACCCTTTGGATGGTTCGCTTCGCTGACCCTTACCGCCGATTGGACGTCGAGCGTGTTCGCCCCGGCGGGCGTCTTAAGTTCGGCATTGCCGGCAACCGTCAGGCTTTTCTTAAGCGTGGCGTCGTCCGAGACGGTTAAACTTCCGTTGAGTGTTGCGCCCCCTTCTGCCCACATCGAAATCCTTCGTTCGGGTGCGGTGGCTCCCGCACCGACGATGTCGAGAGCGTTGCCTGAATGCTTTTGGTAGGCGATTTGCCCGGCACTGACTTGTTTCGGGATATCAGCCCCGAACTCCAGGGCGTTTTTCCCTTCGATTTTCATCGCGCCGGCCACCGCCAAGCTCTTTTGGACTGAGAGGTTGTCAATGTTGACCTTGCCGTTCGGATCGATCGTTAGCGCATCCGCGGCGCGGGCGGCGCTGCGGCTGATCAAGGCGAACAGCGATGCCAGCACCCCCAGTCCCAGCGCTTGCCGTCTAACGATTTTGTCAGGTTGGTCTCGCGTTGGAAGCAAGCGACCCATCTCCCCTCCTTCGTGCCACTGCTCGGCTGTTTTCCCCCGAGCGGCCTATTCAGCTTAAATCATCCGTTACCGCGTTGCTGACGACCATCGCCGCATCTTGCGTATGCGTCACGGCGCGCGCCGCCCGACAGGCCCTGACGGACATTTCCGAGTTCGACCTGCCGCAATCGGCATCGGCTACGAGGTGACGCGCTATTACCGCCGCGCCGCGTGATTTGGGGCCCTCAGTTGCTACGGAACAGATCCTGCGGGATACCCGCCGCGTTGAACACGTAGTCGCGCGAGGCTTCGAGTTCTTGGCGCAGATGAGGCAGATCGACGTCGAGCAGCTGCCCCTTCCATTTGCGCACCTTGCCCGCCACGATGACGGTCTCGACGTTGGTGCGATCCATCAGCGACACCACCGCGCCCGGCACTTGGTTGAGCGGCGCGACGTTGATCCGGGTGGCGTCGAGGATGATGATGTCGGCCTCCTTGCCCGGCGTCAGCGAGCCGGTCTTGCCGTCCAGCCTGAGGGCTTTCGCGCCGTTGACCGTGCCGAAACGCAGCACATCGCGCGTCGTCAGCAGCGGCGGGGTGCCGGGAGCCGGGGTCGGCCACTGGTTGGGCGGCGCGAACGTGCCCTGCTCTAGGATCATCTGGTTCACAACCATGCGCTGCATGTTCATGCAGGAGCGCATCTGGGTGAAGAAGTCGGCCGTCAACGTGCATTCGACATCCACACTCAGCGACGGCTCCATGCCCAGGCTCTGCATCTTGAGGATGGGCGGCATGCCGTGCCGCATGTTCATCTCGATCGGGAACGCGATCGAGACCTGCGCACCCTTGTCGTGCACCGCCTGCCAGCCAAGGTCGGACATCCCGGTCATGTGGATGAACAAATTGTCAGGCCCGAGCCCCAAAGTGCCGCTGTCGCCGCCCTTATTCTGGGCGAGCAGATCCAAGGTCGGGCGGATGCTGAACGGGGAAAGGATATGCGCCGCAATCTGCAGACCGAGCTGGCGTCCAATGTTCCAGGCTTTCTCGTAGCCTGGAAGGTAGACCTCGCCGCCCATGATCATCGTGACGAGCTGGTCGCTCGAGGAGAAGAATTGCTGTTTGATGCGGACTGCGTCCTGGGGATAGGCATAGGCGGGGCCGTTGCTTCCGGCACCCTCGAAATAACCGAACGCGGCGCGGCGACCCGTATCGAAGAGGGCTTGGATGGCAGCGTCGGAGTGCTGCGGCGTGTGATGGATCTGGGAGACGTCGTGCACGGTCGTGACGCCGTCGTCGAGCTGGCTGAGCCCGCCGAAAAGCTCGTTGATGTACACGTCCTGCGGCCGGTAGACGGGCGCGAATTTGAGCAGGATGTACTCGTAATAGGTCGTGCTTCCGCTCGGCGAGCCCGATCCGTCATTGATCAGCACGCCGTCGGCCAGAAAGCTGCGCAGCACCGTCTCGAACTGGTGATGGTGGGTATCGATGAAGCCGGGCATGACGATGCGGCCGGTTGCGTCGATCTCCGCCGCGCCGCCGGCGTGCAGGTTTGGCTCGACGGCGCGGATCTTCTTGCCCTCGACCAGCACGTCGGCCTGCGCAAAGTCGCCGACCTGCGGATCCAGCGACATGACAGAACCGCCGCGGATGATATACCGCCGGCCCAGCTTGCCGCTGTCCTTGGGCGGTTCATCCGCCGCGGCGGGGCGCGGCCCGAATAAATTAAGTCCCGCAGCGGCGAGCCCGGTCGCCGCTGCACCCTTCAGGAAAAGGCGTCGCGAGCCGAAATGGTTCTGGGGCTTTCCGTGAGCGCAAAGGATGCACATGTCCGCGTCTCCCTCATTCCGTTGGTTATCCGCAGCAGGATCGCTCTTTTGGTGATGTTCGGCAAACGATAATCCCGCAATGCGGGTGCCGGACCCAGAAGCGCCGAGCTCCTCGACGACGACCGCAGCACCAACGCTCCGGATCTGCAGCCGACACGCCGCCTGATCGAATGCTGGGGAGCAAGTTGCTAGTTTGTTCTTGACCTAGCGATGCTGAATCTGTACATTTGCGGAGATATTTGCGGCGAGCGCTTCACCCGTCGCCGTCATTGAAGAGGCCCTGGTCTTGGACGGAAGCGAATTTGGCAACGCTACAGCGGGACGACGCGCCGATAACAGCAAGAACAGCCAAAAGTTAACGCCTGTAGATTCCCTGCAGAAGCAGGCGCGGCAGTGGCGCTACATCTCGGCGTAGGTGCCGTTCTTCCAGATGTAGAAAACGTATTTGGGGTCGGTGACGTCGCCCTTGTTGTCCCAGGTCAAGGGGCCGACGACGGTCTGCGCGGTCATTGAATGCAGCGCTTTTGACAGATCGTCGAGCTTGACCGACTTGGCCTTTTCGGCCGCCTGCGCAAAGGCCTGGATCGCGGCATAGGTGTACAGCGTGTAGCCCTCGGGGTTGTAGCCTTCGGCCTTGAATTTGTCGACGACGGCCTTGGCGGCGGGCACATTGCGCGGGTCGGGCGGGAAGGTCATCAAAGTCCCCTCGCCCGCCGGACCGGTGATCTTCCAGTATTCCTCGGTGACCAGTGCGTCGGCGCCGATGAATTGCGCCTTCAATCCTTGATCTCGCGCCTGGCGAACGATCAGTCCCGCCTCGGTCTGATAGCCGCCATAATAGATCACATCGATATTCTCTTCCTTCATCTTGCTGATCAGCGCCGAGAAGTCCTTGTCGCCTTGTGTCACCGCCTCGTACATCGTCTGTTTCAGGCCGGCCGCGTTCATCGCCTTCATCGTCTCGTCAGCGATGCCTTTGCCGTAAGCGGTCTTGTCGTGGACGATCGCCACCTTCTTTCCTTTGTAATGATCGGCGAGATATTTGCCGGCGACCGCACCTTGCTTGTCGTCGCGGCCGCAAGAGCGGAAGACGTTGTTCCAACCCTTCTTCGCCGCGTCGTCGGTCAAGGCCGGGTTGGTCGAGGCCGGCGTCATCTGCAGTACCCCCGCCTCGTTGTAGACCGCCGAAGCCGGGATCGACGAAGACGAGCAGTAATGCCCGGCGACAAAAACGACCTTCTTTCCGACCACGTCGTTGGCCGCGGCGACCGCCTGCTTCGGATCGCAGGCGTCATCGGCGAGGATCAGATCGAGCTTTTTGCCGAGCACGCCGCCCTTGGCGTTGATGTCGGCGACCGCCATCTTGGCGCCGCGCGTCATCTGCTCGCCGAGCGCAGCATTCGAGCCGGTGATCGGCCCGACCACCGCGATCTTGATGTCCTGCGCGTTGGCGAGACCTGCAGCCGCCGCCAATGCCGCCGCCAAAATTGCCGATTGGCCTACGCGTTTCATGAACCCTCCCCTAGCTCCGTGTTCGAATTAACTGTAGCACGAGCGGCCGCTCAGTGCCGACCTCCTTCGAGGTAAGCGGCGCGCACTTCCGGATTGGCCAACAATTCGCGCCCGGTGCCGCTCAGTGCAATCCGCCCGGTCTGCATCACATAGCCGCGATGGGCGAGCCGCAAGGCGTGGTAGGCATTCTGCTCGACGAGCAGCACCGTCATCCTTTGCCGCTGGTTGATCTCGGCAATCACGTCAAAAATCTGTTTGACGATCAGCGGCGCCAATCCGAGGGAGGGCTCGTCGAGCAACAGCAGCCGCGGCCGGCTCATCAGCGCCCGGGCGATCGCCAGCATCTGCTGCTCGCCTCCCGACAATGTGCCGCCGCGCTGCGCCTGACGTTGCTGCAGGATCGGGAACAATTGGAAGGCGTGGGCAAGATCCTCATCGAAGCGAGCGGGATCGGCGATGGTCGCCCCCATCTGCAGGTTTTCGAGCACGGTCATGCGCGGGAAAATGCGCCGCCCCTCCGGCACCTGGGCGATCCCGAGCCGGACGATCTCGAACGTCTCGAGGTGCGAAATGTCGCGTCCATCAAAGCCGATCCGGCCCCGCGCCGCTCGCGGCCGGCCGCAAACGGTCATCAGCAATGTCGATTTGCCGGCGCCGTTGGCGCCGATCAACGCGACGATCTCACCCGCTTCGACCTCAAGATCGACCCCTCTCAGCGCCTCGATATTGCCGTAGAAGGCGTGGACGCCGGAGACTGCGAGCATCATGTCTGCGGGGCTTCGAGATCGGCCGCGACCTCCTCGGGCAGGTTGTCGAGTTCCTCCTCACCCAAATAGGCCTTGATGACCTCCGGGTCGGCGCGCACTTCCGCTGGCGTGCCGTCGGCGATCTTGCGGCCGTAATCGAGAACGATGACGTGGTCCGAGATCCCCATCACCACGCTCATATCGTGCTCGATCAGCAGGATGCCGATCCCCTCCTCGGCGCGGATCGCCAGCAGCAGATCATTGAGCTCGGCGGATTCGCGCGGGTTGAGGCCGGCGGCGGGCTCGTCGAGGCACAGCAGCGCGGGACCGGTGCACAGAGCGCGCGCGATCTCGAGACGGCGTTGCGCGCCATAAGGCAGCGCTCCGGCCAGCCAATCGGCGCGATCGGTCAATCCGGTCCGGTCCAGCCAATGGCGGGCGCGCTCGATCGCCCCTCGCTCGGCGGCGCGGTAGCGCGGCAAGCCGAAGAGCCCGGCAATCGAGAACAGGCTCGCGGCCATCAGCGGGTTGTGCTGCGCGACGATCAGATTTTCGAGCACCGTCATCCCGCTGAACAGCCGGATATTTTGGAACGTGCGGGCAATCCCGGCCCGACGCGCAATCCTGAACCCCGCGATGCGCTCGAGCTGCAGCGTCTCGCCGTCGAGATGCATCGCGAGCTGCCCGACACCCGGCCGGTAGAAGCCGGTCAGGCAGTTGAAGACGGTGGTCTTGCCAGCACCGTTCGGACCGATGATCGCGGTAATCTCGCCGCGATAGGCGGTAAAGGACAGATCATCGACGGCAACCAGCCCGCCGAAGCGCATCGTCAGACGCTCGACCGCAAGCAGAGGTACCCTCGGCTCCGCAGCCTCGGTCATTGTGTCGGCGCCGGCTGTGGGCCGAGGCGCAGGGTCGGCTCGCGATGCGCAATCAACCCCTGCGGCCGCCACACCATGACGCCGATCATCGCGGCGCCGAAAATCAGCATACGGAACTCGGCAAAGGCGCGGCCGAATTCGGGCAAGGTCACGAGCAGGATCGCGGCCAGCACCACGCCCATTTGGCTGCCCATGCCCCCCAGCACGACGATCGCCAGGATCGTAGCTGATTCGATGAATGTGAAGCTCTCCGGGCTGATGAAGCCCTGCCGGGTCGCGAAGAAGCAGCCCGCGAAACCGCCGAACATCGCGCCGATCGCGAAGGCGGAGAGCTTGACCGTGGTCGGGTTGATGCCGAGCGCACGGCAGGCGATTTCGTCCTCACGCAGCGCTTCCCACGCCCGCCCGACCGGCAGCCTGCGGATGCGCAACGTGAACAGGTTGGTGACCAGCGCCATCGCAAGAATGACGAAATAGAGAAATATGACGCGCTGGTCGGGAGAGAATTCGACACCGAAGAATTGATGAAAGGTGATGGCCCCCTCGGGTGCCGAACGGGCGAACGGCAGCCCCAAGAAGGAAGGTCGTGGGATGCCACCGATACCATTCGGTCCGCCGGTGACGGGTGCCCAGTTCAACAGCACGATGCGGATAATCTCTCCGAAGCCGAGCGTGACGATCGCCAGGTAGTCGCCGCGCAGCCGCAGCACCGGAAAGCCGAGAATGACGCCGAAGCTCGCCGCGACGAGGCCCGAAAACGGCAGCGCTTGCCAAAAGGTAAAGCCGAGATCGCTGGCAAGCAGACCGAAAGTATAGGCACCGACGGCATAAAACGCGACGTAGCCGAGATCGAGCAAACCCGCGAGCCCAACCACAACATTGAGACCCCAGCCGAGCATCACGTAGATCAGCACGGTGGTCCCGAGGTCGACCAGATAGCGTGACGAGAACGGCAGGAACGGTAAGGCGACCGCAAACGCGATCCCAGTGAGCGTTATCGCCCGCGCCCGGCGATTATCCCAGGCGGCGAGCCGACCGAATGCCCGCCTGCCACGCCTCTCGTGTTGGTGATAGGTGTGGGGAAGCAAACGCAACGCGAGCCGGCCGGCGAATACTCCGATCGCGGCGAACCCGACCCAATCGAAATGGGTGCGGATCCCGAGCGCGCCGCCGCCGACATCGTAGGTCTGCAGTCCAATCAGCGGCACGGCGAGAAGGACGGCCACGAACGCCGCCAGTAGCGCATCCTTGAGAAGTTCCGGCCAAACGATCGAACGCCGGACGGCAGTATCGACGGCGAGCCCCGAGGCAGCGGTCATCAGACCTTCTCCACCTCCGGCCGGCCAAGCAGCCCGGTCGGGCAAAAGACCAGGACCAGAATAAGGACGACGAAGACCGAGACGTCCTTGTACTCGACTGAGAAATACCCGGACCAGAACGCCTCGATGAGGCCGATCAGGACACCGCCCAGCATTGCCCCGGGCAACGACCCGATGCCACCGAGGACGGCGGCGGTGAATGCCTTCACTCCGGCGAGAAAACCGATGAAAAAATCGACGACGCCGTAATAGAGCGTGACCATTAGGCCGGCGACCGCGGCAAGCGCAGCGCCCATCACAAAGGTCATCGAGATGACCCGGTTGACATCGACCCCTAGCAGCGAGGCCATCCGCATATCCTGCTCGCAGGCCCGCTGCGCGCGGCCGAGCGGCGTCATTGCGATCACGCTCGTAAAGCCGACCATCAGCGCCAGGGTGAACAGCATGATGAAGAGTTGCAGGTAACTCAGCCGCACGGCAAACCCGCCGCTCTCGAAGACTGTGAACCCGCCCTCGACGACTGGCGGCATCGGCTTGACCCGCGCGCCCTGAAAGACCTGCACGTAATTCTGCAGGAAGATCGACATCCCGATCGCCGAAATCAGCGGCGCCAGCCGGAACGATCCGCGCAGCGGCCGATACGCGATCCGCTCGACCGCCCAGCCGTAGATCGAAGTGAAAACCATTGTCGTCAGCAGGACGACTGCCAAAGCGAGCGGCACATAGGTGACGCCCACCAGCCCCAATACGAGAAAGGCGATGATCGAGATGAACGCCCCGATCATGTAGATTTCGCCGTGCGCAAAATTGATCATGCCGATGATGCCGTAGACCATCGTGTAGCCGATCGCGATCAGCCCATAGATCGACCCGAGGGTCAGCCCGTTGATCAATTGCTGCAGAAAATATGCCATGCCCGCCGGGTCCCGGACGCCGGCAAAGTTATGCGCAACTCTTTACCGCCTGCAAGCCGACCCCCTGCCCCTATATTGAGATCTGTCCGCTCCCGCCGCCGAGGTCCGCTATGAACGAGAGCCCTGCGCCCAGCGAGAACCGTTTCGATTGGGCCGATCCGCTGCTGCTCGACGCATCATTGAGCGAGGACGAGCGGATGGTGCGCAACAGCGCGCATGCCTATTGCCAGGAAAAGCTGCTTCCGCGTGTGCTCCAGGCCAATCGCCACGAGCATTTCGACCGCGAAATCATCAGCGAGATGGGGGCGCTCGGCTTTCTCGGCTCGACGATCGAGGGGTATGGCTGTGCCGGTGTGAATTATGTCTGCTATGGGCTGATCGCGCGCGAAGTCGAGCGTGTCGACAGCGGCTACCGCTCGGCGATGAGCGTGCAGTCGAGCCTCGTAATGCACCCGATCCACCGGTTCGGCAGCGAGGAGCAGCGGCAGAAATATTTGCCGAAGCTGGCCTCGGGCGAATGGGTGGGCTGCTTTGGCTTGACCGAGCCCGATCACGGTTCCGATCCCGGCGGCATGACGACCCGCGCGACCAAGGCGCCCGGCGGCTGGCGGCTGCGCGGCGCCAAGATGTGGATCACCAACTCGCCGATCGCCGATGTGTTCCTCGTATGGGCCAAGACCGAAGACGGGGTGATTCGTGGGTTTCTCCTCGAAAAGGGCATGAAGGGGCTGAGTGCGCCGAAAATCGAGGGCAAGTTCAGCATGCGGGCCTCGGCCACCGGCGAAATCGTCATGGACGATGTGCTTGTTCCCAGAGAAAATCTGCTTCCCGGTGCGCAGGGGCTGCGCGGCCCGTTCACTGCCCTCAGCAGCGCGCGCTACGGGATTGGCTGGGGCGCGCTTGGCGCCGCCGAGTTCTGCTGGCACGCCGCCCGCAACTATGCGCTCGAGCGCAAGCAGTTCGGCCGTCCGCTCGCGGCCAATCAGCTGATCCAAAAAAAGCTCGTCGACATGCAGACGGAGATCACCCTCGGCCTGCACGCCTGCCTGAGGCTCGGGCGGCTCAAAGACATGGGGCGCGATACGCCGGAGATGGTTTCGATCTTGAAGCGCAACAATGCCGGCAAGGCGCTCGACATCGCCCGCGCGGCCCGCGACATCCACGGCGGCAACGGCGTCGCCGACGAGTATCATGTGATTCGCCATGTGATGAACCTCGAGGCGGTCAACACCTATGAGGGCACCCACGACATCCACGCTCTGATCCTGGGGCGCGCGCAGACCGGCATCGCCGCCTTCGCCGGTTAGACAGCCCCTCACCCCAACCCTCTCCCCGCAGGCGGGGAGAGGGAGAGCGCCGCGGAAATCCCTCGCCCCGCGCGAGCGGGGAGAGGGAGGGGCCCATCACGACCGTGATGGGAGGGTGAGGGGCAGACGTCACCCGACGGCTCCGTCGGCGGCGCGGCGCAGCACCATGCCTGGAGTGGCGCCGGTGTGCCGGGCGTTTTCGACGACGAGAACGCCGTTGACGAGAACCGTCGTCCGCTCGCCGCTAGGGTATTGGTGCGGATCTGCGTAAGTTGCGCGATCGTTGAAATCGGCGGGATCGAAGATCGTGATGTCGGCCCGGTAGCCCTCCTTCAGCAGACCGCGGTCGCGCAGCCGCAGCGCCTGCGCCGTCGCTCCCGTCATCTTGCGGACGGCGGTTTCGAGCGGGAGGAGTCGCTCTTCGTGGACGTAGCGGGCGAGGACGCGGGGAAAGGTCCCATAGAAGCGGGGATGCGGCTTTCCCTGCGACACAATCCCGTAATCGGCAACGCAATTGCCGTCGGAGCCGACGAGCGCGGTGGGCGAGCATACGATCTCGCGGATGTCATCCTCGGCGATCGAGGTGATCAGCACGCGGGTCGCGCCATTATCCTCGATCAGGTAATCGCAAACGAGATCGACCGGATTACAGTCCCGCGCCACCGCGAGTGTGGCGACCGTTTCTCCGGCATGCTGCGGCAACTTTGGCGATACCGAGATCTGCACCGCCTCCCATGACGGAATGCGGCCCCAATTGTTGAGCCCGTCGCGCTCGATGTCGCGGCGGATCCGGTCGCGGGTTTCATGAAGCGCGAGGCGCGCCAGCATCGCCTCCTGGCCGCTGACCTGCACCCAGGGCGGCAGCAGGTTTTTGAGCGGGTTGGCCCCCGCGGTATAGGGATAGGCGTCGCAATCAACGTCGCAGCCCTCGGCGCGCGCCGCCTCGAGCATCTTGAGGATCTGCGCCGCCTTTCCCCAATTGTCGACACCGGAGCATTTGAGATGCACGATTTCGACATGGACGCCGACCCGGCGCGCGAAATCGATCGCTTCCTCGACGGCGCCGATGACGCCGTTCGACTCGTCGCGGAGATGCGTGAAATAAAGGGCGTTATGGCGCTTCAGCGCCGGGCCAAAGGCGAGCATTTCCGCCGGCTCCGCAAAACTGCCCGGCGGCGTGAAGAGACCCGATGACATGCCCAAGGCGCCGGCGGCGAGTCCCTCCTCCAACAACTCGGTCATCGCATCGAGCTCGGCCGGCGTTGGCGCGCGGTCTTCGAGCCCCATCACCATGAGCCGCAATGTGTTGTGCCCGACCAGCATGCCGGTATTGACCGCAACCGCGGGAAAACTGTCGAGATATTCCGGAAAGCGCATCTCGCGGAACGGCAGCCACGGCGCGCCGCCGCTCAGATAATCGGCAAGCAGTTTCGCCTTCCCCGGCAGCACCGGCGCGACCGAGAACCCGCAATGACCGATGATCTCGGTCGTCACACCCTGACGCACCTTGCTCTCGGCCTTCGGGTTGATCGGCAAGGTGAAGTCCGAATGCGTCTTGATGTCGATAAAGCCTGGCGTCACCACGAGACCCTCGGCATTGATGACCTTGGCCGCGTCGGTCGGCAGAGACCGGCCGATTGCAGCGATCCGCCCACCGCGAACTGCCAGGTCGCCGAGTTCGCCGGGCCGCTCGCTGCCGTCGATCAGCGTGCCGCCGCGGATCAGGATGTGGCTATTCATTGCGCGGCCAGATGCGCCTCGCGGCGGCGGTAGAGCTCGTCATCGGCGTAGCCCATCGCCTCGGGGCGGCCGCGGCCGAGCATCACCTGCATATAGACCGGCTCGAGACTGTCGTTCTGAAAGCCGTGAATGACCCCGGGCGGGCAGGCGATGCATTCCCATGGGCCCAGCTTGCGGCTTACCTGCCGCCCGTCTTCGTCCTCGAGGAAGACGGTCAGATATCCCTGCAGGACAAAAAAGACTTCCTCGACTTCGTGAGTGTGCGCCGCGTTGCCCTGCCCCGGCGGCACGTACATGATGCTGAGTGTAAAGCCGCGCGCCGGTATCGTGTTCGGGTCATCGTGCTTGCCGGATCCGCCGGCGCCGATAAAGCGGTGCTGCGCGCGGCGGTAGCCTTCGATCTTAGCGTCCTCGAAGGCTTCCCAATCGGCCTTCTTGTCGCGAAACCGCCCGATATAGCGCTCGGCGATCTCTTCCAGCGACAGCGCGGCGACTTCTGGCGGGATTTGGTGGCGGGCTCTGGCCATCGGGGTCCTCTCGGCTGTTCCGCGCCACTATACGCCATCCCGGATTAGAAGACGCCGGTCCGCATGACCTACAACCGGAAATCGAGCGATTTGTACACACGGAACCAAACTGCAGCGAATCAGCAGCGAGATTCCCGTATTGGTAGCAGAACCAGGTTTTCCGAAAAGCACCTCTTTCGCTCCAGCAGGCCCCTCGCCGAACATTGCTCTAATTGGGAATATGCAATAAGAATGAGGCAATTGTACGATCGCAATATCACGGAACTTGGAGGACAAGCTTTTGACGCTACCCATCGAGGACCCGGAAACCGAAAGAATTGTCCGCGAGCTGGCGTCCCTGACCGGAGAGACGGTAGCCCTCGCGATCCGCCGCGCTGTTGAAGAGCGGGTGCAGAGAGTTCGCCGCGAACGCGGCGGACACAGCCCCGCCGCCGGACTTCTCGAAATCGGCAGGCGCTGCGCCGCCCTGCCGGATCTCGACGCACGGACGGCCAACAACATCCTCGGTTACGACGAGCATGGGCTGCCAAGCTGATAGCCATTGATATGATATCTCCGTAAGCTCGCTAAGAGGCCCAAACTGCCCCCTCGTCGTCTCGGCGAAGGCCGGGAGCCATCAGTGCCCGATCGCGTGATACCGGTCGGCAGATTACGATCGGTGAGACGTCTCGGAGATCGCGATCATGAATGAAATCAAGCCAATCCGCATCGAACCGGATTATGAGGCGGCCCTCGCAAAGGCCGAGCGGCTGTGGGTGCGCGCTCGGGTACGCCGGAGGGAGATCGGCTTGATGTGCTGGCGGTGTTGATCGACGCCTACGAGAGCGAGTACCACCCAATCGATCCTCCCGACCCCATCGAGGCGATCAAATTCCGGATGAAGGAGCAGGGCCTCACCCGCAAGGATCTGGAAGGGATTCTCGGCAGCCGTACTCGGATTGCGGAAGTGCTCAACCGCCGCCAAGGTTTGTCGATCAATATGATCCGCCGGCTGCACGACAAGCTCGGCATTTCGGTCGATATTTTGATCGGCCCGTCTCCTTTGAGACCAAGAGCGCAGCGTCCCTAAACATAAGGTCCTGGAGAATGAAGATCTCGAAGCACGGCCACGACATAACCTCAGTGTGTGATTGGTTCGCATATGCACCGCCAAAGAAGAGAAAAGCTCATTGGGTAGATGGGCGGAGTGCGAAGGAGCTGGCTAAAGTTTGGTTTCCGACTAAAGGAAAGATGTCTGTACCTGAGGAACTTTCATCCCTCCTTGTTTCTTCAAACGCACTTGGCAGCGTAAAACTGTGTTACGGAGAACCAGAGGTTACCGTTCCGTTCGATAGTTTCCGGGGTGAGAAACGCAACTGCGACTTACTCGTCCACGGGGTCTGCGATCTGGGGAAGATCTCGATCAGCATCGAGGCGAAGGCGGACGAAAAGTTCGGAAAAACAATCGGCGAGGAGTTCGACGCCGGCGGGCGTAAGCCGCGAAGCAATGTTCCCGAACGGATCCGGTTGCTTTGCGATGCTGTCCTACATCGAAGTGTCCACGAGAGTCGCGATGTCCGTTACCAGCTTCTATACGGCGTTGCCGCAGCTCTCAGTGCCGCGCAGCAACACGGGGCCACCGTCGCCGTATTTGTGGTCCACGAATTCGTCACGACGCTGACGAAGGGTATTAACCACGCGAGTAACAGAGCTGATCTTGACCGATTTGTGCACGTTCTGAGCGGAGATGTAGACGCTCACCTGCACGCCGGGCAAATGTTAGGATCTATCCGGGTTCGTGGAAATTCCTATATCCCAGGAAATGTCGATTTATACCTAGGCAAGATAATGCGAGATTTGAAGCTTTGCGCGCCCCGGCGTTTATCGAGCTGAAGCTTTCGAGATTGCCTCACTCCGGGGATAGAGCGTTCAGAACGCTTCAACCACGATCTCGAGCGTTTCGTATCGCCGTCAGGACGCGGCGGGGGCTGATCGGGGTTTCGTTGACTTCCGCCCCGATGGCAGAAAGGGCGTCGCGGACGGCGTTGGCGATTGCCGCGGGCGGGGCGACGGCGCCGCCTTCGCCCATACCCTTCATGCCGTATTCGGTGTGCGGCGTCGGCGTGTGCAGATGGCCGATCTTGATCGCCGGCATTTCGGCGGCGCCCGGCATCAGGTAATCCGCTAACGTGCCGGCCAGCGGCTGGCCGGTCTCGTCGTACGGAATTTCTTCGTAGAGAGCGGTGCCGATGCCCTGCACGACGCCGCCCCTGATCTGGCCTTCGACGAGCAGCGGGTTGACCATCGTGCCGCAATCCTCGGCGACGGCATAGTCGAGCAGCTCGACAAACCCGGTCTCGGGATCGACCGCGACGACGGCCCCGTGCGTCGCGTACGAAAAGACGCCGGTGCTGATCCCCGGCTCGTAGGTCGCGGTCACGTCGAGCAGCGGGTCGACGCCGGCCGGCAATCCGTCCATGCGCAGGTGCGCGACTTTGGCGATCTCGGCGATCGTTACCGACCCTCGCGGTCCCGCCACGACACCGTCGGCGCAGCGCACCTCGGCGAGGTCGCATTGCAACAGATGCGCGCCAATGCGGCAGAGCTTGTCGCGCAACATGCGGCCGGCGCGCGCCACCGCGCCGCCCGACATCACCATGCTGCGCGACGCAAAGGTGCCGAAGCCGAACGCCGTGCTTTCGGTGTCGCCGTGGCGCACCGAGATGCGCGCCGGATCGATGCCGAGCTCCTCCGCGGCGACCTGTGAGAGCACCGTTTCGAGGCCCTGTCCGTGCGACTGGATGCCGACCATCAGCACGACGGAGCCGTCGGTCAGCACCCGCGCGGTACAGCTCTCAAAGCCGGGGATGATCGAGGCGCCACGCGAGGCGAATTCGGCGGCGCCGTGCGCGGTCTGCTCCGCGAACGTCGCAAAGCCGATGCCGACCTTTCGCCCATCCAGCTCGCCACGCTGCTGTCGCGCGCGGGCCGCGGGCAGGTCCAACAGCTCGGCGCACAGCTTGACACTGGCCACGTAATCGCCGTTGTCGAGGCGCAACCCGCCGATTGTCGTGAACGGCATTTGCTCCGGCCGCACGAGGTTCAGCGCCCGCACATCGTTGGGCTCGCGCGCGACGGCGCGGGCGATCTCGTCGATGAGCCGTTCGATCACAAAACACGCGCCCGGGCGGCCAACCCCGCGATAGGGGCCGAGCGGCGTTTTGTTGGTCGCGACCGTGTGGTGCCTGGCGCGGTAATTCGGGAACGTGTACGGCCCGGGCAGCGCGCGCGCTACCATGCTGGCTTCGTGATACGGCCCCTGCGGCCACAGCCCATAGGCGCCGGCATCGACGACGATCTCGGCATCGACACCGAGAATGCGGCCGCCTCTGTCGGCATAGGCGGTGACCTTGTAGTGGTGGTCGCGGGTGTGTGCTGCGGTCAGTAGATGCTCGCCGCGATCCTCGATCCAGCGCACCGGATGGTCGAGCTGCAGCGCCAGGGCCGCGAGGATGATTTCCTCGGGATAGAGCCGCGCCTTGGGCCCGAACCCGCCGCCGACATCGGGCGCGACAACGCGGATGCAGCGCTCTTCGAGGTCGAGGATCTCGGCGAGCGCAACGCGGACGGTATGCGGCGTCTGGGTAGAGGAATAGAGCACGACCTCGTCGAGGCGGTGATCGCGATAGGCGAGGATGCCGCGGCATTCGAGCGGTGCACCCGATTGCCGCTGCGTGCGGAACTCGCGGGTCACCGTCACTTCGGCGGTGCGCGCCGCAGCCTCGATGTCGCCGCCCTCGAGGACGTGCTCGATATAGAGATTGTCGCCCCATTGCTCGTGCACCGGGTGGCGGCTGCCGCGCATGTCACGCACCGGGTCGATGACCGGGTCCAGCGGCTCGAACTCTACCGTAACGGCGGCGGCGAGGTCTTCCGCCTCGCCGCGCGACGGCGCAATGCACGCGGCGATGGCTTCGCCGACATAGCGGACCTTGTCGGTCGCGAGAGGCGGCCACGGCGGCGATTTGGCGCCCGCCGAATGCGAGACGACGCGGATCGGCTTGACCCCAGGCAGATCAGCCGCAGTGAAAACGAGGCCCTTCGCCTCCGGCGGCACCGAGACCCCGCGGATGCGGGCATGCGCATGCGGACTGCGCACAAACGCGACGTCCATTGTGCCTGGCAATTTGACATCG
>Ga0306920_100003342_pt1 | contig 20322 bp, 19 predicted proteins | sample flu12Cox44000170_FD_204666 | JGI IMG/M metagenome (GOLD analysis project Ga0306920, IMG submission 204666) | Lab enrichment of tropical soil microbial communities from Luquillo Experimental Forest, Puerto Rico - flux4day.12C.oxic.44.000.170 (v2)... | ecosystem: Environmental > Terrestrial >... | reverse complement strand
GTCGAGGATGTCGATGTCGACATCAAGCAGGACGATCTGCGGATCGAGACCATGCGCGCACAGGGCGCCGGCGGCCAGCACGTCAACAAGACCGAATCCGCGATTCGCATCACGCACATTCCGACCGACATCGTGGTGATGATGCAGGACAGCCGCTCGCAACACAAGAACCGGGCGTCGGCGATGAACATCCTGCGCTCGCGCATCTATGACGCCGAGCGGCAGCGCATCGAGGCGGCGCGCTCGGCCGACCGGCGGGAGAAGGTCGGTTCGGGCGACAGGTCGGAACGCATCCGCACCTACAATTTTCCGCAAGGCCGCGTCACCGATCATCGCATCAACATGACGCTCTACAAGCTGTCGCAAGTGATCTCGGGCGAAGCGCTCGGGGAACTGATCGACGCGCTAACGACCGAGCACCAGGCGGCACAACTTGCCGCCCAGGGTGCCGCGGCGTGAAAAACCCGGAATCTTACGCAGGACAAACCATCGAGGCGACGCGACGGAAGCTGGCCGCGAAATTCAAGAGCTGCGGCATCGATTCCGCCGAACTTGATGCCCGCATCCTGGTCGGCGCCGTGCTTGGTCTCGATCTCACTACCCTGATTGCGCAAGCGCGCCGCTCTCTCACGCCGGACGAATCGAGGCGGCTTGAGCTGTTCGCGGAACGGCGCGCTGCAGGCGAACCGGTCGCGCGCATTCTCGGCTTCAAGGAATTTTGGGGCTTGCGGTTACAGCTTTCGGCCGAAACACTGGTGCCGAGACCCGACACCGAAACAGTCGTCGAATTGGCGCTCGAAGTGAGGCAGGGCCAGCAGCGACTTGACCGGGCGATACGCATTGCCGATATCGGCACCGGCTCGGGCGCGATTTTGCTGGCGCTATTGTCGGAAATACCCGAGGCAGAGGGCGTCGGCACCGACATCAGCCTTCCGGCGCTGCGAACCGCAAAGACCAATGCCGCGCGCCTTGGCTTCGCGAAGCGTGCGGCCTTCGTTGCCTGCAACTACACGGCGGCATTGTCGGGACCGTTCGATCTGATGGTGTCGAACCCCCCCTATCTCCGCTCGGCGGAAATCGCCGGTCTCGAAACGGAGGTTCGCAACTTTGACCCGCTTGCCGCGTTGAACGGAGGTGCCGATGGACTTGACGCCTATCGCGCCATCATACCAGCGGCCGCGGGATTGCTTGCGCCCGCGGGCGCACTGATCGTTGAAGCCGGAGTTGGCCAAAGTACCCAGATTCAAGGGTTGATGATGGCGTCAGGGTTAACACTGGAGAGGACTCCAAAGGCCGATCTGGCCGGCGTTCCGCGGGCGGTGGCGGGGAGAAAAACGCCCCGATAAAGCCCGATTAAAACGCAAAAAAACCACTTGGAATATTGCCCGGGAGCGACTACGTTCCGACATCGGTCCAGGGTTGCTGGCCCCGTAGGCAATACGGTGGAGGCCAGAGTTCTCAAAGCGAGAGCCCGCTCCTGGTGAAAGGTTCCAAAACGCAGGTCTTTTTGAGCGCGATGGCTTTACAGAGCTGCGCCGCTTGCGACCGCAAAGCGAACGAAAGCCTGATATTGCGCTTGAAGATTCACGCTAGAAACCTGTGCTTGTTTTGGCAGGCGGAATGACTTGATGCGGCCGGCGATGTGTGCCGGGCTGGTGGGGAACGCGTCTTTGCTGACTGCGACGTACGGCAAATCTTTGTGGAATTGAACAGCGCCTCCGATTCGGCGCGCCCATGCGCGCTGCGTCGAGCAAACCATGACAACGACGATTCAAGGCTAATAACTCAGGGCTGGAATAAAGGGACGACATGAGAAACGGTCAGAATAACAAGCGGATGCGTAACCGGAATAACAATAACAACCGGCGCGGCCAGAACCCGATGACCCGGGTATTCGAATCCAACGGACCTGACATCAAGATCCGTGGCACCGCTTCCCACGTTGCGGAAAAATACGTGCAGCTCGCGCGCGACGCACGCTCCTCAGGCGACCCGGTGGCGGCCGAGAATTATTATCAGCATGCCGAGCACTATTTCCGCCTGATCGCCGCCGCGCAGGAGCAATTCCGTCAGAACCAGCCGCAGCCGCGAACCGACAATGAGATGGCTTCGGAAGAAGGCGAGGACGACGACAGTTTCTCGAATTTCGGCCAGGAGCCCGGCTTCGTCCCGGCGCAGCCGCAACACTACCAGCAACGCGACAACAATCCGCGCGACCATCAACGCGACCAACAACCTTATCAGCAACGCGAACAGCATCAGCCGCGCGAACGCGAACGCGATCACCATCGCGAGCATCGCGGTCAGCCGCAGTTTCAACCGCAGAACCAGCCGCAGCCCGTGATTCCGGACAATGGCGGCGTTGACCGTCTGCCGTCGTTTATTACCGGACCGCAGCCGCAAATCGGCGGCGGGCAGGGTAATTTCGAGGGCGGCGGTGGCGGCGGCGAGCGATTCCCGCGACGCCGGCGCCGGCCGCACGGCCCGCGCCCGGAAGGCGTCGCCGCAGCGCCACCGAGCGACGACTTCAATCCCGGAAACGAATAGGCTTCGGATTTTTTGTCGGGGCCGTCTCCGTTGCCAGCGGGGACGGCCTCTTACTTTTGCTCACGCTGGAACGACGAGGGCACCAGCACCGGCGGCAGCGCCGGAATCAACCGCGTGCGCTCGCGATGGGCGGGAATCGCGCGATAAACCTGCTTGCTGGCTTCCACGATGTGAACGCCCGCGAACGGCAGCGACAGCGCGGCGCCGACCCTTTCCCAGGCGATCGCCGAGCGCAAGAACCAGCCGCCAGCGACCGGCGGCACGAACAGAGCCTCGCCCCAGCCCGTCGGCGTGAACCAGGTCTGGCGCAACAATTGCGTGATCTGCGAACGCGAATAGGGCCGTCCGTGACCGAACGGCGTGTTGTCGGTGCGTGTCCACACGCCGCGCCGGTTCGGAATAATCGCCATCATGCGACCGGAAGGCGCCAGCACCCGCCACACCTCGCGCAACAGCCCTTCCGGATCGTCGGACATTTCCAGTGCATGAACCAGAAGAATGCGGTCGACCGCCGCATCCGGCAGCGGCAGCGAAAATTCATCGACCAGCGCGGCGAGCGTCGGCCGCGCGGTCGGCCATTTCAACACGCCCTGCGCCGCCGGCATGAAAGCGATGCAGCGCTCGCAGTCCTCGCGGAACAGGCCGAGATAGGGCGTGGGATAGCCGATGCCGAGCACGCGCTGGCCGACGGCACTCGGCCATCGCGCATGGATGCCGCGATTGATCAACCGCCGCGCCACCACGCCGAGGCGCTGCGAATAGAAATCCCGCAGGTCAATCACATCAATGCTCATGCGACCAATCTAGCACGAGGTAAGGGCCCTAGTGCCCACTTTTCGAAGTTCGTGTTACATCGCGGCACTCACGTTCACGAACTTCGGAAAGTCGTGGGCACCAGCAAACATATTGATCCTAGTGCCGCATTCTATTTGAAGTTCCTGGATCGAATTCGCGGCTCGTCGTGTTACTAGTGGAGTTCAGGATTTGACATTCGCTTAACGCACTTGCGACTGCCGGGGCAGCGAATGTCAAATCCACTCCACCGGGCGTCGAATAGCGCATTGCCCATTCTCCGTTAACGCCATATTTCATGCCAGTATAATGGCTTGGCGGGACGAACGGTCCACCAGCAACCCTGGACATGGAGATTGTCATGGCTGCCGAAATTCGCCTTTTCCCCTGCCTGACCGATAATTTCGGCTATCTCATTCACGATCCCGAAACCAAGGCGACGGCCTCGATCGATGCGCCGGAAGCGGGCCCGATCACCAAGGCGCTGGAGCGCGAAGGCTGGCGGTTGACCGACATCCTGATCACACATCATCACCACGACCATGTCGGGGGCGTCGCCGAGCTGAAACAGAAATACCGATGCCGCGTGGTCGCCCCTCACGACAAGTCGACCAAGATCGCCGATGTCGATCTGCGCGCCGCGCAAGGTGCGGTCGTGAAAGTGGGTAACCTGCTGGCACGGGTACTCGAAACCCCCGGTCACACCCTCGATCACATCAGTTATGTGTTCGACAACGAGAAGGCGCTGTTTGCCGCCGACACGCTGTTCTCGATCGGCTGCGGGCGGGTGTTCGAAGGTACCTATCCGATGATGTGGGAATCATTGCTCAAGCTTCGGGCGCTGCCGGACGATTTCAAGCTCTATTGCGGCCATGAATATACCGCCGCCAACGTCAAATTCGCGCTGACCATCGAACCGGACAACCCTGCGCTGAAGGCGCGCGCCGAGGAAGTGAAGCGTCTGCGCGCCGAGAATAAACCGACCGTCCCGACGCTGCTTGGCGAAGAGAAGAAGGCCAATGTCTTCCTGCGTGCCGACGAACCCTCGGTTGCCGCCGGCGTGCGGATGAAGGATCGAAGCGCGGCCGAAGTGTTCGGCGAACTGCGCGAGCGCAAGAACAAATCCTGATGGCGGGGCGTCCTTCTGCTGCCGACATCATTGCCCGGCTCGACCTGAAACCGCATCCGGAGGGCGGCCATTATCGCGAGAGCTTTCGCGACGCCGGCCTCGACGAAGGCGGACGCGTGCGCTCTACGGCGATCTATTTCCTGCTCTGCCGCGGCGAGCGCTCGCACTGGCACCGCATCGACGCGGTCGAGATCTGGCACTATTACGCCGGCGACGCGCTGATCCTGCAGATCGCAGATGGTCGCAGCACGCGAAGCATCAGGCTCGGTGCCGACCTTGCTGCGGGCGAAGTGCCGCAGGCGACCGTGCCGGCGCACGCATGGCAGGCCGCCGAGAGCACGGGCGACTGGACGCTGGTCGGCTGCACGGTTGCGCCGGGATTTGATTTTGCGAAGTTCGAACTCGCGCCCAAGGGATGGGCGCCGTGACGCTTCACCCTTTTTCAGGGTAAGGCCGGGGTCGCTGCAAAATCATGTCCCTTGCCGCAATCAGGCCGCCGCCGGCGATCAGCACGGCAGCGATGAAAATATTCACGCCCGGTTTGGCGAAGCCCGCCAGGATCAGAAACGCCGTCGAGAGCAGCGGCGTGGCGTAGGATGCGGCTCCAAGCACACGGATATCGCCGCGCTTCATGCCGATATCCCAGGTGTAGAATGCCGCACCAACTGGCCCGACACCGAGCGCTGCGACTGCGAGCCATTGTCCTGGCGTCTCGGGCCACACGGTATCTTCGATCAGGATGTGAACGAGAGCTGCGAGTAGCGCGGTGGCGAGACAAAATCCCGCCACCGCGTCGGTCGGCACCGATTTGAGCTTGCGCGACATCACCGAATAGGTCGCCCAGACAAAGGCCGCAACGAACGCCGCGAACAGGCCCGGAAGTTGACCGGGGGCAAAGCCGCTGATGCTGCCGCCGGCAAATAGCAGGATCGTGCCGGCGAGCCCGAGCAGCGCGCCGACCAGGTGGTGCGCCGCCAGCCGTTCGCCCGGCAAAAGCGACGAGAACAGCACGATCAACAGAGGCCAGAGATAGTTCAGAAGGCCGGCTTCGGCCGGCGGTGCGAACCGCAGCGCCAGAAAATATAACGCATGATAGCCGAACAGCCCGCCGACCCCGACGATCCAAGCCAACGGCCTCTGCCGCAATGCGCGAGGCGCGTCCGGCCTTCCGATCCAGGTCAGCGATCCGACCAGCGCGCCGATCGCAAACGTCATCGCCGCGAGCTGAAACGCCGGGATCTTTCCGGTCGCAACCGTCAGCACGGCCAAAAGCGACCACATCAGGATCGCGGTCAGTCCGATCAGGGTTGAAGTGCGGGAGGACATCGGGCCGTCATTGCGAGCGAAGCGAAGCAATCCAGTATCTAGCATACAAAACCGGATTGCTTCTCGCGTACGCTCCTCGCAATGACGTGATAATTTGGTCAAGCCATATATTGCCCGCCATTGACCGACAGCGTCGAGCCGGTGATGGCTCCCGCATCGTCAGCGGCCAGAAACACCACGGCGCGGGCAATCTCGTCGGGCTCGCCCAGCCGGTTGATCGGAATCAGCGGCAGAATGCTCTTTTCGAGCACATCCTTGGGCACCGCTTGCACCATCTCGGTATTGATGTAGCCGGGGCAGATCGTGTTCACCGTGATGCCGCCCCTGGCGTTTTCCAATGCGAGCGCCTTGGTGAATCCGATGTCACCGGCCTTCGCCGCAGAATAGTTCACCTGGCCGAATTGCCCCTTCTGACCGTTGACCGAGGAGATATTGATGATGCGGCCAAACTTCCGCGCACGCATGCCTTCGATCACTTGGCGCGTCACGTTGAACAGCGAGCCAAGATTGGTATTGACCACCGCACTCCACTGCTCGAGCGTCATCTTGTGAAACGCTCCATCCCTGGTGATGCCGGCATTGTTGACCAGCACATCGATCGGACCGAGATCGGATTCGACCTTTTTGACGCCAGCCGCGCAGGCATCAAACGAACTCACGTCCCATTTGTAGACGGGAATGCCAGTCTCGGCCTTGAATTTCTCCGCCGCCGCATCGTTGCCGGCGTAATTGGCGGCGACCTTGTAGCCCGAGCTCTTGAGCGCCTTGCTGATCGAGGCCCCAATGCCTCGCGTTCCCCCCGTCACCAGTGCAACACGTGCCATGTCGAATCCTTCCCTTTGGTTTTTGAAATGCGTTTTTTGTGTAGCTTCCAATTTAAAGGGGCAGTTTGACGAACATCAAGAACAAAACGCCCGGCACGAGCCGGGCGTTCCTGGTAGGGCTTTCACTCTCGCAGTTGCGAGCCGATCTTTTCATCCCGCGGCGTATCGCTGCCGCTTGATCAGTGCGGTGGATTTGACATTCGCTTTGGTATTGCCGCGAGTCCTCATAGCGGATGTCAAATCCAAAACCGCACTAGAATCTTGAATTTCCTAGTGTCCCTTTGGTTCTGACATTCGTAAAGGCGCTCGCTGCAACATAATACGAATGTCCGGACCGGGACACTAGTCGCGCGCCAAGCACATCGCAATTCCCATGCCACCGCCGATGCACAGCGTGGCAAGGCCCTTCTTGGCGTCACGCTTCTGCATTTCATGCAGCAAAGTCACCAGAACGCGCGCACCGGAAGCGCCGACGGGATGGCCGATGGCGATCGCGCCGCCGTTGACATTGACCTTGGACGTATCCCAGCCGAGGTCCTTGTTGACCGCGCAGGCTTGCGCGGCGAACGCCTCGTTGGCCTCGATCAGATCGAGATCGCCGATGCTCCATCCGGCCTTCTTCAGGGCGGCGCGCGAGGCCGGGATAGGCCCGGTTCCCATGATCTTGGGATCGACGCCGGCCTGGGCCCAGGAAACGATCCGCGCCAGCGGCTTCTTGCCTTCCTTCGCCGCCTGCCGGGCGGTCATCAGCACCACGGCGGCCGCGCCGTCGTTGATGCCGGATGCGCTGCCCGCGGTTACGGTGCCGTCCTTCTCGAATGCCGGCCTGAGCTTGGCCATCGCGTCCAGCGTTGCGCCGTGACGCGGATATTCGTCGGCATCAACCACGACATCGCCCTTGCGGGTCTTGATGGTGACCGGAACGATCTCCTCCTTGAACCTGCCGGCCTTCTGCGCGGCCTCGGCCTTGTTCTGCGACTTGACCGCGAATTCGTCCTGCTGGGCGCGCGTGATCTGGTACTGCTTGGCCACGTTCTCGGCGGTGTTGCCCATGTGATAGCCGTTGAAGGCATCCCACAACCCGTCCTTGATCATGGTGTCGATGAGTTCGAGCCCGCCCATCTTCACCCCGCCGCGCAGGTGTTGTGCGTGCGGCGCCATACTCATGGATTCCTGGCCGCCAGCGACGACGATTTCGGAATCGCCATTGAGCAGCGCCTGGTAACCCAGGGCAACCGTGCGCAAGCCCGAACCGCACAGTTGATTGACGCCCCAGGCTGGACTTTCCACCGGGATCCCGGCGGCGATGGAGGCTTGGCGGGCCGGGTTCTGGCCCTGCGCGGCGGTCAGGATCTGGCCCATGATGGTTTCCGAGACACGGGCCGGCTCGATGCCGGCGCGTTCAAGTGCGGCCTTGATGGCGATGGCGCCAAGATCGTGGGCCGGCATGGTGGCGAACGCGCCGTTAAAGCTTCCTACCGGGGTGCGGGCGGCGCTGACGATGACGACATCGTCTGACATGGACATCTCCTGAGTTTGTGTTGTTCGGCCTCGGGGGCCTTAAGATGGCGGGCGACCAGATCGCGGGCTACTCTCTCGCCACATCCTGTTAACGTCGTTGAGGCATGTCAATTGGCAGTTGCGGTGGATTTGACATTTGCTGGCGCGCGATTGGCGCACTTGGCAGTTTCCTGAGCAGTGCCTATGCTTTGGAATTAACCGTGCCGCACAAAACGGTAGCGGAACCGCGTTGAAAATGCTTACCTTTGCTGCGATGCATTGCCCGTCACCCCACGGCGCGCGGCTGTCGGGTTCCCTATCCTCGGTGCGCACATGAGAGCCATGGCAAAATCTGACCAACCTACCACCATCAAGAAATACGCAAACAGGCGGCTCTATAATACCGGCACCAGCACCTACGTGACGCTTGAGGATCTCGCGGCGATGGTCAAGGAGGGCGAGGACTTCCTTGTCTATGATGCAAAGACCGGCGAAGACATCACCCGCTCGGTACTGGCCCAAATCATCTTCGAACAGGAAAACAAGGCGGGGCAGAATTTGCTGCCGACCACTTTCCTGCGGCAGCTGATCCGCTTTTACGGCGACAGCATGCAGATGGTGGTGCCGAAATATCTTGAGCAGTCGATCGACACGCTGACCCGCGAGCAGGAAAAGTTTCGCAAGCAGCTCACCGACACCTTCAGCGGAACGCCCTTTGCGCCTTTGGAAGAACATGTCCGCCGTAACATGGAGCTGTTCCAGCAGACCTTCTCGATGTTCAAACCGTTCGTGCCGCAGCGTAGTGCCGGCAGCGAGTCCGAAAAGGAGCCGGCGCCCGAGAACGACAACATCGACGAACTGCGTCGTCAGATGAAGGACATGCAGGATCGCCTCGATCGCATGTCGAAAGAACCGAAGAAGGAGGAGTGATCCTTCTTCCTCTTGCCCCGCAATCGCCCGTGAGGTCCGTTCAGCCATTGCATGGCAGGACTTGATCGCTTCGCGCAGGCAGCAACCGGCCGCGAAGGCGACCGATTCGTCATTCCAGCAACCTCCGCGGTTGAAGCAACAGCCCGCGACGTACCGGCCCCTCCTTGGAGCCCGCCATCGGGTCTGCGACCTGGCGTTCTCGCGGGCGCGATACGCCCTTGTCGGAGGCCTCGGGTCCGCGACGGAGCTCTGACGGCGGACCGTCCGGACTGCCCTTGCGTGCGTGCCGGCGCCCCGGCAATTATGATCCCGCTCATTGTTCAGATGAGCCTCCGCGCGGCACCCTTTTTGCAGGGCAATCGCTTCTTGTGAGCGAGCAGGCAGCCTTTTACGAACCAGGGGAGAGAAAATATGTGTGCTGGTGACGACAGGAATTGTCCGGATTTCGAATTGCACCACCGCAAGTTCAAGGAAACGCTCGACCAGGAGCGCCGCTCCTTCCTCAGATCGAGCTTTGCCGCGGCGGGCGGCGCGGCGGCGATGACGGCGGGCGGAATTTCGCTGGTGACGCCGCAGATGGCCGCAGCCGCCGAGAAGAACCAGCCGGCCAAGCGCTCCTATCACCATCTGCCGGCAAACGCCGACACCGTGCATTGGGGGTATTTCAGCAAGAAGCTGAAGCCGCAGGTCGAGATCGATTCCGGCGATTTCATCACGATTGAGGCGCTGACTCATCACGCCAATGACGATGCCGAGCGCATGGTGTCGGGAGATCCCGGTGCCGAAAGTGTATTCCTTTGGACCAAGGAAAAGAAGGGCGTGAACCGCCGCGGCGCCGGACCGATGGATGCCTCGCTGTTCGGGCGCGGCGCCGGCGAAGGCCTGGGCGTGCACATCTGCACCGGCCCGGTCTTTGTGCGCGGCGCGCAGGAAGGCGACGTGATCGAGCTTCGCATCATCGACGTCACGCCGCGGCCTTGCGCCAATCCGAAATACCCTGGAAAGGCTTTCGGCAGCAACGCAGCCGCCTGGTGGGGTTTCCACTACAAGGACCTGCTGACCGATCCCAAGCCGCGCGAAGTGGTCACGATCTATGAGGTCGACGCCACCGGTGAGCGCAACTGGGCCAAGGCCGTGTACAATTTCAGATGGACCCCGCAGACCGACCCGTTCGGTGTCGTGCACAAGACCATCGACTATCCCGGCGTCCCGGTCGATCACGCCACGGTCAAGGAGAACCACGGAATCCTGAAGAATGTGCGGATTCCGATTCGCCCGCATTTCGGCGTCATCGGCCTCGCACCGAAGGAAGCCGACATCGTCGACTCGATCCCGCCGAACTATGTTGGCGGCAACATCGACAATTGGCGGATCGGCAAGGGCGCCACGATGTATTATCCGGTCGCGGTCGAAGGCGGCCTGCTATCGGTCGGCGACTCCCATGCTTCGCAGGGAGATTCGGAGCTTTGCGGCACGGCCATCGAGTGCTCGCTCAACGGCACCTTCCAGATCATCCTGCACAAGAAGGCCGATCTGGTCGGCACAGCCCTCGAAGCCCTCGACTATCCGATGCTGGAGACCAGGGATGAATGGCTGGTCCACGGCTTCAGCTACGCCAACTATCTCGCCGAGCTTGGCGACAAGGCGCAATCGGACATCTACTCGAAATCCTCGGTCGACCTCGCCTTGCGCGATGCGTTCCGCAAGATGCGAAAATTCCTGATGACGACCAAGAAGCTGACCGAGGACGAGGCTATTTCCCTGATCACGATCGGCGTCGACTTCGGCATCACCCAGGTGGTTGACGGAAACTGGGGCGTTCACGCCGTCATCAAGAAGGACATCTTCGCCGGCGGCGAGACCTGACGCGATACGATCGACGGCTGGGGCTTCCTCTAGCCGCGGCCGCATCGATCGAGTGAAGGTGAGAGTGGGCTTGCGGAGGCCGCGACCTTCTTGCACAGGGGGCCGGAACGGACCCTTTCGCGACAACCTGATTTGAATCTTAACCCGCCGCCGAAACCGCCCCGGCCATCGCGGGACCCCACGGCCGTTCGGACGAGGCAAGACCGATCAGGCGCCCCTGGATGTAATCGCAGCCCCAATCACGCAGCATCGACGCCGATTGTTCATCCTGAACCCATTCGGCAACGGTCTTGATTTCCAGCCGGCGCGCCAGATCGATCAGCGTCTGCACAAAAGCGCGATCGTCGGCAGAGTGGGTAAGATTCTGCACGAATGCGCCGTCGATCTTGACGATATCGACGCCCAGCTTGCGCAGGTTGCGGAACGAGGTGTAGCCGGCGCCGAAATCATCGATGGCGATCCGGCTGCCGAAATTCTTCAGCCGCGCGACGAAACCGCGGACGTGGTCGATATCCTGGATCGCCACGGTCTCGGTGATCTCGACGATCAGCCGCTCGGCAACGCCGGGATGGGCGCGCATCAGCGATTCGATCGAGGCCCACCAGTCCGGGTCCATCGTGGTTTCAGGCGAGATGTTGAGGCTGAGCTTGACGCTTGGGGACGCCGCGAGTTCAGTCACCACGAGTTCGAGCACCCGGTGGTCCACAAGGCGAATCAGCCCCAGCCTTTCGGCCACGGGAACGATGTCGGGCGCCAGCAGCACCCGCCCGTCATCCTGTTCCATGCGAACCAGACACTCATAGAACGATGCCTTGCGCAAACGCGCGTCCACCACCGGTTCGAAGGCCGTGACGATGCGGCGCTCGTTCAGCGCGGTGACGATTTCATCGGTGACCCGGATATTGACCCGTCGCTGGGCGTCGCGCTCGACGTTGGGGCGCCATAGCGAAAAGGACCCGGCGCGTCGGCGCTTCGACGTGTCGAGGGTCTCCTGGGCACGGTTGATCGCCTCCTCGGCGCTGCGGGCGTGGCGTGGCGCAATGACGGCGCCGATCGAGGCCGTCACCGAGACCGGGCCGGACTTGGTCGGCACCACCTCATCGCGAATGGTGGCCAGGAACCGCTCGGCGGCGATGTTGGTCTCGTCGATGGTGCAGTTTCTCAGGACCAGCCCGAACTTGTTGCCGGAGAAGCGGCCGAGAACGTCGCCGCCGCGCAGCCGCGCGCGAATCCGCCTGCCCACTTCCGAAATCACGGCATCGGCCACAGCGAAGCCGAAGGCATCGTTGACGCGCGCGAGATGGTCGATGCCGATCAACATGAACGCGCAGGAGGTCCGGAAGCGGGCGGCTTCCTCGATGATTTCGGCCAAAGATGCGATCAGATGCGTGCGATTGAGCTCCCCAGTCAGCGGATCGTTCTGCGACAGTTTGACGAGCTGCTCGTCGTGCGCATGGCGCTCGTTGTTGACGCGAACGATGCCCTGTACCCGCGCCGGCTTGCCGTCGGCGCCGGCAAACCAGCAGCCGGTTTCCTCGATCCATTGCAGCGGGGCCGAGGTGCAGGTCCGAACCGCATATTCGATACGGTAGGGCGTGCCCTCGCCGCCAAGCGCAAGAGGCGAATGCGCCAGCGCATCGGACCGGATGGAGCGCAGCGGTTCGATCAGATTGGCAAATTCGGCACCGCGCGCGAGCACATCCCGCGGAATATCCGGGAAAACCGACGCCACATGATCGCTCCAGACCATCTCGTCGGAGCCGAGATCCCACATGAACGCGGCTTGGCCGAGCGAAGCGAGGATCGTCGATAGTGGGGGAACAATGGTGCTCAAGATCGCCTCGCTTCGGGACAGGCCAGCCTGATTCTTCGGACCTCACGTTAGGCCGGCTCTGTTCGGAGCCTATGAAAACTTCATAAATAATCTGGAAACCATGCTGGCCTGAGGCGTGGAATTCACGGGAAGATTCGGCACGTCTCTTGCGAGGTGGACTTGGCAACGGGACGAATGTCCCAAAACGTGACAACTCAGCCCGGTCCTGACTTCCAATGTCAAGCAACGAGCAACCTTCGAAGGGAAACGATAACGGCCTCGTTGTGGGAGCAACGCCCTGTGTCGCGCTGGTGCCGGTGGGTGGGCCGGCGCAGCGATCGCACAGCCCCCGTTGCTGGTCGCCGGATTCGAATTTTGTAACCCATCTGATCGCCACGGCCGCGCACGCGCCACAGACACGCGGGTTGCGGCGCGGCTCCTTTGCCGACGCCCGGACCGCCTACATTGCAAGCCAAATTCCGCTCCGCCGGGCCGGAATCCGGATGCGGCAAGTCGTCTGAATTAAAGGTCAGTGCGGCGGGGGCTCAGATCGCGGCGGCGCGCTGTTGCCGGGCTGAAGCTCAGGCGACGGCACCTCAGGCGAAGGCGGCGCCGCCGCCGTTTCCCCATCGAGGGATTTTGGTTGCGAACGATCCGGTGTGGGCGGCGCCGCCTCGACAGGTCCTGTTTGCGGCGGCGCCGCGGGAGCAGTTCGCCGACCCGCTCGTGCAACGGCTGGAGCGGGCTCCGGCCTGCGCCGTGTGCGCAGCGCAACGCCCGACAGGAAATCCACCAGTGCCAGCAACGCCAGCAGGAAAAAGGTCGAGCTGGCAAAGCGTGGCAATAGCAGGAACTCGGCAGCGGCGCAGCCGAACACGACCAGCGACAAAAAATGATCGGTGAGGTATTTCGCGCCGGGGCGAGCCCCCTTGATCAGTTCGAACAGCAACAGGATGATGCCGAGCGCCAGCAACATCTCGCCGAGCGTCAGCGGCCACTCTGCCCCCGATATCAGCGGCACCTTCACCACCGGCTGCTCGAGCGAAACGCCAGGCATCAGGAATACGATGATGTTGTAGATCGCGAGCGGGATCAGAAGGAGCGGAAAACTGACCATCGGATCGGCGAGGCCTTCTTGAAGTGAACCGGAACATCCCCGCGCGATCTGAGACTGGCGTTGCCGCTGGGATCGTCTTACTGCCCGCGCTGGCCGAATTCGGACGCCTGGTGGTCCGATTCTATCATTTGTATCCCAGTCCGGCAGGCACTTTTGCGAATGTTAGAATCAAAAGGACCACTGGTCCTAATGGAGATTTGACATTTGCCTTGCGAGGCTGCGGCAAGGAGGGTGGTGGACGTCAAATCCACCCACTGGCGCGCCCGCCTGCCCGATCAGGTTTCCTTCTTCTTGAGCACCTGCCGGCCCTTGTACATGCCGCTCTTCAGGTCGAGGTGGTGCGGACGGCGCAGTTCGCCGGAGTCCTTGTCCTCGGCATAGGTCGGCTTCTTCAGCGCGTCCGCCGAGCGACGCATGCCACGCCGCGATGGCGAGGTTTTTCTACGGGGAACGGCCATGGGTGTCCTCTCACGGGGTTGTCGTAAAGGCATCGTCTCAAAAGGACGGCTGGGACGCTTTTTTTGCGCGAGCTGAAATGCCGGTAAGGCCGCGCTTATAGAGGAAGGAATAGGGTAAAGCTAGGTTCAAGATGGGCAAAAGAGGCTCAGAAAGCGCGATTTTCGCTCCAGCATCGCTGCAATTCGGAAGCCTGAGCGCGGGCCATATAGGTTCCGGCCAGCCGCCTTACCCCGGGGGACGGATTACGCGCGCTTCGCGTATGCGGATTGGGCAGGATCGCCGCCAAAAGCGCCGCCTCGCGGGGCGAGACCGCAGACGCGCCGTGGCCGAAGGCATAGATCGCGCCGGTTTGCGCGCCAAACTGGCCGGTCGGACCGAATTCGGCGATGTTGAGATAAATTTCCAGAATCCGCGATTTCGGCAGCACCAGGTCCAGCCAGATTGCGAGAGGAAATTCCAGCGCCTTGCGGACCACGCTGCGGCCGGGCCACAGAAACAGGTTCTTGGCCACCTGCTGGGTAATCGTCGAGCCGCCCCGAACCACCTCCCCGTCCCCGGCGTCGTCGATCACCTCGCGAAGCGCGCCCCAGTCGATGCCGTGGTGACGGCAGAATTTCGCATCCTCCGCGGCAACCACCGAGCGCGGCAGCGACGGCGACATCGCGGCAAGATCGACCCACTGCCGCGACATCGGCGCGCCCGTGATGTAGCGCCATGCCATCAGCGCCGAAACCGGGTGGCCGGCGCGGTAGAAGGGCGCGAGCAAATAGGGCACGAGCAACAACCCCAGCGCGATCAGCAGCAAGTTCCGGGCAATGCGCAAATTCTAAGGTTTTCTGGCTCAGGAAATGGCTTGAAGCGATATCTCGCTGATAATTCCAGTTTTTTCCAGCCGTTTTCGTGTGCCTCGAGCCCATCCAAGCGCGATTGACGAAGGCTCTGCCATAAAGGATTGTCCGGCCGAATGTGGACTGGGAGCTGTTTTTGATGACGACCGTTACCGCAAGTTCCGATTTTACCCGGCGGCTGGATCAGACCGCGGAAGACACCGAAGCGCTGTTGGCGAGGCTTCTGTCGGACGCGCTGTTGCCGGACGAGACCGCCCGGCCGAAGCGGCTGATGGACGCCATGCGTTATTCGACACTGGGCGGCGGAAAGAGGCTGCGGCCGTTCCTGGTAGTCGAAAGCTCGGCCGTATTCGGCGTTCCCCGCGATTCCGCCCTGCTGGCGGGTGCTGCGCTGGAATGCATCCACTGCTACTCGCTCATCCACGACGATCTGCCGGCGATGGATAACAGCGATTTGCGCCGCGGCCGGCCCACGCTGCACAAGAAGACCGACGACGCCACCGCCATCCTCGCCGGCGACGCGCTGTTGACACTTGCCTTCGACATCGTCACCCGCGACGAAATCCACAAAGACCCCACGGTCCGACTGCTGTTGACTCGCGCGCTGGCGCGCGCCTCGGGAATCGGCGGCATGGTCGGCGGCCAGATGCTCGATCTCGCCGGCGAGGGCCGGTTCGGCGATCGTGAACCGGTCGACGTGGCACGCCTGCAGCAGATGAAGACCGGTGCATTGTTGCGCTTCGGCTGCATTGCAGGAGCGATCCTCGGCCAGGCCTCGCCAAAGGAATATCAGACGCTGGACGATTACGGCCGCGCGCTTGGGGAAGCGTTCCAGATTGCCGACGACCTGCTCGACGTCGAGGGGGATGCGGCCGCGCTCGGCAAGCAGACCGGCCAGGACGCAGCACTCGGCAAAACCACCTTTGTGACCCAGCTTGGGGTCGATGGCGCCAAGAAACGCGTCCGCGATCTATTAGCGCGCGCCGATTCGGCGCTGTCGATCTTCGGCGCCAAAGGCGAGGTGCTGCGCGCCGCGGCGCGTTTCGTCGTCGAACGCAAGAACTAGAACGGTGCGCAGGAACGCCCCGGGCAAAGACCCGAGAGAACCGAACATCGAGATGGCTGGCGAGGAATTCGGACAACGGCTGCTTCGGTTCAGGAAAATGCCGAAGCCGTTCCGCCTGGTCTATGCGCGCCCACGCACCTTCCTTTCAATGGCGATCGGCATCGGCTCGTTCTTTCTCCTGCCGGCATCACTGCGTCTGGTGACGAGGCTTTTGATCGGCTGGGACGCCTTCGTCGCGCTTTATCTTGCGCTGGTTTACTTCATGGTCTGGCGCAGCAATCTCCGCCATATCCGCCGCAATGCGGTGCTTCAGGATGACGGTCGCTTTCTGATTCCGCTCCTGACCGCGCTCGGCGCCTTCGCGAGTCTGGCCGCGATCGTGTCCGAACTCGGCGCGGCCCACCATAATCCACTGCGGCTGATGTTTGCGACCCTGACCGTCGGCTTGTCGTGGGCAGCCGTGCACACCGGCTTCGCGCTGTATTACGCGCACGAATATTATCGTGGCGCCGAGCCGGGCGGCCTTCAGTTTCCGAGCGGCAACCGACGCGAGGACGCCGATTACTGGGACTTTGTCTATTTTTCGTTCGTCATCGGGATGACCGCGCAGGTTTCCGACGTCGGCATCACCGACAGGACCATCCGCCGCACCGTCACCGCGCACGGCATCATCTCTTTCGTCTTTAACACTGCCCTGCTCGCGCTGATGGTCAATATCGCGGCGAGCGCAATCTGAGCTATTCCCAGAGCCCATTTCTCATTGCAAGCCAGTGACTGACATCGCGATCGGGCAGCGGCAGGGTTCCGGCATACTAACGGATGATCGCGGCGGTGATCAAAACGCCGCCGCTTGCGAACGAAGGCAGCCGTTCTGAGGATTTGCGGCGTGGTAAAGTGTCGGTTGACATCGAGTGTCGAGTTGTTCTCGAATCGTGTCGATCGCGAGATTGGGTGTTTTGACGAGAGCTGACCCGCCGTTCCCGTGTACCGACCCAACAGACGAAAATTGAACCAGGAGTGAGAGCCGTGAATTACGACCGTTCCACTGTCGAAGCCGTGGTCCAGCACTATTTCGATGCGCTCTATGAAGGCGACGCCGACAAGCTCGCGGCGATCTTTCACCCCTCGGCCGATCTGCGCTGGCTGGAGAAGGGCGAACTGCAGGTCCTCACCGTACCCGACTGGATGGAGCGGGTCAGGAAACGCGCTTCCGCCAGGTCCGAAGGCAAGCCACGCGACGATTTCGTGGTCACCATCGACCGCTCGGACGATTCCACTGCCTTCATCAAGGTTCGCTGTCAGTTGCCGCCGCGCTATTTCACCGATTATCTGGTAGCCATGAAGCTCACGAGCGGATGGCAGATCGTGTCGAAATCCTACCGCTACGATCTGAAGGATTAGGAACCCTTTCCGTTGATCCCGGTCAGCGTTCGGGGGCGGAGAAGGATCTGAGGCACCTTGGAAGCCAATTTCCAGATTTTTCTCATTTTGGTGGCCGTGCTGGCCGCAACCGCGCTTCTGGCGCGGCGAATCAACGTCGCGCCCGCGATCCTGCTATTGCTCGCGGGGGTAGCGCTCGCCTTCGTGCCGGGAATGCCCGCGCTCGAGTTGCCGCCGGAGCTGGTTCTGCTCCTGGTATTGCCGCCCCTGATCTATTCGGCAAGCGTCGCCATGAGCTGGCGCGAGTTCAAGTTCAACCTGCGCCCGATCATCCTGCTGGCGGTCGGCTGCGTGATGTTTACCGCCTTCGCAGTCGCCGCCGCGACGCATTTTTTGATCGGGCTGCCCTGGAATGTCGGTTTCCTGCTGGGCGCCATCGTTGCGCCGCCGGACGCGGTGGCGCCGCTCGCGATCGCCCGCCGGCTGGGAATTCCGCGCCGAATCCTGGTGGTGCTGGAGGGTGAGGGACTGGCGAACGATGCCACCGCGCTGATCATGTATCGCTTTGCGCTCGCCGCGATTATGACCGGCATGTTTTCACTGCCGGAGGCCATGGGCGAATTTGCAGGCATCGTCGTGTGCGAGATGCTGTTCGGCGCTGCCGTGGGTTGGATCTCGTTGTGGACGCGTCACCACGCACGCGATCCGCAGATCGAAATCACGCTGTCGCTGATCACCCCGTATGTGGCCTATTTGGTGCCCGCGCATTTCGGCGGCTCGGGCGTGATCTCGACGGTTGCCTGCGGACTTTACATGAGCTGGAACGGACCGCTATTGATCTCCGCGGCGACACGACTGCAAGGCATCTTCTTCTGGGATCTCGTGATCTACCTGGTCGAGGGATTGCTGTTCCTGCTGACCGGATTCCAGATCCGCCTTCTGTTCGAGAATTCGAAAGCCTTTCCGCTCGGCGATATTCTGACGGTCACCGCGCTGGTCACGCTCATGGTGGTCGTGGCGCGTTTCGCCTGGGTGTATCCGGCGACCTACCTGCCGCGGCAGATCAAGCGGATCCGCGACCGCGATCCGTCACCGCCGTGGCAATGGGTATTCGTGCTTTCATTCGCCGGCGTGCGCGGTGCGGTTTCGCTCGCGGCGGCACTGGCGCTGCCTTTCACTTTGCCGGACGGCGAGGCGTTCCCCTATCGCGGCCTGATCCTGTTCGTCACGTTCGGCGTCATTTTCATCACGCTGGTCGGGCTTGGCCTCACCCTGCCGCTGGTGGTGAAATGGCTCGGCGTCAAACAGGCGGGCCGCGCCGAGCGCCTGGCGGAATTCGAATCCGAAATCGCGGCGCGTCGCGAGGCGCTCGATGTCGCGCTCAAGTCGCTCAACGCGATCACCGACGATCGCGAATTATCCGACGAGGTGGTCCGCCTGTTGCGGGCGCGGCACGAAACCCGCGCCAATCAGTTGCCGGATTCGCTCGATCCCGAAGCCCGCGACATCTCGGCGGCCGGAGCCGAGCTGACCCGGGAATTGATCGCCGCGGAGCGGAAATTCATTCACGACCTGCTGCGCGAGGGCCGCATCACCGACGAGACCAGGCGCCGGATCGAACGCGATCTTGATCTGGAGGAAGCAAGCCTTGCCAATCAGGAATATCGCAGGCTTCCGTTCTAAAGCGCGATCGTTTCAGGCCAAATCGCGATCGCACCTTGGTTTGTTGAACATGATCTCCGCGCAAACTCATTCGCGCTTGCCGCGAGGGAACATCGGTTCCCACTTTTCCGGATCATGCTTCAGGCGCAGCCTCCAAGCTCACGTCGAGAACCCGATCAGCATGCGCCTGAGCTCATCCGACGTCCTCACCATGGCATCGTGGCCGGTCGCGACATCCCTGCTGCGCCTTGACCGGAAGGACGCTCGAATGTCGGCGCAACTACATCGAAGTGCGAACTGGGAGAAATCAAAATGATCGCCAAGTTCAAGCCCGGCATCGCCGTCCCCCAAACGAACGCCCCCATTATCGAGACCGAGCACCTGATATTGCGACGGTGGCAAGAGGCCGACATCGAGCCAAATGCGGAGATGCTTGCCGACCCCGTTTCGGGAAGATTCATCACGTCGGACGGAAAGCCGGTCACTGACGCCTTCTTCGGCTGGAGGAACGCGGCCATCATGGCCGGACATTGGGCGTTGCATGGCTTCGGCATGTTCGTGGTCGAAGAAAAACAGACCGGGCTCTTCGTCGGACGGGTCGGGCCGTGGTGGCCGGCAGGTTGGCCAGGCCTTGAAGTCGGCTGGGGCATTGCCAGCCGTTTCCGCGGCAAGGGTTACGCGGTGGAAGCCGCAACCGCGTCAATCGATTGGGTTTTCGCACAGTCCGCGATCGATCAAATCGTTCATTGCATCGACCGCGAAAACATTGCCTCACAAAACGTGGCCCGGCGGCTCGGCGCATCCGTCGAGGGCGAGTTCGACCTGTTCGGCCACGTCGCCGATGTGTGGGTGACACGACGCGACGCCTGGAGGGCGCGGCGCAAACCCTAATGCGCTCTACTGTCGACCCAGCTGCGTCGCGTTCTCGACACGATCGAACCTTTCGAGCGAAAGGATCGCGTCGGCGAGCTGGTCGGCCCGGCCATTGAGCACCGGGCGAGCGAGCGCCAGGAATTTCTGCGCCATCGCTGCCACGTCCGGAAACGAGTTCGGCTCGCCGGAG
>Ga0306920_100003340_pt1 | contig 20329 bp, 14 predicted proteins | sample flu12Cox44000170_FD_204666 | JGI IMG/M metagenome (GOLD analysis project Ga0306920, IMG submission 204666) | Lab enrichment of tropical soil microbial communities from Luquillo Experimental Forest, Puerto Rico - flux4day.12C.oxic.44.000.170 (v2)... | ecosystem: Environmental > Terrestrial >... | reverse complement strand
GAGTCAGAACTGTGCCCCCGTCTTAAAGGCCGCCAAGCTCGATGCCTTCTTCGAGGTACGAGTCGATGGCAACATGATCCACGCGCAACAACTGGCAGGCAAACCCGCGCCGGATACTTTTTTGATCGGCGCAAAGCTGCTGGGGGTTGAGCCGGCCCGGTCGGTCGTCATCGAGGATGCCATCTCGGGCGTCCAGGCCGGGTGTAGCGGGCACTTCGGACTTGTGATCGGCATCGCCCGCAAAGGAAATGCCGGGGAGCTTAAGCATCATGGCGCGCACGTGGTGGTGAAGGATCTAGGCGAACTGGTTGACTGACCAACAACGCTGTCTCGGGAGAAACAGCCCGATGCTCCATCATGAGCGCCTCAGGCCGCCATCGCGTGATTATCCGGCCGACGAGTGGAATGTCATAGAGAAAGGCTTTCATCCCGAATTCTTGGCCCAGCTGGAAACGATGCTGGCGCTGGGCAACGGATACCTCGGTATGCGCGGGTGCCCGGAGGAAGGCGGCCCCAATGCCGAAAACGGCACCCTGATCAATGGCTTCTACGAAACGCGACCCATCGTCTACGGAGAAGAAGCTTACGGGTTTGCGAGAACTGGCCAGACCATTTGCAACGTGACCGATAGCAAAATCATCAAGCTCTTCGTGGATGACGAGCCTTTCTGGCTGCCTGATGCGAACCTCTTAAGCTACCACCGACGGCTCAACATGAAGTCGGGGACGCTCGACCGCGAGATCCTCTGGGAGATACCTGCGGGCAAACAGGTGTTGATCACATCGCGGCGTTTGGTTTCCTTTGCCAACAGGCACGTGGCCAGCATCTCTTATCGCGTGACACTCCTCAATGCAGAAGCCTTCGTGGTGATTTCTTCGGAGATGGCGGCGAATGGTCCAAGCGCCCACATCGATGCTGCTGATCCGCGACAGACGCGAGCCTTTTCGGGGCGGGTGCTCCACCAGCGATCCAGCTATTCTAAAGGCCGTCGCGTTGTGCTGTGCCACGCGACCGAAAAAAGCCGCTTGATGCTCACCTGTGCGACTGAGACCGCGCTGGAACGTGCCCGCATACCTACAAGGTTGTCCGCACCGAGGACTTCGGCCAAGTCGCCTTCAAAATCGACGCGCGGCCAGGCTGTCCGATTGAGCTCAGCAAATATATCGTCTATCATACCTCCCCGACAGCTTCAGCTGAAGAACTCTGTGGCCGCGCCGAGTGGACCATGGATCGCGTCACGGCCCAAGGGTTCCCGCAACTGCTCTACGCCCAAGAGCAGTACATGAACGATTTCTGGCGTCGCAGCGATGTCCGGGTCAGGGATATCCGGGAAGACCGCACAAAGCGCACGACGGTGGAGATCCAGCAAGCGATTCGCTTCAATCTCTTTCACATCCTGCAAGCCTCAGCGCGTGCGGAGGACGTGGGTGTGCCTGCGAAGGGCCTCACCGGACAGGCGTATGAGGGACATTACTTCTGGGACACCGAAATTTACCTGCTGCCGTTTCTGATTTATACGTCTCAGCGGATCGCCAAGAATCTGCTGAACTTCCGCTACAATGTTAGGGCAGGCGCGAGCGCGCGCGAGGGAATTGGGCCATCGAGGAGCCATGTTCCCGTGGCGCACCATCAGCGGGGAAGAAGCTTCGGCATACTACGCCGCCGGGACCGCGCAGTACCACATCAACGCCGACATCATGTATGCGCTGCGCAAGTACGTGCAGGCGACCGGCGACGAGCAGTTCCTGCGGAACTGCGGTGCCGAGATGCTCGTGGAAACGGCGCGGCTTTGGCTGGACCTTGGCTTCTATTCGGACGCAAAAGGGGGGGAAATTCTGCATCAACGCCGTCACCGGGCCCGATGAATAGAACACCGTCGTCAACAAACTTTCGCTACGCAGCCCAGACTGTCGAATCCCTGCGGGCGACAGAACCGGATGCATACGACGCGCTCGCACACAAACCGGCGCTCGAGCCCTCCGAGGTGGAGAATTGGCTTCGCGCGGCGGAGAGCATGTATGTGCCCTATGATGAAAAGCGGAAGATCACACCGCAGGATGACAATTTTTTGGACCGAGAGCCCTGGGACTTCCGGAATACACCGCAAGACCACTATCCGCTGCTGCTCTTTTACCATCCGCTCAACGTCTACCGGAAGCAAGTGATCAAACAAGCAGATGTGGTCTTGGCCATGTTCCTGCTGGGCGATGCTTTTCCGGTAGAAGCGAAGAAACGCAACTTTGATTTCTACGACCCTTTGACGACCGGCGACTCATCATTGTCGTCGTGCGTCGAGGCCATCATCGCCGCTCAAATCGGCGATATGGAAAAGGCGATTCGCTACGGGATGGCCGCACTGCTGATGGACTTGGCCGACGTGGGCGGCAACGTGAAGGACGGCTGCCATATCGCCTCGATGGGCGGCACCTGGATGATGCTCACCTATGGGTTCGGCGGCCTGAAGGACGATGACGGGAGGTTGTCCTTCTGGCCACGTCGTGCACCTCAGGACAACGCCATTCTTCGGTTTCCCGTCACGTATCGCGGCCAGATGCTGGAAGTTGAAATCGGCGTGGGGACGGTCGAATGCACGCTGCGTGAAGGCGAATGCCTTGTGATCCGCCATGAAACAGAAGACGTTCAGTTGAGTCGGGAACATCCGGTCGCCGTGCGACCGGTTAGCAAGAGATGAGGGGTGTTATCAGATAGTGAGTGCCTCCCTGTATCAAGGCAGTCGCTCCGCAGATGAACGTACGGACGCAAGAACGCCCATGGCGCGTGTGGTGGCCCGCGCCGCGTGCGCGATGCATGATCAAATCCCAGTCCACCAGGTTCGAGCGAGCTGGCACCATGACTGTAAAATCCTCATTGGCCGCCAAGCGGAAGCGCGCAATGCGGCAAGATGGGGCAGATACCATCCTGAGGTCCTCGATCAAGAACAAGACCGCAAGTCGGCCCGCGGTCAAGAGAGTGCTGGTCGTCGACATCGGGGGCACCTCGATAAAGATCCTTGCTACGGGGCAAACTGAAGTTCGATCGTTTCCATCCGGATCAAGGCTCACGCCTGCGCGGATGGTGTCGGGAGTAAAAAAGCTGGCCGCGGATTGGACGTATGACGTGATGTCGATCGGCTATCCCGGCGCGGTCTTGGGTGGTCGGCCAGTTGCGGAACCTCACAACCTGGGACGCGGCTGGGTCGGGTTCGATTTCGCGCGGGCTTTTGGTCGTCCTGTGAAGGTCGTCAATGACGCCGCGATGCAGGCCTTGGGCAGCTATAAGGGCGGCAAAATGCTGTTTCTGGGCCTGGGAACCGGCCTCGGCAGCGCCATGATTGTCGAGGGTATCGTGGCGCCCATGGAGATCGCCCACCTGCCGTACAAGCACGGCACCTATGAGGACTATGTCGGACGCACTGGCCTGGAACGCGACGGTGAGAAGAAGTGGCGGCGTCACGTGGCCGACGTCGTGGCGCGCCTCATCGCAGCGCTTCAGCCCGACGATACGGTGATTGGAGGAGGCAATGTCAAAAGGCTCGAGGCACTGCCGCCGGGTTCTCGCCCGGGCGACAATGCCAACGCCTTCCGCGGAGGTTTTCGATTATGGGCAAAAGGCAGTGTTGTCCCGGCAGATCTGCCGCCCCGCCGTGCTCCCTCCGTGCGCCGGGCCAGAACGACCGGAAGCGTGTCACAGATGACTTCATGATCGCGGACCTCGCCGACGCCATCGACCGGGCAAGCGCTCGGCATGGAGTGATTCGACGCCCGCTCCAGGGAAGTCGGTTCGCAGAAGATTGAATGCCGCACGCGCATGATCGCGCGGCCGCTCCGGATCCCCAGCCGGGATCCGCTTGGCGTAGCACGGCATGCACTTAGTAGCGGTTGACCCGACCCGAGCGAGACAAACCCGACGCTGTTCGATACCGGTGTGCCCCCGGGGCTGCCTCTCTTCGACGATGGCGAGTTCGCCGGGCTGAAATTTCTCCGGACCGCCAGATGCGCCGACGCTCTCGAGGCGGTCCACCGTTCTGCGTGGCTTAGACGGTCGCCGGATTGCGACCCAGCGCTGTCAGGAATGCGACCCGAAGCGTGTCCAGGCCAGCAGCCACGTCAGTACCGAGATGGGCGCGAAGCGCGCGGCGATCACGTTCCATCAGAACCTCGAAATCTCCTCGGGCCTGGGCCGCCTTGACGACGCCAAAGCTGTACTTCTTTCCCGGCACGGGCAAATCGACAGCGTCATCGCACGTGATTTGCAGGAACACCCCCGTGTTTGGGCCCCCCTTGTAGGCCTGCCCCGTTGAGTGCAGGAACCGCGGCCCGAACTCGAGGCACGTGGCGACCCGCTTGATATCGCGGACGCCTTGGCGGATCTGCTGCAACACCTGCTCGAACGCCTCGTTCATCTCTAGGTAAGCTAGAATCGCAAAATAGTCCCCCTCGTTGAGCCGGTTGAGATGCGCCTCGAGCACGCCCGCCAGCGTGGGCGTGCCATTCGCTGGCTTCATCACTACGGTCGCATTGCTCTCATTGGTGTAGAGCTCGATGCCTGTCGCGGTGAAGACGGGGGTGTCGTGGCGCAATACCCCGCTTTTTTCGTATTCGTCGGTCAGCTTTCGTGTCGCAATCTTGCTGACTTCCACGTCTGGCTGATCGAAAGGGTGGACGCCGAGAATCGAGCCTGCCACCGCGGTGGCGAACTGCCAGCGGAAAAATTCTTCTCCAAGGTCGTAGGGATCGTCTACGACAATGCGAACCACCGGGTGACCGGCGCGCTCCAGCGCGTCCACCGAGGCGTCCTGCGTCGCGTCTGGTGCTGACGCCAATCTCAGATAAGCAAACAGGCGATCGCGACCATAGACTTCGGGCTTGCCGAGCGCTTCGCGATCGATTGGAATCAGCCCCTTGCCGTCTTTCCCCGTGGATTCCGCCAGGAGCTGCTCCAACCAGGCACCGAGATCGACAATCCCCGGCGACGCCACGATCGTCACCTTGTCGCGGCCGAATTCCTGTGCCGCAACGCCGAGGATCGTGCCGAGTACCACACCGGGATTTTCTGCAACAGGAACGGATGGCATGCAAGCACACACCATCTCATCGGTCCGGTCCAGGAACTTCGCCACATCCACGCCTATGATGGCCGCGGGGACCAGGCCGAAATCGGACAGAACCGAGTAGCGACCACCAATGTTCGGCCAGCCGAGAAAGACGCGCCGAAAGCCGTCGCGTTCGGCAATCTGTTGCATCTTCGAGCCTGGATCCGTGATTGCGACGAAGCGACTCCCGGCTTCCTTGGGACCGACAAGCTGTTCGATCCGGTCGAAGAAATACTGTTTGAAAACGTTGGGCTCGAGCGTTGAGCCCGACTTGCTCGAGACGATAAGCAGCGTGTTTTTCAGATCGACTTTGCTCTCGAAGGCCTTCACTTGAGCCGGATCGGTGGAATCAAGCACGTGAAGTTCCGGGAATCCGCTGATCGTGCCGAAGGTCGTCTTGATGACCTGTGGCCCCAGACTCGATCCCCCCATTCCCAGCAACAGGACGTGGGAGAAGCCGGCACGCCGAGCAGCTTCTCTAATAGCAGTCAGGCGCTCGATGTGGGCCAGCTGGCCGTTGGTAATGCCGAGCCACCCCAGCCATTGCGCCTCATCCCTGCCGCTCCAGAGTGACGCATCCCGACCCCAGAGCTTTCTGACCTTGGCTTCGGCGCGCCACTCCGCCAACGAACTTCGCACGGCAGAGCCGAGCGGCTCGGGCAGGGTGTACGTCAAGCGATTGAGCCTTCCCGCCCCTGCCTGCCGGGTTTGCTTTTCCACCGCCTTCAGCAGCTTCGAGAATGCGTCAGAGAAGAGCTGCAGGCCCTCCACGAGCAGCCTGTCGGTGACGTCCTTCATGGAGATCCCGACTTCGGCGAGTCCGGCCATCGTGTCGGCGGCAGACTCTACTTCCTCGGTGAGGCTTGCGCGCGGCCGCCCATGGTCACGAAACGCGTCAAAGGTCGAAGGAGGGATGGTGTTGACGGTATCGGGCCCGATCAGCTCCTCGATGTAAATCACGTCGCGGTAGACGGGGTTCTTGGTTCCCGTGCTGGCCCAGAGCAGCCGCTGCGTTTGCGCGCCCTGGCTGGAAAGGGCCTGCCAGCGCGGCCCGCTGAAGAGCTCCCGGTAGCGTTGATAGGTGAGCTTGGCGTTGGCAATCGCCACCTTGCCGGTCAAGCCACGCAGCAGGCTTGTCTCCTGGGCATTCGTCCCCGCCTGTATCCGGGCTGCTGCGAGGTTGTCGACCGCGGTGTCAATCCGGCTGATGAAAAAACTGGCAACGCTGGCGACCCTGCTCAGATCGCCGCGCCGGGCGGCGTATGCTTCCAGGCCCGTAATGTAGGCTTCTGCAACCTGCTCGTACGAGTCTTGGGCAAACAGCAGGGTCACATTGACGTTGATTCCTTCGCCGATGAGCTCGTGGGTAGCGACAATCCCTTGAGGGGTCGCCGGGACTTTGATCATCAGATTGTCGCGTCCCACGGCCCGCCACAATCGCCGGGCTTCGTCGAGCGTGGCCGCGGTGTCGTACGCGAGAAGGGGCGAGACCTCGAGGCTCACGTAGCCGTCACGCCTCGACGTCTCATCATAGATGGCGCGCAGCGCGTCGGCAGCGTCTTGAATATCCTGGACTGCGAGTCGCTCGTAGATCGTCTTTGGATCCGGCGTCCGCGCCTCAGGCTGCTCAAGGATGGCGCGGTAATCAGAGCTACCGGTGATGGCCTTCTCAAAGATGGCTGGATTCGAGGTCACCCCCCGCAAACCGTCCTCGTCGATCAGGCGGCGCAACTCGCCGCTAGTGATCAAGCTGCGGCGGATGTAGTCGAGCCACACCGATTGGCCAAACACCTGCAACGCGCGCAACGGGTTTTCGAGCGCGGTCATCTTGGCGAGGCGGCGCCGGTGCCGCGCTTCGTCCGTGAAGCGAGCGTTCAGAAACGCGCCAATGAGCTCACGGGCGAGCTCGACGCCGACGATACGACCGCCGAGCACCAGCACATTCATGTCGTCGTGCTCAACGCCTTGATGTGCCGAATACGTGTCATGGCACAATCCGGCGCGAATCCCTGGAATCCTGTTCGCGGCCATCGACGCGCCAACCCCGCTCCCGCAGAGCAGGATGCCGCGTTCGGCCTGGTTCTCGCGCAAGGCGCGACCGACAGCTTCCGCATAATCGCAATAATCCACCGGATCGGTGCTGTGGGTGCCCAGGTCAAGCACCTCGCGACGCTCTGCGGTCAAGAACGCCTTCACCGCCTCCTTCAGCGCGAATCCGGCATGATCGGCACCTATGGCGATGCGCATCGCTCACCTCGCTTCAGCGATCTGCTGCTTTACGGCTGCTATGATGTTCTCGGACGTGAAGCCAAACTTCTTCTGCAATTCCTTGAGCGGCGCCGAGGCTCCGAACGTCTCCATTCCGATGCTATGACCGCGCCTGCCGACATACCGCGCCCAGCCGAGCGTGGACCCCTGTTCCACCGAGACACGCGCGCTGACTGACTCCGGCAGCACCTGCTCGCGGTACTCGGGGTGAGCGCGACAGTAGTGCTCGAACATCTCCCACGACGGCATGCTGACCACGCGGGCCTTGATCCCTTCGGCCTTGAGGGTTTCGTACGCTTCGACACAGAGGGCAACTTCGCTACCGGTCGACAGGAGCAACACCTGAGGCCGGCCGTCGTCGGCGTCCGCGAGAACATAGGCGCCGCGTCGCAGGCCCTCCGCCGCCGCGTATTTCGTTCGGTCAAGCGTCGGCGCCGCCTGCCTGGTCAAAATGAGCACGACCGGTTCGTGGCGGAAGGCGGCCATGACGCGCCAGGCTTCGACCACTTCGTTGGCATCGGCGGGTCGCAGGGTAATGAGTCCGGGGATGGCGCGCAGGGACGCCAAGTGCTCGACCGGTTGGTGCGTTGGCCCATCTTCCCCGACTCCGATCGAATCGTGGGTGAAGATGTGGATCACCGGGATCTCCATCAACGCGCTCAACCGGATCGCCCCGCGGCCGTAGTCGCTGAAGATCAGGAACCCGGATCCGAACGGTCGAAGCTTCGATAGCGACAGGCCATTGAGGATGGCGCCCATGGCGTGCTCGCGAATACCGAAGTGGAGATTGCGCCCTGCTGGATTCTGCGCGCTGAAATCGCCGACGCCTTCAAAAGTGAGTCGCGTCTTGCATGAGGGCCCGAGATCCGCCGAACCGCCGAGCAGCCAGGGTAGGTGCTTGGCGAGCGCGTTCAGCGTCTGACCTGACGCGTCGCGCGTGGCGACGCCTTTGTGGTCGGCCGCAAACGTCGGCAATTCCCCGTCCCAGCCATCCGGCAACTCGCGGCGCAACATGCGATAACCCTGCTCAGCAAGCTCGGGATACTGGCCGCGATATCCCTCAAACGTGGCCCACCAGGCTTGATGCAGCGCCGCGCCCCGCGCCCCGATGCCCTCCTGAAAATGCTCACGCACCCCATCCGGGACCAGGAACTTCGCGTCCGGCGGCCAGTCATAGCGCCCTTTTGTCAACCTGATCTCGGCCTCGCCCAGTGGTTCGCCATGCGCCGCGCTCGTATCTTGCTTGTTTGGTGCGCCGTAGGCGATATGGCTGTCCACGATGATCAGCGTCGGTCGATCGCTCGTGCTCTTGAAGGTCTTGAGCGCACGTTCGAGCATCTCAAGGTCGTTGGCGTCGCCGACGCGCGTCACGTTCCAGCCGTAACCAATGAAGCGTGTGGCCACGTCATCGCTGTACGCGAGCGCCGTATTGCCCTCGATGGTGATATGGTTGTTGTCGTAGATCCAGCAAAGGTTATCGAGCTTGAGGTGTCCTGCCAGCGAGGCGGCCTCGCCGGAAATCCCTTCCATCAAGCAACCGTCACCGCACAGAGCGTAGACGTCATAGTCAAACAAATCGAACCCGGGGCGATTAAAGTAGCTGGCCAGCCAGCGTTCGGCGATGGCCATGCCCACGCTCGTTGCCACCCCTTGTCCTAATGGGCCCGTTGTCGTTTCGATGCCCGAGGTCCAACGGTATTCCGGGTGGCCGGGGCATTTGCTTTCAAGTTGACGGAAGCTCTTGATGTCTTCCAAAGTCACCGACAATCGTCCGAGCGTTTCGTACTTGGGGTTGACTGCCTTCGTCCCAGTCAAGTGCAACATCGCGTAAAGCAACATGGACGCGTGCCCAACCGACAACACGAAGCGGTCACGGTTAGGCCAGATCGGGTGATCGGGGTCGAAGCGCAGGACGCGCTGCCACAAACAATAGGCCACCGGCGCCAGCGCCATCGGTGTGCCCGGGTGACCGGAGTTGGCCGCTTGTACGGCATCCATCGCCAGCGTGCGGATGGTATTGACGCACAACTGATCCATCGCGTCGCTCGTCGATCTGGTAGCGCTCGGCATGGCATGTGCAGTGATGTCAATTGTGCTCATCAGTCTTGCTCCCAAATGGTGTCGACCGCGGAAGATACCGGCGAATATGCGCCGAACGCCGGGGATTGTGCAGCCGTTCTACAAACTTCCGCCCCGCAGGGTTCCACCGACAATCTCCCGTCCGGGCTGTGTTCGCGGGCAGCAACGATTGTGTCTGATGGCGTCCTGCATCTGGCTCCATGGAATCCTTATCCAATGAGGTACGCGGTCTTCGTGCCCTCGTCGCATCAAGAACGGGTAAGAGGCGTCGCGCCGATCTTTTCCGCCGACGTGGGGTCCGGGGGCGCCACTGTGCTCGGGCGCGTCTCTGGCATGGCAATCCAGAGCAACAGCAGGCCGCACAGCCCGACCAGTGCCAGTCCGAAGTACGCCATCTTGCCGCCAAACGCAGCGACTGTGACGCCGGCGAATAATGTGCTCAGTGACGCGCCGATGGAGATCGCCACACCGAGCGCGCCAAGCGTGAGGTTGAATCGCCCGGTGCCGCGGGTAAGGTCAGCTGCCACTAGTGTCATCATGACGCCAAAAACCGCGCCGCTGATGCCGTTCAACCCTTGGCATATAAGCAGCGTATACGGGCCTGGCAGAGTCGCGTAGAGCACGGCCTGCGGCGGCAGCAGTCCCCAGCCGAGTAGCAACATCGGCCGTCGGCCAGAGCGCTGAGCAGTGCGTCCGATCCAGGGCGATATTATTGCCACGATCGCCTGCGGCAGAAGTGTTGTCGCCGCGACGATCAGCGTGGCCATTTCTGGCCGCCGCTTCATCACCTGGGCCGCGACGCCCGCGGGTATCGCCGCGCTGGCAGCGAAGAATAGTACGACGCAGCTGGCGAAGATCAGCAGCCGACGATCGAGGAACAGAACCTGGACAGCTTTCCATGTCAGCTTGTGGTCGTCTTGTTTCTGCCCTTGCTTCTTCGTTGGACCTGCGCCGGAGTTGGCGCGCTCGAGCCCAACAAGGGAAAGCGACAGCAGCGTCGGCACCGTGAGCACCGCTGCGACGAAGAAGATCGAGGCCGGCGCGAAGTATGAGCCGGCCAGGCCCATCACGCCGGCGGTCAGCCCATTGCCGATAGAGGCGAAACGGGCGTTCCGGCCGAGCCGCTCGCTGAAGGCGGCCTCCCCGGCCAATGCGAGGCTGATGGCAGCGATCCCAGGGGCAATCAGCGAACTCCCAAGGCCCTGCAGCGCCTGCGCCAGGTAGACCACGGGCTTCGCAGATGTTAGACCTAAGAGCAGCGCGGCGACGCCGATGCCCGTCACGCCGAGCCGCACCGCCCGGCGCTTGTCGTCGATGCTGTCGATGAAGGCCCCGGCCGGTACTTGGCTGACCAAGCTGCTCACAGTGCTGATGGTCAATGCGAAGCCGATCGCGTCTGCAGGCCAGTGGTTCGCCACGAGCTGAATGACGACGAACGAACCGAAGCCCGCCTGCATCGAGGCGGTCAAGAAATTGAGCCCATCAAGGCCGTAGACGCTATGGCGCGACGCCACGCGCGGCTCTACTGCACATGAAAAGCGTGAACATTTCTGCGCTCCGTGAGATTGACCGATCTCCACATGTTGGTCCGGTCCGAATGTTTGAGTGCCTTCGCCGTTAAGCCGATGGGCGATGCGCGGGCGGGAACGAAGGTCGGCTACAACGACGCTTGCAGTGCGGCGCCCGCCGTCAGTTGCCGCATGGCTCCTGCGATCCGCATCTCCATGGCTTCCCCATCCGTCAGCGTTATCTGCACGGTGCTGCCCGCGATGCGGATTACCACCGACCGGCCTCTCCAGCGCACGCGGAACGACAGGCTGCGCCACTGAGGCGGCAGCTTCGGGTCGATTCCGAGGGTGTCGCCCATCAGGTCGAGGCCGGCGAAGCCGAAAATGACCGACTGCCAAAGCGCGCCGAGCCCGGCAATGCGCACACCACCGGCGCTGTTAGGGTCGAGGTCGAGGTCGAGGGCGGCGGTCTCACGCAAGTAGCGCAGCGCCATCTCTGGGTCGCCCAGGCGCGCCGCGACCAGCGCGTGAAATCCTGCGCTCAGCGAGCTGCCGTGGGCGCAGCGTGGCTCATAGTGGCGGAAATTCGTCTCCACCAGAGTGCCGGGGAATTCCTCAGGCAACAGTGCGATCAATGCTACCACGTCGGACTGCTTCACCACCTGCGAGCGCTGCGTCTGCTCGCGGCCAATTACCACGTCAATGGGCACGGTGCGGTCGGCATAGTCGGCAAGGTTGAGCGGTTCCAACGCATGGAAGCCGGCGAACTGCTCATAGATGCCGGTCGCAGGATCGAGGCCGGTCGCGATGCGCTCGATCGCGTCGCGCCAGTCGGCAAGCTCGTCGCTGCCAAGTGCCAACTTCTCCTGGAGCGCGGCGGCACGGTCGGGCCAGCGCGCGCGCAGAAGATCCATCGCCTCCAGTGCGCGGGCAATATTCCAACGCGCCATCACGTTGGTGAAGGCATTGTCGTCCACATCCTCGTGATACTCGTCCGGCCCGATGACGTGGCGGATGTGCCGCCGACCATCCGCCTCCGCCACAGCCCGGGACGCCCAGAACCGGGCCGTCTCCAGCAGAATCTCGGCGCCGGCACGAAGGAAGAAATCGTCTTCGCCGGTGGCGCGCCAATACTGCCACACCGCATAGGCGATATCGGCACTGATGTGGTGCTCCATTTGGCCGGTCAATATCTCAATCGGAGTGCCGTCGGGCCCAACCACCCGTTCCGGTGTCGTCTCCATGCCGGTATCGGCCGATTCCCAGGCATAGAGCGCGCCCTTGTAGCCGAAATGCGCTGCCTTCGCGCGAGCGCCGGGTAGCGTGTGGAAGCGGTACATCAGCAGCGCCCGCGCCGCCTCTGGCCACACGGCGGTGTAGAAGGGTAGCAGGTAGATCTCAGTGTCCCAGAAGACGTGGCCGAAATAGGCATCACCGGTGAGGCCGCGTGCGCCGATTGAGACCTGTTCATCGTCGGGGTTGGCAGCGCTGGTCAGATGGTATACGGCGAAACGCACCGCTTGCTGCGATTCATCGTCGCCTTCAATGAGCACGTCGCTCGCGGTCCAGCGGGCATCCCAAGCAGCCTCGTGCGCGGCCAGCATGGCGCGCCAGCCCAGCGCGCGACTGCGCGTCAGCGCGACGTAGGCCGCCGGGGCGGGATCGTCCTGCCGCCTGTCGGCCCGTCCCACCGCAACCAGACGGTCCAATTCGACAACCTGCCCGGCCACGGAACGCCAGTGCCAGACCCAACGCAGAGGGAACGGACGGTCCGGGGCGAGAAGATTGCCACCAAGATGCAGCGTCGCGGCACCGGTCATCGCCACACCCTTGCCCGTGCCCTCAGTCTGCCAAGCGCCGAGATCTTGCTCCAGCCGCATCGGCTCCATACCGAGACCAGCCATCGCGAAACTGGCCTCCAGCCTCACGTCGACGCCATCGCGGTCCAGCGAGAGCTGCATAAATTGCAACCCGGTCGCACGGTCGGCTAACGATAGGAGGCGTAGCTCGTGCCCAGTTGCGGTGATGCCTGCGGGCGTGCGATGCGTCCAGGCCGATAGCAGCAGGCCGCGGCGCATATCTAGCTTACGGGTACCGAAGAGCACTTCGCCCTCGCGCGCGAGCAGCGGCTCTCCATCCAGCAGAATGCGTACGCGCGACCAGTCGGCCACCGGCACCAACGCTGGCACCGGCGGTTCGGTGTTGGGCATGTCGAACAGACCGGCCACGTAGCAGCGCGGCCAAGACGCCCATTTAATGTACCCCAGCCACCCGACCCAGGTCGGGCCCCGGCTGACCGAACGCGCGGCACGCATGCCCAGGAATCCGTTGCCGAAAGCGAAGCGAGATTCGAGGGCGCTCTCGCTCAAAAGATCGTACCCGTCGTGGCCGAGGACCCAGCCAGCGTCTTGCGTCGGTTCAAGCGCCTCATGCATCGGGGTCGGTCTCCTTTTCGGGGCGGGCACGCAACGCACAGCGGCCATCGCCACGTGCAAACCGCTTCATCAAATCTTTTGCAGGGGGGAGCCAGTCATCGATGCTTAGCGTCATAACGCTGCACGTTTTTGTTGAGAATGAGGTCGCACACTCGCGGTAACGCCTGATCGACGTCAACCTCGACACACCGATTGAAGATCGCACGCCGAACCCACGAATTCTTACAAATACGACGTAATTGATAAAAATTATATAACGGAAACTGACTCAAATCAACGCGCCGCCGTCTGGGGACAAGGTGGCAGTCCGAGAGCTGGCCTCTTGCCTGAGACCAATTGACGTTCGCAGGTGCAGCAAAATGCAGCGAATAACGCGGCGAGCTTAGTCCTTCCTCACCCCTAGGGTGGGGTGAAGTTCATGACATTTGTTGCTCCGCGCTCGGCTGGCGGCGTATCGGACGTTCCCGCAAGCGGGCACCTCACTTGGACGCATTCATTCGAAAGATCGGCATGGCCTCGAGGGGCCGTTCTCTCCAGTATCGATTCGAACTGGTGGAATGCGCCGCGGAAGCGGAAGCTTTCATGACAACAAGGGGTGATTTCACGGCCAGCGAACGCAATTTACTTGGCCTCGCTGGCCGTTTGACGCTTCTCCCGGGGTCCGTTATTTGCGTCCGGCTCCGCTCTTTCAGCTTGCGAAAATCCGGGCCCCTGCGCCACGTCAAGCTCCAAGCCGCTTCGCAACGTCCGCGGTCGGTGCTCCACTCATCAAGCAAACTCTCACTCCCGCATGGGCGCGGATTTGTGGCGCTCGGGCTCCTTGGCGTTCCGCCTCTGCTGCCAATCGTGCTTTGATTCCGCGCCAGCTTCGCCCGTGCATCAAAGCGCGCCCTGCACTCGACCTGCCTGGGAGGGCGTGATAGCCTTGGTTCTGGAGCGCAAACAAAGTAGCGCGCCGGCGAATCCGGCGCCTGTCTGCAATGGCTTGATGGCTATCGTCCTCTAGGGAGTTGTCATGACCCGGAAGAATGCGTTCTACGCGCAATCCGGCGGGGTCAGCGCTGTGATCAACGCCTCGGCCTGTGGCGTGCTGCAAACGGCGCGCCAGCACTCAGAGGAAATTGGCAAGATCTATGCCGGACGCAACGGCATCATCGGTGCGCTCACTGAAGATCTAATCGATACCGGCGTTGAGTCTGACGTCGCGATCGCTGCGCTCAAACACACCCCGGGCGCCGCGTTCGGGTCCTGTCGCTACAAGCTCAGGTCGATTCACGAACACCGCGCGCAGTATGAACGCTTGATTGAAGTATTTCGTGCGCATGACATTGGCTTCTTTTTCTACAACGGCGGCGGCGACTCGCAGGACACCGCCTATAAAGTCAGCCAGGTGGGTGCTGGGGTGGCCTATCCGCTGGTATGCATCGGCATTCCCAAGACAGTAGACAACGACCTACCCATCACTGACTGTTCACCGGGCTTTGGCTCAATGGCGAAATACGTCGCCACCTCGGTCCGGGAGGCGGCTTTCGACCTGGCGGCGATGAGCCCTACCTCGACCAAGGTGTTCGTCCTGGAAGTGATGGGCCGGCATGCCGGCTGGACGACTGCTGCGTGCGCGCTCGCGGCCGAGCAGGAAGGCGATGCTCCCCACATCTTGCTGCTGCCCGAGGTGGCGTTCAATGAAGGACGGTTCCTGCCCAAGGTCGAGGAGGTTCTGAAGCAGCATGGCCACTGCGTTGTCGCCGTGTCCGAAGGGGTTAAAGGACCAGACGGCGAGTTCCTCGCGGCATCGGGTTTACGGGACGCCTTCGGCCATTCACAGCTGGGCGGGGTCGCGCCAGTCATCACCGGCCTGATAAGTGAGAAGATCGGCTGCAAGTGCCATTGGGCGGTCCCAGACTATCTCCAACGGTCGGCACGCCACCTTGCCTCCGAAATCGACGTCCAGCAGGCGTACGCAGTCGGTCGCGCTGCGGTGGACTTCGCAATCGCCGGAAAGAGCGCCGTGATGCCGGCGATCCGCCGGCTTAGCGACTCGCCCTATCAATGGGACATCATCGACGCGCCGCTCTCTATGATCGCCAATCAGGAGAAAATGCTGCCCCCTGATTTCATCAGCGCCGACGGCTTCGGCATCACTGAGGCGGCCCGCCGGTATTTGGCGCCGCTCATCGTTGGCGAAGCCTATCCGCCTTTTAACAAGAATGGCCTGCCCAACTACGTGAAGCTGCAGAACGCGGCCGTGCCGAAGAAACTGACCAGCGAGTTCGTTGTCTGACGCGCCAAAGTCTGGTGTCAAGGTCGTCAGCCGCGCCGAGTTGTCTCCCGGGGCAGCGAGGCGCGTGGTCACGCTTGATTGCTCGCCGGTTCGTTTGGCGGGGCGAGGCGAAACAATAGCGTCCCCGGTGACGGCGCCATTGCCTACGGCGCGGCCTTGACGTCATCGACTTCCGGCCATTTGGCCGCCTCCAGCTGGGTGCGAATGCTCATGCGGGTCGCAGGCCCGTCATTGCGGAAATTCGTGTAAATAGTCCAGACAGCCTCTGACAAGGGCTTGATCACGGGCTCGATGGCAGCATCGCTGAGCCAGTTCTTCGGTTCCGCACTGGAGAGCGGGCCTTACCTTCCCAACTGAGTTTGAAATTCTAATTGCTTACGGGTATTGCGCGCTCGAAATCGCGATCTGCGCCCTGCCGCGGTCGGGGTTGCTTTGATCCGTCGTAGGTTGCCCTGCTATCGTAAGATGCTAGCCAGGTGGTGAGCGTTTCCGCCCCACCTGCGGCGGTCAACGGGCGAGGGTTCCAAGGGCTACAAGGGCGAGGTTACCCGCTGCCAGAGCACTGACACATCTACCAGTGAGGCCACGCCAAGGCCGCTTGAAAATTCGCGGCTAACAGAAGCGTTGACATGATATTTCTTCAGGGCTTTCCTTAAGGCATTACCCGAGTTTTCAGGTGCTAACCCGCCCGTGACACCGGAGGGTGAGTTATCCGAAAGGAACGAGCCCATGCTGATGCGCCCCCCGCGTAAGGTCGTCCCGGACCAATCGCCGCGCGGCCAGCTCCCGAACTTCGGACCGGGCCTCAATACCATTGCGGTGCATAGGGGGCTAAATGGAATTCGCATGGCCTACGCTAGCAATATGGAGATTTTCGGTGAGGGAGAGCCAACCGAATACCTCTATGAGGTCGTCCGCGGATTGGTCCGCAATTGCAAGATATTTGGCGACGGTCGTCGTCAGATCACCGGCTTTCATATTCCCGGGGAAGTGCTTGGGTTCGAACCCGACGATGAGCATCACTTCTCGGCTGAGGCGGTTACCGACTCAATCATCCTCGCGGTTAAGCGCAGTGCTATCATGGAACTTGCGGCGCGTGACGCCTACTTCGCCCATCAGCTCTGGGCCGTGACAGCTCGACATTACTGGCGAAGTCGGAACCATGTCGTGGTTCTGGGTTATATGAAGGCCAGGCAACGCGTGGCCGCCTTTCTGCTGCCTATGGTCCCGCGCAGCCCGGGCGACGATGAAATCGAATTGTCGATGTCACGGCAGGATATTGCTGACTATTTGGGTCTGACGATCGAGACAGTGTCGCGCACGATCACGCAGTTTGAGCAGGAAGCCGTGATTGGTATCGCATCGGCACGTCGCATTGTCATCCGAGATCGTGCGGCACTGACGGCAGTCGTGGCCCACGACAATTCCAGAGCGTCCCATGGCTATTGCGAACGGCCCACTGCTGCGTGTGCTACAAAATCCCAGCAGGCTGCCAACAAACGTGATCGGCGCAGACGGCGTTGCACGCATGAGTACAGCGCATTTGCCCAATCCAGCGAGCTGACCGAATGGCGCTAATCTCTGCTGCGGCGCATGAGCCCGGTTTTGGCGCTTCGCGGTACAAACTGCTGCGCAGCGTCCTCTACGAGAAGCAATAAAACCAACAAAGTTGTCAGTTGAGCCGCGCTGCATCCCACCAGCTCGACCCCAAGCGCCACTTCAGACAGGTGCGAGGTGGGGGGGTCAGCCTGATCTGGGTGGTCGGAGCGAGCGCCATCAGGATCGTCACCGCGGCGATCCCATATGGGGTCACGATCATAGGGAAAGCGAGGGGGGAGAAGGCGAGTGCAAGACTGGGCGATTCGGTGCGCTCGGGAGCTCGAGCGGCGCTGTATTGCTGCATGACCGCCTGCAGGGCAACCAGAAAGAGGATCAAGCCGGCGGCAATCTGCAACACCAGCACGGGAATGGCGAAGTTGTCGAGCATTTGCCCGCCGAGGCCAGCCGCGATGGTGACGGCACCGATCGAAAACAGGAAGGCGCGCGTGGCGAGACGAAAGCGGAAAACGTGATCGCAGTCCTTGGTGGCAGCAGCGAAGGGGCCAAGCAACTTGATCGGGCCCAGCATCAGGAACAGCAAAGCAAAGATCATACCCCAGGTGATAGGGCGCTTGGTCGCGAGCACGCCGGTGGTCTGCGCGGCGGCCGCGACAGGCAAGAGGGTGAAGGCGACGATGGCCGCGAAGTGCTTCATGGGAGCGTCAAAGCGGAGCGTGACGGCACGTTGTATCAATACGGCGTGGAACGTTGACCAGATCAAGGAAGTGGATGGTTCGTTTCATGTCGTAATACCTGGGCCAAAGCCCCGTATCTATGCAGATGGCCGACCTGCGCGATCGACATCGTGACGCCAAGAACGCCCAGCTTTCCCTCAATAGGCGCCGAAGTCCCGAGGCCGCTGGGCAAGGGCAAATGGGAATCGCTATGAGAGCTCGCGACCCTGAGCCGACGATTTGAACTCGCGCGTGGCGCTTGTCAAGACGCAGTCGGCTCCGCTCAGTTCTCGTGAAGGTTTTGCAATGTCGGTAACCTCTGAGCATTGATAAAGAGTAGGCGCATTGCAGGAGGGCTGCGCGCCTTAACTCATGCCTCGCACACGAAGCGCTTACCAAAAATATTGAGCCTCCGCGTCGTTCATTGCGTCAGGAATTATTCAAACAGTCACCTAACGGGTCGGGGGAGCAGCTGAGGATTGGGCGAGGGAGCGGCAAGCCACATAGGTGGGCTCTGCAGCAACCGCCATTGCCCCAAGTGTCAATCGTTATGGCGCCTCTGCCGCGCCGCCCGACTCTATTATGCTCAGATATCAACAAAAAATCTCATCTCATAGGCTACGCAGAAGCTTAACGGCCTCAACGATTTCAGGATCGGTGATCTGCGGGAGTTCCGCTTTGATCTGCGTCAGTACCGCGTCGAGGCGCTTAAGCTCGGCAGCTCGCTCCTTGCCCGATTGTTCGGGCAATTGCTGCGTCATCTCCAATATAGCAGCACGTCGAAGCTCCAATAACCGGACAACGAATCGGCCATCGTAATTGCTGAGTTTAATCATCACATCCCTCCCTGAGATGCCCCGTCAGCGAAACGATAATGCGCTCGTTCACCGGTTGTGAATAGAGCAATCCACCCATGCATGTCCGCTGCGTAAATCGAAGCCACCGTCCACCCGCAACGAAGGTTTCTCACAATCCAGCTCCCATTTTTTGATCTCGATCAATTCCTACCCCAGCAACACCTGAAGGGCTATGTCAGCGACATCGCCGCCAGGACGTGTGGTGTGCACCACGAGTTGGCGCGCGATTGCAGTCTAGCCGCCAGGGCCAGCGTTCTTGGGCCTACATCCTCTACAGCGACTCCCAATGTGCTTGGGCGATCTGTTTAGCATCGGCGAGGCTTCGGGTCTCCCCGAGGCGCTGACCGTTAACGGAGATGACATAGCGGATTCCTTCCAGCCGATAACGGGTTTCGATCTTGAAGCGCGGGCCTAGGACGCTTGTGGTCGTTAGCCAACAGCCATCTGGAGAGTCGTGGTGCTCCCATTGGAGGAGATCGCCATCGTTATCGTTCATTTAGTGCCCCGGTTGCACGGCAACCCTCTGCATGTCGCCGCTTCCCGCTGTGTCCACTATCCGGCATCAGGTGTGCGGCGAAACACGTGCTGAAATACGACCTGGCAGTGTCCGGGTCATTGACGCACGTCAAGCCTCACCGAGTGTATTTAATGCCATTTTTTGTTTATTTCGGACGCCTGCCGGGATGGTGCGAATTCGTTGCCCTGATCGCGCCACAGCTGCGCCATGCCTCATCACGCAGGTCGAATGCAGCGAAAGCTGAAACCTATTTCCAGCGTGTGGTTGCAGTTCGCGCGTGAGTACCAGGCAAGTCCGGGGAATTGTGCGCCTGGATGGCTATGGCGCGATCGGGGCAAGCAACAAGTAGGTCTCGTCGGAGCGCCTTGACTACGTGGTCCAGGACCTCTGTGCCGCGGCGTGCCGTGATCTGCGTGTATCGCTGGCAGGCAGAACATCTCCCACTGTGGAGAGAACTTGTCGCTGCCGCGCTAGCCGAGTCTATGGTGTCGGCGGATTGTTAGTGCTTGGCCGCATTGGGGACGACGCATTCGTCAAATCATCTACTACATATACCTGCGCGCTCACGGGCCTCAAGGGCGATATCGAGGTCGATACCCGGCCGAAACGCTGAAGTCTTGGGGACACAAGTTGGAGAGATTTCTGAAAGACGACCACATTGTCTCCGTTTATTTTGACAACGACCAAAAAAGTGCGGCTCCAAAAGACGCTTTGCAGTTGATGGGGATGCTCGGAGCTGGACGTCGGCCAATGCCGCCGAACGACGCCATCCGCACCGAGGGCAGACGAACATCGTTGCCCCTAACCAAACGGCAATAGTTGGATCGTCCGTATCGATTCAGCAATTGGATGCAAACTCTTCCGCTCTCTGACTGAGCCGTATCGGCGCCCCCTCGCCGCTCCCCACAGCGCACATCCAGCATTTCCAGTTTTTCACAATTTTTCTGGAAGCCCATAACGGCGCCTGCGAAAGCGAATGCCCGCCCTAAGCAGGCTCCGAGGTTTGCGCACGCATGGGA
>Ga0306920_100003338_pt1 | contig 20333 bp, 18 predicted proteins | sample flu12Cox44000170_FD_204666 | JGI IMG/M metagenome (GOLD analysis project Ga0306920, IMG submission 204666) | Lab enrichment of tropical soil microbial communities from Luquillo Experimental Forest, Puerto Rico - flux4day.12C.oxic.44.000.170 (v2)... | ecosystem: Environmental > Terrestrial >... | reverse complement strand
AACCGGTAAGCTCATCGCCTTCCCGCGCTTTGCAGGGACCAACATCACGCCAGCCTGGTCCCCCGATGGCACGCAGCTTATTTTCTCTTCTTCCATGCAAGGGAACTCCGAACTCTACGTCTGTGACGTAAACTGCCTCCACCCAAAACGTCTTACCCATTCCAACGGCGCCAACATGTCTCCCGCTTGGAATCCCAAGACCGGCCAAACGGTCGCGTTTGTCAGCGACCGTGGCGGCACTCCCCAGCTCTATCTGATGAACGCCGACGGCACCGGTGTCAGCAAACTCGACCTTCCTGACAAAGGTTACGTCATCGACCCCGCCTGGTCGCCCAACGGCCTGTTGCTGGCCTTCAGCTGGCGACGACCGAACGATAACTACGACCTTTTCATCGTCGACCCCACTTCCCAGCAGCTCCGCGAATTGACCCGCGATCAGGGACGCAACGAGCGCCCCAGCTGGGCACCCGATGGCCGCCACCTTGTCTTTGAATCGACACGCTCGGGCGAGCGCCAGATTTGGACCATGGTCGCCGACGGTTCCCAGGCGCATCAATTAACCACCGGCGGCCACAACGAGTCGCCCAACTGGTCTACGCACTGAGCCGCTCACCATGCACGCTTATGGAACCAAGGCGGCCGCGCGTGCATCTCACCAGTGCACCTGGTGTCGGCGGGTGCTGGTGTTGCTCCCCTGGAAATTTTGTTTCGTGTTGTTAGTTCGCTTGCGTTTTCCGGCTGTCTATAATATATCGTGCTACGATACATTGCCCGGACCTAGCCTGCTGATGTTACGATAATGGCTCTGTTGGGGCGAACACGGGGACTCTAATCGTTTCAGGAGGATCTGAATGACTTTGGCTTCACGCTTATCCCATCGCGCTGGACTACTCGCATTGTTCGGCTCTGCCGTGCTTGTTGTCGGCTGCAACAAGAAAGTGACACCACCGCCACCGCCTCCGGCGGCTGCTCCTGCGCCCGCTCGTCCCACAGTGACGTTGCAGGCCAACCCCACGACCGTCAACAAGGGAGAGTCCTCGACCCTCACCTGGAACTCCACCGACGCCACGCAGCTCTCGATTGATCCTGGAGTCGGTACGGTGACCGCCGAAGGTTCCACGAAGGTCACACCTTCAGATTCCACCACCTACACGATTACCGCCACGGGCCCGGGCGGCTCGGCCACCGCCACGGCCGCGGTTTCCGTGAACGCTCCTGCTGCAGCACCTGCCCCGGCTCCCGCCCCGACGCCCTTCGAGCAAGGAGTCCACGATGCTTTTTTTGATTTTGACAAAGCGGAGATCCGCACCGACGCCCGCGACATGCTTTCCCAGACCGCGGAATACCTCAAAGCCAATTCATCGATAAGAGTAACCATCGAAGGTCACTGTGACGAGCGCGGCTCGACCGAATACAACCTCGGCCTCGGCGACCGCCGTGCCGCCGCCGTGAGAGAATATCTCGTATCGCTCGGCATCTCCGCCGATCGCATGAATACCGTCAGCTTCGGCAAAGAGAAACCTTTCTGCATGGAACACAACGAGACTTGCTGGCAGCAGAACCGCCGCGGCCATTTTGTCAAAGCCAATTAGGCGGTTTAGCGACGAGCCCTGGCGATAACCGCTTCTTAACCAATAAGGCCGCAAAGGCCGGGCAAACTCTTGCCTGCTTGCGGCCTTCTTAATTAGAGTGGAGGCTACTTCCCAGGCCTGTTTTTGCAAGTGGATCCTTGGACCCCTAGGAGGGTGTCATGCGTATACGGAACATCGCCGCTTTTAGTGCAGCCATTCTTGCAGGCGCCATCTGCGGAAGCCTGATCGGCCCGCGCCCGGTCGAAGCTGTCGCCAGGGAAATTATCGACCTCCAGCGCGACGTCACTTCCCTGCTGACGGGACAAAAAGATCTCTCCACGCAGATGACCCAGGATCACACTGTCATTAAGACCATCGTCGGCGGTTTCAACGACAACATCAACCGCCTCGGTGGCAGCATGGGATCGCTGCAAAAGTCCGTGCAGGACATGCAGGCCAATTCCGGCACGCATCTCGATGCCATGTCGACGCAAGTTCAAGGTCTCTCGGATAATCTTGAGGAAATCAAGTCTCGCCTTGGCAAGCTCAACCAGCAGCTCGTGGACCTCCAGAACGCCGTGCAAAACGTCGATGCCAAGATTTCTTCTGGCGGGGCTCCTGCCACGTCAACGCCTACGGCAGGCGGCTTCCCGCCGTCCTCGGGCACGGCTCCCGCGACGATGCCGCCGGTTTCCGCCGATACTCTCTACTCCAATGGCCTGCGCGACATTCAGAGCGGAAAATATGATTTGGCGCGCTCGGAGTTTCAGGACTACCTGAAGCATTACGGCAACACCGATCTCGCATCCAACGCCCAGTTCTATATCGGTGAAATTGCCTACAAGCAGAAAAACTATCAGCAGGCCGTTACGGAATACGACAAGGTCCTCAACAACTACCCCAAGAGCTTCAAGCTGTCCTCCGCCCTGCTCCACCGCGGACTGGCGCTCCTTGAGCTGGGGCAAAAGAGCTCTGGCATCCGCGACCTTCGCGAAGTCGTTCGGCGCTTTCCCGGAGGCGAAGACGATCGCTTCGCCCGGGCCAAGCTCAAGGAACTGGGGGTCGCCATCTCGACCTCCCGCCGATAGCTCCTCGGTTTCCTCCCCGCACCCCGCTTGGCCTCGGTTCCCCTTCGGCTCACAGACGTCGGTTAGTTCCAAGCGCTCGACCAGGAATGGATTTTCTCGTGCTGTGCTGGCAAGCCGTTTGCGCACACTGGCTCTTTCCCTTCCCATCGAGGACCTATGGGTCGCAACGGCCACAAATGGGGTCTTGTTTGCCTCTCAAGGGTCACGGCTCACGCATCGCGAACACCTGGCCACGACGAGTTACGGCTTCGGCACCAACTGATAGCTGACAAACGCCAACCGGCTTCCATCGGGCGACCACGAAGGCACATTCACGGTTCCCTGCCCGCCGAACAGTTTCGCCAGCACGGTGATCTTCGCGTCTTTAAAGCTGCCTAAAGCGTTTGGATCGGTTGTCTCTTTTGGGGGCTTCTGGCCGAGGGGCGATTGCTTGAGGGACATCAGCCGCAGCATCACATCTTTGTTTTCCGGGTGGCCGCTCACGCTCTTGTCATAGGTGAGAAACACCATCCACTCGCCGTTCGGCGAAATGTGCGGGAACCAGTCATTGTCCTCGCCGAAGGTGACCTGTTCCTGCTGGCTTCCGTCCGCGCGCATCCGCCAGATTTGCATGTGGCCGGTGCGCGCGGAGTTGAAGTAAATGTATTTTCCATCCCGCGTATATTCCGGGCCGTCATCCAGCTCCTTGGCGGTCGTCAGCCGGATCTCTTCCCCGCCCGCCGCAGGAATGGTATAGATGTCAAAATTGCCGTTCCGCTCGCCAACAAACGCCAGGGTCTTCCCGTCCGGCGACCACCCGTGCAGATAGGAAGGAGATCCCTCGGTGACGCGCCGTGGCGTTCCGCCGCCGATGGGCACAACATAGACGAGCGACTGATGGTTCTGCTGGGAATTATCGCTTATGCCGAGTTGCGTGCCGTCGGGCGAAATCAAATGATCGTTGTTGCAGAGCGTCGCAATGCCAGTGTCGAGAGCTTGCGGGGAGCCGCCGGTAACCGGGATTTTCTCGATACGTCCGTTTCGGTTGAACAAGAGCGTTTTTCCGTCCGGCATCCAGTTTGGTGCCTCGAAGCGCTCCGGCGCAATGTACACGACGCGCCGGTCGGCCGAAGCCACGGCAACGACTTCGAGGGCGCTGTAGAGCGTAGATGGCGTGCCATCGCTTGAATCGGACGGCTCTTCGGACTTCACGTCCACGTTCGAAAACACTGCTTTCTCGACCACGTTCGCGTCGTGGCTGCACACGCCGATGCCGACGTAAAACGGTTCCTGCAGGGTGATCCGGGTCGACCCGCTCGCCAACTGGAACTCGCCGCGATCACCGGCCAGCCACATCGAGAAGTACGTGCCGCGCTTGACGATGCGCAGCCGTTTCGGCGCGGATACGTTTGCTTGAATTTCGTGCGTGGCCGCGCCCTTTTCTTCGCGATACTGCAGGGATATCAGCCCGTTCCCGTGCAGCGCTACGTCGGCATAGGCGGAATCCGCATCGAGGCTCTGCCGCACCATCAGCACGGCTTTGCGGTGTTGTTGCGCGCCACCGCCAAGGAAGGCAACGTTCGCTGTCAACGTCACGTCGCCGGATGCCTTCTTCCATGCAAATTGAAACGCATCTTTGTCAAGCCACATGTTTTCGCCGCTGCCCGCAATCGTGTAGGATTGATTCGCGGCGTCGTAGTTCACCGACCCAGCGTGTAGCACGCTGCCGATGTCGCTATGCCCCTCAAAGATTCTGGCGGAGCTGGCCGCTAGGCGCGCCGCTTCCTGCGCTCCGATGATTCTGCCCACCGTAAAAGCCATGGCGAGAACCCCGGCTACGGCGAGAACATCCGCCACCATGGTTGCCCAGGGAACCAGTTTCTTACAATTCACGGCGCATCCCCCTCCTTGTATTGCGAAAGCTGACCTTAGGCCGTCTTCCCCGCGCTTGTCAATTTGTCCGGAGATCTGGCCTTGGTACAGTTTTTGCGCTGTACCAGTGGCGCGCGCACGGGTCGCGGGCCGCGGAAGCACGCCGTGGCGATTTCCCTTTTCCTTCTCCTCGTGTTATCTTCGCCGTACTAAGGGGGTTCCATGTCTGTCAACAGGGTTATCTTGGTCGGCCGCCTGGGCCGCGATCCCGAAACGCGTTACACCAGCAGCGGCCAGGCCGTGGCCAATTTCTCCGTGGCCACCGACGAATCCTATAAAGACCGCAACGGGGAACGCCAGAAGCGCACCGAATGGCACAAGATCGTGGTCTGGGGAAAGCAGGCGGAAATCGCGCAGCAGTATTTGAAGAAGGGTTCCCTCGTCTTCATCGAAGGGCGCATTCAATCCCGCGAGTGGCAAGACAAGGAAGGCCAGAAGCGCACCAGTTTCGAGATTGTTGCCAGCAATTTCCGCATGCTGGGAGGCCGCGCCGAAGGCGCCGCTGCCGCGGCTGGTGGAGCGGGCACGGTGGTGCCACGAGCAAACGACGACGTCGAGCAATCTGCTCCTTCCGAAGAAAGTTACGGCGGCGGCTCGGCGGGTGGCCCCGAAATCTCCGACGAAGATATTCCCTTCTAGCTCGCTTCTGCGAAATGTCATTCCGAGCGAAGCGAGGCGTCTGCCTTCTGGACAATTCGTCGACGAACAAAACTCAACATGACTACCGTCAATCGCCAACTCATTCTGCAGTCGCGGCCCAAGGGCATGCTTGCGCCCGGCGATCTCCAAATGAAGGAAGCGCCGGTTCCCGAGTTACAAGACGGCCAGGCGCTCGCCCAAGTGAAATATCTTTCCGTCGATCCCACGATGCGCGTCTGGATGGGTGTCGACAGTTACCTTCCCGCTGTCGCCATCGGTGAGGTCATGCGTTCTTTCGGCTTCGCCGAAATCGTCGAGTCCCGTCATCCCGACTACAGAAAGGGAGACCGCGTTACGGGCTTCACCGGCTTGCAGGACTATGTCGTCATCGAATCGACGAGGCAGTCTTTCCAAAAAGTCCCGAAAATCCCGTTTGTCTCGGACACGGTATTTCTGGGGCTACTGGGTATCAATGGACTTACGGCGTTCTTCGGCATGGAAATCGCCGCGCCCAAGAAGGGCGAGACGTTGGTTGTCGCCGCAGCGGCAGGCGCAACCGGGAGCATTGTCGGTCAGATTGGAAAGATCCGCGGCTGCCGCGTCGTGGGCATCGCGGGAACGGACGACAAATGCGAGTGGCTTATGAAGGACCTCGGCTTTGACGCCGCCATCAACTACAAGCATCCCGGTTGGAAAGCAAAACTCGCCTCGGCCGTTCCCCATGGCATCGACATCGATTTCGAGAACGTAGGCGGCGAAATCATGCAGACCGTGCTTGGCCGGATGAATCTCCATGGCCGCGTGGTCCTCTGCGGGCTAATCTCCGGCTACAACCATGAAGATCCCGGCATGACGAGATTGGAAACGGTTCTTCTGAAGCGCCTTCGCGTCGAGGGTTTCATTCTTCTGGACTATGTTCCGCGGTTTATGGAAGCCGCCACGCAGCTCGGCCAGTGGAAAATGTTCGGCAAGATCAAAGACCGCGAGACCATCGTGGAGGGCCTCGAGAAAGCCTCCGACGCCATCAACATGCTGTTCACCGGCGCCAACACCGGCAAGCTCATCGTCAAAATCTGATCGAATCTTAAACGGCCGGCTCCAGAAACCAATCGAGTATCACTCCGACAAGCGAGGCGGGCGAGGAAGCTCCCCTCTCCGCCGGACATGCCAGGAGTTGGAGGCTGCCCCGCGGATGACGAAAAATACGGCCGCTAAGCGGCCAGGAGGCTACTTCGGGATGTTGTGTCTTCTTTCTTCGTCCATCTTTCTGAGGAACTCTTCAAGTTTCGGCTTTTGTTCCGGCGTCAGAATCGCTCGCATCTGGTCGCGGCCCTTCTGCCGCAACTGTGCGATCTGCGCATCGGACTGGTCGTGAATGGCTTTTACGTTGCCGTGCCATTCGAGCAGAATCGCATCCAGCTGCTTCGCCTGGTCGCTCGTCAGACCCAGTTCCCGAGTCAGTTGCTCGACTCGCTTCGCGCGGCGTTCCGGCTCAGGCACCTGCGCGCTGGCTGCCGCCACGGACCGGTGTGCATATCCATACCCGAACATTCCACCCGCTATAGCACCCAAAAGGAACACGACGACCACCCAGATGGCCGCCTTCCGCGATTCAGGCGTCTCGCTCATGGGTTATCACCTGCCTGACTGATCAAAATATCGTCCGGCGTGCTCTGCTGCGGCGCGTCAAATATGGATTCTTGCGATCCGTTCACAGGGTGACTTGGCGTCCGCACCACGCTCTCATAAAACCACGTCGTGCTCGCCAGCAAAACGATGGCCGCCACCCAAGCGAGCCGCGAGGCAAAACGTGGAAACTCTGTCCACGCCGTCACGCACTCGGCAATTGCCCTTTCGCGTGCGGCGATGGCCGCCATCACGCGCGCCGCAAACCACGGTCTTGCTTCATGGCCGAAGCTCGGGACGCCGTGAAAGAGCTCCTTCGCGGCAAAAAGTTCCTGGATCGCCTCCTGGCAGTCTTGGCAGGTCTCGAGGTGCTTGCGCTCTTCCGCCGTCAGCACTTCCCTCACGTCGACACCCAAGGGATCGGCTTGCTTGGCCGCTGCCTCTTCCACCTTGTCACCGAGCCTCGTGCATTCCTGTTTACGTCTCATCAGCAGATTCCACATTACCAGCCTCCTTGCCTGGCCGCCTTCCATTTTTCTCAGCTTCCTCTTGCCTGGCCTACCACCCGCCGCCGTGCCCGAAAGAGCCTCACCTTGACAGTATTGGCATTCAAATCCAGGACGTCCGCAATCTCCTCGATCGAAAACCCTTCCACTTCCTTTAAGATCAGCATCAGGCGGTCCCGCTCATCCAACCCATCTAGCAGCCGCTCGACCCGCTGCCTCGCTTCGAGTCTCTCGCTGATGTCCGGCTCGTCTTTGCCTTTCTCCGCCGAGTTGATCACTTGTCTCGCCTGCTCTTCGCTCAGGTCCGCTTCGTAGACGAGCGGCCGGACCTTCCGTTTTCTCAGCATGTCCCAGCATTCGTTAACCGTGATCTTGTACAGCCAGGTGCTGAATGCCGCCCGCTGGTCAAACCGCTTGAGGGAAAAGTACGCTTTTACGAACACTTGCTGCGCGACGTCCTCCACGTCCTCGCGCCGCCTTACAATCCCTCCGGCCACGGCAAAAACCCGATGCTGGTGGCGCCGGATCAACTCCTCAAACGCCTCCTTGTCCTCCCGCTGCGCCCGCCGCACCAATTCGCGGTCATCGGCGGCACCCACCGGCGGCACAACACGGTTTCTCTCCCTCTTGGCCGGGGGACGAGCATCCAAGGGCTCTGGTTTTGGGACGTGTGCCATGGTTTTTTGGTTACGTCCATTATCCACAGAGATTGACCAGTCCTGCATCATCTGTTTCGTTTGGCCCCTTGGAAATTTTCAGCTTGCTTGTGTTCTTACCGTAATGCAATAATATCTTCATGATCATTGGTGACCGTCTTCGCGCGCTCCGCGAAGAAAAGAAGCTCTCCCAAGGTGACATCGAGAAGCGAACCGGCCTGCTGCGGTGCTACATTTCACGGGTGGAAAACGGTCATACCGTCCCCGCGATCGAAACACTCGAAAAGTTGGCTCGCGCCCTCGAGGTACCTCTCTATCAACTCTTTTATGACGGTGAAGAACCGCCGCAACTGCCGAACCTCCCCAAGCGCAAGTCGTCGGAGGATATCGCCTGGGGCAGCGTCGGGAAAGAAGCGCGCTTCCTCAATAAGCTTCGCCGCTTGCTGAGCAAGGCCGAAGAGGGCGATCGCAAGCTGATTCTGTACATGGCCCAGAAGATGGCTAACCGGTAAATGAACGCTCTCATTAATTAGCCTCTCATTACGGCCTGAAGCACAACAACCGAAGAACGGAGAGCTTTTTCTGCGCTATAGCCTTTTGAGTTAACCAGTATCCTTAGCGATTATTGCCTAGGAAATCACTTAGGCCCATCCCGCGATGGCCTTCGTTTCCATCCCTATTCCCACTCGATCGTGCTCGGCGGTTTGGAACTCACATCATAAACAACCCGTGTGACGCCCGGCACTTCGTTGACGATCCTCGTCGAGATCCGTTCCAGCACCTCTCCGGGCAGCTTCACCCAGTCCGCGGTCATGGCATCGTCGGACTCCACCACGCGGACAACCACGGTTAATCCGTAGGTTCGAAAGTCCCCCATCACTCCGACGCTACGCACCGGCAAAAGAACAGCAAAGGCCTGCCAAACTTTTTCGTATAGGCCGGCCTTGCGAATCTCTTCGACGACGATGGCGTCGGCCTCTTGCAGGGTAACCAGTTGGGTACGGGTTACTTCGCCGAGCAGCCGCACCGCGAGCCCCGGCCCGGGAAACGGATGTTTCACCAAAACCTCCGCGGGCAGCCCGAGGGCCCTACCGATTTGGCGCACCTCGTCCTTGAATAAGTCACGCAGCGGTTCAATCAAAGCAAAAGGCATTTTTTCCGGCAGGCCGCCAACGTTGTGATGCGTCTTAATGGTCGCCGACGGACCTTTGACGGAAACCGACTCAATCACATCGGGATAGAGCGTTCCCTGCACCAGGTAGCCGATTTCCCCGTGAGCTTCACCGGCCTGCAGCTTCTGCGCTTCTTCGGCAAAAACGGCGATGAATTCCCTGCCGATGCGACGCCGTTTTTCCTCCGGCTCCGTAACGCCTTGCAATTGAGCAAGAAACCGGTCCGATGCGTCCACGCCAATCACACGCAACTTCAGCCGGTCGCGCAGCATCTCGAGGGTGTTTTCAAACTCGTTCTTCCGCAGCAGCCCGGTGTTCACGAAGATGTTCGTCAGCCGGTCTCCCATTGCCCGATGCACCAGCACCGCCGCCACCGTCGAGTCCACGCCTCCGCTGAGCGCGCAAATGGCCCACTTATTTCCGACTTTCTCGCGGATCGCCGCGGTGGTCTCTTCAATAAACGCCGCCCCGCTCCATTTCGGCTCCGCCTGGCACACGCGAAACAGAAAGTTTCTTAGCAGTTCGGTTCCCCGCTCCGTGTGCTTCACTTCCGGGTGGAATTCCACCGCGTAGATCTTCCGCTGAGCGTGTTCGACGGCAGCGACGGCATTCTCGGTCATGCCTACGGTCCGAAAACCTTCGGGCAACGCCCGGACGTGATCTCCGTGGCTGTTCCACACGCGCAGTCCTGCGGGTACACCAGCAAACAACGCAGAGCTCTCCGGCCCGCCCTGGCAGTCCACCTGGAGTCGCGCACGCCCATATTCGCGGCGCTTCGCCTTCTCGACCTTGCCGCCGAGCGTGTGCGTGATCCATTGCATTCCGTAGCAAATTCCAAGGACGGGGATTCCCAGCGCCAGAACTTTTGGATCGCACTTCGGCGCATCGGCGTCGTAAACAGAACTCGGCCCTCCGGACAAAACAATTCCCGCCGGTTCGAGCTTCCTGATTTCTTCAAGCGGCGCGGTACAAGGCAGGATCGCGGAGAAGACCTGCTGTTCGCGGATGCGGCGCGCAATCAACTGCGTGTATTGCCCGCCGAAGTCCAGGACCACCACTCCGCCGAGTTCCGCCTTCATCCTGCCTCCCTGCTCTTGAACTTTCGTAGGCACTGCCAGCTTCGCCGCGCTCTCGGTCATGCGCTCTCCTTTCAAGCCACCACGAGATTCAGCAGTTTGTCCGGCACATAAATCTGTTTCACGACGCGCTTGCCATTGACGTGATTCGCGATAGCAGGAAGCGCAAGCGCAACCCGAACAACATCAGACTCGGAGGATCCGGCAGTGACCCTAATTCTGGCTCGCACTCGGCCGTTAACTTGGACGGGGATTTCCACTTCCACATCGCGCGCAAGCTCAGTTTGTTCCACGCCAAGATAAGGCCACTTGGCATTCCATAAGCCGTCCGAATGGCCGACCATTTCCCACAGCTCTTCAGCTAAGTGAGGCGTCATCGGCGCCAGCATTAAAGTGACCATTTCCAGAATCTCTCGCCGCACTTCCGGCCGGACATCCTTTTCGAGCGGCTCGGCGGCGTAAATTGCGTTAGTCAAATCCATAATCAGGGCGATGGCCGAATTGAAGTGCCATCTTGTCTCGAAGTCATTGGTGACGCGTTCCAGGGTCTTGTAAGTTTTGCGGATCAGCTCCCTTTCCGTTTCAGACATCGGGCTTCGACCGAAATCGAATGCCTCAGCGCTTCGGATCGCCTCGCCGTGACGCTCTATCAGACGATAGACGCGATTGACGAAGCGCCAACAACCCTCGATGCTTTCTTCGCTCCACTCCAAATCCTTTTCTGGCGGAGCGGCAAAGAGCGTGTAGAGACGGCCGGTGTCCGCACCGTACTTCTGAGCCATTTCCTCGGCGCCAACCACGTTGCCGCGCGACTTGGACATGGCCACGCCGCCTTTTTGAACCATGCCTTGCGTAAATAGCCGCGCAATAGGCTCGTTGTGCTTAACCAGCCCCAAATCCCGCATCACCTTGCACCAAAAGCGAGAATAGAGCAGGTGCAGAATCGCATGTGTGATGCCGCCGATGTACTGATCAATGGGAAACCAGTACTCGACTTTCGCGGAATCGAAGGGAGCTTTGTCGTTATGCGGATCGCAGTAGCGATAGAAGTACCAGGACGAATCCACGAAGGTGTCCATGGTGTCCGTCTCTCGGCGCGCGGGGCCCCCGCACTTCGGGCAGGTGGTGTTCACAAATTCCGCCGTCGACGCCAGCGGGGATTCCCCTTCGCCGGTGAGTTTGGGATTGGGCGGCAGCAGCACCGGCAAATCCTTGTCCGGCACCGGCATCATTCCGTCCTTGGCACAGTAAACGACGGGGATGGGCGTACCCCAATAGCGCTGCCGTGAGATTCCCCAATCCCGCAACCTGAAGATGGTCTGCGCTTTCCCGAATCCTTTTTGCTCCGCAAACGCCGACATTTTTGCGATGGCGTCTGTCGGCGAGAGCCCGTTGAATGGGCCGGAGTTCACGAGCTTTCCCTGTATAAGCTCCTCGAAGGCCGTTTCCAGCTTTTCTGCAACTACTTGCTTGCCTTCGAGCGGCTGGATCACGACGCGTACTGGTAATTTGTATTCCCTGCAAAACTCCAGGTCGCGCTGGTCGTGCGCCGGGACCGCCATGATCGCGCCGGTCCCATACTCCATAAGCACGAAATTCCCCACCCAAATCGGAATCCTCTTTTTGGTAAACGGATTCTTAGCGTATCGTCCGGTGAAGAAGCCTTCCTTCTCCATAGTCGCCAAATCTTCGGTTTTCGCTGAAGTTTGGCGCATCTTGTCCAGCTTCTTCAGCTTTGTCTTGAGCTGTGCCGTGGGCTTGCGATTCTTGGCTCCTCGCAGCAGTTTGTCCACCATCGGGTGTCTGGGCGCTAGGATGATTGCCGTGGCTCCATAAATCGTGTCGATACGCGTGGTGAAAATTTCAATGGGTTTCGCGCCTCTCACGTCCACCACTGCAAACTTTACCTTTGCGCCCTGCGACTTCCCAATCCAGTTTTGCTGCATGAGGATGACGCGCTCGGGCCATTTGCCTTCGAGTTGCTTCAGATCATCGAGCAACTGATCCGCGTATGCCGTCGTCTTCAGAAACCACTGGTCGATTTCGCGCGATTCCACGCGGGTGTCTTCATGCCGCCAGCAGAAGCCACCATTGATGACCTGTTCGTTGGCCAGCACGGTGCAGCACTTCGGGCACCAGTTGACGCGGCTTTTCTTGCGATACGCCAAGCCATGCTCGAGCATGCGCAGAAAAAACCACTGGTTCCAGCGGTAATACTCCGGCTCGCACGTAGAAATCTCGCGCCGCCAGTCGTAGCTGAACCCGAAACGGCGCAGCACTCTCTGGAATTGCGCGATGTTGTTGTTGGTCCAGATACGCGGATGGGTTTTGTTCTTGATGGCCGCGTTTTCCGCAGGCAGGCCGAAAGCGTCCCAGCCCATCGGGTGAAGCACGTTGAATCCCCGCATACGCTTCACCCGCGCCACGACGTCGCCAATCGCGTAGTTGCGCATGTGACCCATGTGCATCGTCCCGCTGGGGTACGGCAGCATCTCCAGCACGTAGTATTTTGGTCGGGAAGGATCGGCTTCCGATTCGAATACGCGCGCTTCCTCCCAACGCCTCTGCCACTTGGCCTCAATTTTCTGCGGGTCGTAGCCGCTCGCCGCCGCCCCGCCCGCCCCGGTTGTGCCCTGCTCCGCCACTTTGCTTACCCTCTCCTCCGCGCCATCTTTGCCGTCCGCGATCTCTTAAGTGTTCCCGCCTTTCTTGTTTCTTGCGCGCAGACCCTTCTTTGCCCGCGAACTGTGGGTCTTTTTTGATCTCTGTGTTCGAAGCTTTCTCTGTAGCGCCGGCGTTAGCATGGAAAACCCTTTTTCCGCCTCCGGTGCTTGTTCTCTTAGCCCGGCGAGCTCCCACAGCATCGCTACGTTGCGACGGTCGTCACCGGGACGATCGATTGGTGTTTCCGCCAGAAACGCCCGCCCCGCCTGCCCTTCACCCGCTGCGGCGCTCAATTGCGGATGCTGCAAAATCCTTGCAAAGGCTTCTCTTCCGATTTTGCCCTTTCCAATGTGCTCGTGGCGATCTACCCGCCCGCCTAGCGACACCTTGGAGTCATTGGCGTGGAAGACCGGCACGTTCTCTAGTTCGACGGTACTTTCCAATTGCTCGATGGTTGCGGCGAGCCCGCTCTCGCTCTTGATGTCGTAACCTGCCGCAAACAGATGCGCCGTGTCCAAGCATGCCCCTGCCGGCAAATCCCTGAGCAGTCTGGCGACGATGTCCCCTAGTTCTTCCAGCCGCGAGCCGACGGCCGCTCCCATTCCCGCGGAGTTTTCAATGAGAATCTTCAGCGCGCCCAACGGCACGCGCTTGCTGGCTTGCTTCACGGATTCGACAATGGTCGAGATCGCCTGGGTTGCACCCCCCTCGCCGCGCGCTCCGGGATGCACCACAAGAAAATCGGCTCCCAGCGACACAGCGCGTACCAACTCGTCGTGGAAGGCCTGAATCGAGCGCGTCCGAAGCATGGGCTGCGCCGCGGCCAAATTGATCAGGTAATTCGCGTGAATCACCAGCGGGCCCAGCCGAAGCTCTCCCCTTCTCGCGCGAAACGCCGCCGCATCCAGTTCCGGTATCCGCGCCGGTCGACCCTGCCACATCCGTGGGCTCGCGGAAAAAATCTGCAGCGCGTTGCACCCGAGTTTTCGCGCGGACTCCAAAGCATGAAGATGGCTCCCGGCGATGGAGGTATGGATGCCGATGCGGATTTTTCCGTCCATCCAGGCGGGCGGCAGGGGTTCGGGCTCAGGTTCTGGGCGGTATTCGTCTTCGGGGTCGAACTCAGTGGGTACAACGATGCGTTGGTCTTCGGGCATGCCTTTCGGGATTTCTGCTCCGTTTACGCTCCTTATTCTAGCACACGCCCCCATACGCCCGGACCTTGGGCGCTGCCGACCGGGAATCGACACTGGCATGGTGCGCGGGTTATGACTTCTCGCGAAAGAAGTTGGCTAGCGTCATGAGGAGAGAATCTGCGCGGGCGTGAGCAAGTTAAGCGGGAAGACCGGCTCCGGACGGAGGCATGCCGCGACTCGCGGCAGTAGCAACCCCAGCCGCGGTCGCGAAGCTGGTTTTAGCGTTCCCTGCCGAACATGGAAAACGGCATAGTCCGGGGCTCGTCCTCTTTGAAACTGCCGGTTGTCACGGACATGGTCTGGTCCATCGGACGGCTTGCGAGACGATCCAAGGCGTCCGCAATTCGCGATAACTCGTATACCATCTGGTCGCTCACTGCCGACCGTTGCAAGGCAACTACCCGCCGGCGCCGCGATTGCAATATGACCCAAGTCGTCGCCCCAACGGCCAGAAACACCAGCGCCAAAAACTGCTCGTGCCCGGTAATCGTGATGGTACGGCCAAACAAGTGAAACGGATAATCCGAGAGCACTTAGTCCTCCCGGCTGGGTCTTATCTTATATCGTAGGACCTCATTTTCGCTTGTCAAGCCCATGAAATCAATCGACTAAGCCCCCTCTTCGAACGACCCGATTGCGGGTGCCCTTAGCGTTGCCGTAGACTTAAGCTCTACTGGAGAGCGCTGGGGGAGCTGCTCATGCTGGTCGTCATGCAGTCTCATGCCACCGAGGAGCAGGTTCGCGCGGTTTGCCAGCGCATCGAAAGCCTCGGCCTCAAAGCCCACCCCATTCCCGGCTCCCTGCGAACCGCCATTGGCGTTACCGGAAACCAAGGCGAGATCGATCTTGGCGTTCTCGAATCGCTGCCTGGGGTCGTCGAATGTATCCCGGTCAGCAAGCCGTACAAACTGGTCAGCCGCGACGCCAAGGAAGAAGACACCATCCTGCGCATTCCCACGCCCTCGGGCGACGTCATCGTTGGCGGTGAGCATGTGGCCCTGGTGGCGGGACCGTGCGCCGTGGAAACCGAGCAACAGTGTCTCGCCATTGCCGAGCGCGTCAAAAAGTCGGGCGCGCGGCTGTTTCGAGGCGGCGCTTACAAACCCCGAACTTCCCCCTACAGCTTTCAGGGACTCGGCGAAAACGGCCTGAAGATCCTCTCCAAAGTGCGCGCCAAGCATGGTTTCGGCATCGTCACCGAAGCTATCGACAACGAATCGCTCGAGCTCGTCGAAGAATACGCCGACGTCATCCAGATTGGCGCGCGCAACATGCAGAATTTCTCGCTGCTCAAGCGCGCCGGCCGCGCCAAGAAGCCCGTTCTTCTCAAGCGCGGCATGTCCGCTACCCTCGACGAATTCCTGATGGCCGCAGAGTACATCCTCTCCGAGGGCAACTACAATGTGATGCTCTGCGAGCGCGGCGTTCGGACGTTTTCGGACTTTTCCCGCAACACGCTGGACCTCGCGGTCGTCCCCGCGGTCAAGAAGCGCAGCCACCTGCCCATTTTTGTCGATCCCAGCCACGGCACCGGCAAGCGTCACAAGGTTTTGCCGCTCTCCCGGGCGGCCGTCGCGGTTGGCGCCGACGGACTGCTCATCGAAGTTCATCACCAGCCGGACAAAGCTCTCTCCGACGGCATGCAGTCGATTCTCCCGGAAGAGTTTGCCGAACTCGCGGAGGAAATGCGCCAGATCGCCGCCGTCCTCCGCCGCACCATAAACTGACCATGGCGAGCCAGGAAGCCAAACAAGCGGATATGACGGAGGCCGCTCTTGCGAGCCCTTCCTCTCTTTCGGCCCATATCGTCGAAATGCATGCGGTAAAGCCAAAAGATCCGCGGCTGCGGTTGCTCTACCCGTTGACCTCTAGGAGGGTACTCTCCTGGGAGGTGCGTAGCCTCGGCGATACTACCGAAACGCAGTTGACGGTGGAGTCTGTGGGTCGCAATGGCGTGAAACGCGTAGTCGACGCGCTGCTCCGCCTGACGACAACGGACCGAGCCGTGGAACGCATCGTTACGATTCACACAAAGCTTTTTGCTCGGTACCAAGACCGGATGCCGGCGTTTAAGTTCTTGCAGACGTTCATCGACTGTTCGCATTGAGCTCGCCATGCACGGAAACGTTGTGCACTGCCGGAAATGGGGGCGAAGATCGGTACGCCATCGGTCTGAGCTTCCCGCAGCGCGTCGTGGTTTGGTCCACCTACCTCCGATACGCCGGCCAGCCACAGCGGGCTACGTCCTTCGAGCACCGGGCCGGCCGATAGGATTCTCGAGCTTTCCGGCAGGCTTTCCGAAGAACCTTCACGCTTCCGGCGTTTTTCCCTCGGGGCGGAGTTGTTCACGAGCCGCAAGCCACGCGTCCAGTTGCTCACTTCCTTTTCCGCGCACCGTCTGCAGGATAATTCCCGCCATTCCCTCCGTGTTCACCCAGGCCACCTGGCCTCTCGCGGTGATGCGTGCGCCCGTAGACAATTCAAACGTGAAGTCGAGGGCCGCGCCTTGTTTCAGCGGCTTCGCCGTGCGCACGGCCATGCCGCTGCCGCTTAAATTCGTGATGCGGGCCTGCTGCTCGGCGGCAGCCTCCCTCAAGGTCACGGGAAGATTCACGGTATGCCGGAAGTACCTGCGGCGCTCCCGCAAGAGCAATTCTTTCGAGATGGTAATATGCATGCCGACGCCCTCTTCGGTCAGCGGCTTGCGCAACAGGAAATTCGCCCCCAGGGCCAAAACTTGTGTGGATTCCTTCGCATTCACCAAGCAAGCAAAGATCACCGCTTTGTTGTTGGATGCTCCCTTGCGCGTGGATTCAATCAGACCCAACGCCCCCGGCACTCCCATGTCCACAAACAAGCCATCGATCTTGCGCCGATTCAAACACTCACGAGCTTCATGCGCGGTCGGAACCAACACAAACTTGGATCCGAATTTTTTCACGGCCTTGGAAACCGCCTGCATGGTGGCATAGTCGCTGGACACAAGTACAAATTCGAGGGCTAACGGCTCGATCATGGCAGCGGGGACTCTCCATGTTCTGCGAGGTGTGTACGCTAGGTTTGCCAGTGCGGCTTGCGGCGGTCATTATATTGCAAATTGCTTTTCTGTCGAGATTGTTGTTCCTGCGGCACGTTACTTCGAGCAAATAGCATTTGCTGGCGACAGCGGGCCCTGGCATCGGCAGTCTCTACCGCCAGGTGGGACGGTTCCTGTTAGTTTCCTGCGGTCTTTGCGATTGGACCCGGGAGGCGGTCTCCCGCCTCGCGGCCGATGAGGGTCAACGCTTGTTCGGTGGTAATGAGGCGGGCGCCTTTTGACCGCAGTTCGCCGAGGATTTCCCGGCCTTTTTTCTGGTCGAGGGACTGAACGGCGTCTTCAACGATGCTGACACCGTAACCACGGCGAAGCAGGCCATCGGCGGCGCGGTGCACACAATGTTCAGTGACGACCCCGAACACGAGAAAATCCGCCTTGGAGCTTGCGCTAGACTTCTGCGAGCCGGCTAGCTGGGAAAGAACCGTGCCGGTATTCGGATTGTCGAAGACATCGAGCGTGTTTTTTTCCAGAAGAATCTGCTGGTAGGAACGGAGATCGTCGGGAAAAACAAAATCTTCCTGATTCGGAATGACCAGCCGGCGCGCGGCGCGCGCTTCGGGAATCAGCTCCGCCCCCGCAGTACCTTTCACGCAATGGGGCGGCCACTCACGGAACTCCGGATCGTCCGGCTGGTGGGCATCGGCGGAGGAAATCAGGAGAATTCGGTCCTGGCGCGCCTGTTCGACGAGTCGGTTGAGGTTGGCAATGATCTTTTCGGCGCCAGGCACGTACAGCTTGCCCCCGGACAGCATAAAATCCGTTTGCGCGTCCACTTCCCACAGAACCGTTCGCATCTACGCTAGTCTAATTGAGACTAATCCAATCGAGGCTCGTCTCAACCAGACGCCCCCCTCTTCATCCGATGCGCGCAGTCTTAGAAACGGTTTGCCGCACCTGATCGTGCAGCTCCTCGAGCTGTTTGCTGTAGCGAACGAGAAACGGCGGCTCCGCCGCGCGAAGCGCCAGGACGCGCTCCGGCAGGCCGGAGAGATCAGCCAGGAACCGCCTGCGTGCTCTCTCGATTCCGGCCAGAGGATCCTTTTCCGCAGGTTCGAGCCGCCTGCCACCACGCATCACCGGGACAAGCAGTGGCGCGCCGCCCTGGAAAGACTCTCCATCGAGGCCAATGACATCCCTTGAAAATTTCCCTTCTTCCCCGAGGAACCGGAAAACCTGCTTCCGACCGGGGTAGGTTATCTTTTCCTGACTGAACTTGGCGGCGTTCCGAACGGTGTCGCCGAGATCAACTTCCACCAATTTGTATATTACGCCGAGGTTCGGCGAGTCCGCCGAAGTGGAAAGCGCGGTACCCACGCCAAAGGCGTCGATACAGGCGCCGCTCCGGACCAGCGTTTCGATGCGGTCTTCGTCGAGTTCTCCCGACGCGAAAATCTGCACGTCGTTCCACCCGGCACGATCGAGCCGCTTACGAACCCACAAGCTGTCGGCCAGCACATCCCCGCTGTCCAGGCGCACGCCACCGGGCTTGCGGTCCAGGGCGATGATTTTCTCGATGGCCGCGTGCACGTCATAGGTATCGACAAGGAGAGTAGATTTCTCTGGAAAGACATTCAGAAAATCCCGGAAGGCTTCGGCCTCGTCCTCATGCGCCATGATCCAGGAATGCGCTTGCGTTCCATAAACAGGAATCCCGAAGCGGCGGCCCGCATAGGTGTTTGAGGTGCCTTCGCACCCGCCAACGAAGGCAGCGCGGGCAGCGAGGACTCCGGCTTCGACGCCGTGCGCGCGGCGCGAGCCGAATTCCACGACAGGGCGTCCAGAGGCGGCGGTGGTGACGCGGGCTGCTTTGCTGGCGATGAGCGTTTGAAAATGAAGAATGCTAAGAAGGCTGGTTTCGACTAGCTGCGCCTCGGCGATAGGCGCGGTCACGCGCAACAGCGGTTCACCGGGGAAGAAGACGGTTCCCTCGGGAAGGGCCCAAACGTCGCCTGTGAATTCAAATTGGGAGAGATAGTCAAAAAAATCTGAATGGACGTGGCGAAAAAAAAGCAGACCGCGAAGATAGGCAATGTCCTCAGAGGAAAAGCGCACGTTTTCCAGAAAGTCGAGAGCCTGCTCCAGCCCGGCGGTCACCAGGTAATTCCGGCGTCGCGGAAGCGCGCGCACGAAAAGCTCGAAGGTCGCGCGGGCGTTGAAGCGGTTCTGAACGTAGCCCGCCGCCATGGTGAGCTCGTAGAGATCGGTGAGCAGCCCGGAGAATGATCCGCGAGGAAGCATGTGCCAGAACAGATTATGCCAGTAGGCGGGAAACGGCAAACGAGAGGATTCTCTACCCGCAGGCACAGAATGCCTGCATCCCGGCGCATCGACCTTTCCTCTTTTACTAAGGAGTTGTGAGGGAGACGTTGTCGAAGGTGGCCGTGGCCAAAGAAGACGTCGTGCGATTGCTCACCGCCAAGCCTATATAAACGCTTGGCGCCATGCTTACCGTCTGGCTTGTCCCCAACAGTGTCCAGTTCACTCGAGTCGTAGAGCCGTACATGCTGAACACGTTCCCGCTTCTCGTGAGCTTGATCCAATACGGCAGCGTGGCACTCCCTACCGACTGGTAGGAGCTGCTCGCTCCCGTGCTGGTCCGCTCGGTCATCAACAGCGAAGTAGAGTAGTCGAACAAATACACGTGATTGGCCCCGGCGCTCAGCGTCTCGCGGATCATGACGCCCACCTGCGCCGCGCTGCTCCCCTGGACACTCACTACCCGCGCCACGATCGTGCCATCTCCAGCGAGCGGCTGGTACACAAAATGGAAGCCATCCGCGCTGGTGATCATCGTCCCCTGGCCCGCTCCCGCCACCGTGAACACCCCGTTGGCATATCCGGCGCTCCCCAAGACCCCCACCGCACCCACATCCTGGTCCAACCAGGAAACCGGCAACGGCTGCGAAGTCACCGTGAAACGCACCGCATTGCTGTCATTCATGCTCGGCGCCACCGACACCAGCAACGGTCCGCTGCTCGCCCCCGCCGGTATGGTTACCGTGACCGACGTGTCGCTCCAACTGTTGATCGTCACCGCGGCACCATTCAGCAGTACCGCGCTCCCTCCTTGCGTGGCGCCAAAACCAGATCCGGAAATCACCACCTGGCTCCCCACCGATCCCGTGGTCGCG
>Ga0306920_100003335_pt1 | contig 20344 bp, 18 predicted proteins | sample flu12Cox44000170_FD_204666 | JGI IMG/M metagenome (GOLD analysis project Ga0306920, IMG submission 204666) | Lab enrichment of tropical soil microbial communities from Luquillo Experimental Forest, Puerto Rico - flux4day.12C.oxic.44.000.170 (v2)... | ecosystem: Environmental > Terrestrial >... | reverse complement strand
GGTGCTGCCCCGGCCCGAGACCGAGCACACGCTGTTGATCCTGGGTCTCGAACCGGCGCGGGCGGTCGAGGCCATGACCTGCGCCATGGGGTCGTCCTGCGACGTGTCGGGCGCCGCGCACCTGCCGACGGAGGTCGCCGGCCACATCGCGGCGGAGGAGACCGCGGGCGGCGCCGTCACCGCGTTGCGGCTCGAGGGGTTTTCGCCCTCGGTCGCCGAGCGCAGGCGCACGCTGGAGGCGCTGATGAAGCCGTTCGGCGAGCTCGCGACGGCCGAGGCGCCGCGCTCGCGCGCGTTCTGGACAGCGGTGCGCGACGTCATCCCCTTTGCGGCCGACCGCTCGAATCTTTCGCCCCGGCAAGACGAGCGGCCGCTTTGGCGCATCTCGACGGCGCCAAGCCGTGGCGCCGAGCTTGCCGCAATGATCGCTAAGGGGGCGCAGGCGCAGACGTTCTACGACTGGGCGGGCGGCCTGATCTGGGTCGCGCTCGGCGCGTCCGACGATGCCGGCGCGGCGCTCGTGCGCCGCGCGGTGGCCGCGACCGGGGGGCATGCGACGCTGATCCGCGCGCCGGCCGCGGTGCGCGCGGCGATCGACGTGTTCGCGCCGCAGGATGGCGCTGTTGCCGCATTGACCAAGCGGGTGAAGGAGAGCTTCGATCCCAAGGGCGTGCTCAATCCAGGGCGGATGTGGGCCGGGGTATGATCCAATGCAAACGAGCTTTACCCTCGCGCAACTCGCCGACCCCAACATCGCGGAAGCGGACCGCATCCTGCGCACCTGCGTGCATTGCGGCTTCTGCACCGCGACCTGCCCGACCTACGTGCTGCTCGGGGACGAGCTCGATTCGCCGCGCGGGCGCATCTACCTGATCAAGGACATGCTGGAGAACGACCGGCCGGCGACCGCCGAGGTCGTCAAGCACATCGATCGCTGCTTGTCGTGCCTGGCCTGCATGACCACCTGCCCGTCGGGCGTGCATTACATGCACCTCGTCGACCACGCGCGCGACCGTATCGAGACCACTTATGCGCGGCCTCCCCTCGATCGCCTGTTCCGCGCGCTCCTTGCCCGCGTGCTGCCAAATAATCGCCTCCTGCGCCGGGCCCTCGCCGCGGCGCGGATCGGCAAGCCGTTCGCCGGCTTGTTCGCCGCGCTGGGGCTCAAGCCGGTTGCGGCCATGCTGCGATTGGCCCCGGTTCGGCTGCCGCCGAAGTTCGCCGGGTCGGGGCGGCGCCTATTCCCGCCGTCCGCTCCCCGCCGCGGCCGGGTGGCGCTGTTGACCGGCTGCGTCAGCCCGGTGATCGCCCCCGCGATCAACGCGGCCGCCATCCGCCTTCTCACCCGCCACGGCATCGAGGTGGTGGTTGCGGATGAGGGCTGCTGCGGCACCCTTGCCCACCATATGGGCCGCGAGTCCGAGGCGCTCTCCGCCGCCCGCCGCCAGATCGACGCCTGGACCGCCGAGATCGAGGGCGAAGGCCTCGACGCCATCGTGGTCACGGCCTCGGGATGCGGCACCACGGTCAAGGACTACGGCTACCTGCTGCGCACCGATGAAGCCTACGCCGCCAAGGCTCTGCGCGTGTCGCGGCTCGCCAAGGATATCAGTGAGTATCTCAGCGGCCTCGAACTGTCGTCCGAGCGCGGCCCGGCCGGGCTTGTGGTCGCGTATCATTCGGCCTGCTCGCTCCAGCACGGTCAGAAAATCGCACGCGCCCCGAAAGAATTGCTTTGCAAGTTTGGATTCGTGGTGAAAGATGTACCGGAAGGACATCTGTGCTGTGGTTCGGCCGGCACCTACAACATGCTCCAGCCGGAGCTTGCGAGGAGGTTGCGCGAGCGTAAAGTCGGGAATATCGAAAAGCTCAAGCCCGACGTGATCGCCGCCGGCAATATCGGCTGCATGACGCAGATCGCTGCGGGCACGGTGATCCCGGTCGTCCACACCGTCGAGCTCATCGACTGGGCGACCGGAGGCCCCGAACCCGAGGCGCTCGCCGGGAAGCGGGGATCCAACGCAGCGGCAGCGCCCGTTGCGCTGGCGAAGTGACAGTAGCGAAGCCGCAAAGATCGGGAGGCGATCATGGCGAAGAAAGCGAAGAAAGCGAAGTCGAAGACGAAAAAGCGGAAGTCGGGGAAAAAAGCCGCGCCGGCCCGTAAGAAAAAGCGCGTCGTGGCGAAGAAGAGCGCCGCGAAAAAGGCGAAGCCGAAGGCCAAGGCCGCCGCGAAGCCGGCAGCGCCGAAGCCCGCTCCCGCCCCAAGCCCGGCGCCGTCTTACACCCCGCCGCCCGCGTGGCCGCCCATGGGCGGCACATCCGGGGGCGGCAGCGGCTCGGGCGGCGGGACCTCCTCGTAACCTCCCCCGCGACCAAAGCACGGGCCTGACGATCGTACCGGTCGGCTCCTTCTCCTCACGGGAGAGGGAGCCGATCGCGTCCGCCGCCGGCAGCGCGATCCGCTAACTCACCTCGGACAGGCCTCGCGTAGGCACCGCGGCCGCCAATGCCATGGCGATCCGGATTGCGTGGGGATGGCGGGCCGAATAGCATTGCCGGCGCGAGAAGGATGAACGCTCTCGTTCTTCCATCCCCACGCGGAGGAGGTTCGCTATGCCGGCGACTTACAACATCTTGATCATGGGCGCGTCCTACGGGTCGCTGCTGGCCTCCAAGCTGCTGTTCGGCGGTCATCAGGTGAAGCTGGTGTGCCTTCCCGCGGAGGCGGACTTGATCAATGCCGAGGGCTTCCGGGTGCGCTTGCCGGTCAAGGGCCGCAAAGACCCCATCGAGATCGACTCGCGCAAGCTCCCGGGCAAGGTGTCCGCGGGCGGCCCCGCCGACGTCGATCCGACCGAGTACGATCTCGTCGGCCTCGCGATGCAGGAGCCGCAATATCGCTCCCCCGGCGTGCGCCAACTGCTCGACGCCGTGGCCAGGTCCAAAGTGCCCTGCATGTCGATCATGAACATGCCGCCGCTGCCTTACCTCAAGCGCATCCAGGGCCTGAACACCGACCCGTTGAAAGTCGCCTATACCGACCCGAGCGTCTGGGACAGCTTCGATCCCCGCTTCTTGACGCTGTGCAGCCCGGACCCGCAGGCGATCCGCCCGCCGGAGGAAAAGGTCAACGTCCTGCAGGTCACGCTGCCGACCAACTTCAAGGTCGCGCGTTTCGATTCCGACAAGGACACCGCCATTCTCCGCCGGCTGCAGGACGACATCGAGGCGGTCCGGTTCGACGCCGGTGACGGCAAGATCGAATTGCCGGTGAAGCTCAAGGTGCACGAGTCGATCTTCGTGCCGCTCGCCAAGTGGGCGATGCTGCTGACCGGCAATTACCGCTGCGTCACCAAGGATGGCGCGATCGACATCAAGGATGCGGTGCATCGCGACGTCGAGGCGTCGCGCGCGGTCTACAACTTCGTAGTCGACCTCTGCGTCAAGCTCGGCGCCAAGCGGGACGATCTGGTGCCGTTCGAGAAATACGCCGCCGCGGCGCAGTCGCTCACGCGCCCGTCGTCCGCTGCGCGCGCGCTCAACAACGGCGTGCCGAATATCGAACGCGCGGACAAGCTGGTGCAGGCGATCGCGGCGCAGAAGGGCCTGCGCAATGCCGTCATCGATGCCACGGTCGCGCTGGTCGATGCCCGGCTCGAGGCCAACCGCAAGAAGGCGGCCGCCGCCTGAGAGACGTCGCCGCTCGCACCTTCCGTGCCTGTCCTGGCTTGAGGTCGGATCCGCCCGACTTCGGCCCACTTCGGCGTGCGCACAGGCGGCTATCGGGAAAACTTCCGCCTTTAAATTACGACCGGCCGTTGTGTTGGAATCGCAACACTTGGATTCTTTCGATCTGAAAAGGCCGGATTCGCCTAAAAATGCAGCAATTGTCGCGTCATTTGCCTTCTCGCGGGTCTTCGCGGGTTGTTACGTTTCGTACATAAACGAGGGGACGCGACGACGGGGAAAACTGAAAGTCGCGATCGGACGAGCAGCAGCAGACCGCCGGGGTGGCGTTAGATTAAAAGGGGCAACCGATGAAAAAGTTCATCTTAACTGCAGTGGCCGCCGTCGCGCTTGCGACGCCGGCACTGGCGGCCGATATGAAGGTCAAGCCACTGGCAGCGCCGCCGGCGCCGCCGAATCCGTGGGACGTCGCCTTTGGCGCAGGCATCACCTCGGACTACATCTTCCGCGGCATCACGCAATCCAACCACAGGCCGTCGGTCGCGGCCTATTTCGAGCCGCGCTACAACGTCACCAAGGACCTGCAATACTATGTGGGCATCTCGAGCGAGAGTATCTCGTTTCCGAACCGCGCGGCTGCCGAGGTCGACATCTACGGCGGGTTCCGTCCGACATTCGGTCCGCTCGCGCTCGATTTCGGCGTTTGGTACTACTGGTATCCGGGCGGGCAGTGCTTCAACGGCAGCCTCAACCCGGTGTTCGGCACCGACTGCCTTGAAAATGCAGCTGGGGGTTTTGGCTTACCGGTCAACGGCAACGTCATTAAGCAGAACCTGAGCTTCGTGGAGGGCTTTGCCAAGGGCACCTTCACGGTGAACGACCAGGTTTCGTACAGCGGCGCCGTGTTCTACTCGCCATCGGTGCTCAATTCCGGCGCTCCAGGCACCTTTTTAATCGGCGGCGCCAAATTCACCGCGCCGAGCAGTGCCCTGCCCGAAGGCTGGGGATTCTTCATATCAGGCGAGGTGGGCCATTGGTTCCTGGGCACGAGCGATAACTTCTACTGCACCCAGACCGGCGCCGTTCCGGGCTGTACCCCGCCGTTTCCCAACGGCATTCCTTACAAGAGCTATACCACCTGGGACGTCGGTTTCGCCATCACCAGGAGCGTGTTCACGCTCGACTTCCGCTACTACGACAGCAACCTGAACAAGGGCGACTGCAACGCGTTCACGAGTGACCACACGGCACGGTTCACGGGTGACTTCACCCCGATTAATCCGGCTGGGCTCGGCTCCAATTGGTGCAGCGCGACGTTCGTCGTAACCGGCAAGTTCGATCTGACGGCCGCAGCCAATCTCAAGTAATCCGATATCGGCACGATCGGCGGGCGGCGGTTCCTGACGGTCCGCCGCCCGTTGCTTTTGGTGTGACCCAAACCGACACTGAGATCGTCACCAGGAGGCGTGGAGGCCTTGCGAGAACCCGGTCCCGCCATGCAGCGCATGACCGCCGTCGTCGCCGGCGCGGCCGGCGGCGCGGTCGCCATCGCGCTGATGGAGCTGTTGTCCGAGCGCGCCGCCTTTCCGCTCATGTTCGTGCCGTTCGCCACCTCGATCGTGCTGGTCATGGGCTCGCCCGAGATCGAGGCGGCGCAACCGCGCCCGCTCATCGGTGGGCATGTGGTGGCCACGGTGGTTGGGCTGTTGGTGGTGAAAATCACCGGACCGGGGGTGTTCGCGGCGGCGCTGGCGGTCGGCCTGGCGATGGTGGCGATGCATCTCACCAAGAGCTTTCACCCGCCGGCTGGAATCGATCCCCTCGTCGTCGTGCTCAACGACATGTCCTGGAGTTTTCTCCTCGCCCCGGTGGCGGTCGGCGCATGCCTGCTGGCTGCCTTGGCCTTCGTTTGGCACAACCTTTTCCGCGGCGGTGGCTGGCCCGAGCGGTGGTGGTGATCCGCTCGCGGCCAACCGGCCGTCGGCGTCATTCCGCCGCGGGTTCGAGCGCGGCCTCACGCAACCGGCTGAGCTCGCCGTCGCGCTCGAGCACGAGCCCGCGGCGGTGGAACGCGGCGAGCGTGGAGCGGTGGCCGATCGACACGATCGTGGTGCGCTTGAGCCGCGTATTGAGAAGCCGATAGAGCGCGGCTTCCGCCGCCTCGTCGAGCGAGGCCGTCGCCTCGTCGAGGAAAAGATAGTCCGGTGCCTGCAGAATGGCGCGGGCAATGCCGAGGCGTTGCTGCTCGCCGAGCGAGAGCATTCGGTTCCAGTGCGCTTCCTCCGTGAGCCGCCCGACGAGCGCGGGTAGGCCGACGGCGGTGATGATCTCGGCGAGCGCCTCGGTCCCGAAGGTTCCGGGCTCGTCGGGATAGGTGACCGCGGCCGCCAGCGTACCGATCGGGAAATACGGTCGCTGCGGCAGCGCCATCAGCTTGGCCCCCTTGGGCACCCGGATGGTGCCCGCGCCGAACGGCCAAGTGCCCGCGATCGCCCGCAACAGGGTCGACTTGCCGGCGCCCGACGGACCGGTGAGCAGCACCCGCTCGCCCGCGGCGATGGCAATGTCGTTGGCGGCGATCAGCGCGGTCCCCTGCGGCAGCCGCACCAGAAGGTCGTCGATCTCGACGCGATCTCTACCCTCGCGCGCCGATACCACGATCGCCGGGGTCGCGGTGGCTGCGGCCCGCGCGCGCTCGGCCGCGATGTTGAACCCATCGAGGCGCGCGATCACCGCCCGCCACTCCGCGAGCGCACGATAGGCTTCGACGAAAAACGACAGCGCTTTCTGCACGCTGGTGAACGCGGAGGCGGTCTGCATCAGCCCGCCGAGCTGAACCGCCCCGGCAAAATAGGCGGGACTGATCACGATGAAGGGAAAGACGATCGAGATCTGCGTGTAGCCCGAGGTCAGAAAGGTCAGCTGCTTGGTACGCTGCATGATCAGGAGAAAGTTGCCGACGACGTAACCGAAGCGATCGAGCAGGCGTTCCCGCTCGGCGGTTTCTCCCCCCAGCAGCGCGATTTGCTCGGAATTCTCGCGCACCCGAACAAGGTTGAATCGGAAGTCGGCCTCGAACCGCTGCTGGCGGAAATTGAGTGAGATCAGCGGCCAACCGATGAGATGGGTGAGCGTGGTTCCGACCGCCGCATAGAGCAGCGCCGCCCACACCAGGTAGCCTGGAATGGCGAAGCTCGCACCGAACAGATGGAGCGGGGCGGCCGCGGACAGTGTCCACAGAATCACCACGAAGGAGAACAGCGTCACGATCGCGCTGAGCAACCCGACGGTGATCGTCAGCGTGCGATCGATGAACAGGTTGATGTCCTCGGCGATGCGCTGGTCGGGATTGTCGGCGGCATCGCCGAGGAGCTGCATGCGGTAATGATTGGCGCCCGCAAGCCAATGATCGAGGTAGTGCTGCGTCATCCAGCGCCGCCACCGGATCTGCAGCCATTGATTGAGATAGAGTTGGTAGACCGCGAGCACGATATAGATCGTCGCCAAGATGCAGAAAAAGCCGAGTTCGGAGATGAACGCATCCCAATTGCGCTCCTGCAGTGCATTGTAGAAGCGGTTGTTCCATTGATTGAGCATGACGTTGATGGCCACGATCGAGAGCTCGATCGTGATCACCGCGCCGAGCAGAGCGCGGCCGGCCCAGCGGTCTTCGGCAAAGAAATATGGACGAGCAAGCCGCCAGATGATGGCGAGCGTCGAAAGGAGGCGTGACACGGGGCTTCTCCTGTCTGCCGGCAGCGGGTCGAAATTGCGGTCGTGGGTAGTGGCCTAGTGTGGTGGATTTGAAGTTCCTAAGAGTATGCAGCGAGCTCGCATAGGAACTTCAAATCCAAAAACCACACTAGAGTCATATGTTTGCTAGCGTCCCTTTTGATTCCGAAGTTCGCACGAAAGTGTGCCGCAAGGGCTTGCGAACTTCGGAATCGGGACACTAGCCGATCAATCGAGCCTGAATTGGGCGATCGTCCCTTTCACGGGTGGGAGCAGTGGCTCTGATCCTGTCGCCGCCATGTTCGACTTTAGCATGGGGCCGCGCCCGAAACCTCATCCAGCGACGGTCGAAAGTCTGCCGCCGTGATCGATCCACGGGCGCCCTCGGGCCCACGATTGTTAACTTTGGCCGCGTGCGCCGGGCGGTATCGAGGGGGCGAGACAATTCGAGCCTTGTGTGGGGCGATATCAGCCCCTACAACCTGCTCTACCGGAATAGGGAACCTGTCCGGACGGTTCATACCCCCAAGCGGCTCCAAGAATGCCGCAAGGACGTTCGAGAAACCCAAAGGAGGGCAATGCCCATGAGTGCTGAACGATCCCGCATGTCGAAATCCACGACCCGGCGCAAATTTCTCGCCGGCGCCGCCATCACCGGCGCCGCCACGGTCGCCATGCCGCAGGTGTCGCGGGCGCAAACCGTGACCTGGAAATATCAGTCGACTTGGCCGACCAAGGACATTTTCCACGAATACGCCGTGGACTACGCCAAGAAGGTCAACGACATGTCGGGTGGCCGGCTCAAGCTCGACGTGCTCGCCGCCGGCGCCGTGGTGCCCGCGTTCCAGATGCAGGATGCGGTGCAGTCGGGCATCCTCGATGCCGGCCACGGCGTGTGCGCCTACTGGTACGGCAAGCACAAGGCCTATTCGCTGTTCGGCACCGCGCCGTCGTGGGGCTGGGACTCCCACGGTTTGCTGGCGTGGTTCTACTACGGCGGCGGCGAGGCACTCTACAAAGAGCTCGTCAACGATATTCTCAAGCTCAATCTCACCGGCTTCCTCTACTTCCCGATGCCGACCCAGCCGCTCGGCTGGTTCAAGAAGCCGGTGGCGGGCCCCGACGACCTCAAGAACATCAAGTACCGCACTGTCGGGCTCTCGGCGGACCTGTTCAGGGAGCTCGGAGCTTCGGTCACCATTCTGCCGGGCGGCGAAATCGTGCCGGCCATCGACCGCGGCCTGATCGACGCCGCCGAGTTCAACAACCCGTCCTCTGATCTTTTGCTCGGATTCCCGGATGTCTCAAAGGTCTTCATGTGCCAGAGCAACCATCAGCAATGCGAGGCGCTGGAAATCATCTTCAATAAGACCAAGCACGACGCGCTGCCGGCCGAGCTCAAGTCCATCCTGCGGTATGCCGGCTTCGCCGCCACAGCAGACAATTTCGCACTGGCGCATGATCGCTACTCGAAGGATCTTGAGGAAATCAAGAAGAAGGGTGTACAGGTGATCAAGACGCCGACTTCCGTACTGAACGCGCAGCTGGCGGCTTGGGACCGGGTGCTTGCCGAGCAGACGAAAGAGCCCTTCTTCAAGAAAGTGGTCGAGTCGCAAAGAGCGTGGGCGAAGCGCACGGTTCCGTATTGGCTGATCAACAACAACGACACTGCTGCGCTGGAATCTGCCTACAAGCACTTCTTCTCTTGACCGAAACTACGGCGTGGACCCGCGCGGATGGATATCGTCCGCGCGGGTCCGCTGGCGGGGCCACCTCACTAGGTTTCGAGGGCGATGAATCGATTCTTGTTTCTGGTCGACGAGATCAGCACCTGGATCGGCAAGACCGCCGGCTGGTGCATCGTCATTCTCACGTTCACCACCAGCTACGAAGTCTTCATGCGTTACCTGTTTCTGGCGCCGACGGCGTGGGCGTTCGATGCCAGCTACATGCTCTACGGCACCCTGTTCATGCTGGCCGGCGCGTATACGCTTTCGCGCAACGGCCATGTGCGCGGCGATTTCATCTACCGCGCATGGTCCCCACGCACCCAAGCCAAATGGGACCTGGTGCTCTATTTCCTGTTCTTCTTCCCGGGCATGTTGGCGTTCGTCTATGCGGGCTACGGTTACGCCGAGCTGTCGTGGCTGATGCATGAACACTCTTCGGCGAGCCCCTTTGGGCCGCCGGTCTACCATTTCAAATCGCTGATCCCGATTGTTGGCGTGCTGATGGTGATGCAGGGCATCGTCGAAGTCATCCGCTGCATCATGTGTATCCGTACCGGCGAGTGGCCAAAGCGCCTGCATGACGTCGAGGAGCTCGAGAAAGTCATGCTCGAGAAGGCCGAGCATGGCGACTACCAGGTGGTGAAGGAGCTCGAGGAGATCGGGCAGCGCAGGGGCGATATTTGATGTTCGGTATCGGCAACCCCGAGCTGGGCGTGATCATGCTCGGGCTGTTCGTCGTTTTCATCATGTTTGGATTTCCGATCGCGTTCACGCTGATGGCGCTCGGCGTGTTCTTCGGTTATTTCGCGATGGGCGACCTCATCTTCAACCTGCTCGTCCAGCGCACCTATTCGGTGATGACGAACGACGTGCTGATCTCGATCCCGCTGTTTGTGTTCATGGGCTACATCATCGAGCGCGCCAACATCCTCGACCGCCTGTTCCGTTCACTTCAGCTCGCGGCTGGCCCGGTGCCGGCCTCGCTCGCGCTCGCGACGCTGGCGACCTGCGCCATTTTTGCCACCGCGACCGGCATCGTCGGCGCCTGCGTGACCCTGATGGGGCTGCTGGCGTTTCCGGCCATGCTGCGCGCCGGCTACGACGTGAAAATTGCCGCGGGCGTGGTGTGCGCCGGCGGCTGCCTCGGTATTCTCATTCCGCCGAGCGTCATGCTCATTCTTTACGGCGCTACCGCCGGCGTTTCCGTGGTGAAGCTTTACGCCGGCGCTTTCTTCCCCGGCATCATGCTGGCCGGGCTCTACATGCTCTACGTCATCATCATGACGCTGCTCAATCCAAAGCTCGCGCCGAAATTGCCGGATAAGGAGCGCGACGTTCCTTATGCGGAGATCGCCTGGGCGCTGTTGACCTCGTTCGCACCGCTAGCCGGGCTCATCGGCGCGGCGCTTGGCTCCATCATCTTCGGCCTTGCCACCCCGTCGGAGGCGGCGGCTATGGGCTCGCTTGGCGCACTCCTGCTCGCGGTCGGCTACGGCGCCGACTACAAGCGGCGACGGAACGTTATCCTGGTCCAGATCTACGGGGTGCTGGCCGTCGCGTTTCTGGCTTATTTGATTGTGTGCGGGGCCACCAATCTGAACGTCGATCGCCGCGTCGTCACCGTTGCCCTGTTCGCCACGCTTCTGACAGGTGTCGCACTGCTGCCTGGGACCTCATTCTCGCTCGGTCAGCTCAAGGAGTCCGTCTTCCTGACCGCCCGCACGACCGCGATGGTGTGCTGGCTGTTTATCGGCTCGTTCACCTTCTCGGCGGTCTTCGCCTATCTCGGTGGCCACGAGCCGGTAGAAAAGTTCGTTCTGGCGCTGAACCTGTCGCCCACCGGATTCATGGTGCTTGCCCAGTTCATCATCTTCGTCCTGGGCTGGCCGCTGGAATGGACCGAGATCATCGTCATCTTCATGCCGATCTTCCTTCCGCTCTTGAAGACCTTCAACGTCGATCCGTTGTTTTTTGGGCTGTTGGTCGCACTGAATATTCAGACCTCGTTCCTGTCGCCGCCGGTCGCCATGGCGCCGTTCTATCTCAAGGGCGTCGCGCCCAGCTGGGTCAACATCAACGATATCTTCCGCGGCGTGCTGCCATTCATGATCATCGTCATCATATCGATGATCATGCTCTATACCTTCCCGCAGATCGGCCTGTGGTTACCGAATACGCTTTATCATTGACGTCGCGCCCCTGATCCGGAGAAAAACATGGTTCTGTTGATGTCCGGCATCGTGGTCTTCCTCGTCACCGGCGCGGTGTTCTGGGCTTTGCTGCCGCGCGGCGGCAACAGACACCGCTGGGTCGATACCGAATGGGAGCCCTATATCAGCGTCGCCATCTGTTCGGGGGTGGCGCTGTCGTTCACGATGACGCTGTCCGGCGTGCTCGCGTTGCTCGGCGCGTCGTGATTGGTGCCGGCATCACAGTCCGCTCACCGGATCGTCGCGCGCGATCAGATACCACAGGAAGCCGCCGAAGAAGACGACGCCGAGGATCGCCGATCCGAGCAACCACAGCACATCGGAGGGGCGCAAAAACCACAGCAAGCCAGCGGACGCGAACCACGCCACCGCTGCGAGGGCTGCGACGATTGTGCGCATCGAGATGATGGTCGTATAGATTTCGGCCGCGATGCAGGCGACAAAATGAAGCGTGTTCGAACGGGAGCGGGGCTTTGGCTGATAACGCGCTGACAGCGCTGACCGCGACCGAGGCCGCAGCGGAAATCGCCCGCGGCGCCGTTTCGGCCGAGGATTACGCGCGCGCCTGCCTCGATCGCATCGAAGCGCTCGACGGCGAGATCAAAGCGTTCGTCCATCTCGACCGCGAGCACGCGCTCGCGCAGGCGCACGCGCTCGACGAGCGCCGCACGCACGGCCACCCGATTGGGCCGCTGCACGGCATTCCGGTCGCAATCAAGGACATCATCGACACGGCGGATTATCCGACCGAGCTCGGCTCGCCGATCGGCAGCGGCCGCAGGCCCCGCCACGACGCCACCGTGGTCGTCAAGCTGCGCGCCGCCGGCGCGGTCATCATCGGCAAGTCGGTCACCACCGAATTCGCCTATTATCATCCCGGTCCGACGCGCAACCCGCACGACCACGCGCGCACACCCGGCGGCTCCTCGTCGGGATCGGCGGCGGCGGTCGCCGCCCACATGGTGCCGCTCGCGCTCGGCTCCCAGACCAACGGGTCGGTCATCAGGCCCGCCGCCTTCTGCGGCGTGTTCGCGGTCAAGCCGAGCCATGGGCTCGTCTCGCGCGCGGGCGTGCTGGCGCTGTCGCGCAAGCTCGATCATATCGGCGCCTTCGCGCGCTCGCTGCCCGACCTCGCGCTCATCCTCGAAGTGATCGCCGGTCGCGATCCCGCCGACCCCGACACCGGGCCTTTCGCCGCGCCCGATTTCCGCGCGGTGCAGCGCGAGCCGCCGCCGCTGCCGCCGCGCTTCGCTTTCGTGCGCACGCCGGTTTGGGACAAGGCCGACGGCGACACCAAGGCCGCGTTCGAGGAGCTCGCAGCGACGCTCGGGTCAGCGATCGAGCCTGTCGATCTTCCGCCGTCGTGGGCCGAAGCCTGGGAGGTGCATCGCACCATCATGGCGGCCGAGATGGCGCACAACCTCGCCCCGTTGGTCGCGCGCGGCGAGCCGAGCGAAGCGCTGCGCAAGCTCCTCGCGCACGGCAGGGGCGTGAGCGCGGTCGACTATCTCGGCGCGCTGGCCAAAGCTGAGCACTATGCCGCGGGGCTCAGCGATATTTTCGACGCCTACGACGCGATCGTGACGCCGGCCGCTCCTGGCGTTGCACCAAAGGGCCTCGGTTCCACCGGCGATCCCGCGTTCTGTACGTTATGGACCTTGAGCGGCTTGCCGGCCGTGTCGTTACCGCTGTTCGCAGGCGAGGGCGGTCTGCCGCTCGGCGCACAACTCGTCGGCCCGCGCGGCCGCGACGGCCGCCTCCTGCGCACCGCGACGGCGCTGATCGAGACGCTGGCTCCCAAAAAAAGCGCCCGCCGCACCCGCGTCCGGGGCTGACGCGTCCGTCCCGACGCTGGCGCTGCAACCGATCCCGTCACCCGCGGGCTTGACCACGCAAGTCGGATTTATCCGACTTGCCCAGTCTAAAGATGCCCGAAATCGGGTAAACCCGATTTCGGGTGGTCCATCGTTCGGAAGAAATTTTGCGAAAAAAGATGGATTGCCGGGTCATAAGCGCGGTCACGCGCGTCCTCCGACGCGCTATGCCCGGCAATGACGATGGCTCTGCCAGATCACGCCGCCTTCGGCGGCGCGCCCAAGTTTTCCGCGAAGAAGGCGAGCGTCCGGCTCCAGGCGAGATCGGCCGCCGCCTTGTTGTAGCGCGCGGCGCCGGTGTCGTTGTTGAAGGCGTGCTGGGTGCCGGGATAGATGTGGATCGTATATTTCTTGTTGTTGGCGCTCAGCGCCGCCTCATAGGCGGCGATGCCTTTGTTGATGTTCTCATCGCTCTCGGCATATTGCAGCAGAAGCGGCGCCTTGATCGCCGGCACCATCTCGGCCACGACCTGCAGGCCGTAGTAAGGCACCGCGGCCGCGAGATCAGCGCTGCCCGCGGCCATCCGGTTGACCACGCCGCCGCCGAAGCAGAAGCCGACTGCGCCGACCTTGCCGGTCGATTCCGCATGCTTGAGCATGAACGGCACGGCCGCGAGCGCGGCGGCGATCATGTCCTCGCGCTCGGTCTTGGTGTGAAGCTCGCGCGCCTTGTCCTCCTCGGGCGGCGTGCCGCCGTTGACGGACAAAAGGTCGGGCGCGAGTGCGAGATAGCCCTCGACCGCGAGCCGGCGCGCCACGTCTTCGATATGCGGGTTGAGCCCGCGGTTCTCGTGGATGACGATGACGGCGGGGCGCTTGCCCAAGGCCTTGCCGCGCACGAGATAGCCGTTGATCTTGCCCTTGGGGGACTCGTAGGAGACGCGTTCGGCGGCGAGCCTGGCGTCGTCCGCAGCCACGATCGCGGCTTGCGCGTAATTATTCTGCAACAACGGCAAGAGCGCCGCGGCGGCCGCCGTCGAGCCCGCAAGTTCGGCCAGCCGGTCGAGAAACGCGCGCCGGCTCATGCCGCCATGGGTGAAGCGGTCGTAGAGATTGATGATGCTCTGATCCACGGATGTCCCTCCCTCGTCCTCGCAACGCATCATAACACGGCGCCGCGCTCGCGTATTCCCTTGTGGGCCGTTGGCGGGTGAGGCGTCGATGATCATGGGACGCCGCGTGGATCAGGCGCGTTGCTCTGCCGGCGTGCCTCTCCGCGCTCCTCGTAGCCTTTAGCTGAAGATAAGCCTCGCGCAGGTGCAAAACATCGCGGCGCCGCGCGCTCGATCAAGCCGCCGGGGAAGTGAGCCGCATCGGTGGATTGCGAAACCATGCGCCGGTGCCGATCGCCACGACCAGCGTGAGCCCGTGCAGAACGAGGCCGAGCGCCAGCGCAGCGAACAGCCAATTGAGCGAGCCGGTCAAGCGCAGCGCCAGCCATCCGCCGGCGATGGCGACGAGCATGCGCAGGAAGCCCGCGGTCAGCGGCCAGAACAACCGTCCCGCGCCTTGCGATGCGAAATAGAGCGCAAGCGCGAGCCCGAAAAACCCGTAGCTTGGGCCGACGATGCGCAAATAGTCGGCCCCGGTTTCGATCACGCGCGGATCGGCGCTGAACAGCGCGATCCAGGCCTGGGGCCAGATCGCTGCAACGACGCCGATGGCCTCGGTGATCGCAAACGCGAGCGCGCCGCCGACAAAGGCGATGCGGAGCGCGCGCTTACGCTCGCCGGCCCCGACATTGGTGCCGACCAGCGCCACCAACGGCGCGCCGAGACCGAAGACGAGGGGAACGAGCAGATATTCCAGCCGCGCCGAGGTGCCATACCCGGCCGCCGCGCCGGCACCGGCGGCGGTCGCGACCAACGCCGTGGCCAGCGCGATGATCACGTTGGTCTGCACCGAGGTGACCGCGGCGACCGCGCCCACGCCGAGGATCTCGCGGAACAACGGCCAACGCGGACGCGTTGGCCGCAGGCGCGCGATATTGCGCCCGGACAGGATGTACCAGGCGAGCACCGCGGTGCCGGCGGCGTAGAATAAGACGAGCGCCACGCCACCGCCGGCAATGCCGAGCGCCGGGAACGGGCCGATGCCGAAGATCAGCAGCGGCGACAGCGGCACCAGCACCGCGACGCCGACGCAGATCACCAATGCCGGGACCAGCATATTGCCGGTGCCGCGGATGATGCTCGCCAAGCCATTGAGCAGCCAGAGCAGCACGCTGCCGGCGAACACCACGTTCGAATAGGTCACGGCCGCGTCGAGTTCGCCGCCCGCGCCGCCGAGCGCGCCATAGATCGGTCGGCCGAAGCCGAGCATGATGCCGCTGAACACAGCGCCGAGCGCAACATGGATGATGACGGCGTGCATCGCCAGCGCATCGGCTTGGTCGCGCTGGCCGCGGCCGAGCGCGCGCGCGATCGCAGACGAGATGCCGCCACCCATGGCGCCGGCGGAGATCATTTGCATCAGCATGACGCCGGGAAAGACGAGCGCCATGCCCGCCAGCGCGTCGGTCCCGAGCTTCGATACGAACCAGGTTTCGATCAATCCCGTGGCCGCCTGCGCCACCATGACCAGCACATTGGGCCACGCCATCCGCAACAGGGTCGCAACGATGGGCCCGCGCAGCAACGCGCGCGTGCGCGGGCTGAGCTCGGCGGGCGCAACGACGGCGGCCTCGCGCGCGCCGAGCCCCACGGTTGCATCGAGGGCCGCGACGCTCATATTGCCGTCCTCGCTGGCGCGCGGCGTTTGCGGGTCGCCGGGGTGCGTTTCTGTTCGCCCGCCAGGAGTTTCGCCGCGGCGTACCTTTGCCGCGTGCGCTCGCCGGCGGCGGGACCGGCGATGAGCGCGTAATCGGGCGTATTGATCGGCCGCCCGGTGGCCGGGTCTACCAGGATCGGATCCACGGCGGCGCCGGTGTCCGCGTCGACCAGCAGCACGCTCGCGCCCTCGGGCGCGAAGTGCCGGTTGCCCCAGGCCAGCAGCGCAAGCAGCACCGGGCGGAAATCGCGTCCGCGCGCGGTCAACAGGTACTCGTCGCGCGGCGGCTTTTCGCTGTAACGGCGGCGGCTGAGAAGTCCGGCGTCGACCAGCGCGTTGAGCCGCCGCGTGAGCATGTTCGGGGCGATGCCGAGACTTTTCTGGAACTGGTCGAAGCGCGTCATCCCGTGCAGGGCGTCGCGCAAGATGAGCATGCTCCACCATTCGCCCACGCGCGCGAGGCTGCGGGCGATCGGGCATGGCATGGTCTCGAAGCTCTTGTGCTGCATTGACACAGTATAGGGCAGTCACTATCATAATGCAAGTGACTAGATCACGGGAGGTATCGGTGCCGGAGCCACAGGAATTCGGCGGGCAGAGCCGCCTCTATCTCGAGGACCTCGCCGTCGGACGGCGGTTCACCAGCGCGACCCATGTCATCGACGCGGCGCAAATCAAGGCGTTCGCCGGTCAGTTCGATCCGCAGCCCTTTCACCTCGACGAGGAGACGGCGAAGGGCACGCTGTTTGCCGGATTGGCGGCGAGCGGCTGGCACACCGCCGCCATCACCATGCGCCTCCTGGTTGAGAGCGGATTGCCGCTCGCCGGCGGCATCATCGGGGCGGGCGGCGAGGTCAGTTGGCCCAGGCCCACGCGGCCGGGGGATGTTCTGCGCGTCGTGAGCGAAATCGAGCAGGTGACCCCATCGCGCTCGCGGGCGGACCGCGGGACCGTGCGCGTGCGCGGCGAGACTCGCAACCAGCGCGACGAGGTCGTCCAGGTGCTGATCGCGAACCTCATCGTGCCGTGCCGCGCAACCTCCGACGCGCGCGGCGAGCTTGCGGCCGGATAGGCGGGGCGCAAGGGGCCTCAGATGCGCTAAGACCCACTATCGCTGAAGCGTGATTTCGACTTCTATCGCTGCTGGTGTATCGGCAAATTGTGGTCCGAACGCCCAACGATTGGCTAGCGCATGCCTTCGATTTCGCGCCGCGACTTCCTCAATGGCGTGGCCTTGACCGTCGCCGCATTCCTCACGCCGGCGGCACAGATCGCGGCAGAGCCGTTGCGCTATCCGCCCGCGCTCACCGGGCTGCGCGGACAGCACGCGGGCTCGTTCGAGACCGCGCACGCGCAAGCGCGCGAAGGCAAGCGCTTCCCACTCGACCGGCTCCCGGTCGAGGAGCGCTACGACCTCGTCGTCGTCGGCGCGGGCATCAGCGGCTTGGCCGCCGCCGCCTTCTATCGCCACGCCGCCGGGCCGTCCGCGCGCATCCTCGTCCTCGACAACCACGATGATTTCGGCGGCCACGCCAAGCGCAACGAGTTCACGCTCGATGGCCGTCTCGTGATCGGCTACGGCGGCAGCGAATCGATCGATTCCCCCAAGACCCGCTACAGCGACGTTGCCAAAGGGCTTCTGCGCGATCTCGGCGTCGAGATCGCGCGGTTCGAGACCGCCTTCGAGCGCACGCTCTATCCCTCGCTCGGGCTGTCTCGCGGCGTGTTCTTTGCGCGCGAGGCCTTCGGGCGCGACCTGCTGGTGGCGGGCGAACCGCCGGCCGGGGGGATTGACGAACGCTCGCGCCATCTCGCCAACGCCAAGCCGCTCGGCGAGTTCGTGGCCGCGTTTCCGATCTCGTCGGCGAGCAAGGCGCAGTTGCTCGCGCTCTACGACGACGCGCGCGATCCACTCGCCGGCAAGACCGCCGACGAGAAGCTGGAAATCCTCAAGCGCACGAGTTATCGCGATTACCTCACCGGACCGTGCGGCTGCAGCGAGGAGGTCGCGAACTGCTTTCAGGGCCGCACGCTCGGCTTCTTCGGGCTCGGCTGCGACGCGGTGCCGGCCGCCGACGCCCGCGAGCTCGGCTATCCGGGCTTCGATGGGCTGCGATTGCCGACGCAGGCGCCGCCGCGGGAGCCTTATATCTATCACTTCCCCGACGGCAACGCCTCGCTCGCTCGTCTTCTGGTGCGTTCGCTCGTTCCCGACGTCGCGCCAGGCCGCACCATGGACGATGTGGTGCTGGCGGCGTTCGACTACAGCAAGCTCGACCGTGACAGCCAAGGCGTGCGCATCCGCCTCGATTCGACCTGCGTCGACGTCCGCAACGCCGGCAACAGCGTGCTCGTCGGCTATGTGCGCGCGGGAGTGTTGCGCCGGGTCGAGGCCAAGCACGCCGTGCTCGCCTGCTTCCACATGGTCATTCCGTACATCATGCCGGAACTGCCGGCGTCCCAGCGCGACGCGCTCGCGCGCAACGTCAAGACGCCGCTCGTCTATACCAACGTGCTCACGCGCGACTGGCGCCCCTGGGCGCGGCTCGGCGTGCACGACATCTCGGCGCCGATGTCGTTTCACAGCCGCCTGAAGCTCGATTTTCCCGTCAGCCTCGGCGGCTATCGCCACGCCCGCGATCCGTCCGAGCCGATCTGCCTGCATCTCGTTCACGTTCCGGGCGCCCCCAACCGCGGCCTCGATGCGCGCGCGCAGTTTCGCATCGGGCAGGCGCGGCTGCTCGACATGACGTTTGCGGATTTCGAGGCACGCATCCGCGACGAGCTCGACCGCATGCTCGGGCCGGGCGGATTTGTGAGCGCGCGCGACATCGCGGCGATCACGGTCAACCGCTGGCCGCACGGCTACGGCTACGTGGCGAACTCGCTCTACGACGAGGACGATTATGACGGCGTTCTCGAGCGCGCCCGGCAAAAGTGTGGCCGCGTCGCCATCGCCAATTCCGACGCCGGCGGGGATGCCTATGCGCATCTGGCGATCGGGGAAGCCGCGCGCGCGGTGCGCGAGCTGATGGGATGAGGCCCGATCTTTGGTCGGGCGGCAGCGGCGCCTAAGGCATAGGCGCATGCCACGCGGGGACGCTTCAAACCCAGCGGACGAATTTGGAGGCGCTCGCCGATGATCATTCAGACCGCACCCCCAGGAGAGCCCCGCCTGGCGGTCATGATGCACGAGCATACGGCTCTCTCCGGGCAGTTCGCGCGCGCATTCGGCAACGACCGCTTCGAGCCGGTCTGGCCCAATGACTTGATGTTTTACGTCGTTTCCCATCACGACGCGGGCTGGGCCGAGTTTGACCGCGATCCGGTCACCGACGAGATGACCGGCCTGCCATACAACCTGGTCGAGACACCGGCGAAGTACATCACCGTCACCAGCCGGCGATCGCCCGATTTCAACGAGCGGCATCATCCCTACTGCGGGCTGATGTCGAGCATGCACAGTTGGGGCCTCTACAACGGGCGCTACGGACTCTCGAAGCTGGTGCTGATCGACAAAATTCCGCCGGCGGATCGGCCCTTGGCCGAGCGGATGCTCGCCCACGAGATCGATCGGCAGAACAAGCTAAAAGCTCGGGTCATGGCGGATGCGCAGACCGCGCGCTGGATCGAGGACGACCACCTGTTCCAGAACTACAAGCAGCTGCAATTTTTCGACACGCTTGCGCTCTATTTCAATCGCACGCATCCGAGTGAGCGCGCTGAGCAAGAATTCGAACATGTCCCGTTGAATGCCCGGCAAGACGTGAGCGTCGCCATTCGACCGCGTGAAGCGGGCGTCTACGAGGTGTCTCCCTATCCGTTCGCCGCCAACGCCGCCGAGTTCGCTTTTGCCGGACGCCTCATTGAACCGGGCCAATATCAAAAAGGCGGCGGATGGCCATCGCTCTTGCGGCAATCGCCGACGCGATGGGAGCGTTTTCGCCTGGTGGCGGCGTGAGTCCCGTGCGCCGCGATCGCACTGAACCTTTGCTCCGTGGAGTGGCCAGCGAGAGGAAAATCACGTCCTGCGTGGCGCCGCCTCGCCATCCGTGGCAACGTGCGGGCCAGTTCGCGACGGAGCGCATGGAAACGCTGGGAGGGTAGATGGTCGGCGCGCGCGACCAAAGCGAGGGCGTGGGCACGCTGCCGCAGCGGATGCGGCGTGATTTTTCCGCCATCGGCTACGACGAGGCGATGCGCCGCGCGCGCGAGATCGTGCCGATCCTGCGCGAGCGCGCCCAGCGCGCCGAGGACGCCCGCATGCTCATCCGCGACAACGAGCAGCTCCTGCACGAGAGCGGGCTGTTCCGGTTTCATCAGCCCAAGGCCTTCGGCGGGA